>Ga0097691_1000205_pt1 | contig 53791 bp, 48 predicted proteins | sample NGESurdeep072012_8_FD_72858 | JGI IMG/M metagenome (GOLD analysis project Ga0097691, IMG submission 72858) | Arctic peat soil microbial communities from Barrow, Alaska - NGEE Surface sample 210-1 deep-072012 | ecosystem: Environmental > Terrestrial > Soil > Wetlands > Peat ...
ATGACAACACCGGGGCACTTCACGCCCGCGATGTGGTTCGCTCGACAAGATCGATCGCCACCATCAACTCGCTGGCGACTCCGCCGTCACCAAGGGGTCGGACGAATGATCGAGGCTAGGGTGCCTCCGGCCAGGTCTGTGACCCCTTGCGGCACCCGGCTACTCCTATCGAGCAACCTTTCCTTTGGGATCATTAATGACGTCCATCCCCGAGCGGGCGGGGTTCCCAAGCGTGGTTTCCAGTGCATCCATGACCGGCGTGCCAAGGATCTCGTTGGTGCACTCTCTGCTCCCAGCCAAGTAGCTCCATGAGAAGTCGGTGTCACTCGAAAGGCACCACGCTCTGTCATCGGGCCAGAAGTAGTTCACATTGTTTGTGAAGTGGGTAAATGCGTCCAGAGGGCCCCGGAGCAGAAAGAACTCTCGGTCGGGATGCTTGACCTTCGGCACTGCCAAACCGAGCACGTCTTGGTTGAGATCCCCGAATCCGTCCCAGAGCAAGAACCAGCCCGTCGTTGACGTTGTGTGTCGTGCGAGTATCGGGGTCATGGCTTCGACCTGTTGAGGGCTCATCGTATCGATGCACTGGTCACCAACGTCCGATCCGATTCGCGGCAACTTGATGGTCTCCTCTTCCATGAGAGCGTGCGCCACCATGCCGTTCTCTCTTGCCATGTCCTGCCAGCGGATGTGCTTTTCGAACCATTCGCCATCTGCGTCGAGGCCGGTTCGCTGGAATGGAAAGTAGATCCGGGCGCACGCTTCGTAGCCTCGGGGTACCGTCATTTCCACTCTGAATGACCTTGGGGTCAAGAGGGATTCCAGCCAGTCGGCTGGGGTGAGATCATTCTCGACGGTGAGCCCCGGATACCGATTCGGGTTCCAGGCATGATCGGCGAGCCAGTCCCCGTACTCCTCGTCCGACATGGTCTTGCCCGTCGGCAGGAACGGCATGAAGGTCCGATTGCCAGTGCGGCTCTTCAAGATCCGCCTCCTACCGATATGCATAGCGACACCGTACCGGTGGCTCCGACCAGGCACCCTGAGAATCCCAAGTCCCGCCTCGAAGTGGCGCAACCCCTGTCCTCGAACACCAGGTAGGTGGGACCGGACGAGCCGGTAGGGCAGTATCAGGAAGGTGAGCGTCGAGCGGTGTGGACAGTGCGGCTTCGACTCTGATGATTGGAGCGATGCCAGTGCGATCACGGCAATCCGGCGCCTTCCGACGCAATGGACCGTGGCTGTTGCTGGGTTGACTTCTCGTGATCAGCTTCGGAGACCCGTTCACCAGATGTGGTCCATCGCGGAGTATGCAGATCACGTCCGGGAAGTGCTCTTCGGCATGAGATTCCTCCTCGATACCGCCATTTCGCAGCCAGGAAGCGACCTTGGAGACTCTCCGCCGCAGCAGTTCGCTTCTCAGGCTCGCCAGATTGATGTTGATGCGGCTCTGGATGGCATTGACAATGAGGCCCGCTCCTTGAGCCAGCAGCTATCCGGACTTTCCTCCGACGACTGGAACCTCACCGTGACCTTCGACGGAACCTCCGTCGATCCGCATTGGATCGCACGTCATGCCGTCCACGATGCGACACATCACCTTCTCGACATTGCCGGACTGCGCTCAGCGCTCTGACGATCAGGGTGACCGCCCCGAACGCCAATGAGTGTCGCCCTAGGCGCGGTCGTAACGATCTTCGAGACGCACTACGTCATCAAGCTCAGTGGTGCTCGCCTCAAGGACGACCGTGTCCTCTAGCGCTGTCATGCGGTGCCGAGTACCGGGGCGGAGATGGACTGCCTCGCCGGGGAGCAGCTCGAACGACTCCAGCGCAGTATCGGGATCACCGACTTCGAAGAGAAGTCGGCCCGATTGAACCGCAACGGTCTCCTCTTTCTGCTCGTGATACTGAAGCGACAGAGCGTGCCCCCCTTTGATGTGCAGCGCCTTTCCGCAGTAACGACCGGCTACGAGTGCGAAATGTTCTTCGTGTCCCCAAGGTTTGTCGACTTGCAGTACTGCGGAGACCCACGAAGACTTGGTCATTCCAAATTCCTCCAAAGCAGCAAGAGCAATGCTGATCGTTTACAGACTTCACGTTTTCGTCTGGAGCCCAGAAGTTCAGACTAGGCGCGGCCGCTGGCGGCTCACGGACAACTGCCCCCCATTGCCGGGTAGGTGGGACACCTAGCCACTTGCAGATCCTTCTCGCCAGGCAGTGTCGCGGTCCATGCAACGCTCATCTCACCTGAAGTCCGCCTTGACCCGTTGCCGGCCCTCTCGGGCCAGGGTGATCTGTCGGGTCAGACAGTGCCGCCGCGGCGGCTCTCCATGACACCGCCGATGACGGCGGATACGCCGAGGGCGATAGCGATGGGGGCCAGCCAAAGTCCGAAGATGAAGGTCAACGTGGCGAACAGGGCCCCCATGCCGATCAGGAACGGCCAGATGCTCGAGCCCGGGAAGGAGTCGACAACTCCGGCCCCGTCATCCATCGTGGCGTCGGGCAGGTCACTCTCCAGTGGCCTCATGCGCCTCGACCACCACAGGTAGTACCCCCCGGGCATCAGGCCCAGGATGGCGGTGCCGATCAGCATCAGGAATCCGGCGTCCTCGTAGGAGGTGAACCAGTAAATGAGACCGATGAAGCCGAAGAAGATACCGAGCCCGGCGAGGAACAACCCGCTGACTCTCATGAGCTGGCTCCCACGGTCTCCTTCTCGTGCTCACGGTGACGCTTGTCCCCGTGGGACTCGTCCTTGTGGTGCTCCGGATGGTTGTAGTCCCACACCGGCCGCTCCGAGCGGATGGGCGGGAGGTGGGTGAAGTTGTGGTGAGGCGGAGGCGACGAGGTGAACCACTCGAGTGCGCCGCCGTCCCACGGGTTGTCACCTGCCGGCACCGGCTTCCGCCACGAATGGACCAGGTTGAAGAGGAAGAACAGGAACGACGTCCCGATGACCATGGCCCCGACCGTCGACAGCTGGTTCAGACCTGTCCAACCGTTGGACGTGAGGTAGTCGGCCACGCGTCGGGGCATGCCCTTGAGCCCGACGATGTACTGCGGGATGAAGGTGACCCAGAAGCCGATGAACAGCAGCCAGAAGTGGATCTTGCCGAGGCGTTCGTTCAGCATCCGTCCGAACATCTTCGGGTACCAGAAGTAGAACCCGGCGAACCCTGCGAACACCGTTGTCCCGATCAACACCTGGTGGAAGTGGGCGACCACGAAGTAGGTGTCATGGGTCATGAAGTCGACCGGGGGCGACGCCAGGAGCACGCCGGTCACTCCGCCCATGAGGAAGGCGAACAGGAAGCCTATTGAGAACAGCATGGGCGTCTGGAAGCTGAGCTGACCGCCCCACATGGTCCCGATCCAGTTGAAGAATTTGATGCCGGTCGGGATGGCGATGAGGTACGAGAGAAGAGAGAAGAACGGCAGCAGCACCACGCCGGTGGTGAACATGTGGTGGGCCCACACGCCTGTGGACAGCGCGGCGATCGACATGGTGGCGAACACCATGCCCCGATAGCCGAAGAGCGGCTTCCGCGAGAACACCGGGATGATGTCCGTCACGATGCCGAAGTAGGGCAAGGCGAGGATGTACACCTCCGGGTGCCCGAAGAACCAGAAGAGGTGTTGCCAGAGCACCGGCACACCACCACCTTGGACCGAGTAGATGTGCGTCCCGAAGTGGCGGTCGCAGAAGAGCATCACCACAGCACCGAACAGCACCGGGAAGGCGATGAGGATCAGGATCCCGGTCACCAGCATGTTCCACGAGAAGATCGGGATGCGGAACATGGTCATGCCCGGCGCCCGCAGGTAGAAGATCGTGGCCACCAGATTGACCCCGGTGAAGATGGCCGAGAATCCGGTCAGGGCCAGCGACATCAGCCACATGTCGGTGCCGGCACCGGGGGAGTTGATCGAGTCGGAGAGCGGCGCGTAGGCCACCCATCCGAAGCTGGCCGCGCCTCCGGCCACCACGAAGCTGAGTGTCATCATCGACGCCCCGCTCAGGTAGAGCCAGTAGGACAGGGCGTTCAGGCGGGGGTAGGCCATGTCCGGTGCACCGACCTGCAGGGGCACGATGTAGTTGGCTAGACCGCCGAAGGCGAAGGGACCGGCGAACAGGTAGAGCATCAGGCTGCCGTGCATCGTGAAGAGCTCGTTGTAGGTCTGGAAGTTGACCAGTGATGACGACGGGTTGGACAGCTGCGCCCGGATCACCAGCGCCATGGCCCCGGAGATGAAGAACGTCACCAGCGACGTGATCATGTACGACTTGCCGATGACCTTGTGGTCGGTCGAGGTCAGCCACTTCAGCAGGCCCGAAGGGCCGTGCTCGGCGTGCTCGCTCTCATGTTCGTGGGTCCCGGGTCCGTGGCCGTTCGGACCGCCCGGCTCTTCTGGCTCGATCAGGTCTGGGGTCTCGACGGTGGTGGTCACAGGGAACCCTTCTTGGAGGAAGGCGCAGCCAGGGCGTTGGACGGGGTGACGTGGTCGTAGACGGGCGGCGTGTTGGAGGCCGGCACCGGGTAGCGCTGCAGTGTGTGGCCGGTGGCGATCTCAGTGGCCGTCCACGTGGCGAACTGGGACGGGGTCACGCCCTTGACGGTAAAGAGCATTTCCGAGTGGTAGAGGCCGCAGATCTGGGTGCACTGTCCGGGAAAGAGCCCGGTGTGGATGATGTTCAAATCGAACCGGTTCTGCACGCCGGGCAGTGCGTAGCGGCTGAAGTTGAAGTCCCGGACGTAGAACCCGTGGATGACGTCGTTCGACACCAACAGGATCTGGACGGTCTCACCGACGGGGAGGACCATCTGGGGCCCGAGACCGCCGGGGCCGTTGGTGGTCTCACCGGAGACACTGACGTTGTTGTTGGGGTAGTCGAACCGCCATCCCCACTGGAATGCGGTGATCTTCACCTGGAGCACCGGGGCACCGGTAGTGGTGATCCGGGCGTTGTTCGGCACGGTGGCGTCGACGTTGTTCTCGGTGAGCACGGTGTAGAAGAACAGGACGGCCACGATCAGCACGGGGATGGCGGTGTAGAGGATCTCGATCGGGATGCTCTCGTGGAACTGCTTGGGCATGTCGTCCGAGCGTCGGCGGTACCGGAACGCGGTGTACAGGATCAGGAGTCCGACTAAGCCGCCGACGATGATTCCGGTGGTCATCATCCCCGAATAGAGCTTGAACGTCTCCTGGCCTTGGGTGGTGACACCCCTGCTGGCCCCGTAGGACGGGTAGAAGTTGCAGCCCCCGAGCACCAGCGGTGCGCCCACTGCCAGACCGACGGCCAGGCGCTTCCATCGCCGCTCGCGGGTCGGGGTCGCCGGTCCCTCCGAGGTGTCGGCCGACGAGGTGTCGCGGGAGGGCAGGGACATCGGGGATCCGTTTGTGAAGGCGTTCACGGGGGTCACACTAGTGGGGTCGGCACCAAATTGAGAAGTTGAGAAGACGTGTCTCCCGGGCTGGAGAAACCCCTGGTCGCAGGGGCTGGAACGGTGGCCGTCCGGGTCGGATCTGCGTCCTTGCGGCCGAGGCCCGCTCAGGACTCCCGGGCGGCCCAGCCGAACACGCCCTTTGCCATGGTCGACGTGGCGACCTCGGCCCGTCGGGTGAAGACGGTCCGCCGGACACCTGCCACGGCCGGGTCATTCGGCGCGGCCAGCCAGGCCAGTTCGGCCAGGTGTCCGGCCAGGCGCCGGGCCGCTTCCGCGTCATCGCCACCGCCGGTGGCGGAGTCGATCAGCGCCAGGGCCCGATCGGCCAGGGTGCCGGCCCCACCGGCCAGGTCGGCCAGCTCCCGGGCGACCGCCGCGTCCGTCGCCGGCTTCAACGTGGCCGGGTTGCCGTCCCACCAGCCGCCATACAGACGCCACACTCCGCGGACCACGAACTCCGGTTCGTCGTAGACGGGCTGGAGGTAGGGCCGGGCCATCAGGCGGGCGGGCGGGGTGACTGAATGGATGGCCTCGTCGAGGCGGACCCCGGCGTTCATGAGCTCGAGAGTCTGGGCGACCAACGACTCGAGAAGTTCAGCCGTCTCCGACAGGGCCCGACAGATCCGGTCCTCGCCGAGGATCGGGTAGCCGTGGCCCGGCAGAAGGACCTCGGGCCCACCGGACGGGGAGTCATACAGGGCGAGCATTCGGCGCAGTGCCTCGGCCCACTCGAGCGGATACCGCTGCACCTTCTGGGGGTTTCCGGCATTGGGGGAGGCCCAGATGAACAAGTCACCGGTACACAGCACCTTGGATGCCGGGAACCAGGTCCAGGCGTGGTCGTCGGTCTCGCCCCGGGCGTGATGCAACTCGGCCCGCACGCCGCCGACTTCGAGATCGAGCCGGTCCCGGAACGTGCGGTCCGGGTAGCGGTACTCCGTCGGCCACTCGAGGTTGTCGATGCCGAACTGGCGCCGGTTCACCACCGTGTTGTATCCGGCAGTGCGGATGTAGCGGTCGAAGCGGGTGGCCACCGCCTCATGGGCCACCACGACCGGAGCCGGTGCGCCGCGCTCGGCGGCCTCCGCCTCCCACCGGGGCACGCCGAAGACGTGGTCGATGTGCCCATGGGAGTAGATGGCGGTGTGGAGGGGCAGGTCGCTCCACGTCCGCAGCGTCCGGTAGACCTTGCCGGACAGGAACTGGCTGCCCACGTCGACCAGAACCAGCCCGTCAGCGGTGGCAACGGCGGCGACGTTGGCGAACGAGGGCACGAAGACCACCCCGTCGGCCACTTCGGCCATACCCCCACCCGGTGCCATCGGGTGCGCTCCGGACGGCCCGGCTCCGTTCCACAGTCGCTCGGCGGTGTCCAGCACGTCGTCCGTCTCAGCCATCGGTCTCCGTTCCAACGGTGCGGGTGGGGTGCGCGTCGTGTCGGCGCGCGGTGGTGCGTGCGGCTTCTGACGCGGCTCAGTCCGGTCGGTCGGGCGGCGTCCTGGGTCCGGTCAGGCGCCCGGCCAGCCGGCCGGCTCCCCGTAGGCCGCGCTTGACCTGGTCCTCGACGACGGGCCGGTGCTCGTCGACGGCGCGCTTTCCGGCTGCCGCCGCCGCACCGGTGGTGCGGCCGGCCTTGCGGATCGCCGATTCCGCGTCGTCGGCAGGTGCCGACGGTGCCGGCTGCGAATCGGGGGCCGCCACGGTGGCAGTGGCATCGATCACCTCACTGCCCGTGCGGCGTCCGCGCCGCCGCCGGTTCCCGCCGACTGCCGTGGCGCGCGTCAGTGTGGCGATCCGGATGAGTCCAATCGATGCGAACATGACGACGACCTTCTCCTCGCTGTCAGCTCGGACACCCGGTAGCCAGACCACCACGGCAAAGACGATGGCCACGAAGACGGCCACCTGCACATGTCGCTTCCGGCTGACGAAGCGGAAGATGCCGAGGGGTCCGTCGGCGGTGACGGAGACCAGGAACAGCACGACCGCGGCACCGATCAGGACCCCGCCGTGAGCCACATGAATGGACAGGTCGGCGAAGACGACGGCGAGAGCCAGTTCCGAGGCCTGGAGCACCCAGAACGGAATCCATCCATCGGAACGTCGGCGCAGCTTCGACGTCGGAGAAGCTGAGTGGTCCCCAGCTTCGCCCGTCATCGGTCACGACGGATCAGGAAGCCGCCCCAGGGGTCCCGTCAGCGGCCGGGGGTGCTTGCACTACGGGTGGTGCGGGAGCAGGTGCCGGTGCCGGCGCAGGCGCAACGGCTGCGGCAGGGGCAGGGGCAGGCGCAGCCGCAGGGGCTGCGACCTCGGCAGCCGGTGACTTGGGGTCGTCCTTGGCTCCCTCGTCCAGACCCTTCTTGAACTCCTTCTGTGCCGATCCGAGGGACCGGGCAAGCTTCGGGATCTGCGTGGAACCGAATACCAGGAGTACGACGACAACCAGGATCAAAATGTTGTCGACACTTGCGAATTCTGCCGGAGGGCTGAATGACATGACGGTTGCTCCCTTGTCGAGTGCTGGCCCCAGGTTAGACCTGCCCAGGATACGGTGCCGAGCGGTCCGCCGGATGACGGGACGCGAAGGGGCTGGTCAGCCGGCCAGGAAGACGCCCAGGCACAGGGCCAGGACCGAGGCCAGGGCGCCGATGGCGCCCCACACGGCCAGGCCGACCTTCGAGGTCGACCGCTGGTGGAGGAACACGGCCACCCCGGCGATGACCACGACGGCGATCTTGATCCCGAGAATTGCGTTCCACGTGGACGAGGCGTGCTTGGCGTCGACGGCGCTGATGTTCCAGAAGCCGGTGAGCACGAGGACGCCGTAGGCCGGCCACAGCAGGCGCCCGAGCGCCCGGGCGACCTTCTTGGGGGCGTCCTCGCCCAGGGTGCGGATGGTGGGCAGGAGCCCGGCCACGGTGAACTGCCCGCCCACCCAGATGGTGGCGGCCAGGACGTGGAGGATCAGGCGGAACCCGTCGAGCCCCGGCGCCAGAGTGGGGGCCGTCGAGGCCAGCTGGGCGGATAGCACGTGGCCGTCGAGCTACTTGCCGGTCCAGTTGGGCTCGCGCTTTTCCGCGAAGGCGATCGCCCCCTCCATGGCGTCGGCCGAGCGGCCGATTTCCCCGAAGACGGCGTCGTTGATGCTCCAGGCTTCGGCCTCGGACAGTTCGGCGGCCTGCTTCATGACCTGCTTGGAGAGTCGGACGGCCAACGGGGCGTTCTTGGCGATCCGCTCGGCGAGGGCCATGGCCTCGCCCATGAGCTGGTCGCCCGGGACCACCCGGTTGACCAACCCGATCTGCAATGCACGCGCCGCGTCGATCGGCTCGCCGGTGAGGGCCAGCTCGAGGGCGATGGCCCGTGGAATGCGCTTGGGCAGCCGGATGAGTCCCCCGGCCCCGGCCACCAGGCCCCGGGCCACCTCGGGGATACCGAACTTGGCGTGCTCGGCCGCCACGACCAGGTCGCAGCTCAACATGATCTCGCACCCGCCGGCCAGCGCCGATCCGTTGCAGGCGGCGATCAGGGCCTTCGGAAAGTCCCGCTTGGTGATGCCGCCGAAGCCCTTCTCAGTGATGGGGAACTCGCCGGAGGCGAACGCCTTCAGGTCCATGCCGGCCGAGAACGCCTTGTCGCCGGCGGCCGTCAGCACCACGACCCAGACGTCGTCGTCGGCCTCGATATCGTCGAGGGCGTCGGACAGCGCGGTGGCGGTAGCCAGGTTGATGGCATTGCGGGCCTCGGGCCGGTTGATGGTCAGGATTTCGATGTGACCCTGGCGCTCGCGGAGCAGTTCGGACATGGTGGTCTCCCTGGACGGATCTGTGGGGCGGTTCAACGCTCCGCCAGACGGTAGCGCGGCTCGCCGGGCTGGACGACCACGGTGCCCCCGATGAAGCCTGGCATGTCGGTGTCCCCCATGGTCGCTACGACCTGGTCGTCGGCCGGCGACACCGCCATCTGGCGCCCGTCGGCCAACCGGGCGATGACCGGGGCGCCGGCCGGCGTGCCGTCGTTGTCGCGCCAGACGGTGGCCGCCACCACGGTCGCCTCTTCGGGGGCGTCGAGCTTCTCGGCCACGACGGCCGCCGACGCGTCAATGACCGCTTGGGCAGCGGTGGTGTCCCCCCGGTGGAACCCGGCCGGTGGCGGGTTCGAGCCGTAGACGCCGAGGGCGTGCTTGGTAACGAACCAGCCGAGCCCGCTGGCCAGCCCGAGGCGGGTGCCCGTGCCGGCGCCATTGCGCAGCAGGTCGGTAAGGGTGGCGATGCCGTGGGTCGTGTAGTTGTTCCCCGGTCCTCCGAAGTAGGGCAGTCCGCCGGTCACCGTGAACCCCCGCGGGTCGTCGGTGGCCAGGCCCAGCGCCTCGATGGCCATCTGCACGGCCGAGGGGAAGCACGAGTAGATATCCATCGATTCGAGGTCGTCGATGCCGATGGACCATCCGGCCGCCATCGAGGCGGCAACGAAGAGAGCCTCGCCAGCCGCCTCGATGGCCGGAGAGCGTCCCGGGTCGGTGCGGGAAGTGACGAAGCGGACGTCGACGGCTTCCGCCCCCGACCACACGAAGACGGCCCGGTCGGCCACACCGGCCCGGCGGGCGGCGGCCAGCGAGCAGACGATGACGGCGGCCGCCTGGTCGGAGCCGAGGAAGGCGGTCATCCGCTTGGTGTAGGGCTCACAGACGATGCGGTTGTCGGGGGTGGGGGTGGCGATCTCGTCGGCCGTCCGCTCCTCGCCGAACCAGGCGTACGGGTTGCCGGCCGCCACCCGGGTGAACGGCGCCATGAGCCCGCCGAGCGCGGCGCGCTGGGCGGGTGCGTCACGCCCGGCCCGGGCGGCCAGCACGTTTTCGAACAACGGGTACACGTGGATCGGGGCCAGCAGGGAGATCGCCGTCTCGGCTGGCCCGAAGCCGGGCTTGTCGTCGCCGACCACCGGGTCCGGGGCCAGGTCGACCACACCTTCGTCGCGCTCCAGCCCCTGGGCCCGGCGGGCCCGGGACGACCGGATGGCCTCGGCTCCGGCGATCAGGGTCGACGACAGGGTGCCGGCGGCGATCTCGGAGGCGGCCCGGTTGACCAGCCACTGGGGGGTGTTGCCCCCGACGGTGGTGACTTCCCGGACCACATCGGGTCCGAGTCCGAGTCGGGTGGCGAGCTCGGTGGCCGGGGCCGGGCCCACTTTGGTCATGACGTCGACGACGGTCAGGCGGTCGATCCGTTCCCGCAGGCCGGGTACGTCAGCCAGGGCCGACTCGGACGCCCGGGTCATCAGGTCCACCGGGTTGACCAGGTCAACTTGTTCGAGGGCCTGTCCCGAGGCGATGACGACGGGAATCCGCTCGGGGTCGGGCGTGGCTGGCGGCATGGTGTCGTGTCCTGAAGGTTCCGGGGTCCTCCGGGGCGGGGACCTCACGGGGCGGCAAGCTACCATCGCCTCCCAGTGGCGGCCCCGGAGGTCGGGGCCCACCGTCGAGGAGAGGGCGCGACCGTGCCGCCAACGAGGACGTCAACCGAGCCGGGCACCGGACCGCGGGGAACCGGGCGCGACCTGTTGCCCGAATGCTTCCTGTTCGGGGTGGCCACCGCCGGCTACCAGGTCGAGGGCGGGTTCAACGGCCCGGGTGAGCCGGCCAACAACTGGCTGGCCTGGGAGCAGGTCGGCCGGGTCGAGCCCTCCGGTGATGCCGTCGGCTTCTGGGCCCACCCTGAGGTGGCGCTCGATCGCGCCGCCGCTCTCGGGTGCGAAAGCTTCCGCCTGGGTGTCGAATGGGCCCGCGTGGTGCCCGACGGAAACCGGGTCGACGGGGCCGCGCTCGACCGCTATGTATCGATCGTGGCGGGGTGCGTCGAACGGGGAATGGCGCCCCTGGTGACATTGCACCACTTCACCAATCCGGCCTGGCTGGGCGAGGACTTCTGGCTCCGGCCCGATGCCCCGGCCAGGTTCGCCGACTGGGCGCGGACTGTGGTTCCGGCCTTGGCCCCCTTCGTCCGCCTGTGGGTGACCCTCAACGAACTCAACATCTTCGCCGTCCAGACCTACCTGACCGGCGACTTCCCCCCGGGCCGATTCGCGGCGTTCGGCGACACCGCCGTCGCCCTCGACAACCTGTTGGCCGCCCACGTGCTGGCCTACGACGTCATCCACGCCGAGCGGCCCGATGCCGTGGTCACCACCAACAACTTCTGCTTGTCGGTCTACGAGTACGACCGGCTCCTCCTCGATCTGTTGCTGGCCCGCAGCCACGGCGTCGAGCGCCGGGACCTCGACGGGTGGATCGCCGAGCGGCGCCGCGACCACTACGCCCTCCTGCCCACGCCCGGCATCGGCGAGGCGGTGCTGCGCAAAGCGGGCGCCCGTCTCGCCTCCTACGGATCGACCGGCTCGGGTTCGTCGGCCCCCCGACGGGCACTCGACGCGCTCGAGGCCAGTCCCCACGAGCGGACCCTCGACGTACTGGGGGTCGACTTCTACGACCCGATGGCGGCCCGCCACTTTCGGCTTCCCGGCCACCGCACGGCGGGAGGCCGCAATGCCATGCCCGCACGCGCCCTGTGGGACGACCCACCGGACCCGGCCGGACTGACCCGGTGGCTCGGCGTCCAGCACGCGCTGGCCCCGGGGTTGCCTCTGTGGGTGGTGGAGAACGGGATGTGCAACCGGGTACGCCATGGCCGGTCGTTCAGCCGCCTCGACGGCTGGGACCGGCCCCGGTACCTCCGGGCCAACGTGGCCGCCGTGGTCGACGCCGTCGACGCCGGCATACCGGTAGAGGGTTACTGGCACTGGTCGCTGGTCGACAACTACGAGTGGGGCTCCTATGAGCCGCGCTTCGGGCTCTTCGGTGTCGATCGGGACCGGGGTGGCCGCTGGCTCACCACCGACGCCATGGGACGGGACTCGGGCGGCACCTACCGCTCGATCATCGAGGGACTGCGGACCGGCGACCGTACGGTGCTCGACCCTCGGTAACACCCAGGTACGACGTCGAGATCAACGTCCGGCCAGGCGACTGAGGCCGGCCAGCACGTCTGCGGCCTCGGCCACCACCCGGCGCACCAGGTCGCCAGCCGGCTCGAGCGTGTCTATGGCGCCCACACCCTGCCCGGCCGGGTAGCCCTCGCGGGAAGGGTCGACGCCGGGGGTCTCGCTGCCGCCCCCGAGGTGCCAGGCCCCGTCCTGCATGGACCGCCCGAGTTGGCCCGGGAACGGCTGGAGCTCATCGGGGTGGTCCTCGTAGAACTGCGTGTACTCGTTGCGCAGCACCCGCATCGTCTTGCCGGAGAACGCCCGGCTGATAGTGGTGGCGTCCTCCGCCGACCGGAGCAGGGCGTCCTTGTAGCCGGCCACGCTGCGGGCCTCGGGGGTGGCGATGAACCGGGTCCCCATCCACACCCCGTCAGCTCCGAGGGCGAGGGCGGCAGCCAAGCCCCGGCCGTCGACGATGCCTCCGGCGGCCACCACCGGGATGGTGTCGCCCACCGTGTCGACGATCTGGGGCACGAGAGGCATGGTGGCCACCTGGCCGGTGTGGCCGCCGGCCTCGGTGCCCTGGGCCACCACCATGTCGCAGCCGGCGTCGAGCGCCCGGCGGGCGTGGTCGACCTTGCCGCACATGTTGACCACGAGGAGGTCGTGGGCGTGACAGAGCTCGACCACCTCGGCCGGTACACCCAGGCCGGCCACGAAGACCGAGGCTCCCCCCTCGATGATGCGCTCGACCTGGGCGACCATGCCCCCGGGCATGGCGGTGAGCAGGTCGACCCCGAACGGACGGTCGGTGGCCACCCTCACGGCGGCCATCTCGTCGACCATCCGGTCCATCTTCATGGTCGAGGCACCGAGACACCCGAAGCCGCCCGCCCCGGACACCGCGGCCACCAGGGCCGAGTACGAGACCCCGCCCATCCCGGCCAACATCACCGGGTGTTCGACGCCGAGTAGCTCCGTGAGTCTCGTCTCCATTGCGGCCTCCTCGAGGGTGCGGTCGGCGCCGACCCTAGTGGTGACATCGACGGCGGGTGGGCGCACGGCGGTGTCCCCGGCGCCGGACCTCACAGCGGCCTCCCTCGCAGCGGGCTACGTCACACCAGGTACGGGCAGTGGCGGCACCCCTGGTGGCAGCACGTGCCGCGGTCGGCCAGATAGGCCGACGTCATGACCAGGTACCCGGTGGCCGGATCGGTGTAGCCGGACTCGCCAGACATCCGGGCCGTCCGGTGGGCGGCCAGGATTTCGGCACGCCGGGGGTGATCGGGGGCGAGCCGCGAGGAGTGGGGTTCGTCGGGGTCGCGGTCGGCCAGCGGCTCCGCGTCGGTCATCGGAGCGGTGCCGTCACCCGGCGGGTGCCGGCTCCAACCCGCTGGGCCCGTCCTCGCCCGCCGGTTCCGGTGCGGCCGCAGGCGTTGCCGCGCCCGGGGCGATGCTCGGCACGAAGTCCTTCTGGCGGACCAGGAACAGGCAGCCGATGGCGCCGACCATGGCGGTCACGGCGGCGATCGCCATCAGATGGTTGAACGTGGTGGCGAACCCCTGCTCGTAAGCCGACAGCAGGGCCTGGCGGGCGGACGCGGATGGGATCGACGCCGCCGCCTGGCGCACCCCGCCCGAGGCCAGTGCGCTGCCCAGCCCCTGCCCTCCGTGGATCAGGACGGCCTGGCCGCTGGCCGTCGCCTGGAGGTTGGCCACGGTGGCGGGCTTGATCTGGTGGACGAAGATGGCCCCGAGTCCGGCGATGCCGGTGGCGATCCCGACCTGACGGAAGGTGCTGGCGGTACCCGTCGACATGCCACTGCGCTCGGGCGGCACCACCGAGACCGACCCCGAGGCCAGGACCGGGTTGGTGATCCCGATGCCCACGCCGCAGACCAGGAAACCGGGCAGCAGGACCAGCCACGACGAGGTGGCACCGACGTGGGTCATGAGCTGGCAGCCAATGGCCACCAGGGCCAGCCCGAGGCTCATCAGGTAGCGGATCTGGATCCTGACGGTCAGCTTGCCGGCGACGGGGGCGGCGATGAAGGCGAGCAGGGTGAGCGGCATGAAGCGGAGCCCGGCCTGGAAGGCGCCGTAGCCGAGGATCTCCTGCATGTACAAGGTGAGGTAGAGGAACATGGCGAAGATCGACGCCGACAGGGTGAAGGAGCCCAGCGACACGCCGACCATGGCCGGACGCCTGAACAGGGTGAGGTCGAGCATGGGGTCCTTCTGGAGCCACTCGCCGACCACGAAGACGGCCATCAGCACCGCCGAGCTGACCAGCAGCGACAAAATGTAGGTACTGCCCCAGCCCTTGGCGTTCCCCTGCACGAGGGCGAACACCAGCATGAAGAGCGATGCGGAGAACGTGGTGAAGCCGAGCCAGTCGATCCGGCGGCCCGTCGGGATCTTGGCGTTCTCCACCTTGGTGAGGGTGATGATGACGGCGACCACCCCGATGGGGATGTTGAGGAAGAAGATCCACCGCCACCCGATCCCGGTGGTGATGGCCCCGCCGATCAGCGGGCCGATGGCCACAGCCCCGCCGACCACCGCGCCGTAGACGCCGATGGCCGTGCCCCGCTCCTTACCGGAGAAGGCCTGGGCGATCAGCGCCAGTGAGGTGGCGAACATGATGGCCCCGCCGACGCCCTGGGCAGCGCGCGACAGGTTGAGCACCAGCGGCGTGGTGGCCACACCGCAGGCGAACGAGGCCAACGAGAAGAGCACCAGGCCGATGGCGAACATGCCGCGGCGGCCGTACATGTCGCCGAGCACGCCGGCGGTGAGCAGGAAGGCGGCCAGGGTGAGGGCATAGGCGTCGACCACCCATTGGAGGTCGGCGAACGTCGAGTGCAGGGCCACCTGGATGTCGGGCAGGGCGACATTGACCACGGTGATGTCGAGCAGGAGCATGAAGGTCCCGAAGCAGACGGCGATGAGCGTCCACCACTTGCGATCCACGAAATCTCCTGACCTCAGTCCGCCGACGGCGTCTCGCCCCAAAATCCGCCCGCTGGCGCTGACCGGTGCTTGGGCATGTATAGACCATGCGATTGGACCGGGCAATGGATCGGGAGTTGCACGTGCCTCTCCCGTCGTCCCTTCTGCCGTCGGCCACGGGCTGCGGGGGAGGGGATTCAGACGGTGCCGTAGGTGGTGCCGCGGTCGGCTGCCCGGCTGCCCGTGCCGGCCAGCTCGGCGACGGCCGCCGTCATATCGGCGCACAGCTCGTCGATGACCGCCCGATGACCGGCGTGGACGGTTGCGTGCAGGCTGTCCGGCGGCGTCTGGCGGTCGAAGAACCAACCGCCCCGCTCTTCCAAAGCGTCGCCCAGGGCAAAGGTGTCGACCGCACCGGACCCGTCGTCGCCGAAGGCGATGACGGTGGCGTCGGGGGCGCCCCGCACGGCGATCCCAGGGGAGGCGTCGATAGTGTCGCGCAGCGTGGCGGCTGCGGCCCAGGTGTCGGCGGCCAGTCGGAGGTAGCCGTCCTCGCCGAGGTAATGGAGGACGGCCCATCCGGCGGCGATGGGCCCGCCCGGCCGGGTGCCGGCCATCGATGGCGATCCGTACAGTCCACCCAGCCAGTTGGAGGTGATGAACGGCTGCAGGCGGGCCAGGTCGGCGTCGCCGTAGAGGATGACCGACACCCCTTTGGACCCGTACCCGTACTTGTGGAGGTCGGCGCTGATGGAGGTCACGCCGGGGACCGACAGGTCCCACTCCTTGGCGACGTGGCCGAGCGTTCCGAGGAAGGGCAGGATGAACCCGCCGAGGCAGGCGTCGACGTGGCAGAGGATGCCGCGCTCGGCAGCCAGGGCACCGAGGTCGGGGATCGGGTCGATGACGCCCTGGGGGTAGGAGGGCGCCGAGCCGACCACCAGGACGGTGTCGTCGTCGACGGCGTCGGCCATGGCCCCGACGTCGGCGCTCCCGTCCGGCCGCACCGAGACCCGGCGGGACTCGACGTCGAAGTAGTGGGACGCCTTCTCGAACGCCGCGTGTCCGCTGGTGGCCAGCACCATGTTGGGACGGGTCACCTCCCGCTCGGCGCGCCCCCAGTCGCGGGCGGTCTTGGTGGCCTGGAGCAACGACTCGGTGCCGCCCGAGGTGAGGTAGCCCCGGGGTGTACCCGCCCCGTGCGGGCGGCGGTCGGCGCCGAGCAGCCCGGCCGTGATGGTGACGATGTCGTGCTGCATCCAGCCCAGACTGGGGAAGGCCATGGTGTTGAGGGCATTTTCCGCCGAGTAGCGGACCGACGCCCGGGAGAGCAGGTCGAGGACCTCGTCGCCCGCGTTGTAGACGAGACTGAACACCCGTCCGCCCCGCCAGTCGCGATCATCGGCGGCCAGGTCGTCGAGCCGGGCCAGGACGGCGTCGGCGTCGAGCCCGTGGACCGGCAGGCGGTTGTCGGCGAAGGTGGCCATGGAGTGGAGCCTAGGGGCGGGCCCGTTCGACGTGCGGTCCGGTCAGGTGATGTCGCGGCTGGTCAGGAGGGCTGAGCCGATGAGGGCGAAGAGCAACCCGTACCCGAGCATGAGCAGGCCGCCCTGCCACCAGGAGAACAGGGTGACGTGGATCCCGTTCCCCCCATTGCGGGTCAGGTTGGACGCGGCGTCGGCCGCACCCGTCGGTACCCACTTGTAGGCGGCGTGGACCAGGTTGACCAGGATCCCCTCGAGGATGATGAACCACCCGAGGCTGACGATGATGGCGGCCACCTGATTGGTCAGGATCGACCCGATCCCCACCCCGAGGATGGAGAACAGGGCGAAGACCAGGATGAAGCCGGGAGCGACGGCCGGGATCTGGTGGACGAGGCCCGAGAACGAGCCGCCCCGGGCCGAAAGGGTGAGCCCGCCCCCGACCAGGGCGACAACCAGCATGAGCACGCCCAGCAGTGCACCGAGGATGGCCGCGGTGAGGAGTTTGCCGGTGACGAAAACCGGGCGTCGGGGGGTCACCAGGAACGAAGTGGTCACCGTCTTATGCCGGAACTCGACGGTGATGATGAGGACGCCCAGCAGCAGAACGAGCAGATAGCCCTGGAACCCGGAACCGAGCAGGTTCCGCAATTGCTGGGTGGTGTGGGGGACATCGTCCCCCGGACCGCCGTAGTCCTGGCTCAGAAAGATGACCAGGATCAGCAACCCGTTGATGAGCACGGCGATACCGGCCAGAACCCACGGCACCGCGGTGGTGCGGATCTTGAGGAGTTCCGAGCGGATGACGGCGATTATGCCGGCTCCCCGGGCATCCGGAAGGGCGCCGACTGGCCGCCGGAATGGTCCAGTGGATTGGCAGTGTCAAACCCGTGGGTGAGGCGGAGGAAGACATCTTCCAGGCTGCCCCGTTCGTTGATCAGCTCGTAGAGGACGATCTGGTGCTGGGCGGCGAAGGGTCCGAACCATTCGGGGGTGGCCCCGTCGATGACCAGGGTGTCAGGGGCGATCTGGCGCCACCCTGCAGGTACCGCGTTGAGCAACCCGGCCAACCGGGCGATCTCGGGGGTGCGGATGCGCAGGCCCGTTCCTGTGCCGGCCTGGGAGGCCATGTCGGCCAGGGTGGTCTGGAGCACGAGCTTTCCCTGCGAGATGATCACCACGTCGTCGACCGTCTCCTCCATCTCGGACAACAGGTGCGAGGAGACCAGCACGGCGTGGCCGAGAGCGGCCTGGTTGCGGATGAAGGTGCGGAGCCACTGGATGCCCTGGGGGTCGAGTCCGTTGGCCGGCTCGTCCAGGATCAGGATCTCGGGGTCGCCGAGCAGGGCGGTGGCCAGCTGCAGGCGCTGGCGCATGCCGAGGGAGAACTTGCCGACCCGTCGACGGGCGACGTCAGTCAGCCCGACTAGGTCGAGGGTCTCGCCCACCCGGGACAGCGGGATCCCACTGGCCAGGGCCACCGTCTTCAGGTGGTCCTCAGCCCGGCGGCTGGGGTGGAAGCTGGTGGCCTCGAGGGCGGCGCCAACGTGGTGGATGGGATGGTCCAGATCGACGTAGCGCCGGCCGCCGAATGTGGCGGTTCCCCCGGTGATCGACACCAGGCCGAGCAGCATCCGCAGGGTGGTGGTCTTGCCGGATCCGTTCGGTCCGAGGAAGCCCGTGACCCGACCCTCGGCGACCTCGAACGACAGTTGGTCGACGGCGCGGACCGACCCGAACTGTTTGGAGAGTCCGTGTACCTCGATGGCCGAAGGCATGCCAGACCGTAGCAACGTGTGGGCGTCCGGGCGTGTCAGCGTCCCCGGTTCGCAGTGCCAGATGTGGCCCGTGGCCGGGCGGTCAGACCTCGGCGTAGACGTCGATGGGTAGGAGCAGCCCGATGGCCACGACCAGCTCGTCGTGGACCCGGTTCATGTTGCTCCAACCGTTCACCCACCCGACCAGGGCCGAGTACCAGACGTGGCCGAGGATGCGGGCCCGGTCGCTGATGTCGCGCGGCTGGGGCTCGCCGATGGCCCGGGTGATGATGCCCTCCATCAGCACCGACACCTGCTGCTGGCACTCGATGGCCGCCGGGTCGGGCGAGGCCAGGGCGGTGAACACCGCGCCGACCAGCTGGGGCTGGCGGCCCATGGACCGCAGGGCCCGGTCGAGGGCGTCGATCACGCGCTGGGCCGGGGTCCCTCCCTGGGCCGGGCTCTGAGCGAGCCGGCTGTCGAGCTGCTCGACCCAGTGCACGAGAGCGGCGGCCAGCAGGTGGTCCTTGCTGGTGAAGTACCGGTAGACCGTGCCCATGGCCACGTCGGCCCGTGCGGCGACGTCACGCATCTGGACGGCCTCGTAGCCGCCGTCGAGGGCCAGCGAAATGGCGGCGTCGATCACCCGTTGCCGTCGGGCCTGTTGGGCCCGCGTCAAGGTGCGTGGCACCGGACCGTTCACCATAGAGAACACCCTAGTCGGACGCCCTTTCCCAGCTCGGGGAGCGGCAGGCCGCAAACGACCGGATCTCGCCGGTCCCCGGCAAGGCGACCGGCGATCGCCCTCAGCCCGTCGGCGGGGTCCGACCCTCGGTACGATGGGCCGCCATGCCCACCGCCGAGCCCACCCAGGACGACCAGGAACTGATCGCCACGACCGACGGCCGGGTCCCCGGACGACGTGGCCTGGCCACCCGCCAGCGGCTTCTCGAGTGCACGGCCGAGCTCTTGGTGGCCACACCTTGGCGCTCCATCAAGGTCATCGACATCGCCCGCCAGGCGGGTACGTCGCCGGCCACCTTCTACCAGTACTTCGAGAACGTGGAGGCGGCCATCACCGTCCTCGCCGAGGAGCTGGTCGAGGGTGCCGGCGAACTCGCCGAGGTGGTCGACGGCGACTGGTCGGACAAGGCCTCGTGGACCACCGCCGTGGCCGTGGTCGAAGGCTTCATGGACTACTGGGAGCGCAACCGGGCCGTCTTCCGGGTGGTCGAGCTGACCACAGTCGAAGGCGACCTCCGGTTCCAGGGCCTGCGGGTCCGAGCTCTCAACGCGGTGACCGTCACCCTCGCCCGGGTCATCGCCAACCGCGCCGAGACCTCGGGTTCGCCGGCCGGAGCCGACCCGATGGCTGCCGCGGGCACGCTGATCGCCATGCTGGCCCAGGTGGCCGGCCATCGCTACGGCTTCGAGTTCTGGGGTATCCGCACCGCCTCGCTGGTCGACAGCCAGGCCCGCCTGCTCCACTGGTCGGTGACCGGTCGTCCCGCCCCCGAGGGGGCCCGGGTACCCGGGTCGGAGAGCCCGGCCCCCCGCACCGGGCCCGTGGTGGGCGGCGGCGCGGCATCGGCCCGCACGGCACCGAGGCGCAACCGCCGCGACGCCTGACCGGCGTGCCCCGACTGAGCGAGCGCGCGGGTCACCGCAGGGCGACCGGATTGACCGGTGACCCCAGCGCCGCCGTGAATGGCAGGGGGGTGGCATCCAGTAGGAATGCGTACCGGCCGTCGGCCGCGCAGGCGTCGGCCAGGTCGTCGAGGAACCAGTTCTGGCCCTGGGTCATGCCCATCTCCACCAGGTGGAGCAGGTGGACCGGCAGGAACAGGTCGTCGGACTCGCAGGGATACACCTCGAGCACCATGGTGTCGATGGCCACCGCGGCCACGTCGTGGTCGTGGAACCACCCGGCGGTGGCCACCGTCAAGCCGGGGGTTGGCCAGGTGTAGGCGATGAGGTCGCGGGTCGGCGGGTGGTCTCCGATGCCGGGCCGGCCGGGCAGGGCCAGGTGGGCCGCCTGGCCGGTGCGGATGAGCACGACGTCGCCCGGCTCGACCTCCAGGCTCCCCAGCGCGCAGGCCGCGTCGAGGTCGTCCGGGGTGATCGCGTAGCCGGGCTCGAGCAGCTGGAGGCCCTTGGCCCGGGCCACGTCGAGCAGGAGGCCCCGCGACACCAGTGTCCGGATCTGTTGGATCCCGAGGAGCGAGGCCCCGTCCTCGGTGATGGACGAGGCCGGGTAGCCGTTGTAGAGGCGCCCGCCATCGGGGCCCGCCCCGTAGGAGGTGTGGGCCAGGCCGTCCCAGTGGGTGGCGCACTGCATGGCGAACGTGACCACGTCCTCGCTGAAGGACACCCACCCCGGGTCCTCGCTCTGAGGGGCGTTGACGGTGACCATCGTGTGGGTCGGGTTGACCCGCCCCTCGATGAACCCCATCTGGATGCCCTCGGCCTCCGACATGGGGATCCCGAGCGGGAAGGCCACGCCATCGATGACCGACGCCACCCCGCGCAGGCGGGCCGCCCCGTCGATCAGGTTGAGGGTGCCGATCTGGTCGTCGGGACCCCAGCGGCCCCAATTGGAGACCCGCTCGGCCATCTCGGTGAAGGACGACGGGATCGTGGGGGGCACAGGCACGGGCACCCACCTGTTGTAGCCGATCCGCGCAACAGTTCTCGCCCCCATCTGCCGATACGACAGGAGTGAGAGCAACCGGCTGAGCGCCCGACGGACCAATGGGACACTCGGCCGCGAACCTCGAGGGGCTCGAGACGCAGACATACATCCCGCACAGGAACGGTTCGATCATGCAGCAGAGCACTAGGACAACGCGTGCCGACCACGGCCGGCCGACAGCCGGTCCGCGGCGTCACGGACCCGCCCTGAGGCGGCTCCTGACCGGTGCATGGATGGTCGTGCTCCTGGTGGCCGGCACCCTGGTCGTCCCGCCCGGACCCCTTGCCGCGGGCCGTGTCGCCGCAGCGTCTGTCGCCCATGACGTGGGCTCCGTCCAGAACCTCTACGCCAACGACCTGCTGGACCGGGTGAATGCCGAACGGGCCGTCCGCACCTCTCCCGGACAGCCCATTCCGCCCCTGGTGATGGACGCCGGCCTCAACTCCGCGGCCCAGGCCTGGGCCGATCACATCGCCTCGACCGGCGTCGTCCAGGACCCGCCGCTGGCCGGCTGCGGCTCCTCACCCTCGTCCAGCCAGCTCTGCGTGATGGCCGGTAACGCGGGTGACTCGGGCACCGGCTTCTGGCCAGGCGACGGCTCGGACGGCATGGAGTCCGAGTACATGAACTCGGCCGGCCACCGCCAGAACATGCTGAACGCCGGCTACGACACCGTCGGGTTGGGCGTGTTCTGCAGTGGCGGCCAGGCCTGGACCGTCGAGCTCTTCGGGTACGTTTACGGCAGCCTCGGCCCCGTCCTGAGCCGCCAGGCCGCCCAGAACGCCGTCGAGGGCAACCCGGTGCCGCCCGGCCCGACGGTGGCCGGCGTCAACACCGGTGTGCCCGTCTACTGCCCCGGCCAGGTCATGGGACCGAACGGCCAAGTCACCTCGGCGGGCGGGCAGTTCCCGTACCCGTATCCGGTGCCCGCCGTCGCCGGTGAGCCGGCGTCCCCACCGGCAACAGCGCCCGGGCCGTTCGTCGGGATCGCCGCCACCAACGGTGACCGTGGCTACTGGCTGGCCGAGGCCGATGGTGGCGTCTCGCCCCATGGCACGGCCACCGACTACGGCTCGATGCTGGGAAAGCCGCTGTCCGCCCCGATCGCCCACATCGTGGGTACCTCCGACGGCAAGGGCTACTGGCTGGTGGCGGCCGACGGCGGCATCTTCAATTTCGGCGACGCCGGCTTCTACGGCTCGATGGGCGCGAGCCCCCTCAACGCGCCGGTGGTGGACATGACGCCGACGTCGGACGGCAGGGGCTATTGGCTGGTGGCAAGCGACGGGGGCATCTTCGCCTTCGGCGACGCGACCTTCTACGGCTCGATGGGCGGGATCCCCCTCAACGCCCCGGTGGTCGGCATGGCCTCGACCCTCTGGGGCGACGGCTACTGGCTGGTGGCCCGTGACGGGGGCATCTTCGCCTTCGGCGACGCCGGCTTCCATGGCTCGACCGGCGGCCTCACCCTCAATGCCCCGGTGGTGGGGATGGCCCCCGATGCCACCGGAAGCGGCTACTGGCTGGTGGGGAGTGACGGCGGCATCTTCGCCTTCGGCAGTGCCCCGTTCCAGGGCAGCGCCGGGTCGCTGACGCTGCAGGCCCCGGTGGTCGGCATGGCGCCCGACCTCACCACCGACGGCTACTGGCTGGTGGGGAGTGACGGCGGCGTGTTCGCCTATGGCACCCCCTTCTTCGGTGCCGGCTGACCGACCGACCGGACCGGCCGACGGACCCGACGACCCGTCCGGGGCCGGCGCTCAGCCGGCCCAGATGATCGACTGGAGCTCCGAGTAGGCCTCGAGGCCGTAGTCGCCACCGTCGCGGCCGATGCCGCTCATCTTGAAGCCGCCGAACGGGGCGTCCATGTTGCGCTGGGCGGTGTTGATGCCTACGTGGCCGGCACGCAGGAGCTTGGCCACCCGGAACGCCCGGGCGGTGTCTCCCGAGAACACGTAGTCGTAGAGCCCGAACTCCGAGTCGTTGGCGATGGCGATGCCCTCGTCGTCGTCGTCGAAGGGAATGGCCACGACCACCGGACCGAAGATCTCCTCCCGGGCCGACGTCATGTCGTTGGTCCCGGTGATCAGGGTGGGCTCGACGTAGTAGCCCCGCTCCATGTGCCCGGGCCGGCCGCCTCCGACGACGACCTCGCCCTGGGACCGGCCCGACTCGATGTAGTCGAGGATCCGCTGCTGGTGGGCACCGGAGATGACCGGGCCGACCACCGTGGTGGCCTCGGCGGGGTCACCCACGGTGAGGCGTGCGGCGAATGTGGTCAAGCCCTCGACCACCTGGTCGAAGATGCTCCGGTGCACCACTGCCCGGGTGGGGGCGGTACAGATCTGCCCAGAGTGGAACGCCCAGGTCGAACCGATGGCCATGATGGCGGACTTCAGGTCGGCGTCTGCGAACACCACGGCGGCGCCCTTGCCGCCGAGCTCCATGAGCAGGCGCTTCATGGTCGGCGCGCCGGCCGCGGCAATGCGTTGTCCGACGGCGGTCGAGCCGGTGAAGGACACCATGTCGACGTCGGGGGTCGAGGTGAGGACGGCGGCCGGGTCGGGACCCTGTGAGCAGACCAGGTTGATGACGCCGGGGGGGAACCCGACCTCGTCGAGCACCCGGGCCAGCTCCACGATGGCCAACGGGTCCTGGGGGGCCGGCTTGATGACCACGGTGTTGCCCATGGCCAGGGCCGGCGCGACCTTGCCGGCCATGTTGGTGAGCGGGAAGTTGTAGCTGGCGATGGCCGCGACCACGCCGACCGGCTGGCGGTAGGCGAGAGCGCTGATCAGGCCACCGGGGGCCAGTGGGGTCGCGGCCGTGGCGATCGGCGGGAGCATCGACTCCTGGACGTGGCGGAGGTCCCGGCTGTAGCGCTCGAAGCGGTCGGCGCTGATCGGGACCTGCATGCGCGAACCCACCGAGGCGGTGGCCCCGGTCTCGGCGATCACCAGAGGGACCAGTTCGTCGTTCTTGGCCCGGATGGCCTGGGTGGCCTTTTTCAGCAGGGCCAGCCGCTCCTCGACCGGGGTGGCGGCCCAGGCCGGGAAGGCCTCTCGTGCGGCGGCAGCGGCGGCCTCGGCATCGGCCACCGATGCGTTGGGGGCCTGGCCCACCACTTCCTCGGTGGCCGGGTTGATGATGTCGTAGGTGCCGTCGCCGGCTTCGACCCACTTGCCCCCGATGAGGAGCTGCGTCTCGTTCTTGGTGACCGTACTGGCCATGGTGTGTCCCCTGTTCTCGTGAAAGTAGTGCTGGTTGCGATGATTCAGTGTGGCGGCGCTGGGGTGCTGCGTGATGCGGAGCGGCGCTGGGCCGCCGATTCAGACGGTGGTCACCGACGTGTCCACCGTGACGGTGTCCGTGCCGGACCGCAACAGCGTGCCCGGCAGGTTGCCGGTCGGTCGCCCGTCGACCACGGTCTCGACTCCGTTGACCAGGACCCGGACCACACCGATGGAGTCGGCGATGAGCCGTGGGCTGCCGCCGGGCAGGTCCTCGACCAACGTGGCCGGCTCGGAGGCCACCGTTGCCGGGTCGAACACGAAGATGTCGGCCCGTAGGCCTTCAGTCACCCGGCCGCGGTCGTGCAGTCCGAACAGGTCGGCCGGGGCCTGGGTCATCCAGTGGACGGCCTGCTCCATCGGGACGAGCTGACGGTTGCGCAGGCAGTCCCCGAGGAACGACGTCGGGTAGTTGGAGCCGCACATCCGGTCGAGGTGAGCCCCGGCGTCCGATCCGCCGACCAGCGCACCCGGGTCCTTCCACACGTCGACCCGCGCCTCCCACGAGGCGGCGTCGCCGTCGGAGGCCTTGGGCCACAGCACGGTGCGCAGGTCGTCGGCGATGACGAGATCGAGGAGGGCGTCGAAGGGCTCCTTTCCCTGCTCCGCGGCGATCGAGCCGACGTCGCGCCAGCTGTAGCCTGCGTTTTCGGGGGCGAACGTGTCGCCGATGATGTAGTTGGCCCAGTAGGACAGCCGGCGGAACACGCCGGCGCCCTCGGAGTGGGCCAGCTCGTCCAACTGGGCCCGCACCGTCGGGTCCGACAGCTTCTCGATCCTCTGCTCGGCCGGTAGTCCCATGACGTCGCCCCAGCCCGGAATCAGGAACAGGGCGCAGTGGGTGCGGAAGCTCATGTTCATGGGCACCAGGGTGGGCATGGTCAGGGCGATGATCTTGCCCCCGGCAGCTGCCGCGGCGGCCGAGGCCTCGAGCTGGCGGCTGGTCTTGTCCGGGGTGCGGGAGTCGACGGTCAGCAGGTTCCAGTTGAGCGGGCGCCTGGCCGTGGTGGTCATGGCCACCATCAGGTCGATCTCCTGGTCGGAGAACGTGTCGAGGCAACCGTTGGTGATGTACTCGAGCGTGGTGCCCGGATGGTCGCGGACGACATCGCAGAATGCCAGCATCTCGCGGCGATCGGCGTAGCGGGAGGTTATGGGATTGCCGTCGCCATCGGAGTGGGTCCGCGACTGCGACGACGAGAAGCCGAGCCCGCCGGCCTCGATCGACTCGGCCAGCAAGGTGGCCATGGCGGCCACCTCGGCGTCGTCCGCAACCTCGGCGGCCCGGTCCGGGCCCATCACCCAGCGACGGATGGCGCAGTGGCCCACCAGGAAGCCGGCGTTGACCCCGAGGTTGCCCTCGAGTCGGTCCAGGTACTCGGCGAAGGTGGTCCAGTCCCACTTGATGCCGGTCTCGAGCGCGACCAGAGGCATGCCCTCGACCTTGGCCATCATCTGGCGGATGTAGTCGTGGTCCCCGGTCTTGATGGGTGCCAGGGTGAAGCCGCAGTTGCCGGCGATGACCGTGGTCACCCCGTGGATGTTGGAGGGTGAGGCCGTCGGGTCCCAGAACAGCTGGGCGTCGTAGTGGGTATGGGGGTCGATGATGCCGGGCGCCACCACGAGTCCCTCGGCGTCGAGATCGGTGGCGGCCTCTTCGGTGACCGTCCCGACGGCCACGATCATCCCGTCCCTGATCCCGACGTCGGCCCGGAAGCCCGGAGCCCCGGTGCCGTCGACGACGAGGCCGTTGCGGATCACGTAGTCGAGCATGTGCGGTTCCCTTCGTGGGGCTCGGTGCGTGCGCCCGTGGCCCGTTGAGCGTGGGTGTGTCCGGGGCGACCGTGGCGGACGGCGAAGCCCGTCACCGCGTTCCCCCGGAACTGACAGTGCGTCAGATTATGGCACGCACGGGCACCCGGCGAGGCGGGCTCCTCCCGGGTCGCCCACGGCCCCGACGGTAAGGTGCGGTCATCCACCACTCGTACTTCCAAGACCACCTCCTGCCGGTCATCGTGCTCGTGCTCGGGGCCGGGCTCGCCGTGCGGTTCGCCCACTGGTTGGGCCAGCGCCGACGCCGCTGGATCGACGTCCAGATCCGCCGCCAGATCGAGTCCGGCGCGGTGGCTTCCGAGTCGCTCAAGCGGTCGCGGGCCATCAGCGAGGCGGTCGAGTGGGTCGCCGTCGCCCTCACGTACTTCGTGGTCGCCATCTTGGCCTTCGACCGCCTGGGCATCCCGCTGACCACCCTGGTGGCGCCGGCCACCGTCATCGGCATCGGCCTCGGCTTCGGTGCCCAGCAGATGGTCGGTGACCTGCTGGCCGGGTTTTTCCTGTTCGCCGAGCGCCAGTTCGCCTTCGGGGACGTCATCCGCCTGTCGATGCCCGGCCAGACCACCGGGATCACCGGGACGGTGGAGGAGCTCACCTTGCGGGTCACCAAGCTGCGGACCCAGCAGGGCGAGCTGGTGGTGGTGCCCAACAGCGCCCTGCGCCAGGTCACCAACCTCTCCAAGGACTGGTCGCGGGCGGTCATCGACATCCCGGTGGCCGTCACCGAGGACCTGGAGCAGGTCACCTCGACCCTGAAAGCCGTGGTCGAGTCCATGGCCGGCGACCCGGCCTGGTCCGGGCTCATCCTGGGGGACCCGGTGGTGGCCGGGGTCGAGTCGATCGACGTCGGCTACGTGCAGCTCCGGCTGATCGCCCGCACCCTCCCCGGGCGCCAGTTCGAGGTAGCCCGGGAGATCCGGTTGCGGGCGTCGATCGCCCTCCGGTCGGCCGGTATCGCCTCGCCCGGGGTTGGGGTCACCAGAACCGGGGGCCACCCGTGAGCGAGGACTCGCCGGGTCAGGACGGTCCCACCGGGGACGGCGAGGAGTGGGAGGCGACGGAAGAGCCGACCACCGGGTCGACTCCTCGCGTCGAGGAGCCAGCGTCCCACAGCCGGTTGATCGGCCTCATGGCCGTGCCGATCTCCCGGGCGGTGCCGATCCGCCGGTCGACAGCCCTCATGCTGGTCGCGTTCCTGGGGTTCGGGACGCTGTGTTACTTCTTCCCACCGAGCGGCTCGTCGACATCGGGCGCTACCGGCACCACCAACGGCGGAGTCCCGGGCTTCTTCGTCCCGTCGGCCTCGACGACGACCACCACCACCCACGCGGTCCCCACCACCACGACCACCCGGATGGGCGGCACGACCACCACGTCGACCACCACGACCACCCGGCCGACCACCACGACCACCCGGCCGATCGGCACGACCACCACCACCCGGCCGAGCGTCTCGACGACGACCTCCACGACGGCACCCGTGGGTGCCACCACCACGACGGCGCCGGGTGCCACCACCTCGACCACGACGACCGGCCCCTGAGCCGGACCCGGCGGGCGCCGAGGGGAGTCGGTACGGTGGCCCGATGATCGTCGTCGTCCACGGCGTACCCGAGTCGGCGGCCCTGTGGGCCCAGGTCCAGGAGCTGCTCGACGGCGAGTCGGTGGCGCTGTCGCTGCCCGGATTCGCCAATCCCCGACCGGACGGCTTCGGCGCCACCAAGGACGAGTACGTCGACTGGTTGGTGGGCGAGCTCGACACCCTCGGCGGACCCGTCGACCTGGTGGGCCATGACTGGGGCGCCGCTCTCACCTACCGGGTGGCCACCACCCGGGGCGACCTGCTTCGGTCGTGGGCCGCCGACGTCGCCAACGTGATGCACCCCGAGTACCGGTGGCACGACTTCGCCCAGATCTGGCAGACCCCGGGTGCGGGCGAGGAGTTCATGTCCAGCCAGGCCGGTGTGCCGCTGTCCGATCTGGCGGCGGGCTATGAGGCGCTGGGCATCCCGGCCCACGGCGTCGCCGCGCTGGTCCCGTTCAGCGACGAGGTGATGGCCTCCTGCATTCTCGACCTCTCCCGGTCGTCCACCCCACGCATCTTCGACTCGTGGGGCGACGCCATGGCCCCGACGTCGGCACCCGGCCTGGTGCTCCACGCCAGCGACGACCCCTTCGGTGAGGAGACGCAGTCGACCGAGGTGGCCGCCATGCTCGGTGCCCGCCAGGAGACGTTGTCGGGCGTCGGCCACTGGTGGGCGCTCCAGGATCCGGGCCAGGCCGCCGCCGTGCTCAACGCGTTCCACGCTTCGGCCGGCTGACCTTTGGGTCTACGCCGTCGGATCGGCGGGTCGATGGTGTCGTTGATCCCGTCCATGTGCGCCTTCCGCCGGGCCATGACCCGTCGGGGTCGGCCAGCGCCACTGAAGCAACGTCCATCGCCAGGGTGGCGACCGAGGCTCAGCCGTTCACCAGGGGGATGACCTCGGCGCCAAACGTGGTGATCTGGTCGCAAAGCTCCTCGACCGAGTGGGCCGGGAACCGCACCTGAACCTGGCCGCAGCCGGCCTCCCGGTACGGCGCCAAGTACTCGGCCAGTTCTGCCGGCGTTCCCTGCACCGTTCCGGGTGGCAGTTCGTTGTCGTCGGGCGGGGTCCCGAGATACATCGGATAGGCGATCGAGCCGATATCGAGCGGGGCGCCGTTGCGGTACTCGGCCCGCAGTTCGTGCAGAGTGGCCAGCAGCTCGACATTAGGGCCGACCGACTGGGGGAGCCACCCGTCGGCGAACCGTGCCGTGCGCCGCAGAGCTGCCGGTGACGAGCCGCCGACCCAGATGGGGGGCCGCGGAGAGCGCACCGGTCGCGGTTTCAGGCCGGCACCCGACGCCGGCCAGCGCGGCCCTGACAGCACGGGGAACTCCTGAGTCAACCCGAGGGCGAGGCCTGACACCGCCTCGTCGGTCGCCGGTCCCCGCTCGTCGAAGGCCGGACCCATCAGGTCGAACTCCTCGGTCACGTGGCCGGCGCCGACGCCGCAGATGACCCGGCCCTTGGACAGGACGTCCACGGTGGCGAACTCCTTGGCCGCCCGCAGGGGATGGCGGAGGGCGGCCACGTAGATATGGGAGAGGAGATGGATCTCGGTGGTGACGGCGGCCAACCACCCGAGCGTGGCGATGGTGTCGTACCAGACGGTGCTCATGGCCCCGGCCAGCCGTTCGGGGATGAACGTGTGGTCGCACACCCCGACGTAGAAGAAGCCGGCGGCCTCACACGCCAGCGCCACCCGGGCCAGCTCGTCGGGGCCGGCACCGGCCTCCCACGGCTCCACGTAGATGGTGGACTGCGACTGGATTGGGAGCTGCATCCCGAACGAGGTGACACCCTCGGGCAGCACGGGCACCACGTCGGCGGGCGGGGCGAAGGGCGAGTCGGTCATCGGGTGCACCTCACATGCTCGGGCCCACCGGAAGTGGGAGTGGTCGTCTCTGGTCGGTCGGGTCGGGCTCGGGCCGGCACGGAGGTGCCTACGCCTCGGCCAGTGCGTCGGCCAGCTGCTCGCACAGCGCGTCGGCGGTGCCGAATCGGGTGGCCAGCACCCGGGCCCGCTTGTAGGCGAGGTGGGCCGGCACCTCCCAGGTGAATCCCATGCCGCCGTGGACCTGGATGCACGAGCGCCCGTTGGTGACCGCCGCCTCGTCGGCCAGCAGCTTGGCCCCGGCCGCCGCCAGTTCGGCGTCCCCGACGTCGGGCTCGTCGACGGTGACGGCCGCCGCCTGGACGGCGATGCGGGCCACCTCGGCCCGCACGGCCATGTCGGCACAGAGATGTTTGACGGCCTGGAAGCCCCCGATCGGCCGGCCGAACTGGACCCGGCCCTTGGCGTACTCCACGGCCAGGTCGCAGGCCCACTGGGCCATCCCGACCTGGCACGCGGCGGTCAACACGGCGCCGTCGCGGCGCCACCAGGCGGCGATGTCGGGCCCGGCCACTGGATCGCCGGCGGGCAGTTCGGCCAGCGACCACACCGGGGTGAGGGGGTCCATGGGCCGGGGAAGAGGCGTGGCGCCGAGGGCCGTCGGGTCGAGGCGCTCGATGCCCGCGTCGGACAGGACGAGCAGGACATCGAGGTCGGCGAGGTGCTCGATGACCACCGGCAGCACGCCGGTCCCCACCGCCCCGGGTGCGGGGCGCTCGACCAGCCCGACAACCGCCGATCCGTCGTCGGCCCCGTCGACCAGACCGGCGGCCAGGTGCGAGGCGACCAGCGGGCCCGGGATGAGGGCCCGGCCCAGCTCCTCGAAGACCAGAGCGCCCTCGGCCAGCCCGAGACCCACACCGCCGGCCTCGGTGGCCAGACACAGGTGGAAGACGCCGGCCTCGCCGAGTTCGCGCCAGCCCGCTCGGTCGACCACCCGATCTGTCGACTCGGCGGCGCGGATCGCCTCGAGCGGGAACCGCCCGGCGCACAGCCGGCGCATGCCGTCGGCCAGCTCGACCTGGAACTCGGATACTTCGAAGTCCATCGCCCCGTCCTCAGTGTTTGCTGGCGCCCGTGGCGCCGGTCGTCGTGGCCTGCGGCTCTTTGGGCAGTCCGAGGATCCGCTCGCCGACGATGTTCCGCTGGATCTGCGAGGTGCCCGCCGCGATGGTGAGCGAAATCCCCCGCAGCCAGTCCTCGACCATGGTGCCGGCCGGGACGGGGCCGAGGCCGTCGGTGCCCTCGATGTCGTGGGCTGCCAGACCCGCCCGTTCCAGGAGGTCCAGGGAGAACTCGCCCAGCTGGTGACGGGTCTCGGAGTAGGCCAACTTGAAGTAGGTGCCCCCGATGCCCGGTATCCCGGTGCGGGCAGCCTGGGAGACGTTGCGTTTGGTGAGAGCCCACAGGGCGTCGAGCTCCGCCTTCAGGTGGCCGGCCCGACGGCGGGTGCCTGGGTCGGCCCAGGCACCGGTGCGCTGGGCCAGGGCGACGGTGGCCGACAGTAACTCGATGGCCTCGAGGAGGTCACCCACGAAGGCGGTGCCCCGCTCGAAGCTGAGGGTCACCATGGTCACCCGCCAGCCGTCGTTCTCCTCGCCCACTCGGTTGGCCACCGGGACCCGGACCTCGTCGAGGAACAGCTCGGCGAACTCGGTGGACCCGGCGATGGTGTGGAGGGGCCGGATGTCGACCCCGGGTGTGTCCATGGGCAGGATCAGCCACGAGATGCCGCGGTGGCGGCTCTCCTCGGTGCCCGTGCGCACCAGCAGCTCGCAGTAGTCGGCCACTTCGGCGTGGGAGGTCCAGATCTTCTGTCCGCTGATCACGTAGTCGTCGCCGTCGCGGACGGCTCTGGTTCGCATGGACGCCAGGTCGCTCCCGGCGTTGGGCTCGGAGAAACCTTGGCACCAGACCTCGTCGCCGCGCAGGATGGGGGGCAGGAACCGGGCCCGCTGCTCCGGGGTGCCCTCGGCAATGACGGTGGGACCGGCGTGCAGCAGGCCGACGAAGTTGACCCCGACATAGGGGGCATGGGCCCGCTCGAGCTCCTCTTTGAAGATCAGTTCCTCGACTGGCGAGGCGCCGCGGCCACCGCCTTCGACCGGCCAATCCACTCCGGCGTAGCCGGCGTCGAACAGCAAGCGCTGCCAGTGGGTGTCGTAGGCGCGCCGTCCGGGCCAGTCGTCGGGTGACGGCTTGTCGGGCAGGCCGGGCAGGGTCGCCTCCAGCCACGCGCGTATCGAGGAGCGGAACGCCTGCTCGGCGTCGGAGTAGCGCAGGTCCACGGGAGGTCTACTGCCCGGTGGTCACTTGAAGTCGAGGCCGAACAGCTTGATGGCGTTGCCCCGGACGACCTTGTAACGCTGATCGTCGGTGAGTCCACCCATCTGCTTCTCGGCGATCTCCCGGGTGCGGGGCCACGTGGAGTCCGAGTGCGGATAGTCCGACTCGTAGGTGATGTTGTCCTCGCCGATCTCGTCGATCAGCAGCAGGCCGTTGGGGTCGTCGAAGAAGCAGCCGTAGACGTGGTCGGCGAAGTAGCTGGACGGCGGGTTCGGGACCTTGTCGGCCACGCCGCCCCAGCCCCGGTTGTCCTCCCACACCACGTCCATCCGGTGGAGCAGATGGGGGATCCAGCCGATCTGGCCTTCGGAGTAGGCGACCTTCAGATTGGCGAACCGCTCGAACAGGCCCGACATCAGGAAGTCGGTCATGGACAGCTCGGCGTTGATGTGGGTCAGCGACGAGCCCACCGCGGCGGGGGCGTCGGCCGACGTGGACGGCATCTTCGAGCTCGAGCCGATGTGCATGTTGACCACCATCGAGGTCTCGTCGCAGGCGGCGAAGAACGGGTCCCAGTAGTTGTCGGGGTCGTGGATCGAGGGCAGCCCGAGGTAGGCCGGGATCTCGCTGAAGCACACGGCCCGGACGCCCCGTTCGGCATTGCGGCGGACCTCGTCGGCGGCCAGGTGGGCGTCCCACAGCGGCACGATGGTGAGAGGGACGAGGCGCCCATTTGTGCCGGCGCACCACTCCTCGACCTGGTAGTCGTTGTAGGCCTTGACGCAGAGCAGGGCGAGTTCTTTGTCCTCGGCCTCCGAGAACGTCTGGCCACAGAAGCGGGGGAAGGTCGGGAAGCACAGCGATGCCTCGATGTGGTTTTCATCCATGTCTTCGAGCCGCTCCTTCTGGCTGTAGGAGCCAGGTCGCATGTCCTCGTAGGTAATGCCCTTCATGGTGACCTCGTCACGGGGCACGCCTACGGCCGAGTCCACCCGCAGCAGGGGCCGCTGCAACTTCTCGTAGATCCACCAGTCGGCGGGTGCCCCCCCACCGCCCTCGTTCACCGTCAGCTTGCCGCCGATGAAGGTGACGTCGGGCATGTCCTTGCGGACGATGTGCGGTGCGGCGTCCTTGTACTTGGCCGGCATCCGGCTTGTCCAGACGTCGGCGGGCTCGACGATGTGGTCGTCGACGGAGATGATCTTCGGCAGTTCGGCCATGAGGGGGAGTGTATCCCCGGTTCTGACGGTGTGTCAGTTGCCTCCCTGGAGGTCGCAGGGGTCGGTTCGGCCCCTCCGTCTCACACCATGACCACCACGCCGTTGGGCCGCAGCACAGCTCTGGTCATGAGCCTGGAGGCGTCCGACGCCTGGTAGAGGACGGCTGCGGCGATGTCCTCGGGTGCGCCGATGGACCGGAGCGGGTTGTGATTCTTCATCGGGGCGATGACCATCTCCTGCGTCTGGTCGACGACCGTTTCGTCAGGGCGCACGAAGTAGCGACCGGTCATCCCGGTGAGCACGAATCCGGAGCCACGGCGGTCATCGGGAATTACGGGAAAACCTGGCTCCACCCCTTTCGCCCTCTGAGGGCGTTGCCTACCATGGGACGCCATGCGAGGACTGCGACGTGCCGTGGCGTTGGCCACAGTGGCCGTCTCCCTCAGTTCCGGCCTCACGGTGGCCGCCGCCCTACCGTCCGAGGCTGCGCCGGTGGGCCAGGCGCTGGCCGCACCCCACATCTATGCGGGAGGCGGGGTCCTGGGCTTCGGCGCCCCCCAGGTGGCGCCCCCACTCGCTCTCCCGCTCAACTCGGTGATGGTGGCCATGGCCTCCAACCCGGTGGCACCCCTGTCCGACGAGGGTTACTGGATGGCCTCGGCCGACGGCGGGGTCTACACCGAGGGCAATGCCGCGTACTACGGCTCGCTCGGCGCACTGCACCTGACGGGCCCGGTGGTGGCCATGGCCGCCACCCCCGACGGCCGGGGCTACTGGTTGGTCGCGCTCGACGGCGGAGTCTTTGCTTTCGGCGATGCCGGCTTCCACGGCTCGATGGGGGGCGTGCCACTCAACCGGCCCATCGTCGGCATGGCCTCGACGCCCGACGGCAAGGGCTATTGGCTGGTGGCTTCCGACGGCGGCATCTTCGCCTTCGGCGATGCGTCCTTCCTCGGCTCGATGGGCGGCACCCCGCTGGTGTCTGCGGTGACCGGCATGGCTCCGACCCACAATGGGCTCGGCTATTGGTTGGTGGCCGGCGACGGCGGCATCTTCACCTTCGGCGCCGCGCCGTTCCTCGGCTCCATCGGCGGCGCGGTGCTCAACGATCCGGTGGTCGGCATGGCCGCCATGCCCGACGACGGCGGGTACTACATGGTGGCCAATGACGGCGGCATCTTCACGTTCGGCGACGCCGTCTTCCGGGGCTCCCTCGGGGGCGGCCTGGACGGCAACCCCCACGTGATCCTGCCAATCGCCGGCATCGCCCTGACCCAGGGAGGTGCCGGCTACTGGATGCTCGACCCCGACGGGTTCAACTACTCCTTCACCAATCCGCCCGACCCGACGCCGTCCCCGTTGGCCTCGGACATCGCGGTCACCGCGGCCGCCCAGGTCGACGCCGACCCCGACCCAGGGGACTTCTGCAACCCGTACGGGCCGTGCGAGGAGTGGTGCTCACTGTTCGCCACCTGGGCGTGGGAGCAGGCCGGCGTGCCCATCCCGTCCTACGCCTTCACCGGGGATATCTTCACCTGGGCCCAGGCCAATACGGGCGTGCTGCCGGCGTGGGCCACCCCGTCGGTGGGCGACGCCGTGCTGTACGGCACAGGGCCGTGGTCGACCGCCTCCTCGCTCCACGTGGGTCTCGTCGTACAGGTGTGGCCGGACGGTGCCGTGGTAACCGTGGAAGGCGACGCGGGGCCGGCCCCCACGGGCAGCCTGGCCGTCGTCATCAACGGGCCCTATCTGCCGTCGCAATCGCAGAACTACAACGGCGTGCCGATCTATGCCTTCGCCCAGCCCTGAGCCGGGCGGCATCGTCGTCCGAACGGCTACCCCCGACGACGCCGGTGTGCTGGTCGATCTGCTGGCGGCAGGGGCGCTGGTGACGTCCGGCGAGGACCCGGTCGACCTCGCCCCCTACCGGGCCGCCTTGGCCGACATCGCCGACACCTCGGGGACCGACGTGCTGGTGGCCGAGCGGGACGGCGAGGTGGTCGGGACCTGCCAGCTGATCACCTTCCGTCACCTCCAGCACCATGGTGGGCGGTGCGCGGAGATCGAGTCGATGCACGTCCGGCCCGACGTACGGGGGAACGGGGTGGGCGGAGTGCTCCTCGAGGCGGCCACCGCGGCCGCCCGGGCCGCCGGTTGCTACCGGATCCAGCTGACCTCGAATGCGGTCCGCACCGATGCTCACCGCTTCTACCGGCGTCACGGATTCGACCCCAGCCACGTCGGGTTCAAGCGCCTCCTCGACCCGCCCGTCGAAGAAACGTGAACCGACCGGACTTCCGGGCCACCGCTCAGCGCTCGGCGAGGAGCGAGTCGAGTAGCCGTGCCCGGTGGTCGGCGGCCGTGCCCCAGGACTCGGCCAGGGCCCAGGAGCGCTTGAGGTAGAGATGGAGGTCGCACTCCCACGTGTAGCCGATGGCCCCGTGCACCTGCAGTGACACCCGGGCCGCCTCGAGCGCTGCCTCCGACGCGTAGGCCTTGGCCACTGACGCCGCACGGGAGGCGTCGGGTGCCCCCTGGTCGAGTGCCCAGGCCGCGCCGTACACCACCGGCCGGGCGAATTCGAGGAGAACCTGGGCCCCGGCCAGTAGGTGCTTGACGGCCTGGAAGCTGCCGATCGGCTTGCCGAACTGCTGGCGGTCCTTGGCGTAGGAGGCGGTCAGCGTGACCATGGCGTCGGCCAGTCCGAGTAGTTCGGCTCCGATCACCACGCCGGCGCGGTCGGCGGTGCGGGCCAACAGCGCTCCGGCGTCGGGCCCGCCTGTGAGCAAGGTGGCGGCCGACGGCTGCCAGCCCGGCGTGCCCAGGCGGCGGGTCGGGTCCAGCGACGACACCGGGTCGACGGGGCAGTCCGCCGCGTCGAGTCCGTGGAGTTGTCGTCCGTCGGGGTCGTCGACCACGAGCAGCAGCACGTCGGCGCCGTCGGCCCCGGCCACCGGCCGGCCTGGTCGGGCGCCTTCGGCCACGGCGGCCGTCAGCGCACCCGACGCGATGGCGGACAGCCAGCCGGCCACCCGTGGGTCGTCGCTCCCGCTGCGTGTGGCCAGGTCGGCCAGGAGTGGGGCGGCGATGCCGGTGGTGGTGGCGAGCGGCTCGGGCAACGCCACCCGTCCGGCCTCCTCGACCAGGGGAACCAGATCGACCAGGCCGAGTCCGAACCCGCCGTAGGCCTCGGGGACGGTCAGCCCGGTCACCCCGAGGTCGGCCAGCGTCTGCCACCGCGGCGAGCGGGCCGTTGGGGCGTCGTAGGCGGCACGCACCTCGTCGGTCGTGCACTCCTTGGCCAGTACCTGACGGACGGCGGCTTTGAACTCGAGCTGTTGGTCGGTGAAGGCGAAGTGCATGGCGTGGTCCCCTCAGCCCCGGGGCAGCCCGAGCATGCGCTCGGCCACCACGTTCCGCTGGATCTCGTTGGTGCCGGCGTAGATGGGTCCGGCCAGGGCGAACAGGTAGCCGTCGAGCCATGGAGCGTCGACCCCGTCGCCGTGCAGCTCGGCCTCGGGCCCCAGCAGGTCGAGTGCGGTCCGGTGGATGGCCAGGTCGGTCTGGGACCAGTGGATCTTGTTGGCGCTGGCCTCGGGCCCGACCGATCCGCCGTCGAGCACCCGGGTGGCGGTCCACAGGGTGTTGAGGCGGTAGGCCTCGGCATCCATCCAGGCCTGGGCCACGGCGTCACCCGAGCGGGCCGTCCGAACGGGGTCGTCGGCCAGGCGCTCGGCGTAGAGGTCGACCAATCGGTCGGCGGCCCGGCTGTAGCGGGCCGGGCTACGCAGACTGAGTCCCCGTTCGGAGCCGGCGGTGGCCATGGCCACGTTCCAGCCCTTCCCGATCTCGCCCAGCACCAGGTCGTCGGGGACGAAGACATCCTCGAAGAACAGTTCGGCGAAGCCGGTCTCGCCGTCGATCTGCGGGATGGGGCGCACAGTAACGCCGGAGGTGGCCATGTCGACAAGGAAGTAGGTCAGTCCCCGATGGCGCTCGGCCTCCGGGTCGGTGCGGAACAGTCCGAAGCACCATTCGGCGAACGCGCCCCGCGACGCCCACGTCTTCTGTCCCGACAGCACCCAGCCGCCCTCGGCATCGGATCGCCGGGCGCGGCTGCGAATACCGGCCAGGTCGGACCCGGCGTCGGGCTCGGACCAGCCCTGGCACCAGATCTCCCGGGCGGAGGCCATCGGGGGAAGGAAGCGCGCCTTCTGGGCGTCGGTGCCGAACTCGAACATGGTCGGGGCCAGGAGGAAGACCCCGTTCTGGCTCACCCGGAGCGGAGCCTGGGCCCGCCAGTACTCCTCCTCGAACACCAGCCATTCGAGGATCCCCACGCCGCGACCGCCGTACTCGTCGGGCCAGGAGACGACCGACCAGCGGTCGGCGGCCATCTCGGCCTCCCAGGCCCGGTGGGCCTCGAAGCCCTCCGCGGTGTCGAGGGAGGGAAGGGTACGGGGGGCGGGGGCGTGGTCAGCCAGCCAGGCCCGGGCCTCCGCCCGGAACGCCTCCTGGGCGTCGGTGTAGTGCAGGTCCATCGGTCGGTCCATTGGTGGCGTCCCTCGCTCGGCCGGGTGCGATCCACGCACGGCGCGGTCGTTGGGAAATCTGACACACCTTCAGATTTCCGGCAACCGTGGCCGATCGGCAACAATGTGGCTATGGCCAGCGCAGTGATCGTCGATATCGTCCGCACTCCGGTAGGGAAGAAGAACGGACGGCTGTCCGGCTGGCACGCCGTCGACCTTGCCGCCCAACCTCTCGCCGCACTGATGGCCCGCAACGATCTCGACCCGGCGCTGGTGGAGGACGTGGTCTTCGGGTGCACCATGACGGTGGGCGAGCAGGCCATGAACATCGGTCGCAATGCGGCGTTGGCCGCCGGCTTTCCGGACACGGTGCCCGGCACCACCGTCGACCGGCAATGCGGCTCGGCCCAGCAGGCTGTGCATTTCGCCGCCCAGGCAGTGGCGTCCGGCGCCATGGACATCGTGATCGGTGGCGGGGTCGAAGCCATGAGCCGGGTGCCGATCGGGTCGACCACCGAGCACGGTCCCGGCGATGCCTACGGGCCGACCGTCCACGGCCGGTTCGACTTCATCCACCAGGGCCTGTGCGCCGAGGAGATCGCCCGTCGGTGGGGGATCACCCGCGAGGAGATGGACCGCTTCGCCCTCCAGTCCCACGAGCGCGCCGCCCGGGCCATCGCCGAGGGCCGCTTCGAGAACGAGATCGTCCCCCTCGCCACTCGGCGGGCCCGCATCGAGGACAAGGTGGCCGTGGCCGGCACCGACGAGGGCGACCCAGCCGACGAGGGCCGGCTCACCTTCGACGAGGGCGTCCGGGCCGGCTCGACCTATGACAAGTTGGCCTCGCTGCCGCCGTGTTTCGTGGAGGACGGGCTGGTGACGGCGGCAACGTCGTCGCAGATCTCGGACGGTGCTGCGGCGGTGCTGATCATGTCCGAGGAGCGGGCCAGCCAGCTCGGACTCACCCCCCGGGCCCGGTTCCACACGTTCGCGGTGGCCGCCAACGATCCGGTCATCATGCTGACCGCCCCGATCCCGGCAACCACCCTGGTGCTCGAGAAGTCGAAGCTGTCGCTCGACGACATCGACCTGATCGAGATCAACGAGGCCTTCGCCTCGGTGGTATTGGCCTGGGAGAAGGAGCACCATCCCGACATGGCGAAGGTGAACGTCAACGGCGGCGCCATCGCCATCGGTCACCCGACCGGTGGATCGGGGGCGCGCCTGATGGCCACGATGCTCAACGAGATGGAACGCACCGGCGCCCGATACGGACTGCAGACGATGTGCGAGGGGGGCGGCCAGGCCAACGCCACCATCATCGAGCGGCTGGGCTGATTCCGACCGGTACGCCCCGCGTCGGCGGCGCGCATCGTCCCCGGGGGGCGGCGCGGGCCCGCCCCGCATAGCGGGTGCTTAGGCACGCCGCTACGCGGGGAGGTCTGTCTGCGGGGTCGTCTCCGCCTTCTTGGTGAAGTCGACGTGGTCGGCACTTATCGGGCGCGACATCAAGTAGCCCTGATAGAGGTCACACCCGAGGGCAGCCACCCGCTCGAGTTGGGCGGGGGTCTCGACCCCCTCGGCCAGAACCACCAGGCCCAGCGCCTTGGACAGCTGGACGATGGCGGCCACGATGGCCTCGTCGGTCTCGAGAATCCCCAGACCGTCGACGAAGGACTTGTCGATCTTCAGCACCTTCACCGGGAACCGCTTCAGTCGGGCCAACGAGGACTCGCCGGTGCCGAAGTCGTCGATGGCCAGACCCACGCCCATGGCGTGGATCCCACTGAGGGCGTCGACGGTCTCCTCGGTCTCGCTCATCAGGAGCGATTCGGTGACCTCGAGCACCAGCGCCTCGGGCGGCAGTCCGGAGTCGGCCAGCGCCTTGGCGATCGAGTCGAGGAGCGTCGTGTCGCTGAGCTGGTGGACCGACAGGTTGACGGTGATGTAGGCGTCCTGAGCGCCCGGCACCTCGTTGCGCCAGCGCGCCATGGTGGTGCATGCCTCGCGCAGGACCCAGCGGCCGAGCGAGAAGATCAGGTCTGTTTCCTCGGCGAAGGGGATGAACTCCATCGGGCCGAGCAGGCCGCGAGTCGGGTGGTTCCAGCGGACCAGCGCCTCCAGTGCGACGATGTTGCCGTCGGCCACCGAAGCGATGGGCTGGTAGTGGACCACGAGTTCGTCGTGCTCGATCGAGTGACGCAGGTCGTCGTAGATCTCAAGACGGGCCACGGAGTTGACCCGTAGTGACTCATCGAACACCTCGATGCGCGATCGGCCCTTGCCTTTGGCTTTGAACATGGCGGTGTCGGCCTGCTGGAGGATGTCCTGGGCGCTCTGGCGGCCCTTCTCCACGAAGGCCACGCCGACGCTGCAGGTCACGACCACCGACCGGCCCGTCGAGAGCCGGAACGGGGTGTCGATCACCCGTGAGTACTCCTCGGCCAGCTCGACGGCGTGCTGTTCGGTCCGGACGTTCGGGCACAGCACCACGAACTCGTCACCGCTGAACCGGCTGACGACGTCGCCCTTGCGGGCCGCCGTTTTGAAGCGACGGGCCAGCTCGAGCAGCAGTTCGTCTCCGCTGGAGTGGCCGAACGAGTCGTTGACCAGCTTGAACCGATCGAGATCGATGAAGAGCACGGCCAGACTGGTGTCGCTCTGCATGGACATCAGCAACTCGCGCTCGAGCTCGTCGTTGAAGAACGACCGGTTGCCCAGTCCGGTGAGGGAGTCGTGATAAGCGAGCCAGTGCAGTTGGGCCTCGGCCGCCCGCCGGTCGGTCACGTCGGTGAACGAACAGACCACCATGGGGGCGTCGGTCTGGCTCGCCCCGGACAGAAGCCGGGAGCTCATCGACAGCCACTGGCGCCTGCCGCGCTCGTCGGTGACACCGATGACCACCCCGTCCTCGGACTCGCCGGTGTTCAAGGTCTTGACGTGCGGGAACATCGTCGGCGTGAGGGGGAAACCGTCGGTCGACGTGGCGATCGACGTACCGGTGAAGAGACGGTGGCCGTCGCTGTCGTCGAGGCGACTGCCCAGGATGGTGGCAGCGGCCTGGTTGTGGGCGCTCATCTTGCCGGCATCGTCGAAGAGGATGATCCCCTCGCTCAACGAGGCGACGACCGCCTCGTACCGCTCCTCGGCGGCCCGGCGGCCGGCTTCGGCCTGGCGGGCGTCGGTCAGCTCGGTGCACACAACCACCCAGCCGGAGGGCAAGGTGTCGTCGTCCATCAGGGGGTCGATCGACACCAGGACGTCGACGGTGGAGCCGTCCTTGCGGCGGTGGGCGTGCTGGCCTCGTTCGAGGATGGCCGCGCTGTCGGTCCGGTTGGCCGACACCACGGCGCCGATGGAGAGGCCGGCGACCTCACCCTCGGACCACCCGTAGATGTGGGCGGCGGCCTCGTTCCAGCTCTCGATCCGTCCCTCGGCGTCGATACCGATGATGGCGTCGGACACGTGGGCGACGAGGCTGGCCCGGTAGCGGGCGGCGGCCTCGGCGGCCCGGCGCTCGGACACGTCGCGCATGATCACCTGATAGGCGGGCTTTCCGCCCCAGGTGGTGCGAATACTGGTGAGTTCCATGACGGTGGAGGTCCCGCCGGGGGCGACGACCCGCACTTCGCCATGCTCGAAGAACTGGCCGGGCTCGGTCAGCTGGGCCAGGCGCTCGATCACCCCGTTGATGTCGTTCGGATGAACGAAGTCGGTGACCGGCTGACCGTAGTGGTCCCACATCGACTTGGCGTGGAGCAGCTTGACACCGGCCCGGTTGCCGTAGACGAGGAGCCCGTCCTGGTGGACGATGACCACGTCGGGTGAGACCTCGGTCAGTAGCCGGTAGCGGTCGACGAGGTCGCTCAACTCCCGCTCGAACCGCTGCTGGGCAGTGACGTCGATGACCACTCCCGAATAGACGTTGCCGCTTCCGGGGGTGGCTACCGTCGAGTCGGCGCCGAGGGCCATGGGCGAGGCCCGGATGACGGCCACCCGCATGGTGCCATCCGGACAGGTGACCGTGTAGTGGAGGTCGAACTCGGACGGCGGGACTCCGGCGCGGATGGGCGCCAGGATGGGGGCGAGGAGGTCGGAGCCGATGTCGACCGGGTCACCGAAGTCGGCGGGGGGCCGCAGGACCTCGGGCTGCTCGTCGGGCGTCCCGGGATGGATGGAGAACCCCCGGATGCCGGCCGGGAAGCCGAAGAGCTCTTCGATGGGGGAGGACCAGGTGACGGTGTCCAGTCCGAGATCGAAGATCCAGGTCACGGTGGGCAGACCGTCGCCGGTGAGGTCGATCTGCTGGGAGAGCTCGAATGGGTGCTCGGGGTAGTTCGTTCCCCCGAGCTCGACGCGGTCGAACGAGACCGTCCGGCGCCCGCCGTCGAAATCGCTCGTCGTCACCATAGGCCGTATGTATCGGCGGCCCAGAAGTCAATCTTTAGCCTTTGCCCGAGGGCCCAGGCTCTCCTTCAGCTGGAGGGTTCTCCCAGTACGATGGCGGTATTGAAGCCCCCCATGCCGATGGAGGACTTGAGCATCGGACCAGGCCGCCGCGGGGTCAGTCCGTTGACCAGCCGGGGGTGCCCGGGGGCCACCTGCGGCGGGGCCGGGATGTACCCCGTCTGGTAGGCGTAGATGGTGGCCAAGACCTCGACGGCAGCACCTGCGGCCTGGCAGTGGCCCACCAGGGGCTTGATCGAGAAGATGCCGGCGGCGTCGGGGAAGAGCTTGTCCAGCATCTTGCCCTCGGCGGCGTCGCACTGTGCGGTGCCGGGTCCGTGGGCGTTGATGTAGGCGACCTCGGAGGCGTCGACCCCGGAACTCTCGAGGGCCTCGCGGAAGCAACGTTCGAGTTCGAACATGTCGGGGGCCACGGCGACCAGATTGAAGGCGTCCATGGTCATGGCTCCTCCGAGGATGGTGGCGTAGGCCCCGGCGTCCTCGGTCGAGAGCACCATGGCCACGGCGGCTTCGCCCCCGACGAAGCCCTTGCTGCCTTCCTGGAAGGGACGGCAGGCGTCGAACGGCGGGGTGTCGAGCACGGCCACGCCGAGGTCCTTGAAGCGGCGCAGGTTGATCGGGATGCCGGACAGGTCGGTGGCCAGCAGGATGACGTCGGTGGCGATGCCCGAGTCGAGCCACGACTTGGCGGTAATCAGTCCGGCGTTGGCCGAGGCGCACATCGCCGACACCGACATGGCCGGGCCGTGGAAGTCGTTCTCCTTCATGAGTTGCGAAATCACAGTGGACGGGAGCATGTTCACCCACCGCTTGACCCGGACCCGCTCGGGTGCCTCGTGGTAGTAGTCGCTCCACATCTCGGCGTCGCCGAGGACGAGCGAGTGGACCACGCCGACGACCCTGCCGGGCTCCCAACCCCGTTCGGTGGCGTCGGAAATGGCCTCACGTGCGGCGAATCGCAGTGCCTGCATGAACCGGCTCGGTCCGTCGCGTCGGTCACCTTCGTCGGTAATGGTGGCGAGATAGGCCTCGCCCCCGTCGACGTAGCCCTCGAGTCCCTTGGTCAGACGGACCGCACTCTCACCGAGGAGGAAGCCGTCCCACATGCGCTTGCGACCCCACCCGTATCCGGTGACGGCCCCGACCCCGGTGACGTTGGTCGGGGCGAACCGCCGGGAAGGCCGCATCGATGAGGAGTGCTCGGCTGCTCCGGACATCTGGCCTCCTCGATCTCGTGTGATCGCTACTACTCTGCCCCTACCGGCGTACCACAGTTACTGCATCGGCTGACCGCTGGTTCAAAAGTATGGCGCAGTGCCGAAGTCGAAACAATGGGCAATCTTCGCGCAATCGGCGATCCAGAGACGTGCCGGCGTCGATGTCGGGATGTTCGAGGCTCGTCGGTGCCGACGACGCCAACGGCAGGATGCAGGAAGGGCACCCCACGCAATGCGGAAACGGTCATCGCGCGATCGGGCATTGCGTGAGGTCCTTCCGGGCAGCCGATGCCAAAATCCGGCCGAAGGTACGCCACCCGAGAACGGTCAAAGCGCGCGTTCCGCGCCGTGTGGTGTGGCGTGGCGTGGCGTGGCGCGACCTGATGTGACCTGACGCGACCTGATGAGATGTGGCGCGCAGCTGCGCAGGCCGACGGTGTCCGGTGCCGGACTACGAGCCGAGACGGTCGAGTACCCGGCCGGCCTCGTCCATGATCCGGGAGATGAGCTCCTCCACCGTTGGGAGCTCGCCGATCTCGCCGACGACCTGGCCGGTGGGGAGCACGCCGACGTCAGTGCGACCGTCAACGAGCGCCGCCCTGGTCATCATCGGCGCATTGGCGGCCATGACCACCTGGGGCCAGGAGAGATCATTGCCCTTGCGCATGGCGTTGCCTTCCTTCATCAGGGCACGGAGCGTGGTATCGGTCTCCTTGCGGAAGGCATGGGCGTTGGACAGTGCGCGAGGCAGCGCCCGCAGCCAGCCCGACTTCTCGAGGTGGTCGACTAATTCGGTCCGGATCACCCGCTGCGGTGCACCATCGACGGCCGTGGACACCACGGTACCGGTCACCGGTGTCTGCAGATACACCTGCTTCACCTCGTCGGGCACCCGGCTCTCCTGGGTGAGGAGGAAGCGCGTACCCATGGCAATGGCCGATGCACCGTAGGCCAGGGCGGACACCAGTCCCCGTCCGTCGAAGTAGCCGCCGGCGGCCACCACGACCACCCGGTCGCCGACGGCGTCGACCACAGCGGGGAGGAGTAGCGAGGTCGGGACGGTTCCCGTGTGGCCGCCGCCCTCGCCGCCCTGGGCGATCACCGCGTCCACGCCCCACCCCGCCACCTTCTCGGCGTGACGCCGGGCACCGATGGTCGGCATGACCACAAGCCCGGCCTTCTTGCAGCGGTCCACGAGTGCCGGGTTCGGAGCCTGGGCGAAGCTGGCCACCCGAACCCCGTGTTCGATCATCAGGGACACGCGGTCACCGACGTCGGCCACGTCGGTGCGCATGTTGACTCCGAAGGGCTTTTCGGTGCGGGACCGCACCTCGGCGATGGCAGTGACAAGTTCGTCGTAGGTCATGGTGGCCGATGCCAGGACACCGAGACCTCCGGCCTCTGCGGTTGCGGCAACCAGGCGCGGGCCGGCCACCCAACCCATGCCGGTTTGGACGATGGGGTAACGGACGCCGACCAGGTCGCAGAAAGGAGTGTGCAGCGCGGGATGGCTCACGCCTTCACCTCGCGGTCGCGCACGCCCCGGGGGTCGAGCACGGTGCGGAGCAGTTCGAGTTCCTCGGGCGTCGGGTCCCGTGTGTCGGGGACGTCGTCGGGAACGACGAGGGCAAAGCCGGTGGACTCCCGCACCTCGTCGACGGTGACGCCGGGATGGACGGACGCCAGACGCATCGACCGGTTCGGGGTGGCGAAGTCGAAGATGCCGAGGTTGGACACCACGTATCGGATCTCGTGGAACCGTGTCGCCGACGGTCCCGCCGCCTCGGCCCGCGCATACCCGACGCCAGACACGACGTCGACTTGCTCGACGAACGAACGCGTCGAGTGGTTCGGCACCCAGTAGCTCGTGGTGTGGTTAACGGTGTTACCCGGCGCGCCCCGAACTCCGACCAACTGCGCCTTGGGCTGCGCCCATGGACCGATGGCGCTGATGTTCTGGTTGCCCGTGCGGTCGATCTGCGACGCCATCATGATGAGATTGCGCCGACCCGACCACACCACGTCGAACACACGGCGGTAGGGCATGTGTGACTCGAACACCAGTGTCGAGGGCGCCGCCCCCAGCGGGGGCGCGCCGTCGACCAGTGCGGCGTCGCCGTCGGTCAGGACGAGGTCGGGCGCGAAGGTGAGGCGGGCCAACCGGGCCCCGAGGGCCGGAGCGGTGCCGAAGGCGCTGGCCATCACCTCGCCGTCGCCGCGGAACACCTCGGCACAGGCGATCGCGCAGTACTCGGATCGGGAGACCCCGGTATCGGTGGTGTCGGTCATGCGCCCTCCTTGGCGGCCTTGACCGCGGCCCGTTCGTCTGCCGCCTCGCGGGTGGCCACCTGGTAGCCGGTCTCGTCGACGGCGAGGAACCGTTCCCGGAACGCGGCCCACCCGTCCGGGTCGCCGGCCGCGGTCACGTACTCCTTCTGGAATCCTTCGTCGCGTCCGTAGTCGGGTACGCAGGCGGTGAAGTGGGCCCCGCCCGGCGTCTCGATCACGCCGTCGGTCAGCAGTCGGCTGATGCACAGCGACTGGATCGGGCCTTCGGCGAGTAAAGCGTCGGTGGACACCACTCGCTCGGTTGTGACGAATCGCTGGTCGGCGGCGCCGAGGAACAGCTCGTCGAAGAACGGGTCGGGGCCGAGGATCTGTCCGGAACCGGAGGCGTCGGCCCGGTTGACGTGGACCACGGCGGCGTCGAGGCGAAGGGCTGGCATGGCCACCAGCTCCTCGCCGTCGTCGTAGGGGGAGCGCACGGTGCGCAGCGAAGGGTTGACGACCAGTACGTCGGAGCCGAGCCCGGCGCGGGTCGGGAGAAAGGGGACGCGCTGTGAGGCGGCCAGGAGGCCGAGATAGAACATTCCCTCGTCGATCTCCATGGCCTCGACCGAACCCGACTGCCGGGCCGCCTTGAAGTGGGGGTCGGTCGGGATCGAGTCGAGGGTCACGAAGCCGTACACGACCTTGGCCACCTTGCCGGCAGCACACAGCAGCCCGACGTCCGGTCCGCCGTAGGAGACCACGGTGAGATCGGTGAGGTCGGAGCGGAGGATGGCCCGCACGGCGGCCATCGGCTTGCGTCGGGAGCCCCATCCTCCGATGCCGATGGTCATGCCCGGGTCGAGCTCGGCCACGAACTCGTCGAGGGTCAGTCGTTTGTCAGCCATGGGTGGTTCCTGTCTGCTCGGCGGCGAGGTGCTGTCCGGGCCTTCGTGCGGACGCTGGGAGGGTCGTCCACATCGCGCGGTCTGCGGTCATCGGGTGGTGTCGGCGTCGCGCTTCTCGACGAAGGCCGCCCGCTGTTCGTCGGCCACGCCGGCCACGTGGAGCTCGTAGGTGAACCCCTGTTCCAGTCGGTAGCTGCGGCGGACATCGACCGGGTCGATCCCATTGAGGGACTCCTTGGCCCGGCGGATGATGGTCGGGCTCTTGGCTGCAATGTCCTCGGCCACCTCGTAAGCGGCGGCGACCAACTCGTCGCGGGGGACCACTCTGAGCACGGATCCGTAGTGGTGCAACTCGCTGGCCGTGGCCGGCTTTGCCGTGTAGACCATCGACCGCATCCGGTGCTGGGGAACGAGGCGCGACAGGTGAGTGGCCGCACCGAGAGCCCCCCGGTCCACCTCGGGCAGGCCGAACGTGGCGTCGTCCGAGGCGACCACGATGTCGGCGTTGCCGGCCAGGCCCACGCCGCCACCGAGGCAGAAGCCCTGGACCGCGGCGATGACGGGTACCTCGCAGTCGTAGACGGCCGCGAAGGCGGCGAAGCAGCCCCGGTTCGCCCCGATCAGTGCCTCGTCGCCCCGGGCCTGGATCTCCTTGATGTCCACCCCGGCACAGAAGCCCCGGCCTTCGGCCCGCAGGATGACCACCCGGTTGTCGGGAACCCGGCCGGCAGCCAGGACGGCGTCGGCCAGACCGAACCAGCCGGCTACATCGAGGGCGTTGACCGGAGGATGGTCGATGACCACCTCGGCGATGCCGGGCCGGTCCTGATGGGTGACGATGGGCATGGTCCGCTCCGGGTAGTTACGGCACGGCCGGTGGGCCCGCCCGGGCCTGGGGCACGGCGGGGGCCACGGCCACGCTCTCGGCGTGCGCTGGTGTGTGCCTATCTCCCGACTCCGCTTCCGGAATCCGCCGGGGACGGCCCGGTGCGGTTTCCGATCTGATGCAGTGTCAGGTAATAGTGGTCAGGACAGTACCAGTCGGAACCATGGAGGTAGCAGTGGCAGCGCACCGGAACACCAAAGGCGACCACCCGCTCGACTTCGGCGGCAAGGCGGTGCTGGTGACCGGCGGTGGACGGGGCATCGGCCGCGGCATCGCCGAGGCGTTCCTCGCTGCCGGTGCCGACGTGATGGTGTGCGGCCGGACCGAACCGGCAAACGACGCGCTGCCAGTGAAGCGGGATGCATCGGGCGCTGTGCGCCAGGCCGGCTTCGTGGTCGCCGACCTGCGCGACCCCGATCAGGCGACGGTCGTTGTCGATGCCACGGTGGACCGGTTCGGTCGACTCGATGTGCTCGTCAACAACGCCGGTGGATCGCCCAGCGCCGACGCGGCCACCGCGTCGCCACGGTTCTCGGCCTCCATCGTCAACCTGAACCTCCTCGCTCCTCTCGTTTGTGCACAGGCCGCCAACGCGGTGATGCAGGCCCAGGAGGAGGGCGGTTCGATCGTGAACATCGCCTCGGTGAGTGGACTGCGCCCGTCGCCAGGCACGGCCGCTTACGGGGCGGCCAAGGCGGGTCTCCTCAGCCTGACCCAATCGCTGGCCGTCGAATGGGCGCCCAAGGTCCGGGTCAATGCACTCAGCGCGGGGCTGGTGGCCACCGAAGCCGCCGACGACCACTACGGCGGAGCCGAGGGCATGGCCGCGGTGGCGGCCACCGTGCCTCTCGGCCGGTTCGGTACGCCGGGGGACATGGCCGGGATCTGCCTCTTCCTGGCGTCGCCCCTCGCCGCTTACGTAACCGGTGCAAACTTGGTGGCCCACGGGGGCGGCGAGCGCCCGGCCTACCTGACGGCCGCTGAGGCGGTAAAAGGGAACTGACGCCACCGGAGTTGCGGGGCGTCCGCAACCGGCCAGGTACGCCTGCGTGCTCAAGTTCAGACCGGTCCACGACGATGGTTACCGTGAGGACCGGTGAAGGTGGACCCGCCCCCACCCGGGGGCGGCAGATCCGGTCAGGAATGGCACGAAGCATGCTGACGTACCCGGAGCCGACGTTTACGCTGCAAGGGACTCCCTACCTGGAGTACCTGCCAGTCGTCGACGTCTCGACGGGCCGGCTCCTCGGCATGGAAGCCCTGGTCCGGTGGCGCCACCCGACACGGGGTCGCATCTCCCCCGACCTCCTGATTCCGGCTGCCGAGGCCAGTGGGGACATCGTGGCCCTGACCCGCTGGATCGTGGCAGCCGCATGTGAAGAGGCGTGCAGCTGGTCCCGCAGCATCCAGCTCGGGGTGAACTGCACCGTCGAGCAGCTCCAGCGCGGCGAGGTGTCGGTGGCGGTCGCCGAAGCGCTGCGCCAGACCGGCTTCCCGAGTGACCAGCTCAACATCGAGGTAACCGAGGACGCGGTGGTCGATGCGACAGCGTCCACCGACCTCCAGGCCATCAGTGACATGGGAGTGCAGCTGTCGGTGGACGACGTGGGCACCAACTGGTCGTCGTTCGAACCGTTCAAGCGGCACGCCATCAGTACGGTCAAGATCGACGGGTCCTTCATCGCCGGGCTCGAGTCGAACCAGGGGATCAACCGCCTGGTTGTCGAGACGGTCGTCCATATGGCCCATTCGCTCGGGATGTCCGCCATCGTCGAACAGGTCGAGAACGCCGCCCAGGTCCGGATCGCCGCCAGCTTCGGCGCGGACGCCGCCCAGGGCTTCTTCTTTTCCCACCCGATCTCGCGGGTGGACGCCCGCACGTTCGCGGCCGGCCCCGACATCCCCGTCTTCTCCCGGTCCGAGGCGATGACCCTGTTGACGGCTGACGGGACCGTCCCGGTCGAGTCGCTACTGACCGATGTCGTACCCGAGCGTGACGCGTCGTCCGCCCCACCCGCTCCCCTCCGCGTTCCCGACGGCTCCTAGGAGCCGGTCACCCGCACGGTCCCGCCGACCGCTCCGCAGAGTTGAGGCGGCGCACCTTTGCCGGGCATCGACATGACCCGCCACTGGGGCGTGACTCCAATCGACGTGCGCGGCGGCACGACCGGCTGTGGGAAACCTGACCGCTCCGGGCAGAGTCGTCGGCGACGTGCTGGCTAGGATGTTCCGTCCGTCCTCCGACCAGCTCCCCGTCCAGGCAGGAGTGGTGGGTGCCCCCTAATTGCCTGGTATACCCATGCCCGTGAAACTCGCAGTCATCAAGGAGTCGCGCCCGGGGGAGGATCGCGTGGCGATCGTGCCCGAGGTGGCGGCAAAGCTGGCTAGAACCGGTATCGACGTTGTCGTGCAGTCGGGCGCGGCGGCGGGCGCCCGCTTCTCCGACGACGAATTCGTCCAGGCCGGAGCCACCGTGGTGCCCGACGTCGCTTCGGCGCTGCAGGGCGCGGACTTCGTCGCCCATGTGCAGCCGCTGACCGTCGACGAGGTGGCGCTGCTGCCGGACGGGGTCTCGGTCATGAGCTTCCTGCAGCCGCTGGCCTCGACGGATGTCGTCCAGGCCCTGGCGGCCAAAGGTGCCACCGTGTACAGCCTCGACCTCCTGCCCCGCATCAGCCGGGCTCAGTCGATGGACGCGCTCTCGTCGCAGGCGACGGTGGCGGGGTACCGGGCCGGCCTGTCCGGCGCCGAGCATCTGGCCAAGTTTTTCCCGATGTTCATGACCGCGGCCGGTACTGTTCCGCCGGCAAAGGTTCTGGTGATGGGTGCCGGGGTGGCCGGGCTCCAGGCCATCGCCACGGCCCGTCGCCTCGGTGCCGTGGTGCGGGCCTACGACGTCCGGGCCGCCGCCAAGGAAGAGGTGCAGAGTCTCGGCGCCAAGTTCGTGGAGCTCGACCTCGAAACCCAGGACGGCGCCGGCGGCTATGCCAAGGAGCAATCGGCGGAGTACCTGGCCAAGCAGCAGGAGCTGCTGGCCGCCGAGGTCGCAAGCTCCGATGTCGTCATCACCACCGCCCAGATCCCTGGACGTAAGGCGCCGGTGTTGGTAACCGCGGCGATGGTCCACGGCATGGCGGAAGGAGCGGTCATCATCGACATGGCGGCCGACTCCGGTGGCAACTGCGAGCTGTCGAAGCCCGGGGAGGACATCCGCGTCGGTGGGGTGACGGTCGTGGGGCTGACCAACCCACCGTCGTCCATGCCAACCCACGCCAGCTTCCTCTACTCCCGAAACATCGCGAACTTCCTGGACCTCGTCGTAACGGATGGAGAGCTCGCTCCCGACTTCGAGGACGAGATCGTGGTCGGCACCTGTGTGGTCCGGGCCGGACAGGTCGTCCACGCGCCGACAGCCGAGGCCCTCGGCCTCAGCGTCCCGGCCCCTCTCGCACCCGATCCGGCCTCCGCGGCCGACGCTGAAGCAACCGATGAGCCGGCCACCGGCGGCGACAACAAGCAAGGGGAGTCATGAACACCACCGGGATCCTCGAGTTCCTGACGGTCTTCATCCTGGCGATCTTCGTCGGGAACGAGGTCGTCTCGCGGGTGCCGAGCATCCTGCACACGCCCCTCATGTCCGGCAGCAATGCCATCCACGGCATCGTGCTGGTCGGCGCCATGATCATCATGGGGACTGCGTCGGGTGTCGCGCAGATGGTGCTCGGATTCTTCGCCGTCCTGCTCGCCACCCTCAATATCGTTGGCGGCTTCACCGTCACCGACCGCATGTTGGAGATGTTCAAGGCGAAGCCCGCCGACAAGGCTGCCCCGCCCAAGGGCGATGACACCGAGGACGGTGCCAAGTGACCCTCACCATCTGGATCGACCTGATCTACCTCCTGGCGGCCGTCGCGTTCATCGTCGCCCTCAAGGGCCTGAGCTCGCCCAAGCACGCCCGCAACGGGAATCTGCTGGCCGCCGCGGCCGCCACGGCGGCGGTCGTCGCCACGTTTTTCAACCCCGAGGCCGAGTTCCGGCACCACACCACCAATCTGATCCTGACCCTCGTGGCCATGGTGGTCGGTGCGGCGGTGGCCGTGCCGGTGGCCCGGCTCGTGAAGATGACGGCCATGCCGCAGCTGGTGGCCATCTTCAACGGTGTCGGCGGAGGTGCCGCGGCCCTCATCTCGATCGTGGTGTTCCTCCAGCACTCGCAGTTGCCCACCAAGCCGGCCGTCTACACCATCGCCGAAGGTCTGCTCGGCCTCCTCATCGGCTGTGTGTCGTTCAGCGGCAGCGCCATCGCCTTCGCCAAACTGCAGGAGCTGATGACCGGGCGGCCGATCACCTACCCGGCACAACAGGTCATCAATGGACTGGTGGGTGTGGCAATCGTCGGACTGGCCATCGCCACCCTGCTGACCGGCAGCGTCACGCTGATGGTCGTCACCGCCGTGCTGTCGCTGGTCCTCGGGATCATCTTCGTGCTGCCCATCGGCGGTGCCGACGTGCCGGTGCTGATCTCGCTCCTGAACTCGTTCACCGGCCTGGCCGTGGCTGCATCAGGCTTTACCCTCAACAACAACCTGCTGATCATCGCCGGCACCCTGGTCGGTGCCTCCGGCATCCTCCTCACCCGGATGATGTCGAAGGCCATGGGCCGGTCACTGGCCAACGTGCTGTTCAGCGCCTTCGGTTCGGTCGTGACGGCTGCTGCCGGCGCCGACGGGACCGGGGAGACCCGGCAGGTGAGGTCGGGCACGCCCGAGGACATCGGAGTGCTGCTGGCCTACGCCCGCAAGGTGGTCATCATCCCGGGGTACGGACTGGCCGTGGCCCAGGCCCAGCACACCCTGCGCGAGCTCGCCGACCTCCTTATGGGGAAAGGCGTCGAGGTCTTCTATGCCATCCACCCGGTGGCCGGTCGGATGCCCGGACACATGAATGTCCTCCTGGCCGAGGCCAACGTGCCGTACGACGAGCTGAAGGAGATGGACGAGGCCAACCCCGAGATGCCCACCGCCGATGTCGCACTGGTGGTCGGGGCCAACGACACCGTCAACCCGGCTGCCAAGAACACGCCGGGCAGCCCGATCTATGGCATGCCGATCATCAACGCCGACGAGGCGGGTTCGGTCATCTTCCTCAAACGCTCGATGCGCCCCGGGTTCGCCGGCATTGACAACGACCTCCTCTTCGACGACAAGACGACCCTGCTGTTCGGTGACGCCAAGGACACGCTGACCAAGCTGGTGGCCGCCGTCAAGGAAGCCTGACCGGCCGTAGCACTGGTCGTCCGGACGGCGGGACGATCGTGTCGTTGGCCCGTTTCGCAAGCCGGGGGAGGGGCAGTGGCCCGTCCGGCTCCCTGGCATTCGCCACGCTGGGTGGGTGCCCGGCCACGGATTTGCAGCCGATCGGAGACCTTTCCGGTCCCGACATTGCAATCGGTGGTGCCATCCCCTACCGTCAGGCCGTCCGCAGAAGCGGGCGCACGTCCGGCGCCGGGGTGAGCATGGCGACCACAACGTGCATCACATGAGGAATCCCTGGGGGTTAGGTCGATGAAGCAGTCCACTACGCGCGTGTCCGGTAAGGGCAAGGTCGCACGGGTCCTTTTGGTCGCACTGTTGAGCCTGGTCGGGCTCAGCGTCATCGGTGTGGGCACCGCCTATGGCGCCGCCCCGGTGGTGAAGGCACTTACTCCCGCTACCGGTACGGCGGACGGCGGCACGACCGTGGTCATCGGTGGCAGCGGGTTCGTCGGCGCCACGTCAGTGACCTTCGGTGGCGTGCCGGCAACGTCGTTCACCGTCAACACGGGCCTCAAGATCACAGCCGTCGCCCCCCCCGCGGCGGCCAACTCCACCGCCGCCGTCGCGGTCGTCGTGACCGTCGCTGGCGTGCCGTCGACGCCGTTCACCCCCGGCGTGAACATCTACACCTACACCTGGCCGAGCCCCCCGACGGTCACCGGCGTCGGGCTCACCCCGGCCTCCGCGCCCGTCCAGGTGGGCTCGGTGGTGACGGTCACCGCGGCCGGCACCTACACGGTCGGCCAACTGGTGAACATCCTCGGCTTCACC
>Ga0097691_1000206_pt1 | contig 53749 bp, 59 predicted proteins | sample NGESurdeep072012_8_FD_72858 | JGI IMG/M metagenome (GOLD analysis project Ga0097691, IMG submission 72858) | Arctic peat soil microbial communities from Barrow, Alaska - NGEE Surface sample 210-1 deep-072012 | ecosystem: Environmental > Terrestrial > Soil > Wetlands > Peat ...
GAGCCAGTTGGTTCCGCACGGATACGGCAAGACCGACTTCGTTGCCACCAACGACACGGATGAGGGCCGCGCGCAGAACCGCCGCGTCGAACTGGTGCCCAATCAATAAGTCGGGCCGAGACTGAAACATCCGCAACCGGCCGCAGTCCCGTCGGGGGCTACGGCCGCTTCTTTATGTAACCCATGGAACGAATTCTCATCATTATGAAGCCCGGGGAGTGCGAAAGATTCGCTTCTTCGATAGATTTGGCGTCCCAAAAATGGCAAAATTCGCGGTGTTTAATTCCGGAATTACTTGAAACTCAGGGAGGGTTGCCCGTGATTAGGTGGAAAAATTGGATTAGCGCTGCGGCGGCTGTGGTTCTTTTGATGGTTTCGGGTTGCGCGAACATGCAGCAGCCACGGCGCTGGGACGGTTGCGCAATCGGAGGCGCAATCCTGGGCGGTGCGGCAGGAGCCGGGATTGGGCTCGGCATCGCCAATGCGGTGGGCCGCAGCGGAGATAACGTATTCAACGAGGAACGCGGAACCGCGATGTGGGCCTCTGGAATCGGCGGCGCGGTAATCGGTACGTTGCTCGGCCACTACCTCTGCGATCCTCTGATCCAGCCGCCAGCGCCTCCTCCGCCGCCACCTCCACCGCTGCCGCCTCCTCCGCCACCGCCTCCGCCGCCTCTGGTCAGGCAGAAGCTGGTGCTACGCGGTGTGCATTTCGACTTCAACAAGTCGAGGATCCGCCCGGGTGATGCCGCCGTTCTGGATGAAGCCGCATCAACTCTGAAGGCCAATCCGAACGTGACGATCAACGTCAACGGCTACTGCGACGCGATCGGCGGCGAGGAATACAACTTGAGGCTGTCTGATCGACGTTCCGACGCCGTGGTGGATTACCTCGTGAAAGCCGGAATCCCGTCGAGCCAGTTGATTCCGCACGGATACGGCAAGACCGACTTCGTTGCCACCAACGACACGGCTGAGGGCCGCGCTCAGAACCGCCGCGTCGAACTGGTGCCCAATCAATAAGTCGGGCCGAGACTGAAACGTCCGCAAGCGGCCGCAGTCCTGTCGGGGGCTGCGGCCGCTGCTTTATGTTCTGCGCCCTTTTCTTCCATTTCTTCCATGCTGACGGTGGTGCCGATTTTTGCTATAGAAAGCATCGCTATGATGTTTACACGAACAGCCGAAATAAGAGCCGTCGTCGCCACGCTCGCGATCACGGTGCTGTTCGTGGCGTCGGCGGCGCGCGCCCAATCGAAAGCTCCGGACGCGGTCGCTTCACCGGCGGCGAAGAAGAAGACGCTGGGGCAAGAGGTCAAGGCGCTGGTTGTGAAATATACGCCCGATCAGATCAAGCGCGATCTCGAATTCAAGAAGGCCGCCGCGCTGTTCCCGGATTTTTGCCATCATTGGGAGCAGGATCTGCACGAGCGCGAGACGAACAATCTGTCGAAATTGAAATTCAATGTGAAAGCTGGTTTCAAGACCGCGACTTACACTGCTTATGGCAAGGTCGCCGGCTGCGAATCGCATCAGTCCAAGGACGGCTACTCGATCGGAAAGCTCAGCTACGAGGAATTCATCTACTACCTGGCCGGCAAGTCCGAGGATGAAGCCAAGCACGCGTCGCCAAGGGCCATCAGCGAGATTCGCACCACGGAAATTTTCCGCTGGGATAACGGCAAGTGGTTCTACTAGGCCGGTGAAGGAATAGAGTCTAAAAAAAGCGCCGCCGGACGATTCCAGCGGCGCTGGTAGTTTCGAACCGCGCGATTCTAGTTCAATTCCTTGCTGCTGTAGTTCAGGATTCGACGCGCGATAATTATCATGTTGATCTGCTGTGTACCTTCGAAGATGTCGTTGATCTTGGCATCGCGCATCCATTTCTCGACCAGGATTTTGCGCGAGTAGCCCAGCGGTCCCAGCAGCTCGACCGCCTTCTGCGTGATCAGCGTGACCGCCAGCCCCGCCTTCGCCTTTGCCATCGAGGCCTCGAGGCTGTTGCGCTTGCCGGTATCGAGCATCCAGGCGGCCCGCCAGGTGAGCAAGCGCGCAGCCTGCAGTTGCACTTCCATCTCCATGAAGTCGCGTTCGACGGCGGTCAGGCGCCGCGGCGATATTCCGTAGCGGATCGCCACGTTCTGACCCTTGAGAAAGTCGCGCACGAAGTCCAGCGCCGCGCGTCCCACTCCGAGCGCCATGGCCGCAACGATCGGCCGAGTCGCATCGAAGGTCGCCATCACGTCCTTGAAGCCGCCTTCTTTGCGGACTTCAGCGCTGCCCAAAATATTGTCGAGCGGAATCCGGCAGTTGTCCAAAACGATCATGGCGGTATCGGACGCGCGAATACCGAGTTTGTTCTCGACCCTGGTCACCGTCATGCCGGGCGTGTTGTGCTCGACGACGAACGGCTTGATGCCGGCGCGTCCCGCGCTCTTGTCGACCGTGGCCCACACCACCACAAAGCCTTCGGATTTCTCGGCCGCCATCTGGCCGGCGGTGACGAAGATTTTGGTGCCGTCGATGACCCAATGGTCGCCGTCGCGGGTTGCGGTGGTCGTGACCGCCGACGAATCGGAACCGAAGCCGGGCTCGGTAATCGCCATCGCGCCCCACTTGGGCTTGCCTTCCTTGAATCGTTTAAGAAAGTGCTCCTTCTGCTCGGGCGTTCCCGCCGCCATCACGGCCGCGCCACCGAGTCCCGGATTGGGGGTCGAGAGGTAAAGCCCGGCGTCGCCCCAGCACAGTTCCTCGGTGCTGAGCACGGTGAGCAGAGTGGCGCGTCGAGGCGCCGCGGCTTTCGGCGCCTGGGTACTTTTGCTCTTGTCGTGGCCTATTTGGACGTCGGAGGCGGCCGCCGACGCCGACCACATCGACTCGTAAAATTGGGTCGGCTTTTGATGCTCGTGCTCGTCGCATTCGCGTGAGATCGGACGCATCATCTGCTCCGAAACCATGTGGTACATCTTCAACTGGTTCAATATTTGTGGTTCGAGTTCAAAATCGATCATAATTTTTTCTCCGCGGCCTGCTAGACCGTTGCGATACCGTCGATTGCAGAAAAGCCGCGCGCCCGTTGGCACGGGAGGCCAGTATTAAAAAAAGGCTCGACCAGGTCGCGCACAGCTATCCTCCTACACCGTTGCGATTCCATCGATCGCAGAAAAACCACGCGCATTACGAAGCCACATCTCGACCGGATGCTCGCGGATATAACCGTGGCCGCCGAGCACCTGGACGCCGTTGTCCGTCACTTTGAGCGCACTCTGCGCGACATAATTCTTCGCCAGGTAGCTTTCCTTCAACGCATCGCCGCCCTTGTCCAATTTGAAAGCCGCTTCCCACACCAGCAGGCGCGCCGCGTCGATTTCGATTGCCATGTCGGCCAGGATAAACGCGATCGCCTGTTTGGTCGCGATCGGCACGCCGAACGCCTTGCGCTCCTTGGCATAGTCGCGCGCATATTCGAACGCGGCATTCATCACGCCGACGCCCATCGCGGCAAGCGCGATCCGTGACTGGCTCATCAGGCGCGAAAAGTCGATGCCATTGTCGCCGCCCACGCGCGCATCGGCTCCGACGCGGCAATCTTTGAGCGTCAGTTCGTAAGTCGCGAGCGCTTTGAGGCCCATGTTTTTTTCGCGATCCGAAATCGTCACGCCCGCGGCGCCGCGCGGAACGATGAAGCCGTCGACGCCTGCAAAACCCCTGGCGGCGTCAGTTACCGCATAGACCAGCATCGAATCGGCTTCGGCCGCGAGCGGCACGAAACACTTGGCGCCGCTCAGGACAAATCCGCCGCCGTCGCGCCGGGCCGAGACTTGCAGGGCAGACAGATCGAAATCGAAACGCGGCTCCATGACGGCCGCGGTCGCGGCGGCGAAGTCGGCGCCGGCGAATCGCGGCAAATATTTGGCGCGCTGATCGTCGGTGCCCATCTCGACGATCGGGAATGCGAACAGCCGCGGCGCGAGCACATGGATTGCGATCGAAAGATCGCCAAAGCTGAGTTCTTCGGCGACGATCGCGCCGGTCACCGCCGAGCGGGCGTCGCCGCCGCCGCCGAATTTTTCCGGGATAGCGCCGCTGACAAATCCGAATTGCCACGCCTTGGCCACCAGTGGGGCGGGAATTGCGCCGCTTTCGTCGGCGGGGCGCGCGGCGGGACGAATCTCGTCGCGCGCGAACGCACCAACGCTGTCGCGAATCATCTGTTGTTCTTCGCCAAGTTCAAAGTCGATCATAAATTGGACCCCATCCTCAATTAAAGTAACACTTTAAGTTCCGACGGGCACCGCAGCGCGCGAGCGGGCCGATTCATATGCCGCTTCCACCATCCGCTGCGCTGCCACCCCGGCCGCAAATTCGGGGTCCGGCTCGCACGCTCCCATCAGCGCGGCGACGAAGGCCGCAACTTCGGTGGCGTACGGAATCGCCAGCCAATCCTTGATTGGCGCCAGGTAGGGCCGCTCGCGCAGAATTTGTTCGGTGAATCCGGCCATCACTTCGCTCTCGCTGACGGTCTCCTCTTTGGCGCCGGACCCGCGCTGAAACAGGATCGGCCCGAGCGTGTCGGCGTCGGAAGCAGCAAACAAGTTCTCGGCGAAAACTTCAAGCCTGCGGTTGCTCGGGCGCCCGATCATCCGATGCCATACCGAAGTGAGCTGGGCGTGAAAGCCGCCCGCAAATTCCATCGTGGTCGCGCCGAAGTCTTCAACTCCATCGGCGCCGTTCAAGTTGCGTGTGCGGCAGTAGAGGCTCGTGACCGGCCCGAACATCCAGGTCAGCAGATCGAAGTCATGAACGCTGTGCTCGATGAGCGTGCCGCCGGCGGTCAGGGACGGATCGTTGCGCCACGCGCTCGCGTGCGCGCCGCGAGTCGGAAAATCCTGATCGTCGCGCATCGTGACGCTGAGCAGTCTGCCCACGCCCTGCTCCTTGAACATCGCCTTGATCACGTTGTAAACGGGCGAAAATCGCAACACGAGGCCCACCTGGCTCATCACGCCGGAAGCTTTGATGGCCGCGGCCATCTCGGATGCTTCCGCCACGGTCATCGCCAGCGGCTTCTCGCAGAAAATATGCTTGCCAGCGCGCGCAGCGGCGATACAGGCCTGGCGATGCATCGCAGTCGGCGTGCAGATCCATACCGCGTCGATCGATGGATCCGCGATTATCTCTTCGGCCGACTCGAACGCCCGCGCGCCCTCCCACCTGGCCGCGAGCTGCTCGGCGGCAGGATGCGACAGGTCGGCGACGGAGACCACGCGGACGCTTTGCTCGGTGCGATCGGCGACCTGGCGGAGCATCATCGAATGCGTCTGGCCGATGAGGCCGGCGCCGATAATTCCTACTCGAATCTGTCCGCTGGCGTGCGTTGGCATCAGGAATTCCCGGATTTTTCCTGGCGGCGAAGTTCTTGCAGCTCGCGCTCGCGCTTGTATTTGGTCGGGTCTTCGATGATGCGCGACGGCGGCGCCATCGGCTTGCGGATTTTCGCGATCAATCCGCCGGCGCGATGTTTCTTTGGTTTACGTTGCGGCATATGGCTACTCGGCGAAGCCGACAAAGCTCATCTGCAGGCCGGTCGTGTTCCCGCCGGCCGCGCGCCGCGAAAAAAACCGATCGGATGCGCATCGAGTGCACGGACCGACGCTCGCGATGCTGGCGGCGGCGAGGCCAGCGCGTTGGAGCTGGTCGCGGACGACAGCGCGCAAGTCGATAAAGGCTTTGCCGGGACGCCCGGCACCAGTATGACTGCGCGCGCCGGCAATCTCACGGCCAAAGTGACGCCCAAGCTCGGCGTCAACCTCGAAACAACAATTGCCGATCGACGGTCCCATCGCGGCGCGAATGTCGGAGGCGCGAGCACCGAGCTTGCCCATCGCGCGGACGCCGGCGCCGGCGATATCCGCAATAACGCCACGCCATCCGCCGTGGAACGCGCCGGCTATTTTCCGTTTCGAATCGACCATCAGTATCGGCACGCAGTCGGCCGTGTATATTCCCAAAATGACGCCGGGCTCGGCAGTGACGATCCCGTCGCCGGCAGGGCGAAGCGTCGCGGTGTCGCGAGTCGCGGCGTGAACGACGTTTCCGTGCATCTGGTTCAGGCTCGCCACCAGCTTCAGCTCCGGCACGTCGCGACGGATACGCTCCCAGTTAGCATCGACGGCATGGTAGTCGTCGCCGACCCAATAGGAAAGATTCATCGAGGCGAACGCGCCCATGCTGACGCCGCCGGTGCGCCCGATAAATCCGTGGCAGATCGCGGCGTCGGGAAAGGCGCGAAGGATTTCGACGGGCTTCAAGTCGGGCGATGATTCAGTGTGGATGTCCACGTCAAGTGCTCGGCAGCGAGGGTGCGGGTTATTCGCTGGTCGGAGGATAACCTAAAATTCCGATCTTTGGAATTTGAGGCTTTAGCAGGCTGTTGAAAAAGTAACTTTCAACCTTTCAACGCCTGCTCCCTCTCTCTTGTCTCCCCCAAAGGGGTTTTTCACCGGTCTCCCCCAAAGGGGGAGATGTGCGTAACTGCATATGAGCAGCTCGGCTTCGCATGCCCTCAGTGAAGTCGAAGTGTTTTGCGCCGAGAAAGATTCGGGTTTCTTCCCCTTCGGCGGCGCTCAGGGCTTCGGCTGGTGGAAGCGGAGTTATCCAGAAGCGCTCAGAATGACACAAAAAAAGAGGGTGCCAGCGCGTGTAGCTCCAGCACCAACATCCGGTTATGCAAAGTTCTCCCAAAAGGGGGAGGCAAAGAAAAAGATCCGGGATTCTTCGCTTCGCTCTAGAATGACACAAAAACAAGGTCACCACTTTTACGCAGGGTGTTGAAGAGATTGAGATCGAGAACGGCGATTGATCCCAATTTTTCAACACCCTGTCAGGGAGCGCCTATGAACGGTTACGAATATCTGCTGGCGCGAACGACTCCGCGGCGATCCAACTTCTCAGGATGATCGTCGCACCGATGAAGATCAGAAGCGCGGCCAGCAGCCGCGGCTGGAAGTAGGGAAGCGCTTTGATGAGTTCGATAGCGGCGCAGGTGCCGATCAGAATCGCGCCGGCGACAAATCCCAATCCCGGGAAGGCGCGGCCCGAGATTGAAAGCCGCCATGCTGCAACCGATGCGAATATGTACGCCGGGAACAGCAGCACCAGCTCGCTCCAGTACGCCAATGGCGACACGAGCACCATGGCGATGAGCCACAAGCCAAACACCAGCCCATCGGAAACCGAATCGTTCGCCGCTCTGGAGGTTACCCAGAGCAACACCGCCACAACGCCGATGTCGAGAATCAAAGTTACCGCGATCACTGCTATCCACGGCGGAGCTCCGCCTTTGGCAAGGCTCGCACCCCACGCATAAACGTTAGGCAGCAGAGCGATCCTGTTCTTCGAGATATGGACAACCAACCATAGGTCGTACTCCCGGCTCAATGGCATTCTCAGCCACTTATCAATCCCGGTTGCAACGACGCCGACGAGGAAGAACCCCACGGTCCACCACAGCACGCTCCATCGCTTGCGCAATAGGAAATAGACGGCCAGCGTCCGGGGTAGAGCTTCAACAGAGTTGCGATCGCCAGAGAGAAACCTGCCGCGGCCGGCCGGCCGCGCCGCGCGCATATCCACGCGATGACCATGGACAAGAGCAACAGTGGCGATAGCTGGCCATTGAACAGCATCTTGCGGACCGACTGGAACATCAGCGCCAGCGCGATGAATATCACGACGGTGGCGGGATCGAGCGGCGGATCTATCTCGCGGGCGACAAGCCACAGAGCGAGCGCCAGGAAAGCGAGCTGCGCGATTTGCCAAATCCAATGTGCGAGTCGCTTGTCGAGCAGAGTCAGGGGCGCAAAGGCTTCCACGAACGCCGGCGGTTGGTTGTAAATTCGGCGGGGCTCACCGGGTCGCAGCTCTCCCTCCTGGTGCGGGGACCAGATGTCCTGACCAGCCCGGTAACGAGTCCCCCAATCAAAAAGTTGGTCGAAATCGTAGGAGTTGTAGCACCAGGCGAAATGGTCGAGGCGCCGGACGGTTACCTTTAGAGCGACGGTCGCCAGCACGATCGCAAGTGCGATTCGCAACAGCGACGCGACGGTCGGGGTCGGCAGCATGCTACGCGGCATCAGCGCAAGTATTGGGCGATACTCCCGGATTGACGGTACAGATTACCAGAATCGCGCGATTTCGCGAGCAGGTTCGGTTACGATCGTCGCGGGTGTGAATTGAAATTGCGCGCGCTGATGACCGGCGCGTCCGGATAAACTATAATGCTGATCTTTGGAATTTGAGGTTTAGAGCGCCTATGAACGGATACGAATACCTGGTGGCGCGAAATCGCCTGACGCAACAGCTCGGCGAGGAAATTGCGCGGCTGGCACAGTTGCCGGTTGCCGAATGCGAGGCCGAAACCCGGCGCATCGAGGCGAAGTTCGACGTCGAGCTTGCCGAGTTGTACGCAAAAGTCGCCGACGAATTTCCGGGCGAGCGCAAAAGAAAGGCGCGTCCGATCGTTGACGCTGGGTAGGACTCTGGGAGCAAACTTGGATCGCTCAATCAGCATCCGGGGCGCGCGCACTCACAACCTGGCTGATATTTCGCTCGAAATTCCCCACAACCGGCTGACGGTAGTCACGGGAGTGTCGGGGTCGGGCAAATCGAGTCTGGTTTTCGACACCGTTTATGCCGAAGGCCAGCGGCGCTACGTGCAGAGCCTTTCGACGTACGCGCGGCTGTTCCTGGAGCGGATGGAGCGGCCGGACGTCGATTCTATTTCCGAGATTCCGCCGGCGCTCGCGATCCGCCAGAAGAACACCATCAAGAATGCGCGCTCGACGGTCGGCACCGTCACCGAAATCAGCGACTATCTCCGCCTCCTGTTCGCGACCGTCGGCCACACGATTTGTCCACAATGCGGCGGCGAAGTGAGCCGCGACACGGTGGAGAGGGCAGGCGCGCGAATCCTCGACGAGCCGGGGCTATACGTGATGCTGGCGCCGTTTCAGGCGGGTTCGCGCTCGATGGCAGACGCGGCGGGCTACCTGATTGCGAACGGTTACCATCGCCTGTACGCCAACGACGCGATCACCGAGACCACGGAGTTCGCCGCGCGCGCGATCGCGGCCGAAGCACAGATCGACGGCGCCGCGGCGGAGCCGAACAGTACGCCGAACAGTACAATGATGGTCGTCGTCGATCGCATCTCGGTAAGCGGCGAAGGCGAGAGCGAACGCGTGCGCGAGGCGCTGGAAAAAGCATTCTACCTGGGGGCAGGACGCGCGCGGGCGGTACGCGTCGAGCGCGATAATGGCAATACGCACAGCGTCGGCGCGATCGATTTCGACCGGCGCTTCAACTGCTCGCGCTGCGCGACCGCGTTTGCCGAGCCGACCACAGCGCTGTTTTCATCGAACAGTCCAATCGGCGCGTGTCCCGAATGCGAAGGCTTCGGCCGCACGGTCGAACTCGATCTCGACAAGGTGATTCCGAATCCGAAACTGTCGATGCGCAACGGGTTGGTCGCGCCGTGGCGGACGCCAGCCTATCGCGAGATGAACGAGCGGATGCTGAAGCTGGCGCGGCGCAGAAAAATCCGCACGTCGGCGCCCTTTGACGAGATGACCGACGAGGAGCGCGTCTGGCTGCTGGACGGTGACGAGGGTCCGCGCGCGAAATGGGATGAAGACAAATGGCCGGGGGTGCGGGGCTTCTTCAAGTGGCTGGAGGGCCGCCGCTACAAGACTCACGTGCGAATCCTGCTGGCGAAGTATCGCCGCTTCGTCATCTGCCCCGCATGCGGGGGGGCCAAGCTTAAGACCGAGGCGCTCAACGTGCTGGTGGACGGCGTGTCGATCGCCGGCGTCGGGCGGCTCTCGATCCGCGACCTCGCCGCGTGGCTCGACAAGATCGGATCGATCCGCGAAGTCGCCACGCGCGCGGCGGTGGTGATACGCGAGCTGCGCAATCGGGTCGGCTACCTGGTCGAGGTGGGGCTGGGCTACCTGACGGTCGAGCGGCAGGGGCGCACGCTGTCGGGCGGCGAGGCGCAGCGGATTCATCTCGCCAGCGCGCTCGGCAGCGTGCTGGTCGGGACGCTGTATGCGCTGGACGAGCCGACGGTGGGACTGCACGCGGCGGACGCAAGGCGGCTGCTCGCGGTGTTGCACAGTCTGCGCGACTTCGGCAACACGGTGATCGTCGTCGAGCATGACCCCGCGATGATCGCGGGCGCCGACCACGTCGTCGAGCTCGGGCCGGGCGGCGGCAGCGAGGGTGGAGAAATCACGTACTCGGGTCCGCCGGCGAAGGCGAACCTTGACAGCATGGCGTCCTCGCCGGGACGCGTGCTGCTGATGCGCGCGCTTGCCAAGCGGCGCAAATTCAGCAGGCGCGATCCCGCGATTCGAATCGCCGGCGCGCGCGAGCACAATCTGGCCGGCGTCGACGCGGCAATCCCGGCCGGGCGGATGGTTTGCGTCACCGGAGTTTCAGGATCGGGAAAATCGACGCTGGTCGAGGACGTTCTGTACAACAATTATCTGCGCCGCTCGGGCAATACCTCGGTGGAGCCGGGCGAATGCGATCGGATCGACGGCTTCGAGCTGATCGGCGACATGGTGCACATGGGACAGGAATTGCCGACGCGCTCGATGCGCTCGAATCCGGCGACCTATCTGAAAATCTACGACGAAATCCGCAAGCTGTTCGCCGCCAGTCCTGAAGCGCGCCGCCTGGGCGTGCAGGCGCGGAATTTTTCGTTCAACGTCACAGGCGGAAGATGCGAGAAATGCCGCGGCACGGGCACCGTCACGATCGAGATGCATTTCATGGCGGACCTCGAGGTAAAATGCGAGGCGTGCGACGGCCGCCGCTTCCAGAGCCACATCCTCGCGATCAGGCTGCGCGACTTGAACATCACCCAAGTGCTCGATCTTACCGTGGAGGACGCGCGCGCGTTTTTCATCCGTCATCCCGCCATCGTCAAGCGGCTCGACGCCCTGATTGCGGTCGGCCTCGGCTACGTCCGGCTCGGGCAGACCACCTCGACGCTGTCGGGCGGCGAGGCGCAGCGCCTCAAGCTCGCGCGATTTCTGCTGGCCGATCTCGAACCCGCGCCGGCGGGAGAACACGGGAGGCATCTGCCGCGGATGTTCATCCTCGACGAGCCGACCACCGGGCTCAGCTCGACCGACATCAAGCGCTTGATCAAAGTGCTCAACCGGCTGGTCACCGAAGGCAACACGCTGGTCGTGATCGAGCACAACCTCGAGTTCATCGCGAACGCCGACTATGTCATCGATCTCGGACCCGGTGGCGGCGACGAGGGCGGGCGGATCGTGGCGGCCGGCTCTCCTCTCGACATCGCGGCGTGCGAGAAGTCCGAGACCGGCCGCGAGCTCCGGCGCTTGTTCGGATTGCCCGAACGTGGCCGCCAGGCCCGCTCGGCTTTGCGCGCTGCCGCGGGAGTATAGTCGGGAGTATAGTTTGGTGAATTGGCAAGGAGGAAATATGCGGGGATTCAGTCGTCTGGCGCGGGGCGCAACGCAACTCGGCTTCGTAGATGTACTCGCCGCAGTAATTCTGCTTGGGATTCTACTTTACGCCGCGACCGTTCAATTTTCCGTGTACAATCGGCCGCCGGCCCCGCCGATTCCAACCGGCAATTCCGCGAGCCGCTGACTCCGTGCAGGACGCAGCACCCTTGCAGGACGCGATAAAGGAACGCCTCGATCATTACCTCGTGCGGACCGGCTTGGCGCCCTCGCGGCGCGTTGCGCAGGAGCTGGTCGAGCGCGGGATGGTGCGAATCAACGGGCGGCGCTCGAAGAAAAGCGAAATCGTCGGCGCCGAGGATCGGGTTGAAGTGGCGGCCTCGGAGCGCCCGGATCGCCGGGATCGCACCTCGGCGATCGAGCCGAATGCCAGCCTCGCGCTCGAAGTTATCCATGAAGATGCGGCCGTGATCGTCGTGAACAAACCCGGCGGCGTCCCCTGTCATCCGCTCCAGGCGGGAGAGCGCGACACTGTGATGAATGCGGTGGTCGCGCGATTCCCGGATACCGCGACCGCCGGCGAGAAGCCGCTCGAAGGCGGCCTGGTGCATCGCCTGGACAACGGCACTTCGGGCGCGCTGCTAATAGCGCGCAATCGCGGCGCGTTCGAGAAACTGCGCGACGCGATTCGCGCGGGGCGAATCGCGCGGCGCTACGAGGCGCTGGTCGCCGGATCGCTCGAGCGCAAGACTCAGATCGATGCGCCGATCGCGCATCACGCAAAAAACGCGCGCAAGATGGTCGCCGGCGATCCCTCCAGTGCGAATCCCAAACGCGCCGGCCGTGCCGCGACCACGCTCGCCGAGCCAATCCGGCGCGTTGGCGAGTTCACGCTGTTGTCTGTCACGCCGAAGACCGGCAGCCGCCATCAGATTCGCGTGCATCTGGCGAGCCTCGGCCATCCCATAGTTGGTGACACTCTTTATGGCGGCCCCGCGATCCCGGCGCTCGCGCACGGGCGCTTCTGGCTGCATCTATGCGACGTGGCGTTCGACTCGCCGGCGGTCGGCCACGTCAAGGTGACCGCGCCGATTCCCCAGGATTTGAAGAAGCTGATCGACTAGCAACTTCGCCTGCGCTTCAGTTGCAGGCGCATCGCGTGCATTGCGTCGCCATCTGCGCTACCTGCGAGCGTTGCAGGAGCACCGATTGTCCCACCCCGGTTGACACCTGCGCGCGCTGCGTGAACGCCGTGCCGTTGTAGATCGTTGGCCGTTGCGCAGTGAGCCCGGATCCCTCCGGCGGTATATACGCCGACGGCGCGTTCGCGTTCAGTACGTAGTTGGCGCACTGCCCGCGCGCAGACCGGCTGGCAAGAACATAGCTGGACGACGAGACGATGCCCGCCCATTGGGTAGGGACTCCCGGCGCCGAACAGGTGCATCGAAATGCGCGCGGCGTCGGCGCCGCGGTCGCAACTCCAACAGGCAGAGTCCCCGGCGCCGCCGCGAGAGCAGGCAGCGCTCCGATCGTCGAGAATGCGTGCGGCTGACCGGGAGCCACGGGTGCAGTCAGTGGCACCGGTCCCGGCGCCGCGGTAACTTGCGCCAATGGCTGGCGCGAGAGTCTGGACTCGCTGAGCGCCAGCATAAGGATCGGGGACACGATGAGTACTGCGATTACCAGCCTGACAGCGCGCATACCATCTCCAAGTGCGACTCGCGAAGAAGTCCGGCCGCCTTCGATGCCGGAAGACAAGGCGGGCGGCCTTGGCTATAATCGCGGGCTAATTGGCGCCGCGCAAGCGCTTCGGTTCGATTCGGCGCTGGCAAATCGAACCCAAACTGCCGAGTCAAATTGCATAATCGGCTGGTGCGGAAGTGGCGGGCCATCGCCGGCGATGGCAACAGTACGAAGGAGGTTCGTTGGAATGTCGAGATATAAATGCGTTGTTTTTGCGATGCTGACTATTTCCGTGCTGTTGCTCGGAACCTCGATCGGATTCGCCCAGGATCAGCTCAAGGTGACCGGCTCGCCGCCCACCACGCCCTTGCCGCCGCCGGATCTGACCGGACCGATTCAGATGCAGTCCATGCCCGTCGGGCCGCAGACGCCGCCGCGGGCCAGCGTGCCGCCCAGCGCCTCCAACCAGTTCGAGCATCACGATGATTTGTTGAATCTGCCGCGCATCTTCGCGCATCAGTGGTCGCTGACCAGGGAAATCGCGCCCGACAACGTGATCAGCGAGCGCTACATGCGCTCCGAAACTCCCGGCGCGCGCGGCCTCACGCTCAAGGAAGCCATCTACATCGCGATGCAGAATAACCCGTCGCTGAAGGCCGCCGAACTCGACCCGGTCGCCTCGATGGAAACCGTCAGGGAAGCCAACGGAAGCTTCGATCCGAACCTTACCGCGCAGGGTGATGTCGAGAAGACCGTCGTGCCCGTCACGTCGGCGTTGCAGACGGGCGGCAGCGCGGCGTACGTGCAGAAATTCTACGATTGGAACTTCGGCCTCAACAAAGTTTCCTCGGTCACCAACGGAACCTGGGGCGTGACTTTCAACAACAATCGCGCGCTGTCGAATTCGGCGTTCGCCGGCGTCAATCCTGACTACGTGCCGAGTCTCGCACTCTCGCTCTCACAGCCCTTGCTGCAGAGCTTCGGTTGGAAGTTCGCGACCATCAACGTCCGGATCGCAGAGTCGGGTCAGAAGCAGGCGCAATGGACTTACGGCCAGGCGCTGCAGGACTTCGTGCAGAAAATCGGCGGCGATTACTGGAACGTCGTGCTCGCCGAGGAAAATCTCGAGGTCGCGCGCACCGCGCTGACCTTCAATCTCGACCTGGTCCGCCAGAACGGCATCAGCGTCAAGGTCGGCACCCTTGCCCCTATCAATCTGCAGGAAGCGCAATCCGCGACCGCCACTGCAGAGGCCAACGTGTACACCGCCGAAGCCAACCTGAAAAATTCCCGCACCCAGCTCCGCCAGGACGTGATGCTCAATCCGTACCGCACCTTCCTGCCCGAGGAAATCCAGCCGCTCACGCGGCCCAATCCCCAGGAGCAGATCGTCGTCGATGAGGAACGCGCGCTCGAGCTGGCAGTGCAGTACCTGCCTTCCCTGGGCAACATGCGCGAGGCGATTCGCGACTCTTTGCTGCAGGTGAAATACTCGGAGAACCAGGTACTGCCGCAGTTGAACCTCGGCGCGCAATTCGGCCTGACTGCGGCGGCGGGAACTACGCCTTGCCTGGTCAGCAAACTGATCGTGGGCGGAAACTGCGCTGGCGGTCTCGGCAGCAAGGCGCCGTTAGGCGGAATCTACGGCGACGCGCTCAATCGCCTGTGGGGCTTCAGCTATTACAACTACGCCGCGGTGCTGACGTTCCAGATGCCGCTGGACGACGCTGTACCGCGCGCGGCTCTTGCGCAGGCTCGCATACAATACGAGCAGCAGCGGATGCTGTATCGAGCGGCGCTGTCGCAAGCGGTCGTCAATGTGGAGAGCGCGATCGCTAATCTTTATGCCGATCAGAAGCGCGCCACCGCGACTGCCTCGGCAACTTACTACGCTCGCCAGGCGCTCCACGATGAGCAAGTGATGTTCCGGGTCGGAATGGCGACCACGCACGACCTGCTGCAATACCAGGAAGAGGAAGCGAGCGCGGAGGGCAACCAGGTGCAGGCCGAAGTCGATCTCGAAAACGCCAAGCTCGCGCTCGTGCACTCCGACGGCACGATTCTGCAGCAGTTCAATATCAACTGGGAAGTGCAGAATCCGCACGAAGTGCCGTGGTACGCAGCCTTCTAGCAGGGTAATCAGCGACACGAAAATGCGGCGCCGGATCGTATCGCGATCCGGCGCCGCACTATTTTACGCGGGCTAAAGAATCTCAGTGATGCCCGAGGATCGTCCGCACTGACGCATGCCGTAGCTCAGCGATGGCTACCGCCCCCACCGTGGCCGCCGCCTCCGTGAAGCAATCGATCCATTCGTCGTAGCGGCCGGCGTCGATCGTCAGGCAATAGCGCGCATGCAGCGCGCGAACTTCCTCGCGATCTTCGAGTGTTCCTGTAATCGCCATCGGATCAACTCCCCGTTATCTGCCCTGACTATCGTCAGCGGCGCTCAAATCACTTTCTCTATACCACATGCGGCGAATTGACTTCGCACTCAAACGGCCGCGCAAGAGCCAACCTCGCGGGCTTGAGTTTGGGCGCCGTCGGACGCATCAATCATATATGGCCGCGCTCGCCCAGGTCCTCGACTTTCTGTATCCACCGCGATGCTCAGCATGCGGGACGCCGCTCGCATCCGAAGCGGGACAACGAATACGCGTTTGCGCTCGATGCGTAGCGCGAGTCGAGCGGATGCCCGAGCCGCGCTGCCAAATGTGCGGCGGACCGCTCGAGTCCGCGGTCAGCGGCGCAACGCGATGCGCCCGATGCCTCGCGCATCCGCCACGCTATCGAATCGCACGCACTATCGCGCGCTATCGAACCACGGCCGAGGACGAACCCGGCAGCCTGCCCGCGCTGATTCGCCGTCACAAGTACGGCCTCGATCAATCCGTCGGTCGCGCGCTGGCGGATTACTTGGGCGACGAGCTGCCGGTGTCGGCTGACGATTACGATGTGGTCATCCCGGTGCCGCTGCATTGGCGGCGCTTGTGGTGGCGCGGATTCAACCAAGCCGCGCTGCTCGCCGGCGAAGTCGCACGGCGGCTAGATCTTCCGCTGGATACCACCGCGATGTCGCGCAGGCGCTTCACCACGCCGCAGACCTCGCGTCACCACGACGAGCGCGTCAAGAACGTGCGCCGCGCGTTTGCGGTCACCAATCCCGAACGCGTCAGGAATCGCCGCGTGCTGATCGTGGACGACGTGATGACCACGGGCGCCACGGTCGATGAATGCGCGCGCGTGCTGATCGCGGCAGGCGCGGCTTGCGTGGACGTATTTACGCTCGCGCGCGTGCTATGAGCGAACCGCGGCGCGCCGATTGGGATGAACGCCATCGCGGCCAGCCGCCCGGCGAAGCCGCGCCGTTCCTGGCCGCGATGCTCAAGCGAATCCCGCGCGGCGTCGCACTCGACGTCGCGGCAGGACGCGGGCGCAACGCGCTCGCGCTCGCACGAGCCGGCATGCGGGTGGTCGCGGTTGATCTCTCCGCGGAAGCGATGCGCAGCCTCGCCGCGACTGCGCGGACCGCGCGACTGGCCATCTGGCCCGTGGTCGCAAACTTGGATAACTTTCATCTCAAGGACGAATCTTTCGACGCCATCGTGAATATAAATTTCCTCGACCGCGCGCTGTTCCCGAAATTTGTCCGCGCGCTCAGACCCGGCGGCATTTTGATCGCCGAAACGTTCCTGGTTGAACAGGCTGCGATCAATCATCCGCGCGATCCGCGCTTTCTGCTCGGTCACGGAGAGCTTCGCGCGCTCGCGGACGGACTCGAGATCGAGGAATACCGCGAAGGGTTGACTGCTTATCCCGGCGGCGAGCGCGCCTTTCGCGCGTCGATGGTGGCGCGGCGGAGGAAATCGAACTGATGGCGCCGGGGATGACGTACAAAGCGGCCGGCGTCGATATCGCGCTGAAGGAGAGCCTGATTCCGCTCTTCGGTTCGATCGCCAAAACCACGGCCGGCGCGCACGTGATAGGCGGGGTCGGCGGATTCGGAGCGCTGGTCGGACTCAACGCGGCGCGCAAGATGCGCGCGCCAGTGCTGGTCGCGGGCACCGACAGCGTCGGGACCAAGCTCATGATCGCGTTCGAGACCGGGCGTCACGACAGCATCGGAATCGACTGCGTCGCGATGTGCGTCAACGACATCATCTGCCATGGGGCGCGTCCGCTGTTCTTTCTCGATTACATCGGCTCCGGCAAGCTCGAAAAAAGGATCGCGCTCGATATCGTCAAGGGCGTCGCTCGCGGATGCGTCCAGGCCGCCGTGAGCCTGGTCGGCGGCGAGACGGCGCAGCTCAGCGGATTGTACAAGCCCGGCGAGTACGACCTGGCCGGCTTCGCGGTGGGATTAGTCGAACGCGCGCGAATTCCCAAGCCGTCCGACGTGCGCGCCGGCGACGTGCTGATCGGAGTCGCATCCAGCGGACTTCACTCCAACGGCTTCTCGCTGGTGCGCCGCGTTCTGTTGGAACACGCCAAACTCAAGCTCGGCTCGCGCATCGCCGAACTGGGATGCACGCTCGGCGAGGAACTCCTGCGTCCCACGCTCATCTATGCGCGCGTCGTCGTCGAACTGTTCGAGCGCTTCAAGTTAAACGGGCTGGCCAATATCACCGGTGGCGGCGTGCTCGAGAACTTGCCGCGTGTGATGCCTGCGAACACCCGCGCAATCCTCGAACGCGGCAGTTGGCCGACGCCGCCGATTTTCGACATGATTCAGCGCCTTGGCAAAATCCGCCGCGCCGAGATGGATCGCACCTTCAACAACGGCCTCGGGATGGTCGCGATCGTGCCGGCGCGCGCGGCTGACCGCACCGTCGCTCATTTGCGCCGCCGCGGATATGGAGCATATGTTGTCGGCGAAGTAAGGCGCGGCAAGCGCGGAGTGTCAATTCGCTGAGCCGCGGTTAATTCGATGGCGGAAAATCCGACGGTCAAACTCGGCGTCCTGATTTCCGGCAGCGGCACCAATCTGCAAGCGATAATCGACGCGATTCTGCGCGGCGATCTCAAGGCCGAAATCCGACTCGTCATATCGAATCGGGCCGACGCACAGGGGCTCGAGCGCGCCCGCCGCCACGGAATCGAGACGATGGTCATCGACCATCGCAAGTTTGCATCGCGCGAGGACTTCGACCGCGCGATCCTCGCCGCGCTTCTCGATCGCTCGGTCGAACTGGTCGCGCTGGCGGGCTTCATGCGCCTGCTCTCGCCGGTGATGCTCGAGGCGTTCCCGGGCCGCATCATGAATATCCACAACAGCCTGCTGCCGTCGTTTCCCGGTATTCACGGGCCGAAGGACGCGATCGAATACGGCGTCAAGATAGCAGGATGCACCGTTTTCTTCGTCACTTCGGGTGTCGATGTCGGCCCGGTGATCGTGCAAGCCGCGGTACCCGTGCTGCCCGGCGACAACGAACAACGGCTGGCGGCGCGAATCCTGCTCCAGGAGCATCGCATCTTTTCGCACGCGATCGCGCTCTTTCAGCAGGGACGTCTCGAGATCCAGGGGCGCCGGGTTGTCATCACGGGCAATTCGCCCACGCCAAACTCCTCGCCGCTGGTGAATCCTCCGGTGGATTGATTCGAAAATTGAAGACACTTTCGGTCATCGTACCGATGCTCAATGAAGCGGCCGCCATCGCGAGCACGCTGGGCGCGTGTCGGCGCGGCGCTCCCGACGCGGAGATCGTAGTCGTTGACGGCGGCAGCATCGACGCCAGCGTCGCCATCGCGCAACCATTGTGCGACACGGTGATCGGCGCATCGCGCGGCCGGGCGCACCAGATGAACGCGGGCGCGCGCGAATCGCACGGCGACGTGTTGGTTTTCGTCCACGCAGATACGACCGTGCCATCGAGCTTTGCGGCTGACATCGCATCGTCATTGTCGGATCCCGCGGTGGTGGGAGGACGATTCGACGTGAGACTCGACTCGAGCGCCCTCCCCTACCGGATTATTGGCGCGATGATCAGCGTCCGCTCGCGAATCAGCCGCACCGGCACTGGCGATCAGGCGATCTTCGTGCGGCGCGACGTCTTCGATCGCCTCGGCGGCTTCCCCGAACTGGAGCTATGCGAAGATCTCGAATTCGCGCGACGGCTGAAGCGCGCAGGACGCGTCGCATGTCTGCGCGCCCGCGTTACAACGTCTGCGCGGAGATGGAGCCGGGACGGAGTGATCCGTACCGTGGTCAGAATGTGGCTGATTCGCGCGATGTACTTGATGGGTGTGGCGCCTGCCCGTCTCAAACGCATGTACTCTGACACTCGTTAGCCGTGAAAAGACTGGACGCGATACTGGACTGACTTTTCCGCGCGGATAAGAATGGCTCAAGCGAGGTACGACGTGGCGAAAGTCGAAGTGTACACAACTACCTACTGCCCGTTCTGCGCGCGGGCCAAGAACCTGCTCAAGGGCAAGGGCGTGGCTTTCGATGAAATCGATGTGAGCGACGACGACGAGTTGCGCGCGAAGATGATCGAGATGTCCGGGGGGCGCCGCACGGTGCCCGAAATTTTCATCAACGGCAAGATTGTCGGCGGCTTCGAGGAATTGAAGGCGCTCGACGACTCCGGAAAGCTCGACAATTTATTGGCCGAGCCGGCGCCGGCCTGAACCGCCACGACTCGCCCTCAGCGATCGGAAATAGAGACGGGCGCATCGCGGCCTGGTTGCCGCCAAGCGCCCGCTTTCGATCGCACTTTATCGCGAACGGCTAGTTGCTGGACGGCGACGCCACCATTCCCTCGTTCATGTGATGCAAGGCTTCGCGGTCAACCGACGAGTCGTATTTGATCGCCTTTGCCGTGACCGTGACCTGCGAGCCGTCGGCCGAGATCGACTGATTCTCGTTCACGATCGCGTCGACAGTGTCAGGCCATTTCTCGAAGGCCATCTTCTTCAGCTTGTCGCTGATCTTCGCCTCCTCGATCGCATCGGGAGAGAACGGCTCCGTATAAGTCAGATCGCCAAGCTCCGTGTATGGCTTGCCGCCCGGCGGCGCTTCCGTGGTGACCCAGATATGCGCCATGTCAACGCGATGCACGAATACCGCTTGCTTTTGTACCTGCTCCTGACGAGCAGCTTGCATGGCGCCGCATGCCGAAACTCCCAGCGCCAGTCCAACCACCAACAATTTTAGAATTTTCGATGAACGCATGTTCTTCCCTATTGATCCCTGTCTATCTGAGTTTAATTATAGCCGCGCCACCGCATATGTCTAATCGTAGTCTGTCGGGCGCTCGATTGACATTTTATTTCACCGAATGGCACGCCGGGGCAAGCGGTACGGTGCGGCTGCGAACAACGGGTGTTCGTTGTTCGCCGTGACCGGTAGAATTCCGGCGTGACCAGATTCGCCGCCTGCTTCATCCTCGTCTTCGGAGAACTCGCCTGGGGCGGGCTCTTCGCACTTGCGATTCCACCTTTCTTCAACGTCGAGCGAGGCTTTTACAAATCGAGCGCTTCGGTTTACCTGGCCGCGTCGCTGACGACCGCGATCGGCCTGGGATTGCTGGCGATCCGCGCCGGCGCGGCCGACGGACCGGGCGCGGTCTCATTGTGGACGGCGGCAGCGATGTGGACCCTGTCGAGCGCGGCAGTCGCCGTCTATCTCTACACACTTTGGACCGAAAACGGTCTGCTCCGCGCGAGATCGTACGCGCTTGGCTTGGGCCTCGGCCTCGTCGCCCTGATCGCCAACGTAATGCTTCTGATGCCGCACGGCTTCGGCGCGGTCGCGGCGGTAGCCTACGGACTTACCGCGATCACCTCAGCGCTGGTCCTGGGATTGGTGAGCGGCGCGATGCTGTTTGGACATTGGTACCAAATCGACCTCGAGATGCCGGTCTATTACCTGCGCAGCTTCGTCCGGCTGCTGGGAATTGCGCTGGTCGCGGACCTCATAGCGCTCGGACTCGCGATCGGACTGCCCGCAATGCTCGGCAGCGTCGGCGCGGTCGCGGCCGTTCATGAGTTATTCGCGTCGCACCTCGGACTGCTGGGATTTCGGCTGTTGCTCGGTCCGTTCGCCACGATCGTACTGGTCTGGATGTGCTGGCAGACGCTGAAAATTCCTGAGACCAGGTCGGCGACGGGCCTGCTGTACATCGCGGTGATGTCGGTGCTGGTCGGCGAGATGCTCGGCCGATTCATCCTATTCCGCACCGCAATCCCGCTCTGACGCAGGGGGCTGGCCGCTGCAAACCTGCGTGAGCTTCCGCTCGTTCGTCATCAGGATTACACGCTCTTCGCCAGCTTCTCCGCGACCAAGGCATTCAAGCTGACGCCGGCGCGCTCCGCCTCGATGGCAAGCGCGCGATGTACGCGCCTATCGATGCGCACCTGGAAGATGCCATGGTACCGTCGCCGCGCCGGCGCGGCTGGAATCTTGACGCCGCGGGCCGCGTAGGATTCCTTGGCCGCCGCCCAAGCTATGTCGAGCTCCTTGAGCGCCTTCTCGGGGGTTGGACCGAACGCCGAGATCCCGGGGAGTTCAACCAAGTGGGCAAGCCAGTCGTTATCCTCGTCGAGGAACAGCTCGACCGCATAACCGTCGAAACGATCCCGCTCTCTTTGCTTAGCCATTGGATTCTCTCTCGTACACTTCGAGGAATTGCTTGACCTGATAGCCCTTCGCCTTTGCGCCTCGCGGCTGGATGGAGATCAGGGAGTTTTTCGGCGAGTACCAGATTTGATGGCTGCCTTTCTGCCGATCAAATATCCAGCGCGCCTGCCTCAGCAGGGCTTCAAAATCCTTGAAGGAAAGGCCGTTAGGGTTATTTCGAGCAGCCTCTAACAGCTTCTCCAACTTGTCCACTATGTAACTGTATATAGTTACAACCGTATGTCAAGCTGCCAACGATTCGGGAATGTTGCCTGGTGCGCCCGGAGGGATTCGAACCCCCAACCCTCAGATCCGAAGTCTGATGCTCTATCCAGTTGAGCTACGGGCGCTTGGCTTGATGGACGCTCGAACTTGACGAGTTTAGGCACGCATCCCGGGACGCGCAACCAACGTGGCTGCGCCAATCCCGGACGGTTGACTCGCATCTCCGCGCATTCATATATATGACTGACTGGTCAGTATATGAACAGAACAGGCATAAATTCGGCTGGAATTCCCAATGGACGACCGTTTCACGTTCACGACGAGCAAGCCGCCAAGCGCGAACGTATTCTGGCTGCCGCGCTGAAGCTCTTCGCGCACGAGCCGTACCAGGCCGTCACGATGGATCGCGTAGCGGAGGCCGCCAGAGTCGCCAAAGGGACGCTCTATCTCTACTTTCCGTCGAAGGACGCGCTCTACCTCGGCGTTTTGAGCGACGGACTCGACACCGCATATCGGACCTATCAAAGCAGCGCCGATCCAAGGCTGCCGGTGGTCGAGAGGCTGCGGCGTTCGATCGCCGTGATGGTGGAGTTTTACGATCAGCGGCGCGATTTTCTTCAGTTTTTCGCAACCGAGGAACCGCGGCTGGCCGAGGCGCGCAATCGGATTATCGAGGGATCGCGTGAGCGCGGGTTCAATTTTTTCGCGTCGCTAATCGAAGAAGGAATCCGGACCGGCGTGTTCACGCGGATCGATCCGCGCCTGGCGACGTTTACGATCCAGGGCGCGATTCGATCGCTGCTGTTGTATTACGGTACCAGCCGGCCGGTCTCTGATCTCAGCCGCGAGCTCGGCAACCTGATGCTCAGATCGCTCGGCGCAGACCCGTCGCAACACTTCAAGCCGGAGCATCCACAATGATTCGAACGATCGTTCGCCGGGCGATTCAGCTGGCAATCCTGGCCGGTGTGGCCTTCGGATTATATTCTTTCGGACGCGCGTACTTGTGGCCGGCCGAGGATCATTCGGCGATCGAGACCGTCGGGATGATCGAGGCGCCTGAAGTGAATGTCACCAGTCGAATCGCCGGCCGTATCAAGCGATTCGATCTGCTCGAGGGCGACCGCGTGAAAAAGGGACAGGTCGTATGCCTGATCGAGGATATCGATCTGAGAAATCAACTCGCCAAGTCGAAGGCCGATCTCGCTCATGCGCAGGCCAACCTGGCGCAGGCGCGGCGCGACCTGGTGCGCGACGAAGCACTCGCGAAGGAAAACGTGATCGCGGCCAAGATTCGCGATGACGCCATCACCAGCGTCGAGCAGGACGAGGCCGACGTGCTGAGCGCGCAGGCCAATGCGAAGCTCTACGCCGACCAATTGGTGGACACCGAGGTAAAATCGCCGGTCGATGGCGTCGTGGTCAGCAAGGCGCTTGAAGTCGGTGAATGGGTGACGCCGGGCGTGCCGGTTCTGACCGTCGATGACCTCTCGACGATCTGGGCGCGGGTCGATGTCGAAGAGACCGACCTGGGTCCGCTGTACATCGGCAAGTCGGCGCAGGTGAAACTGCCGACGACACCGCCACTGATTTTCACCGGTCGAATCATGGCGATCGGTCAGGAAGGCCAGTTCGCAACCCAGCGCGATGTGCGCCGCGGGCGCCAGGATATTCGCACCTTCTACGTCAAGGTCCAGGTGTTGCAGGCCGAAGGCGAACTCAAGCCCGGAATGACCGCGGAAGTCACCTTCCCGAGAACCGATGGAACCAGAGTCACCAGCAATACAGACCAAAGACCTGACTAAGCGCTTCGGCACTTTTACCGCGGTCGACAAGGTCAGCTTCGAGGTCCGCCGCGGCGAGGTGTTCGGACTGCTCGGGCCCAACGGCGCCGGCAAGACGACGGTGGTGCGGATGCTGACCACGCTGCTGGCGCCGAGCGGCGGGCAGGCGTTCGTCGCGGGTTTCGACGTCGCGCGGTATCCACGCAAGGTGCGCCAAAATATCGGCGTCATTCCGCAGGCGCTGACCTCGGACCTCGATCTCACCGGATGGGAGAACGTCGATATCTACGGCGAGTTCTTCGGTCTGTCGCGCCGCGAGCGCCGCGACCGCGGGCATCGGTTGCTCCATATGGTAGGGCTGAACGAGCGGGCCAACGATCTGGTCGCGACCTACTCGGGCGGGATGCGGCGGCGGCTCGAGATTGCGCGCGGCTTGATTCATTCGCCCGACGTGCTGTTCCTCGACGAGCCGACCATCGGACTTGACCCGCAAAGCCGGCGCGCGGTGTGGGACCTGCTTGAGACGCTGCGCAAGGAAAGCGAGATTACCATCTCGCTTACGACGCACTACATGGACGAGGCGGAGGCGCTGTGCGATCGGATCGCAATCGTCGATGCCGGCAAGATAATCGCGCTCGACACGCCGATGGGACTCAAATCGATGGTTCCGGGTGCGGACCGGATCGATCTGGTGGTTGAAAAAAATCCCGACGCGATCGCCGAGATGCTTCGGCCGATGCCGTATCTGCGCGGGGTGAATCGCGATGGCGGCAACCGCCTGCAGCTTTCGGCCAACGACGGCGCACACGCGATTCCGAAAATTATCGAGGCGGTCGATGGAGCCGGCGACCGGGTGACTTCGATCACCGTGCAGAAACTCTCGCTTGAAGACGTCTTCATCCACTTCACCGGGCGCACGCTCCGCGACGAGCCGGCCAAAAAGGTCAGCTTGCTGGTCGGGGCCGGGATGCCGCAGCACCGCTGAGGAGGCCGCCGATGTTCGGGCTGAAGTTCCTCGCCGTCATGCGCCGCGATCTCAAGAAGCTGATGCGCAATCCGGTCACGCTGATATCGGTTATCCTCATGCCGATCTTTTATCTCGTGATAATGGGCAATTCCTTCCAGGGCCAGCTCAAGCATCTGCCGATTGTCGTCGTCCAGCAGGATCACGGACTCTACGCGCGCCGAATCGTCGAACAGTTGCTCGCGCTGCAGGCAGGACCGAAGACCGTGGACATCACCTTCGAGAACGACCCGGGCTATGCGACCGGCGAAGTCCGCCACGGGCTCTTCAAAGCCGCGGTCGTAATTCCGCCCGACTTCAGCCATGCGGTCGCCGAAGGGCGCATCGCGCAGATCGGACTGTTCACCGACAACGTCGACCAGATCAGCTCCGAAACGCTCGAAGCCGCGCTCGACCAAGCGGTCGCAACCGTGAAGGTTACCTTCGTCACCGCGCGCGAACCCAAACTCAACGACATCTCGCTGCGCCCGAACTGGCTGTTCCCGTATGTGGATTACGATCGATCGCTGATCCCGGGCGTCATCGTAATGGCGATGTTCATGGGCTCGCTGATGTCCGGCGTTTTCAACTGGGTGATGGATCAATTTCTCGGCGTCACGGAGGGCTACCTGGTGACTCCCCTTTCACGATGGGACATCGCCGGCGGCATCCTCGCCAGCGGCGTGACCGTAACCAGCATCGCCGGCGTGGTGGTGTTGTTTTTGGGCCTGTTGATCACGCGCGGGCGAATCCTCGGTGGACCCATGGCGCTGGCGATGCTGATCGGAATAATCGTCATCAGCGCGACCGGTCTGCTGGCGATGACGTTTGCGCTGCTTGGACGCGCGGGCCATCCGCGGCTGGTCGGGACGTTTTCGGGATTTCTGAACGTGATCCTGTTTTTCCCGAGCGGCGCGATCTATCCGGTCGAGAGTTTTCCGCCCTGGCTGCGAACCTTCGCGCACTTCAATCCCGAGACCCATTCGGTGAGCGCGCTCAAACAGATTCTCTTCAAGGGCGCGGACTTCGCCGCGGTCAGCGGCGACGTCGCGTTTCTGCTGGTCTTCATGGTCCTGATGCTGGTGCTCGCCAGCATGTCCTTCAAACGCACGCTGTAATTTCGCCGGCGGCTGTTCAGCGCGCGAGCGCTTCGCCGATCACGCGCCGAAGCTCGGCTATCGAAACGGGCTTCAGAAGCGAGATGTACGCGCCGGCCGCCTGCGCCGCTTCGTGGAGTCCGGGCGTGTTGTGTCCCGACATCACGATGATCGGTGTGACCGGCAACTTCGCGCGCACGCGGCGGACGATCTCGACGCCGCTGTTATCGGGCAGGCTCAAGTCCGTGATCACCAGGTCGGGTGATTCGGCGTCGATCATCTGGATTGCCTGGTTGGCGTCGAATGCGCCGACGCATCGATAGCCCGAGCGCTCGAGCAGCCGGACGTATGCGTCCACCAGGTCGCGTTCGTCATCCACGATCAGAATTTTCGCTTGCGCAGCCATAGGCGTGGAAAAAATCGGTTAGCGGCCCGACTGATTGCTTCGCGCGGCCGGGATTTGCGGCGGCGCCGGCGGTTCATCTCGCGCGGGAAGCGCCGCGCGCGCGGCTGACGATTCGTCAATCGTCGGCAGCGTTATGGTGAAAGTGGCGCCTTTGCCCGCCACTGATTCAACCTTGATACTGCCGCCGTGATCCTGCACGATCCGCTGGCTCAACCACAGCCCCAGGCCGGTCCCCTTGGGTTTGGTCGTGAAGAACGGTCGAAACAGTTTCGCGATCACGTCGCTCTTGATTCCCGGGCCGTCATCCGAGATTGACAACTGAAGATGAGCGGCGCTCCCCGGAGCCCGCGCAGTCTCGATGCGTATCAGGCGCGCGCCCGCGTCGCGTGCATTCAGTATAAGGTTGATCAGCACCTGCTCCAGACCGGTCGGCTCGGCCATCACCTCCGGCAGCGAGCGATCGAGGTTCGTTTCATATCGGAGCATGCCGCCCCTGGCTTCTGGCCCAACTATCAGCATCGCCTCTTCGACCGCCACGTTCATGTCCATCGCATAACGCACGCCGGGGCGCTGACGCGCGATCGAAAGCATGCTGTGCGAGATGCGGCTGGCGCGTTCGATGTTTTTTTGCAGGACCAGCAGGTCGTCGCGCATCTGGGCGCTGAGATCCTGGTCCGACAGCAGCATCAGCTCGATTCGCGCCGCCATCACGGCCAACGGGTTGTTCAATTCGTGCGCGACTCCTGCCGCCACCGCCGCCAGCGCGTCCACTGTTTCATTGCGGCGCGCCTCGCGCTCCATCACAAGGCGCTCGCTGATGTCCGCGACGAACGCGATTATCAGCTTGCCGCTACGCGTATGAACCACGTTGAGGCTGATCTCGGCGGAAAATTCGCTGCCGTCTTTTCGGCGTGCCGCAACCTCCATCCCACGGCCCATCATGCGGGATTTTGGCGCCTTAAAAAATCCGTCGCGATGCGCCCCGTGGCGATAGTGGAAGCGTTGCGGCACCAGGACTTCTATCGGCTGACCGACGAGTTCCTCTTCGTCGTAACCAAACAGCTCCTGCCCGTGCGGATTGAGCTGACAAATCATCCCGGCGCTATCCACCGAAACGATTCCCTCGACCGCCGATTCGAAGTAGCCGCGCGCACGCAGGAGTGCCTCCTCTTGCGCCGCAACCGAGATCCGAATCGTCTTCGTGTAGTGGGATACGACCAGGTAGAGCAGCAGCGTGTTCACGCTTAGGTTAAGCGCGTACGAATGCGCCGGCATCAGCGATAGCACCCGACCGGAGATCGCTATCCAGATGAGAGCGCCGACCGCGTAGTAAAGCGCGATCCTTATCGGGCGGCCCCGGTCAATCGACAGATGGTTCAATGCGCCACTCTCCGCCGGATTGTTCGAGCCGTCATTGCGAGCCATCAGACTGTTTACTGTAGCCTTCCCGCGGGCGCCAAGGTAGCAGGTCAAAAGGCAAGACTCCGCAATGGAACAACGAATAGCATTACGACCAAATGTGGCGATGAGAACTACGCACGACCGTCCCCGCTAGTGTCAGGTGCTCGCTGCGAGCCGGGCGGAGGACGGCACCGATCCGGTCCCACCAGCCGGTCCTCCTGCCGCGCGCTCGAGCTGGCTAACTCGCGAATCGGCTTGCCAATAGGAGTGGTGATACACGCCACGTTGGATACCGCGCCGTTGCCGTCACGCATCGGGAGAATCGTCATCGCGACCGCGATTTCGGCGCCGTCGCTGCGCACCTGAAGGGTTGGAAATAGCGGCACGATTTCCCCGCCGAACGCCCGCTGATGAAGCCGCCGGATTTCGGCGCGGCGCGCAGCCGGCAGCAGAATCTCGTTGGTGCGGCCGACAATCTCGGTGTCTTCATATCCGTATATCCGACGCGCCGCCGGGTTAGTCGCCGTGATTATCCCGGCGGTGTCCACGCTGTGAATTCCGTCAGGAAGCGAATTGACGATCATCGCCATCAGTTCTTGGAAATCTTCGCGTCGCTTGCTCTCCATCGCCGCTCCGGCCACAGCCACAAGCTCATCAAAGCCGCCGGGCTTGAGCAGATAGCGATACAAACCGTGCTTGAACGCGCTCGCCACCACCTCTTCGCCGCCGTTGCCGGTCAGCATGATTACCCGGGTCCGCGGCCATCGCTGACGCACGCGCTGGAGGACTGACAACCCGTCAATCCAACCCAGCCAATAGTCCGTGATCACGATATCGCAGCCGTCGCGCTTGAGGTGCTCATTCAACTGAAGCGGACCGTCGGCGGCCAAAATCTGCGCGCTCGGAAATGCGCGCCGGAGCCGGGCCTGGATAAGCATCCGATCCGTTGGGTTCTCTTCTACGACCAACAAGTCCATTCGAAAAAAATCCTCGCGCCCGACATCGCGCTATTGCATGTCATAGTAAAGCAATCACTATGCCGACCTGGATGGATTTCGTGACCGTTCAGAATACGCACGAGATGGCTGGAAATCGGGATCGAAGGGCCGCGGGAACTGGCCCATCGTCAATCGATTGTTCTGCAAGTGACGCAGATGCGTCCCGCGATGAGACGCTTTCGAGCCAGGCTGCCGCGTCGCGCGCCCGCTCCGCGTCAGCGCGAGCTAAACGGCCTCATTGCTGTGGCGATCTTTGACTGCCGCCAAAACGCTATCGCCGGACGATTCAGACGCGCTTTCTATCCAAGATAGGTTTGTTTGAGAAAATCCAAAGTCTTGTGGAACTGCTCGTGCCTGCCTGCGCCGATGCGCTCGATTTCGAGCCGCTCGAATTCCTCCAACAGCCGCCGCTGGCTGTCGGCCGACAGGCGCGCCTCGGCCATCGGAAAGAGGACATTGTTTTCCTTGAAGATGTGGGCATTCAAAAGCGCGCTGTAGTCGCGCGCGCTCGTAATCACCGCGGCCGCGGCCGCGCGATCGCCCGAGCGATGTTTTTGCCACGCGGCGCCCAGTTGCCGGATGAGGGCGCGGCCGTGCTCATGCTCGCTCAACATCACGCCGATCGGTCCGCCGCCCTTGGGGATGCCAGCCGCTTCGAGGGCGGGAAAGAGAAATTGCTCCTCCTTGCCGTGGTGGCATTGGTCGGCGAAGACCTGGATGAACTCCAGCACCTGGCCGAAATGCTCAGGATTGACCTCCTCGCCGTTGGCAAGCCGCTGGCATAATTTCTCGAGAATCGAGAGGACCAGCGTTATCGCTTCGTGTTCCTGGCGCAGTTGCTCGGTCGCTGTCATGTGCGTTCTCCTTGTCTGGGCGATGTAGCTGGTGGTCGTTTCAACCGGAATTTCCATTTTGAATCCTGATTCAGACTCCCACCAGCACCAGCGGCTGGCAAACGCGCCGCGCCTCCGGCGCAGAACTGGCCCGTTGCGATGCCCTGGAAAGCGTTTGAACTCAAATCCGGGCTCAAATTTTACATTTGTAACCCGCGTGTCTCGGTGCCACCCTGAATCGGGTTCCAAAATGCAAATTCCAGATTAAAGGGTTTGCTAACAAACTTTTTGGAGGGGAATATGAGAAAAAAATTGTCCGCGAAAGCTGCTGGACGCCTCCGCCTGGTCGGTTTCGGTGTCGCCATTGCGCTTTGCGCCCCTTGCTCCCTCGCCCTGGCCAACGGGACGCCAGCCCCTGAAAGCGTTGCAACCGATCAGACCAGTGTCCAGGAGGTTGTCACATACCCTCAGCCGCCTGCGGACCTTAATCCGCTTTCGGCATCGGACGCGGAGCTCGACCAATACGGATTTCCACCCCGCCCCGATGCTCAGAGCGCGCCTGACGAGTACGCCCATTGGAAAAAGCTGGTCTCAGTGCCGCGCGTCGCAAATCCGAAGTTACAGCAAACGACCATCTACAATGGTCCCGCTCAAGGTGTGCTGGCCGGCGCAACCCTTCATGATGGCGCCGTTTCCACGACCAGCGCAAATTGGAGCGGCTATGTCGTAACCGGAAAAAAAGGCACGTTCAAGAAAAATGGGAGTTACATTTTTTTTGGATGGATTGTGCCAACCGCCCAGCAAGCCTTTGGCGTCTGCAATGGCCAAACGGATTACTCTTCGCAATGGATCGGTTTCGACGGCTTTAATTCGAACGACGTCCTACAGGCCGGTACCGAGGCAGACGCGTACTGCTCAGGTTCTCCAAGCACCTATTACTCATCCTGGATCGAATGGTACCCATACGACGAGGTTAGGGTATCCGTTCCAGCCGTCGAACCAGGCAACGTGATGGAGGCGGAGGTTTGGTACACCACCGCGTCGCCATCCGGGCACGCCACCATCGCCAACTACACACTTAATCAATCCGCTACGTACGCGTTTACCCCACCGCCGGGCACGACCTACCTTGGCAATTCTGCGGAGTGGATCGAGGAACGGCCGGGGATTAGCGGGGGTCTCGCAGATTTGACCAACTATGTGGCCGACCCGTTCAATTTTGACTATGCTAGCAATACAAAAAGTAAGTTCTATCCCAACAGGAGCCCCGGTGGTACCAAAAGGTATGCCATAAGCATGATATGCCCACCGTGGTCGACTTCGGCGTGTTCGTCGACAACGAAAATATCGACCCCTCACCTCAGCGGCTTGGACACCCTGTGGTTTTATGATTCGGGACCGGCTTATGGGTCCGGCTTATAGCCGCGCTTCTTCAGAGCCGTCACGGTAAAGAACACTCGGGGCTTCTTAGCATCGGGTGCAGGGGTCACCCCTGCAAACCCACGGTGGGTTTCACTACAATCAAGTAGCTCTCTTCCCGACGGATTAGCCGGGACCCTACCGCATCTTCTTCTGAACCGCCGCTTTCTTTGCCTTCGGCGGACGCCCTCGGCGACGCTTCTCGACTCCCGTCGCCTCGAGTTCGTCCTCGTCGGGGCCAAACGCGCTGTCAACTTGCACGTCGTCGTCGGCGGAGCGCGCCGGTTCGACGTGCTCTTCGGAGTCATCCGCGCTGCTGAGCTCTTCGGCGCCGGACCATCGGACGGCGAACGGCTTGGCCAATCCACCTTGACCGCTGCGAGCTTCAGTGTTCGCCTCGTTCTGGCAATCGACGCAATATTGCGCGAACGGGATGACCTGGAGCCGCGCCAACGGGATTTCATCGCCGCATCGCGCGCAGGTTCCATAGACTCCCGCTCCAAGCCTGGCGATTGCCGCGTCGATCGCGCTCAGGCGTTCCCGCGCGCGGTCAAACAGCGCAGTGTGCGTATCGACTTCGGACAGCGATCTGGCCACATCCATCTCATCGGCTGGCGGCTGCCCGCCATTGCGGGCCTGTGCACGCATCAATTCCTTCACCCGGGCCAGCGTTTCGGCGCGCTCTTTGGCGAGCAGGCGCTTAAGCGCGTCGATCCGCCGTCCGCCGGTGTTAACTGCGGCTTCCATCCTGGTCTTCTGCCTCTTGCGAGTCTTCGTAGGGCGGGTTTTAGGTCGAGTCTTCATAAATAAGGACCGTTCGCGCACATCGATCCGCCTTTTAATATGAGCATTGATCGTGCCTCGCGCCACTGTAAGAAAAAACGAACGAACTCAATAGTCTTGCTGAGCACCATTCGAGTCCAGTGTTCCTTATACGGAAATTACCCCAGATTGGTTGCCTCACCGGGAGTTGCCGCTCCCGGAAGGCGGCATTCTAGCCGGATCGAGCGGGGCGTGCGAGAGCCTCGGATACGATTGAACCCGCACCCCGGCGGGATCTCATTGCACAGCGGCAATTGCAGTGCTGCCTAATAATTGAGCAGCACCCGGCGTAGTCGTAATCGGAAAATCTCCGAATTTCCTACTGATTTTCATTTAAGCATGCTTGGGGGGGCTGGCACAGGCCATGCTTTCCCAGTCAGCAATTCCGATTCGGATCAGAGGAGGTCCAATCAGCATGTACGCATCTGCTTCAGAACAGGTTCAGCACGGACCTTCGAATCAGAACCGGGTGATCGACGAGTGCGCCGGGCCAGATCCGTGGCTGAGCGCACGCTTCGAGCCGGATTTTCTGGTGCCGGTTCAGTTTTTCGATCTGACCCGGCGGAGATCGATGCTCGATGGCGAGACGCGACTGGTTTTCGCGGTTCTCGAAGACGCGGTCCGATGCTACGTGAAGACGGTGAACTCGTCGCGGCGACGCGACCGCGGGCAATTCGACGAGGTTCAGCGATGGTTCCATGCGGAAGCGGGAATCCACAGTCCGTTTTCCTTTGAATACGTATGCGACGTGCTGGGAATCGAGCCCACGTCATTGCGCGAACGGCTCGGATTGATGAGCGTCAGCGATCTGCCGACCAAGCAGATGCGCTCGGTGGGCCGCAGGCAAGTCGTACGCGCCGGGCGCTCGTCGCGCAAACGATCGGCCGGCGGCGGTCCCGGTTCATCCGCCCGAGGGGCAGGAACGAGAGGGCGCGCCGGCGGTTAAATAGCTGAAAAACTGAAAATGGATCGCCGCCTGATTTTTCTGTGCACCCGGACGTAGTGCTATTGTGATGCGCGGCTGCGATGACGATGAGCGAAACCCGGCCGCAGTGAATGGGCATGGCGAAGGAAATCGAACGGAAATTCCTGACTCATCCGCGTGAATGGAGGGATCTTGGGGCCGGCCTCGTAATTCGCCAGGGATACCTCTGCGTCTCGACGCAATGCTCGGTGCGCGTACGCACGCACGGGGACCGTGGCTATGTAACGATCAAGGGAGCCACGTCGGGAATTACCCGCGACGAATACGAGTACGAGATTCCGCTTCGCGATGCGAACGAGATTCTGGGCAACTTGTGCGCGCATCCGCCAATCGAAAAGACGCGCTACCGAATCGTGTTCAAGGGCCATACCTGGGAGGTCGATGAATTCGCCGGCGCGAATCGTGGACTGACGGTCGCCGAAGTCGAACTCAAGGACGCCAGGGAGAAGGTTGAACTTCCCGACTGGATCGACCGCGAAGTGAGCGGTGATCCGCGCTATTTCAATTCAAACCTGGCGGTCAAACCATTTTCCAGCTGGAAATGATTCGCCAGGCAAAACCCGTTGTAAGGAGTGAACCTAAGTGAAAGTCGCTGACTTGATGACCCGCGACGTACGAGCGTGCACGATTCATGACTCGTTGAATGCGGCGGCGCGGATAATGTGGGATCACGATTGCGGATGTGCGCCAGTCGTCGATGGGCACGGTAAGCTCGCGGGAATAGTCACCGATCGCGACATCTGCATGGCCGCATACACGCAAGGTCTGCCGCTCGAGGCGATTGCTGTCGAGCGCGTGATGTCGCCGCGGGTGATTTCGTGTGCGCGCGGCGACGATCTCGAGACCGCGCATCGCCTGATGCGTACGCATGAGATTCACCGTCTCCCCGTGGCCGATTCCCGCGGCCGGTTGGCCGGAATCCTGTCATTGAGCGATGTGGTGAACTATAGCAGCGGAGATAGCGCGGCGCCGTCGGATGCAGTCGAAATCGCGGGGACCATCTCTGCGATTCGCCGGCGGCGGAAGCCGGCCGCGTTGGCCGCTTCGGTTTCACCGGATGCAGATGCGGCGCCGGCGCGCGAATCGACAAAAGCGCCGAAAAAAACTGGCGCACGGAGAAGAAAGCCATCCGCCGATCTCCGCTAGACGTTCGTCACCCGAGCCGTTGCCAGGTTACCCGGCGCTGCGCATGAAGCTGGCGCTTTGGTAGACTCCAGCTATGGCTGAAGGGCAGCCGCGAATTACCACAGCAGGCACGCGTGCCGTCGCCGCGTACGGACTGATGATCGGCGGCGTGATACTGCTGTATTTGTGGATTCGCTCATACGGCGAGACGCTGGGTGCGCCGCTGGCGAGCGGGACAGCGATCTTCGGCTCGGCCGCGTCGCGTGCGAATGCAGGCGACCTGCTGCACGTGCTGCTCGCGCTGGTGGTGGTAATCGCGACGGCGCGCGCGATGGGTTCGATCTTCCGCAGCGTTGGTCAGCCACAGGTGATCGGCGAAATTCTCGCGGGGATCGTGCTCGGTCCTTCGCTGCTCGGGCGCCTCGCGCCGGGCGCGGAAGGATATCTTTTCCCGGCTACGGTGGGGCCGGCTCTCAATATAATCGCGCAGGTCGGCGTCATCCTTTACATGTTCCTGGTCGGGCTCGAGCTCGATCCCGCGCTGCTTCGCAAACGCGGCCATACAACAGTTGCGATCTCCCACGCCAGCATCGTGGCGCCATTCCTGCTCGGCGCGGCGATTGCGCTCTACCTATATCCAAAGCTGTCGACCGGCGACGTGCCGTTCACCTGCTTCTCGCTTTTTCTGGGCGTTTCGATGTCGGTGACGGCGTTTCCGGTGCTGGCGAGAATATTGACCGATCGCAGGATTCACAAAACCCGCATGGGTGCGATCGCGCTGACTTGCGCCGCCGTGGACGACGTGACGGCGTGGTGCATGCTCGCCTTCGTGGTCAGCGTGGCGCGAGCACAGGCGGCAGGTGCAGTGGCGACAATCGCGATGGCGCTCGGGTTTATTGCGCTGATGATCGTTGTGGTGCGGCCCGCGATGGTCCGCCTGTCGCTGGTGTATGGAAATCGCGGCCGGCTTACGCAGGGCGTGATGGCGGCGATATTCGTCGCGCTGTTGATCTCCGCGTCAGCCACCGAATTGATCGGTATCCATGCCGTGTTCGGCGCGTTCGCGCTTGGGGCCGTGATTCCGCACGACAGCGGGATGGCGCGCGAGCTGACCGACCGCCTCGAAGACATCGTGATCGTGCTGTTGCTGCCGGCATTTTTCGCATACACGGGACTGCGCACGCAGATCGGGCTGGTCAGTGGATACGAGCAATGGATGATGTGCGCGCTGATCGTGGTCGTAGCGTCGGCGGGCAAGTTTGGCGGCAGCGTCGCCGCGGCGCGAATCACAGGACTTAACTGGCGCGACTCGTCGGCGCTCGGCGTGCTGATGAACACGCGCGGCCTGATGGAACTGATCGTGCTGAATATCGGGCTGGAGATGAACGTCATCTCGCCGACCCTGTTCGCGATGCTGGTTATCATGGCCCTGGTCACCACCTTTGCGACCACGCCAATTCTGCATCTGATCACGCGCCATGAAATTCCGGAGGTGCAGCCGTTTCCGGAGTTCGGCACGTTTTCGCCCGAGCCGATGGTCGCGCCGCAAGCTCCGATTCTCGCGCCGCATCCCGCGCCGCATGCCGCCCCGCGGCCAGCGCAGCCGCCCGCGCGCCCGATGATGGCCAAAACCGACCACAGCGCCATCCTGGTGCCGGTCTCGAACCCTGAAGGCGTGGCCGTTCTGGTCGAACTCGCACTGGCGGCGACACCGCCCGACGCCCCGCCGCCGCGCGTGCTCGCCCTGGTGAAAACTCCGCCGGGCGGGGTGCGATCGGGACTGCGCGAGGCCGACCAGCGCGTGCCGCCCCGCTCTCCCGCGCTGGCGGCGGCGTTGGACCTGGCGCTCGAGCGCGGCAGCATCATCACGCCGCAGGCAGTCTGGACCACCAATCCCGCGGCGGACATCCTGGCGTTCGCCAAAGAGCCGCAAATCGGATGGCTGCTGCTGGGATCGCATCGCGCGGTCTTCGGTTCCGACTTCATGGGCGGCGTGGTCCGCGAAATTCTGGACAAGGCCCGCGAGTTGCCGGTTCACGTGGCGGTCGTGATTCACGGCGGCGAGCGGCCGCTGGACCGGGTGTTTGCGGTAGTGGATCGGGGAATCCACGGGCGCGCGGCGCTCGACCTGGCCTTGCGAGTGGCGATCCGCAAGAAGTCCGGCTTGCACGCAGTGCTGGTGCCCGAGGATGGGACCGCGGAGGATACTGAACTGCTCGATCTGATTCGCGACGCCGGCCGCGCGCTTGGACGCCGCCTGCATACCGACGTGCTGAGCGCGCCGACGGCGGCTCAACTCGCGCGTCAGACGCCCGGCGGCCTCGTCGTCATCGCGACCAACCTGGCGGACAAGCTCGGACTCTCGGCAGAGGATCTCACCGACCCCAAGCGATGCGTCGTGGTGGTGCAGGGATCAGACAGCGCTCCCGTCCAGTTCGGTGCACACGCCGCAGAGCATCATCGAACCGCCAAGCCGTAGGCGGCTTATTTGGCAGCGACTTCCTCAACGCCGAGCCAGTTGTAGAAGAAGCCTCCGATTGCGGCGCCGGCAATCGGCGCGACCCAGAACAGCCATAGTTGCGAGAGTGCCCATCCGCCGACGAACAGCGCGGGGCCGGTGCTGCGCGCGGGATTAACCGAGGTGTTGGTTATCGGAATGCTGATCAGATGAATCAGCGTCAGAACGAGACCAATCGGAATTGGCGCGAAGCCCGCAGGTACTCGCTTGTCAGTCGAGCCCAGTATCACGATCAGAAACATAAAGGTCAGCACGACTTCAGCGACGAATGCGGCGCCCAGACTGTAGCCGCCCGGCGAATGCGCACCGTAGCCGTTAGCAGCGAAACCATTGCTCACGTCGAATCCGGCTGCGCCGCTCGCGATTACGTACAACACGCTCGCGGCGAGGATTCCGCCAATCACCTGCGCGATGATATACGGCAGGACCTCAGCCGCCGGGAATCGCTTGCCGGCCCACAATCCGATCGTGACGGCGGGATTGATGTGGCATCCCGAGATCGATCCGATGGTGAACGCCATCGTCAGGAGAGTCAGGCCGAACGCCAGCGCCACGCCGAGCAGGCCAACGCCGACCTTGGGAAGGCCGGCGGAGATTACGGCAGTGCCGCATCCTCCGAAAACCAGCCAGAAGGTGCCGATCAACTCCGCTGCAAAACGCCGCGACATACTCATGGCAGACCTCCCCGACGATAGAGATGTTAGCTCAGTTCAGCGGTATCGCGGCGCAGAGTTAAACGCAAACCAATCAGACCAGCTGCGACCAATCGCTACTTCTTGATCGCTTCGACGTCGATCGAGATCGCGATCTCGTCGCCGACGTCGTGGTGGTGCAGGGTTCAGAGAGCGCTCCCGTCCAGTTCGGCGCGCACGCCGCAGAGCATCATCGAACCACCGAGCCGTAGGCGACTAGATTTCGCGACCCAGCTTTAGCAGGCGGCGAGCATCGCCTTGAGCTGAAGGTCGGAGTTGAAGAGATCGCAGGCGAGCGCGCGAGCCCAGCGGCTGTGAAGACGGTAGTCCCGGTCGATCTCGGCTACCGCGGCTTGGGCTTCGTCGCTGTCGCGGAACTTCAGAACGCCGCGCCCCGTCGGCACCGCATCGCCAAACCCGGTATCTTCGGCGACTACCGGGCGGCCCAGCGCCAGGTAGGAGACGCTGCGATCGCTAAACCATCCGGTGTTCAATTCGCGGAAGATCGGCTTGGGACACGAAATCTCGGCGCGCGAGGCGCGCAGATAGCCGCGATAGGCCTCCGGGGTGTTAGCGACCTTGTGTGGATCGACGACGCGCCACCCGCCGCTGCGAAGAGCCTCGCGATCGTGCGACGGATCTTTGTCGCCGATGAATGCAGCGAGCTCGAACGCGCGTCCGGTGTGCGCCGGAAGATCTACATAGCGCAGGTAGGCCTCGCGTTTGGACAGGCTTAGCACTCGCCCATGGTACGACAGCTCTTCCCACGTCCATTGCGTGATCGAAGAGAACGGCGCCTCGGGGCCCGGGTCGGGCGCCGCTTCCCACATCGGAAGATACACGAACGGCAAAAACGGACGCCACCTCAGGCCCAGCGTCGGCGCCTCGCAATCCGGATCGGAGAGCTTGGCGCCGACGCTCAAATGAACATGATGATCGTTAACTCCCATCTCGAACTGGGTCGCCGCAATCTGCAGATGCCCGGGATCGACATCGATCAGCACACGACGGGCGAACTTCGCGAGCAGCGGCTGCCGGATTGCGCAGGCGATGTTCCATAACAAGTCCGCACCATCCGCTATATCGAGGATGGTTTGAAACGGCCGGCCATAAACCTGCGCGCGATCGATGTCCTGCACATCAAGATCCTCGAACGCCAGAACCGCGGATTGCGGCGCGAGACCGTAAGGTGCGATACGGGCGAAGAAGTCATTGGCCATCGCCCCATCCCGCGCCGGATCGCCGCATGACTTCATCAACTCGATCCAGAAAACATTGTGACCCAGCGCGCGCAACCCAAGCGGATATTGCAGCATCCAGGACCAGACGCCACCGCCGAGCGGGTAACTCGCCAGCGAACTATTAGCCAGAACGATTAACATTAGGCGCCAATATCGCCACGACTGAACCTGCTTCGCAATAGCTTTTCGCCGTTGGAGAATCTTCGCGGCGCAAGATCGCCTAGCTAAAATTGGTGACAACCTGTCCTAACTGGTCCTAGTCGGGATGGAGAAAACCCTAGCATTTTCAACAATCCGCCCCGGCTTCGTACTGGCTGGTACTGCGTGGTCACAACAGGGCGTGGACACTTGATGGACACTTTCCTATACGTCGCGCCTTAGAAAAGGCCGCCCTGCTTTGCGGATTTCTTCAGCGGCTTTCGCGCGGCCTTCATCGCGCGATCCATTGTCGCGTCGAGCGCTTTCGCGCGCGCGGCGGCGGCCTTGGCGGCCGCTTTTTCGGCGATGCGCGTGGCGCGATCGTCAAGTAGCTCAGATTGCTCGGTGGCACGAATCTCGACCATGAACCTTTCGATCTTGGCGATAGTCGCGGGCCTCGGCTTCACGCCTTTGGTTTCGATCGCTTTCAAAGTGGGAACGCAAATCCCGGACGCTCGGCTAAACTCCGCGCGCGTCATTCTGCGCCCCATCCATCCTGAATACTGCTTTAACTTTGGATCATAGAAACGAAATCGACGCGGCTCCATGCAGCGATAATACCAGCGCCAGCACCGGCGCCGCTTTTGGCGCGATGAGCCGTTCTGCCGCGTCGCGATCCGCCGATGAGGTTCCCGCCCACATCGCGCCGATGAAGGCGTTAGCGTGGCTCACCGGCCGGAGCGGCCACCTGAAATTCAGGAGCCGGTCTGCCCGGCGCATCCACAAAGCGCCCGCTCCATAGCCCGCCGCAACTCGGAAGTCGCCGCAAAGACGCGGGCCGGGTTGTTGGAGCCGAATGCCGACACCAGCTCGATCCGGCGATCGGCGATTACGTCGGCGACCGACTCTCGCACGGCATCGCTGGCGAGCGCCGCCGCTGTCTCGATCTCGTTAAACAGGGTCGCTGCTGCTGCTGCTGCTTCCATGATCTACATTCTCCCGATTTGGCGCCGTCGGCGCTTTGGGTGATTCATCAACCCAGCCCGCGAGCGCGCGGCTCGCCTTCGCTTTTGCGAGCCGGTTTTCCAGCCCGAATTTTGCCGCCGCGTACTGGTCGGCGGTCATCGCCTCGAAGGCTACCACCTTGTACCATGCGAGCAGCTTGGCGTGATCGGCGCCGGTCGCGTCGCATAGCGAAACAATCTCCCCGACTCGCGCCTCGGTCATCTTGAAGTCAGGCGAGGTGGGTTGTGCTGCCGCTTTCTTTTCCAGCCAAGGCTTCATTACTTCGTAGTCCTGCGCTGACATCGCCCGGATGTTCGCCACGTACATCGGGGTCAGATCGCCGCGCGATACAAGGCACTGGCGCAACACGTCCGCCTGCGCGGTGTTCGTCAACTCGCACAGCTCGACGATCTCGCGCTCTTGCGCTTCGGTCAGCTTCGGCCGCGACGCCTCTGCGCGCATTTCGGCTTCCTGCGCCCGACTGGCCGCCCGCGCCCGCTCAGCTTCCTGCGCCCGCGCAACTTCCCGCGCCGCCTCGCGTTGCGCTGGCGTGACTCCGGCGGGTGCCCGCTCTTTCATCGCCGCGATCGCCGTGTTGGTATGAGAATCAAAATTAGAAACCCCGTCGGTCGCCGAAGGTGACCCGTCTGATATGGGGTCTGATCTGGGCTCTACTCGGGGGTCTATTAACATGGGCGTCTGTGACTGCCTTGATGGGCGTCCCTGACTGAGTGGATGGGCGCCTGTGACTGAGTGGATGGGCGCCTGTGACTCCGGGAGATTTCCGGGAGATTTCCTGCGGACTGCTTGCAGGTTGACGCGCGCCGGTGTCGCACAATCATCGCGAAGTGTCGTGACACCATCGGGCGGATTTGCCGGTAGCTGAAAGATCGACGCAACCTGCACGCCACGGCGATATTGCTTTGTCCGCTTGGCTCCGAGCCGCGACAGCGCTTCTAAAACGCGCCCAGCGCGGTCCTCGCTGTAGCCGACCATGACGTGCTCGACGAGGTGTTTCCTAGGGGCGAATGACGGGATTCCGATCCCGCCGAACCCGCTTTGATACAGCGCAACCTCAGCCGCCCACGGCGACACGCCACCGATCGCATAGTACCAGTTGGGCACCTTGCAGGCGCGACGCGCCGAACCACAGACACACCTGCCAGATTCGTGGAGCGGATGCAGCGCTATCCGCACCGGCTGGTCGCCGGGTGAAATGTAGTGATTCGAGGAATCGCCGTGGCGGTGGTCGGGCTCGTTGCACTCGAAATAGCGCGCGCCGTCTCCATCGGACTCAAGCTCAACTTCTTCGATGAAGCCCGCTCGCTTCAATTCTTTGATGGCGCGCTGCGCCGACGATTCCGATATGTGCGTGCGCGCCGCGATTTCCCCGGCCGCCGGGAGACGATGGCGGATTATTTTGCCCATGCCGGAAAGCGAGATCTGAGTGTGGTACACGCGACGCGCGTTGACGCTCAGCTTACCAAGCGCGCGGGCATAATCGTCCATCGTCTCCGGTTTGCATTCAACGGAGCAGAACGGAACGATGACGCTGTAGTTGAGGCGATCTGCGGTCGCCGTGGCGTCGCGGTTGTCGAAGGTGAGCGGCCGCAGCTTGCGGCGGGGTTTGCGCGCAGGCACTAGCGCGAGGTGTTTGGGTGTGCTAGATTGGTTCATGTCGGTTGCGTCTCCTATGACGCGGATCGTTCAAGGCATGCCCGGCCCCTGTTTTGGAACGCTCAGTGGTTTGTCCCCGCTGGGCGTTCGTCGTTTAACGCTAACCCTTCAATTTAACCATTCCTCCGCGAGGGCGCAAGGCGGCAGGTTGTCATGTATCCACAAGGCGTCACGTATAGTCAGACCGATTGTCAACAAATGTCAACGAATGAACGCAAAGCGCCGGGGATGACGTTGCTGCCACGCGGGGTTATACTGCGGATCGATGACAAAACGCACGGACAAAGAACGCGACGACGAGCCGACCGCACATTTTTGCGCGGGATCCCGGATGCCCTCATTTCGTTTGGCTCCGCTTCGGGCGCCACTTTCCGCCGCCTTTGAGAGCAATCCGGCCGCCGCACGGCTTTTCGACCTCGGCGTTGGTCGTCACGATAAGCTGGCCGGTGTCGGTCTGGCGCTTTGTCACCGCCGACGGCGTGAACTTGATCGCAATCGAACAGGACTGTCCGGCCGCAAGCAGGTGCCCCGGCACGCAACTCGATAACGCCGCATCCGACGCGTAATCGCCGCCTCTGACGGAAATCGTTTCGATCAGGGCCGGTAGGTTCAGTTTTTTCGACTTCTTCGCACTGACTTTCACAAACTTTTCGATTGTCGAGCCGACCCGATGCTTTCCGAACGCGAGCGTCTTGGGCGAAATCAGGATTTCGGCGGCAACCGGCGTGGCCGTCGCGGTCGGTGTAGCCGTGACGGTCGCGGTGGGCGTGGCGGTCACTGTTGGCGTCAGGGTCGCGGTTGGTGTCGCGGTCTGAGTGGCCGTAAAGGTTGCAGTTGCCGTTGACGTTGCGGTTACAGTCGCGGTCGGTGTCGATGTTGAAGTCGCAGTTGGAGTCGTGGTTTGAGTTGCGGTTGCCGTTGCGGTGGCTGTCGGCGTCACAGTCGCCGTTGGCGTTGAAGTTGCGGTTGCCGTTGCGGTTACAGTCGCGGTCGGTGTCGATGTTGAAGTCGCAGTTGGAGTCGTGGTTTGAGTTGCGGTTGCCGTTGCGGTGGCTGTCGGCGTCGCAGTCGCCGTTGGCGTTGAAGTAGCCGTTGCGGTCGGTGTCGCAGCCGCTGTCAGTGTCGACTCGAACGCGCCGACGTCGCAAGCAGAGGCGGAGCCTTCCGGATCTGGACGTGGATCACCGCGCTGGTCGGTGGCCGGACATTGATGAGCAATCGGGATCGCGTCGATAGCCGGGCTTTTCGGTTGAAGCGCGATAGTCTCGGTAGGCCCACCGTTATTCTGCAGCCCATTGGAGGCGAGCAGCGGATTGACGTTATCGCCTATGGTCTGGCCATTGGTGACATTGGTGCCAGTGAATCCGCAGGTACCGTCGTCGGAGATATTGTAGCCGCCATCGATGATCGTGGCTGAGCAGTTTCCGCCCGAGGTGTTGTTAGCCAATATACTGTTGGAGACAGTCAGCGTACCGCCGTCGTTGTCGATGCCGCCGCCGGGACCGCCGGAGAGCGTGCTGTTGGCAGAGAAAGTGCTGTTGGTGACTGTCAGCGTGCCTTCGTTATAGATGCCGCCGCCGTAATTCGCCGAGTTGCCGGAAAAGCTGCTGTTGGTGACGGTCAGTGTGGCGGGGCTATAGATGCCGCCGCCGGCGACGGAGGCCGAGTTACCGGAGAAAGTGCTGTTGGTGACCGTGCCGTTGGCTAAGATGCCGCCGCCGTACTGCGCCGAGTTGCCGGAAAAGGTGCTATTGGTGACGGTCAGCGGGCCTAAGCTGAAGTTGGCGATGGCGCCGCCGTCCTCGAAGGCCGAATTACCGGAGAAAGTGCTGTTGGTGATGCTGTTGGTTACGGTCAGATAGCTGTGGCTGTAGATGCCGCCGCCGTCAGACGCCGAATTACCGGAGAAAGTGCTGTTGCTGACGGTCAGCGTGCCGAGGCTATAGATGCCGCCGCCTCGGCCCGAAGGCGCGCTGTTGCCCGAGAAAGTGCTGTTCGCGACGGTCAGCGTGCCGACCCCGCTATAGATGCCGCCGCCCCCGACAGCGCCGACGAAGGGTGATGCATAGCCGTCGGCAATCGTCAGGTCATTCAGGTTGAGCGTGGCGCCCCCGTTCACCAAAAGTACCTGATAAGTACCACCGCCGCTGACTGTAATCGTCTGCCCGCTGCCGTCAATCGTCAGAGTGTTAACGATGGCGGGAAGAGTGTTGCCAAGCGTGACCGTGCCGCTGACGCTGAAATTGATGGTGTCGGTGCCGGTGCCTGCCGCGCATCCGTTCACGGCGACCTGAGTGTTGGCTGCGGTGATCGCGTCGCGCAGGGCGCAAACTCCCGCCGAGCCTGAGTCAGCCGTCGTGTTGACGATTATCGGCCCAGACGCAAGTGGAGCGCGCGGACCAAATAGGACGACGCCCGCAACTGCGATCAGCCCGAGAACGGCTGCTATCTCCAAGCGCACTTTCGCGGCTTTGAAACTCGCAACTGCCATCGATTTTTCCCCCAAGGCGGTACTGCCCGCGAAAAGCTACTTAGTATCGACGTTTGTTCACGGTCAATTTGTTCACTGTCAAGTGGAGTGTCTCAACGAATCCATCTCGCCTCACCCCGAGCAAAGAGTACCAGCCTGCGCTCGGGCGCGTCACCTAAGCAAGCAGAAACCGCGCAATCCCGTCAGTGGAATTAGGAGCCGACCCGCCCGCGCGCGACGAAAATAGCATAGACGGCGGGACTCGCGCGCCATCGGCCCGTAATCGCGCCGCCCGTCGTCAGGGCTGCGGCTTGGCTTTCGAGGAAAGAAAAAAATTCACGCGGACGCGGTTGAGCTTCCGGCGTCCGGCGTGCCGCTGGAAGACTTTGCCCGCGACCTTGAGCCTTGAGCGTGCGCTAGGGCTTCGGAAAGCCGGGTATGATCCACGCGTCGCCCGGCTTGCCAACCTCGCGGAATCCCGGCGGCAACTCGCGCCGCTTCGGCGGCTCGTTGTTAGCGGCTGCTTCGTCTGCCTTGCACTGCGCGATCCCCTTGCGGATTCCGCGCAGAATCGAGTCGGCAAAGTCGTCCTCTTCGTCGTAAGGCTTCCCGGCCACAATAGGCAGCCCCGGTTTCTCATCGCGTTTCGTAGTCGCGGTTTTCACGATTGAGCCTTTACTGCCCTTTTCGGCCTCGGCCTTAGCCTTGATCGCATCGATTCCCTCGTCGAACCTTTCAAGGAACGCGTCCCAGTCGTCGCCCTCGCACCAGACATTCGAAGGACGCCTACCCTCACCCCCTGCGGCCACTGGCAAGTTCGCAAGCTCGACCTTATTGCCGAACAGATACCGCCGAACGCAGTCGCCTTTATATTTTTCCCAACCGTCTCCCATCCAGATGTCCTCGACACAGCCCAGCCCGGTGCGCCCCCGGAAGTATGCACCATCGTTTTCGTAGTAGTCGTAATCCATAGCTCTACCCTACTCCTGCGAGCCCGTCACATCAATCCGGCCCTTGCCGCTACGGCGCGCCGTCCGCATCAACCGCTCCGCTCGGTGCCGATCCTCGATCAAGAATAACGCGGCGCGCATAAGTGTCGGATGTGAAACCCGAAGGACATCCCGCTCGAATCTCGCGACACTATTTTGCGCAAGGCCGAGTTCTGCCGCAAGCTGGCGCTGAGTTAATCCCATTGCGACGCGGCGCGCCCGAATCTCGGCGCCGGGGATGGCTGGTTGTTTCGTTTTCATATAGGGCGTAGCGTATAGGACTGGCCGGGTGTGCGCTTATATACGCCACGTTGCACCGGTTAGTGGCGCTACTCGTTAGCCCGAATCTTCGCCGCGATGCGGGCGGCGCAATGCACATGCACGAGTACCCTAGGCGCGCGCTCGCTCTGGAAGGCCACAACGATCACCTTGGCGCCCGGTTCGAGTTCTTGGTTGCACTCGTGGCAGGTTTCGCACATGTCCAGTTCTACAAGGGGCATAGTTACTCCTATAGCTCAAGGCTCTCTGTAGTCCACGCGCCCATCTTTTTCGGGTAGAGCGCAAAAACCGCCAGCGATGCGGCTGACACGAGATCGTCGTGGCCGGTGGACGCCCCGTATGATGGATGGCCGGACGCGGATAGTGTTAGGCTATAGCTCTTGAGTTCCTCAAGGAACGTTTTGCTCTCGGGCAAGTCGCGCGGGATCAACAATCTCCCGGTCTGTAGCAGCGTCTGAAGATTCGCGACAAGTTGCTGTTTTCCCACGCAAAGGCCCGTTCCGTCAGGGCTACGCGTCTCTTTGCCGGTGACAGAGCCAGTGGTCGTGACGGCTATGAGGTTAGGCGCAATCCCAGCGGCTTGGATTAGGTCCACTACGACGCCGCCAAGGCCGCCAGCATCGACGCACAGGACAGCACCGCGCATCTCGGGGTGAGCAATTAGGCGCCCCACCTCAGCGACAATCGCTAAGTAGCCCACGCCCCTCGGCAATCGGCGCAACGATCGTACCTCATAACGCGCTGGCAAGAGTTTTTGTCGTTGGTTGATATCTAAGACGGGCTGGCCTTGCGCGTCCACCTCGGGGCTTTCAATCGACTCCACGATTGCCACACCGCAAAAGTCGACAAGGTTCGCGGGGTCAAGACCGCACGCCAGTTGTCGCCTTTCAACCGCAGCAACATAGCCCGAGGCCGTTATCGCGCAAGGTCCCCACTCTTGACTCGGAATGCCATAATCTGCCGGATTCTCCATAACACTACTTGCTCCTTACCAGCGGATCACGCTGATGTCATCACTTAGCGCAGCCTCTAAGATCGCGGAGCCGAAAAGGCTTTCAGAAGGGTCGGTGAACTCCGCAAGGTACTCGGAGCGATAAGCCACGCTATCGATGCCGCCGATTTCGAGCGCCTCCGCTGCGAGCCACGCCTTGTCTATGCGCGGATTTTCCAAAGCCGTTACCCTTTCCTTCTGCCACGAAGGATCGTCCCTCATGAAAAGCTCCCAGCCCCAGCCAGTCGCAAATCCCGGCGTGGAAAGTAAAATCAGGCGTCCGTTTTTTCCCTTTGTTGAAATCATAGGACGCACGGCGGTCATTAGCTCCAGACTGCATCTTACAAATTCGTCTACCACGATCAGCTCGCAGGTTGCGCCTCGAATTTTGTTTCCACCATCGGCGCCGCCGGGGTAGGCGCGGATTTCAGAGCCATTGGCTAGCGTTATTGAAAGTTTTGACTCACTCTCTAAGTCGTCCTCTGCGGTGCGGCCCTCTCCGCCTGTTAAGGCGCGGTAAAACTTCGTCACCATAGCCATAAGGGCCGCGCTTTGACGTTGCGATGGGGCAAGCAGGATCGAAACGCCGCCCGGATAGACCCACAAAGACTGAATCAAGACTATCACCGAGGCTAAGGCAGATTTTCCTTGCTGCCTTCCCGTGATCCACGCTGCCTTGCGCCAAGAGCCCGTTACGAATCCTTCCATCACGCGAGATTGCCATGGGTCAGCGCGGCCGCCGACGCATCGGAAAAACACCTCATCCGGATTGAGGCAAAGGGAAAGGTCCTCCGCGATACTAAGCACTTGTAGGTCCACCTATAGCCAGCTGCGGCTCGGGCTCTAAAGGCGCACTCTCGATCTGTCTTAAAGCCGCGCTAACCGCCAATCGCGCTGCGCGACACTCGGGCGGGGAAAGTGCCTGCATTAGAGAAGCCCTTAGCCGAAAATAATCCGGGCTGATTACCAGATTTTGATTCACCGTGGTCGCGTGCCCGGCTAACTCTCCTAGCAGCTTGGCCGTCACGGTGAGCGCCGCGAGCACTTGTTTTTCCGCTGACACCTCGGCGACTAGGTTCTTTGCCTCGCGGGCGCGATCGGTGATGTCAAAGAGTCGCGCGCGAGCTTCTACTAGGTGGGTCAGTAGGTTCGCACTTTCCTGCGTTTTTAGTTCACTAAGGGTTGCCACCGTCGCGCCGAGCGCCCTTGCGGCCGACCTATCTCTAGTTGCGTCGGGGATGTGCGATCGGGCGTGGCGGCCGACGCTGGCTACTCCGACTTTGTAGAGCTTCGCAAGGCGTCTATAGCTGGCGCCACGACATAGGGCCGCCGTTATTGCCGGTTCATTACCACTTGAACAGATCGAACAGCGGGTCATGATTATACCTCCACGACGCAGCCGCGCGTCGCCATTAGGTCGGCATAAAGCGCTGCGCACGTCGCCCTATCGGCGGCTTCAAGGATTTCCAGTTTGCCGCCGTACGAAAGCGATCCCCACACCGACATCACCCTCTCGATGGTTCCGCTCGGGGAATCGGGCCGGTCGGACGCGGCGCCGGGACCTGACCCTAGCGCGGCGCGCAGCCGGTCTGCGATACAGGTCGATTCGGAACTGGTCTCCAGATCGTCAAGTTTGTTGTGCGGTGGTTTGTTGTGCGCCATCACGCCTTCCCCCGGTTGGATATTTCCGCCGCTTTTTCCGCAGCCTTCGCGCGGTCTGAAATTTCGCTCAATCTGCGCTCTGCCAGTCCGCGACTGAAGCCGTCCATAGCGGCAATCGGCGCGGTGAGAATGGCTCTGGCTTCCGAAGCGCCACACCCGGACAGCCAGCGCAGGCGGGCATTATTCGACGGGAGGTTTTTATAGGTCGCGCATATCTGCCTGTCGCGCCATTCGTCGGCCCTGTCGGCCCCGTCGGATGCGGCAGGTGTGCCGCCGAATACTGGTTTTGTTTCCGTGTCGTTCATCGTCATCCTTCTATTTGGCGGCCACGGCCACAGAGCGGGCAGAGGACCCGTGCCAGCGCCGGGCCGCCCAAGGGGAGCGGCTGGCTATGCGCTCCAAGGCTCATCATCATTCCCTCTTAAACCGTCACGCTAACCTGCCGCCGTTCACATCGTTCACGGTCTCGACGGTCGGATCGATCAGCCTGACTAGCGCGGCAGTCGCCTCACTGAGCGTGCGACCATGCGCGATCGGATTGCCGAGCCCGTGCGCCAGCGCCCAGACGCCCGCAACGTCCCTGCGCGAGCGGACCTCGAACCGGGTCTGATCGACCGGCAGGCCAAGCGCGCGAAGGCCCGTCAGCCGTCGGTGCGAGGTAAGGACACCCCGCCCGGCGCGGACCTCGTCGGGCCATGCTGCCCGCTGAATACGCCGAGCCTCACGCCCAGAACGCCCTAGCACTGAGGCGCGTTTGGCTTGTGAGACAACCGCAACGCCGTTCCCGCCCGGATGTGCCATCCCCGTCGCCATCGTCGTTCTCCGGGCCTTCTCAGTTGCTCAGCCGTTGGTGATCGTCAGCACAACAAGTCCGGGACTGGCCGGGTCGGTGCTGGCGTATCGGCTGATCCGTGCTGCGGCGTGCCCGCTACCCTCGTCAAGTCGCACAGTCCCGATCACGTCCGTGTCTGCCGCAACCGCATTGATCGCGTCGCGCAATGTGGCCCACGTGTATGCGTCCATTTTGTTCTTCTGTCTCCCCTGTTACTGGTTTGGCGCCTCGGGTGCGGTTAATCGGCCTTGTTGGCGGCGAGTAGCCGCTCGCGGATGCCTGCGACGCCGGGGCTCTCGGGCTCCGCGCCGATGCGCTCGCGTATGCCTGCGACGCGGTTCCTGCCTACAAATCCGAGGGCAACGCCCAATGCGTACTCAGCGCGACGTACGTCCTCGACGCGCTTCGCGTGGGCCGCATGGCGCTGCGGGTCGTGGCGTTCGATGAGCTTATCTTCCACGGCCTGACGATCGCGGGCGCTGAGCGTGTTCGTGAGCGCCGGGGCATGGTAAATCGCGAGCAGCGTTTCTGTGTCCGTATCTGGGCCATTCAGCACCGCATTGCGCTCCGAGGGCGATAGCGCCAGATAGGCCGCTCTTGTTTCTTGAGCGCGCCATGCGGCAGCGCTATCCGCCGCTGGGGCGTTGAGTCCGGCCGCCGCCTTCAGTTCATGCCCAGCCGATGCCGTTGCCAACTTCTCGCGAGCAATCAATTTAGGGGCCCGAGCGGTGAGCGGCTCAGCGCGCGACGCCCGCAGCTTTTCTTTCGCGAGCCCTTGCCCGACTTCGTTGAGATGCTCCGCGTTGGCGTTGATGGCGTCGATGGCGGGTATGAATCCGCTGGTCGCATCGACGCAGAGCGAGAAGACCGTTTTGGCGTCACCATCTTGGTCTGGCGCGGCGCCCAACGGGGCGTCTGTTGCATGGAAGATCATAGGTTCCTTCACTCCGTTTTGGTCGTTAAGTTTGCCGCCGATGCGGTTTCTCACCCTCAAAATACCACCGAGTTTTCCCGGTGCGCTTGACCGCCTCGGTTCGCCCCGAGGTTCGCGATTGGACACCTATGGACACCGCTGCCATTTTCCCCTTATAATACAAGGGGCCTATAGCGGCGCGATAGAAGACATCTTGCGCCGGGCCGTGGGCCGTGCTACAAAGAGGATGAGGCGTGCTAGAAAAAAGCGGTTCGGGGTGATAGCCGACTTGGGTAGCATTCCCAGAAACAGAACAACCGAACCAAGAACCATTGCGCTGACGCCAAGAAAATATCGCCAACGATGAGAATCGGTACTTGGTGGAACTGGCTGCGCGATTGGTGGCAGCGCCTCAAAGGCAATGAGCGTCTCTCGCTCACCTTCGAGGCTGTAATTGTTCTTGCGACCACCTGCTACGCCATTATCGCGCTGCTGCAATGGAGCGCGATGAGAGAATCCAACCGCATCAATGGGACGGCTTTGGTTCTTGTTCAGCGGGCGTTTATAACTCCGCTGAGTGACATCGAGGGGAGTCGGCACGCAATTAGAAATCCCGATGGCACAGAGACGATGATCGGAATAAGCCTCGAACCCAAAGTTGAAAACACCGGAACCACACCGGCGCGGCACCAGCGCAGCGTTTGTGGTTGGCGGCCATTCCAAGGGGATTTGCCCAAAAACTTCGATTTCGGCGATTCTCCTGATCGTTTCGGCCCCGCTTCGTTTATTGCGGCGAAAACTAGTACAGGCGTTGATGAATTTATGATCGGGGTTAATACATTGCACGCTGTGGCGAACCATCAAACGCGTATCTATTATTGGTGCACCATCATCTATAACGACATATTTCAGAAGCCATCGGACGAACCGCACCGTACGGAATTTTGTGACTACATCAAAGAAGTAAACATGAGCGTTTTCGATCTCGCCGAGAAATCGGTCGGTTTTACCGCGATTGCTTGTCCTATTCACAACTGTGCTGATGAGGAGTGTCGCGGCAATTAGACACAGAGCCAGCGGCCACGCCACAAAACCCGCTTGTCGCGGGCGTGGTAATGGCGGGTCGCCGCTCCCCGACGATAGGAAACCGGGGTGGTCGGGGGAGTTAAAGGTATAATTCCCAAAAAAACTGAAAGCGCGATTTGAGACTGCGGGGATTGCAGCGGCACTTTCGTAACATGGTGGGTGATTTGTTGGTCTTGTTTTCTTTTCCTCCCCCCACCCCGCCAACAGAATACTTGAGGTTTCAAACATGGCGATCAAAAAGCTGAAATCCGGGCGCTGGCAAATCGACTTTTACGATCAGGAGAGCACGCGAACGCGCGCATCCTTTGACACCCAGAAGGCGGCCAAGCTCGCGCTCGGAAATATCGCGGGCAAGGTTTCAACCGGCGAGTACGTTCCGCCGAAAAAAATTCCCACGTTCAAGATCGAGGCGGAGGATTGGTTTAGGGTTGACAAGGTTGGACGGCGTCAAGGAACACTGGGATTTTGGCGAACACATCTCGATCGGCATCTCTTTCCGGCGATCGGCAATTTGCGGCTCGATCAGATCACCGTGCACATCATCGAAAAGCTGCGGGCCGATTTGCAACCGAAGCTGAGCGCAGCGAGCGCGCAGGCGGTAATTCAGACCTGCGGGGCCGTTTTGCGATGGGCGGTTAAACACGACCGGCTGCGCAAAAATCCGGTTGACAAGGTTTCGCGAGTGTTCGTCGGCTCGAAAGAACTCAAACCCGGCTACGATGACGATGGTGATTCCGAATCGGCAGCGGCGATCGATCCGGACAAGGTTTTGAACCCGGCAGAGATTCGCACGCTACTCGACCATGTCGATCCCGGCTATTATCGGACCTTGATATTGACCGCCTTCCTGACCGGCGCTCGAAGTGGGGAACTGCTCGCGTTGCGATGGGGCGACGTTGAACTCGGTAGCGTCGATTCCGCTGGCGTTGTCACCGGCAAGGGCGCGATCAAGGTCGGGCGATCCCTTTCGTGGACGCGGGCGAAAAAAACGCTGGGCGTGAAGATGAAGCCGCTGATATACGAGCCGAAAACGCGGGCGGGCATCCGCTTGATAACAATTCAGCCGCAGCTTGTGAAGGCGCTGAAAGAATGGAAGCTGCAATGCCCGAAGGGCGACGGCGATCTGGTTTTCCCGGATACCGATGGCCAGCCGATGCATCGCGGAAACGCGGTGAGGCGCGGGGTGCGGCCAGCGCTGCGGCGCGCGAAGCTGCGGAACGTGACGGTGCACTCGCTCCGGCATAGTTGCGCTTCGGCGATGATCGCGCGCGGTGCGCCGATCACCGAGGTCTCTAACCAGTTAGGCCATAGTAATCCGGCGATCACTTTGCGGGTGTACAGTCACTGGTTTCGCGACACCGAAAGCGGGGCGATTGACGCGATCGCGGACGCGCTATTTGCGGGCAAAGAAAATGTTGGACACCAGATGGACACTTCAGCCGAGGCGGCCCGCGCAAGTGCTTGATTTCACTAGATTCATGGCGTATCGGCGCAAGATCGCCTATCTGGCGCGGCAACCGGCAGCGCAAGCGAGTACGCCCGAAAAAAAACAGCTACTTCTTGATCGCCTCGAGGTCGATTGAGATCGCGACCTCGTCGCCGACCATCGCGGCTTCGACCTTGGTGGATTTGAACGTGATCGTCGGGAACCTGGCGACGTCGAGAAAGTCGGGACTCTTCAGATGAGCGTCGCGCCGGTCAACGCGCGTGTCGATCGACGTCGCGTCGATGGTTGCGTCAATTTTTGCCGACGCTGGGTCGATGCCGTTGGCGGTGATCGTTCCCGAGGTCTTTTGGAACTGGCCCTTCACGTTCGAGATCATCATGTGGCGCACGGTGAATTCGACGTTGGTATGCGCGGGATCGATTTGCCAGGTATCGGCGTGCGCGAGGACCGGGAGCGCGACCATCATCGCGATTGCGATGGCTGATTTCGAGATCCAGGACTTCATAGATGAGGCTCCTTGAGTTGAACCGTTGGCAGCGCGCCGGCGCGCACCGATACAAGTGCGGTATTGAACACGCGGGCCGGGTTTCTGGCAAGCAGGCGATTACGAGGGCGCCGCGTCCATTCCGACCGACTTGAGGCGGGTGAGCAACACGATACCGCTTAACATTATAACCGCGCCGCATATGACGACCGCTTGCGGCGGCCCCAGGTGCGTGCCCATGTAGCCGACCGCAAGCGCGCCAAGCGGCGCCATCCCGACGGCCGCGAGCTGATAGGTGCTCATCACGCGGCCGCGCAGATCGTCGCTCACGAACATCTGCACGAGTGTGTTGTTGCTCGCCCTGAAGTTGGTCAGTCCCGCGCCGATTACAAACTGCGCGACGAGAGAGAGCGCCATCGAGCGCGACAGCCCGAAAACCACGATCCCAACCGCGGAGAGAAAAAGCCCGATGAGGAGATTGTTCCTCATTCCTCGCGTCGAAACGCGCGAGGCGAGCGTGGCCGCGCCGACGACGGACCCAAGTCCCTGGATCGCAACGAGGAATCCGAAGGTGCGAGCGTCGCCGTGGAGCACGTTGCGGGCGAACAATGGAATGAGCACCAGATACGTGTAGCCGAAGCCGTTGGTGACCGCGGCCAACGCCATCTGGAGGAAAATCGGGCGGTTGCTCCATACGTAGGCCAGCCCCTCGCGCAGTTGATGCAACATGCGCGCGCCGGCGCCGGCGATCACGCGGGCGGGGATCTCCATCTGGAACAGGCTCCAGATGACGGCGAGGAAACTCACGCCGTTCAAGAAAAAACAGGTGCCGATGCCGAGCCACGCGATCAGCAATCCCGCGGCTGCCGGGCCGAGCATGCGCGCGCTGTTGAACATCATCGAGTTGAGCGCGATTGCGTTGGCGAGATCTTCGTAACCCACCATCTCGACCACGAACGACTGCCGGCCGGGCATATCGAACGAGCTGACGGTGCCGTTGAATGCGGCGAGAAGGATCACGTACTCGACGCGGACGGCGCCGGTCCACGTCAGCGCCGCCAGCGTGAAGGCGCTCAGCATGAGCAGGATTTGGGTTGTGATTATCAGGCGACGGCGATCGAGGCGGTCGACAATTACACCGGCGAACAAACCCACCAGCAGGATTGGGGTGAATTGAGCGAACGATACGACACCAAGCATCATCGACGAGTTCGTCAGCTTCAGCACCAGCCACGCCTGGGCGGCGCTCTGCATCCAGGTGCCGGCCAGAGAGGTGAGCTGGCCGAAGAAATAGAGACGATAGTTGCGATGGCGGAGCGCGCGAAACGCTCCGCGGCGCTCGCTCGAAACGGCATCCGGCGGTTGGGGCTCGACGGGCGGGCCGGTCTCCGCCGCGGGCGCGGAGTCGTCAGGCACGGCACGCCGA
>Ga0097691_1000207_pt1 | contig 53659 bp, 51 predicted proteins | sample NGESurdeep072012_8_FD_72858 | JGI IMG/M metagenome (GOLD analysis project Ga0097691, IMG submission 72858) | Arctic peat soil microbial communities from Barrow, Alaska - NGEE Surface sample 210-1 deep-072012 | ecosystem: Environmental > Terrestrial > Soil > Wetlands > Peat ...
GAACGCCAATCGGCTGTTCGCCACCTGCGCACTGGTCAACCTGTTCTTGGTGCGCAAGAAGCTGTTGTACTCAGCGGCGTAGTGTCTTCCAAGAGCGCCCGGCTATCGGCACGGGCCAGCCGGAGGGCTCAAAGAACCAGTGGGAATGAAGGCATCGATCTGAATCTTACTTTTCAAGTCATTCCCGCCTAAAAAAGTGGGGCTAGTTCAGAGGTTCCTTAGTATGGATAAAAATGCCTTGGTCTGCTGAGGAGTTTTCACTTTGGGACAAGATTTTTCTGAATCCGTCCCAAATTGGGAATCTCCTGTGTGCCATTTTCCCTTTCTCTGGAATATGGATTGCGCCACGCTTGTCTCTGCGAGATCGTCGGCAGCAGCTCAACCCTAGGCTCTCTGCAGCGCCGGCCGCACCACGTTATAATCAGAAGTTTCAGCAGTCGTTTTTGGCGCCGTCTGTGGTGACGGGCGCAGTTTCCCAAAGCGTCTGCTGGATGCTGGGGCTCATGTCAAACGACGAAATCGTGGTAAGGGGCGCGCGCGTCCACAATCTGAAGAACATCGATCTGGAGATCCCGCATAACGCCTTAACGGTGGTTACGGGAGTCTCAGGGTCGGGCAAGTCCTCGCTAGCGTTCGATACGATATACGCCGAGGGCCAGCGCCGCTACGTGGAGTCGCTCTCGGCCTACGCCCGGCAGTTTCTGGAGCGCATTGAGAAACCTGACGCTGACGTGATCGACGGAATTGCGCCGGCCGTTGCTATTCGCCAGAAGAACACCACGCGAAATCCGCGATCTACCGTCGCCACTGCCACGGAAATCTACGACTACCTCCGCCTGCTGTATGCGCGCATTGGACGCACCTACTGCAGCGTCTGCGGTCAGGAGGTCAAGAAAGATACGGTTGATGAAGTCGCCGACCGCATGCTGGCGCTTCCTGAGGGTACGCGTCTGCAGGTACTCTTTCCGCTGCAACCACCGCCCGAACCCTCGCAGCCGGAGAAGACCAAGGGCCGACGCGCGAGTAAGAAAAAAGCCAAGCCCAGCGACAATTCCCTGCTGAAAGAGCGGCTGTTTGATCTCCGCAAGCGCGGATTCCTGCGCCTGTTCCAAAGCGGGCGAATCATTGACTTCTCTACTCCCGAGTCCTTGCTGGACATTGACTTTGCCGAGCCAGTGTACGTCGTCATCGACCGGATCGTTGTGGCACCGGACGTTCGGGCACGGCTGGTCGATGCCGTGGAACAGGGTTACCGGGAAGCCGGTGAAGTGATCTTCGAGAGCGCTCCCCGCGGAGACGAACCAATTGAGCGCTTCCGCTTCTCCATGCGCTTTGAATGCAAGAACGACGGAACCCGGTATGACGAGCCGGAGCCGCGCCTGTTCTCCTTCAATAATCCCTATGGCGCATGCCCCAAGTGCCAGGGCTTCGGCAACACCATCGACTTCGACCTGAACCTCGTCATTCCGAACAAGTCACTCTCGCTGGCCGACGGTGCCATCGATCCCTGGACAAAACCGAAATACAAGCCCCTGGCCACGGAGATGAGGCGGCACGCGCGTGCCGCGGGTATTCCGCTCGACGTGCCCTGGCAGGACCTTACGCCCGGCCAGCAAAGCTACATTCTGAAGGGCGACGATCAGTGGTGGGGCGTGCACGGCTTCTTCGAATATCTGGAGCGCAAGAAGTACAAGTTGCATGTGCGCGTATTCCTCAGCCGCTATCGTGGGTACTCGGTATGTCCGGACTGCGGTGGGTTGCGTTTGCGCCGTGAAGCCCGTCAAGTGAGGGTGGGAGGCAAAGACATCTGCGCCATATCGGCGATGACAGTCGAGGAAGCGACGCGCTTCTTTGCTGCCCTTAAGCTATCTCGTGAAGAGGCTGACATTGCGGACCGTCTGCTGGTCGAACTGCGCGACCGCCTGCGTTTTCTGAACGACGTGGGCTTGGAATATCTAACGCTCGACCGCCTAGCCTCGACATTGTCGGGCGGCGAGGCGCAGCGTATTCAGCTCGCTACTTCGCTGGGATCGCGGCTGGTTGGCACTCTCTACGTCCTGGATGAACCCTCGATCGGACTTCATAGCCGCGATACCGCCCGCCTGATCAAGATCCTGCACAGTCTGCGCGATCTGGGAAACACCGTGCTGGTGGTCGAACACGACGCCGAGATTATGCGCCACGCCGACCGTATCATCGATCTGGGTCCTGGCGCCGGCGAAAATGGAGGGCGCGTCATCGCAACCGGTTCTTATGCCGAAATCGTGAACAATCCAGCTTCGCTCACCGGCCGTTATCTCAATCAGGAGTTGCGCATCCAGATGCCCGCTACTCGCCGCAGCGGAACCGGGAGATCAATCAAGTTGGTGGGAGCACGCGCTCACAACCTGAAGAAGGTTGACGTGACGATTCCTCTTGGCATGCTGGTTGCTATCAGCGGCGTGTCAGGCTCGGGAAAGTCCACGCTCGTCCACGATGTGCTCTACAACGCATTGGTGGTAGAAAAAGGACAGGTCACCGGTGGCGCTCGTGCCGAGGTCGATGCGGTCGAAGGCGCCGATTGGATCGATGAGGTCGTGCTGGTTGATCAGTCCCCAATCGGTCGTACGCCACGCTCGAACCCCATTACGTATATCAAGGCTTTCGACGCCATCCGTGAACTGTTCGCCGCCCTGCCCGAGAGCAAGAAACGCGGCTACGCGGCTGGGCACTTCTCCTTCAACATTCCCGGCGGACGCTGCGATGTCTGCCAGGGGGACGGGACTGTCACGGTCGAGATGCAGTTTCTCGCTGATGTCGAACTGATCTGCGAGGAATGTAAGGGCATGCGCTACAAGCCAGAGGTCCTCGAAATTCGCTATCACGGGAAGAACATCCACGAGGTACTCGACCTTACCGTGAAGAGTGCGCTGCACTTCTTTTCCGGTGTGCCCAAGATCGTGGAAAAGCTCCGCGTGCTCGATGAAGTCGGGCTCGGCTATTTGCGCCTGGGCCAGTCGGCCACCACGCTCTCCGGTGGAGAAGCGCAACGCATGAAGTTGGCGGCACATCTGCAGCCCAAACAACGCGACTTCGGTCGCACCCAGCTCGAACGCAACCGCCGCCATCCCCGGATGCTTTACATTTTCGACGAGCCGACGACCGGGCTGCACTTCGACGATGTCAGCAAACTGCTGGCCGCGTTCCGTCGTCTGATTGAGGCAGGCGGCAGTATCGTGGTGATCGAGCACAACCTTGATGTGATCAAGACGGCAGACTGGGTAATTGACCTGGGCCCCGAAGGCGGTTGGCGTGGCGGAAGAGTAGTTGCGGTGGGTACCCCTGAAGATATCGTCGCGGCACCCGATTCTTACACCGGCCAATGGCTTTCGCGCATCTTACCGAGCAACGGGACCGCACCTTCGCATGGCCATTAACCGTCGAGCCGGCGTAATCCTCCTGGTCGTGGCACTTGCAGCCGCGGCAGCGCCGTCGTTTGCCGATCAGCAGAGCACGCCCACCGTCCGGCATCACCGTGTCGAGGATCCGACCGACGACTCCACGTCGCCGGAGATCGTTCAAGCGGAAACGGCGATGGAAAAGCAGGATTACATCACCGCCGAGACTCTGCTGCTGCAAGCGCTCAAATCCAATCCCAATGCCTACCGCGCGTGGTTTAACCTGGGGTACATTTACACCGCGACCAAGCACGTTCCGGAAGCAATCGTCGCGTACCGTAAAGCTGTCGAAGCCAAACCCGATGTGTTCGAGTCGAATTTAAACTTGGGCATCCTGCTGGCGCGCCAGGGAGAAGCGGGCGAGGCCATGAAATACCTGCAGGCTGCGACGCAACTGAAACCAACCGCGAATACGAACGAAGGTCTGTCCCATGCATGGTTGTCACTAGGGCTGGTCGAGGAAGCGCACGATCCCGAACAAGCTCTTGCCGCCTTTGCGCAGGCGGTAAAGCTCACGCCTGACGATCCCGAACCGCATCTCTCCGCCGGGTCGCTGCTGGAGAAACAAGACAAGCTACAGGAGGCCGCTGATGAATATCGCGCCGCGGCGAAACTCGATCCTAAGTCCTCTGAGCCAATCACGGGGCTGGCCAACGTATATTCGAAGCAGAAGAAATTCGCGGATGCCGAAATTCAATTGCGGAAACTGCTCGCAATCGATCCCAGAAACAGTAATGCCAAAGTGCAACTAGGGCGAGTGCTCGCCGCTGAAGGCAAGAACGAGGAAGCTGCAGCCTTGCTGACTTCGCAACCGTCCAGCGCTGAGGGCGGTCCTCGCGCGGCCTTGGAACTGGGAACCGTTTATGTGCGCGCCGGCAAGTATTCCGAGGCAGAACAACAGTTTCGCATCGCTGTCCAAGACATGCCCGAAGATGCCGAGGCGCACTACGCACTAGGATCGGTGTTGATGCATGAGAAGCAATACGCTGAGTCGCAAGCCGAATTGCTCACGGCGGCCAAACTCAGGCCGGACATGTCAGAGATCTACGGCAATCTTGCTTTCGTCGCCGCCGAGAATAAGAACTTCGATCTGGCGATCCGCGCCCTAGAGCAGCGCGGAAAGTATCTTCCGGAGAGCCCCGCGACTTACTTTTTGCGTGCAACCTCGTACGACAACTTGAAAGCGACGGCGAAGGCAGTGGAGAATTATCAGCAGTTCCTGGCCACCGATGGCGGCAAGATGCCCAACCAGGAGTGGCAGGCCCGGCACCGTCTCATTGCAATCGATCCGCGAAACGCCAGCAAGTACGCCGAGAAGAAATAGCATGCGAATCGTAAGGCCAGTCGTGGTGCTTCTGTTCCTGCTTACCGTGCTTGGGCAGGCTAGCGACCAATCTACGGCTGACCTTAAAGCGCGGGCAGATGCAGCCCAAGGTGGCGAACGCGCCAACCTTTCTCTGGAATACGCTCATCGGCAGCTAGAAGATGCCAACACTCTCTACACCCAGGGAGATGTGGACAAAGCCGAGGCAGAAATCCAGGAAGTACTGGCCTACTCCCACAGGGCCGCCGACGCCGCCAGCGCTTCCGGCAAGCGACTGAAGCAGACCGAAATTGAGCTTCGCAAACTGGAACACCGCATGCGCGACATCGGTCGTTCCCTCAATATTGATGATCGGCCTCCGGTCGAAAAAGCGGTGGAGGAGTTAGAGCAGGTACGCGCGGACTTGCTGGCGAGAATGTGGGGAGAGAAAGCCGAGCCGAAGGACAAATCCTGATGAAGCGAATCTTATGGCTTTTCGGTCTGTTGATGATGTTGAGTCTTATCTCCTCGACAGTGCTGGCACAAACCCGTACCCGCGACCCACTAACGGACGCGGAGGTCGACCAGATGCGCGAGGCAGCCGACTTCCCCGACAAGCGGCTGGCCCTGATGATCCGTTTCGCCAAGGAACGTATTGCCATGATCGGGATCCTCCGCGGCGATCCCCCCAGTGAGACGCGGCCCAAGCAAATTCACGATTACCTGCAGGTCTTCATCGCTATCCTCGACGAAACCGACGATAACATCGATATGTATGGTTCCCACCACTCCGACATGCGCAAAGGGCTCAAACTTCTCATCGAAGCCGATAGCGAGTGGCAACTGAACCTTCGCCAGTTGAAAGAGCAATCGCCGGCCGACGAGTTGCAGCAGTATTCCTTCGTGCTGGCCAACGCGATCGATACGGTTGCCGATAGCGCCAAAACTGCGCGTGAAGCCCTGCAGGAGCAGAACCAGCTCGCGGCGGAAAAGAAGCTCAACAAGGTATACTCCGAGCGCAAGGACTAGTGCCGCGCGTTGGTTGGCCGTGATAGTTTAGGAAAATCTTGCGGGCAGATATTCAGGAACTTTTTCAGCGCAGTCATCGGGATCTCCGGCCGGGCGTGCCTTTGCCGGAATTTCGCATTGAGTTCTATCCCTTCGCCAGCCTGAGCAGCAACATTAAGATCCGGGAGGGCAGGCTGCAGGTGCGTCTCTCCGACCTGCTGGAGGGCGCTCCCGAAAACGTAATCGAGTCCATCGCCCATATCCTTCTCGCTAAGATCTACCGCAAACCGATCGAACCAATACACACAACCCGCTTCCGGCGCTACGTGTCGAGTCATGACATGCGCGCCAAGTCGCATCTCCTGCGGCAAGTACGTGGGCGTAAACGCATCGGGTCGGCCCAAGGCATCGTCTATCACCTGGAAGAAATGTTCGACGAACTGAACCATCGCTTCTTCCACGGTTTATTGGCCCGGCCGCGCATGACGTGGAGCCACGTGCGCTCGCGCCGCAGCCTGGCGCATTACGACCCCGCGCACAATGCGATCGTGGTGAGCCGGATATTCGACCATCCCCAGGTGCCTCGCTATGCCATCGAGTACATCCTCTACCACGAAATGCTGCACCTCAAGCATCCGGTAAAAATGCACGGCAGCCGGCGCTGCGTTCATGGCAAGGAGTTCCAGGCTGAGGAGAAACTCTTCCCTCATCTCCATCAAGCGAAGGTGTTTCTCAAGACGCTGTGAATTTCAAATCGGATCGCCATTTCCTACAACGGACGCGAACCGGCCGATGAAGTTTCCTGGCAGTAAATCACAGCACCGTCGCTGCTTCATCCACTAGAATTGAAACATCGTGTCCACCCGTTTGCCCGCTTTCGCGATGGGACAGTGGTTACCCAAGTCCGTCCTCTGCTTAAGGAATTACACACTCCAGGATTTCTTCGCGGACCTCGGCGCGGGTGTGACCGTCGGATTTGTCGCCCTCCCTCTGGCGATGGCCTTCGCGATTGCCTCAGGACTCTCCCCGCAATCCGGAATTTATTGCGCGGTCGTAACCGGCTTTCTGATCTCTGCGTTGGGCGGTTCGCGGGTGCAGATCGGCGGTCCTACCGGCGCGTTTGTCGTGGTGATCGCGGGCATTATCGCCAAACATGGCGTTGACGGCCTGTTCATGTGCACCATGATGGCCGGGGTCCTGCTCTTCATCATGGGTGCGACGGGACTCGGCGCCGCAGTGAAGTTCATTCCCCGCCCAGTGGTGCTCGGTTTTACCAACGGTATCGCGGTCCTTATCGCCAGCACCCAGATCAAGGATTTCTTCGGCCTGCGTATCGATCATGTGCCCGGAGACTTCATCGGGCGCATGCACACGCTCGCTGACAACTTCTACACCATCTCGTGGGAAGCCACAGCGTTGGGCGTGATGTCGATAGCAGTCATTCTGCTCACCACGAAGCTGATCAAGCGGCTCCCGGGATACATCGTGGCGCTCGTGCTGGGCACAATAGCCGTAGTGCTGCTCAAGCTGCCCGTGGAAACCATTGGCACGCGGTTCGGTGGCATTCCATCCGGGCCGCCTCATCTGCACATCCCGCAATTTCACTGGAACATGGTTCACGGCTTGATTTCTCCGGCCATCACCGTCGCCATGCTGGGCGCGATCGAGTCCCTGATGTCCGCGGTGGTGGCCGACCGCATGTGTGGCGACAAGCACAATCCGAATGTGGAGTTGATCGCCCAGGGGATCGCCAACCTCGCATCACCCATGTTTGGCGGGCTCCCGGCGACAGGTGCGATCGCCCGCACCGCTACCAACATCCGCTCGGGCGCCCGTACCCCGGTTGCAGGGATGATCCACTCCGTTACACTGCTTGCGATTCTGCTATTTGCCGCGCCGCTGGCTTCGCACGTCCCACTCGGTGTACTGGCTGGAATCCTGATGGTGGTTTCGTACAACATGGGCGAGTGGGCCGAGACCGGCAAGATCCTCCGGCTCTCGAAGTCAGACATTTCGGTCTGGCTGGCGACCTTCGCGCTCACCGTTTTCGCCGACCTCACAGTCGCGGTTGAATTCGGCATGATCCTGGCCGCGCTACTGTTTATCCGCAAGGTGACGGCCACTACCACCGTCTCGGAGGTCACCGACGATTACGTTCAAGCCGGACGCGCCCACATCCTGCAGGACAAGGACATCCCCGACTATGCGCGGGTCTTCCGCATCCATGGGCCATTTCTGTTTGGGGCTACCGACAAACTCGACATGGTGAGCGAGCAACTCGACAGCCTTCCCCAGGTAGTGATCATCCGTTTACGCAACATGACCGCAATCGACGCCACAGGTTTGCGCGTGTTGGAGGAGTTGGCCACCAAACTGCACGACTCGGGACGTTCCTTGCTGTTTTGTGGCGCTCTACCGCAACCACTTCATCTCATGCACCAGGCGGGATTCGATAAGCATGTGGGCGCCGAGAACATCTGCCCGAACATCGAAGCTGTGCTGCTACGCGCCGAAGAATGCATTCGCGAAACGCAGGTGGGCGCCAGCTAAGTAGCGACCAGGCTTGCAGTCGGCGAAGATCGTAGTTACCGTCGGTGTCGCTTCATTCTTCGGGAGATTACGATCGACCCCATCAGAGATGCGACGGCCACTAAGGCAGTGGCGGCATCCAGTCGCAAGAGTTCGTCCCGGCGAGTGACTTCAGCCTCACAGTCCTCTGACTTTGGCATCGCCGGTGTTGTGTTTCCCCAGAGATCCGTATCTTCAGCTGTGTAGCAATCGGCTCTTACGTAGGCGTTGTAAGCAAAATGACAAACGGCTAGCCCGCCAATAATGAGCGCCAAGACCAACACGATCTTTGCTGCGACTCTCTTTCGATGACGGGCTTTATGGCGCTGAGAGCGCGCGGTCTGGAGGAGAGTTCGTCATCCCGGTTTCACGCAATCGCTCACCAATGAGCCCAAATTCCTCGAAGGCAACGAATAAGGAGAGGTTGTCAGCCTCTCCTTATCACGTTGCAGAAATATGTAAACCTATTACAATCAATCTAATACAAACGGAAGTTAACCTCTACGTTGATCTGTACGGCGACCGGCCTACCGTCCTTCATCGCGGGTTCAAAACGCCAGCGGTTCACCGCTTCAATCGCCTTCTGATCGAGTCCCATGCCTAGCGGTCGGCTGACCCTGATATCGCGCGGCTTGCCATCGGGCCCCACAACCAGCCACAGCACCACCGTTCCCTGGTACTTAGCCTTGCGGGCTTCCTCCGAATATTCGGGATCTGGGGTCTCCAGTGCTCGCGGCGCCGACACACCGTTGCCAACGCGGAACGCTCCGCCGCCAATACCGCCTCCGTGGCCGGGACCTACTCCGGGACCTGAGCCCGAGCCGACTCCACCACCACTGCCGGAACCGATGCCACCGCCGCTTCCCGTGCCGTTGGAAGGCGGCCCATCAGGAATTCTTGACATGGGATCCCCGAGGTTTGGCATGTTGCTGGCCAGCTTGATTTCCGGAGGTACAACCACTGTAGGCTCGACCGCCAACTTGGGATTGTCGTTACGGATGACGACCGCCGGAGGTGCGAGTTGCTGCATGGAGAGCTTCGGCAGCTTCCCTTTGGTGGCCGCCAGCTTGTCGCGATCGCCGCCTCCGCCACCTCCGCCCATCGCGCTGCCCTTCTTGCTGGTCATCGGAAGATCCGGCGGCACGTCGGCATCGGTGAGCGAGATCACGTTCTGGGGCTGGATATTCAGCTTCACGGCGCGGCTGCTCATGATAGACAACCCGATCAACCCAGCAATCATCAGTACGTGGAATGCCAGCGAAACGCCCGCGCCTTCCTGCTTATAGTCGTAAGAGCCCCAGATGCTGCGCACCCTGATGGGTTTCGAACTCAATTGCAGTGGCGGCAACTTCTCCGGGAAAAACGCAGCCTTGATGTTGTCGCGCAGCGAGCTCCAGAGTGACTGCTCCACATTGGAATGGCGATCAAATCCGTTGTCCGCTATCGGTTTCGACGTCAGCTGTAATGGCGGCAATTTTTCCGGCGACAGGAGATCCCGAATGTTCTGAGTCAGCGAACTCCACAACGATCCATCAAGGCCGGTGCGCGGCAGGATCAAGCTGTCGTCTTCGATCGGCTTGGAAGTCAACTGCAATGGGGGTAGCTTCTCGGGATTGAGCGCTGACCGAATATTGCCCAACAATGAGCTCCAGACGGACTCGTTCAGCTCGACGGGAGGCAGGAAGTTCAATTCTGTCCGTCGATCGTCGTTCCCCGCCTGACTCTGCGGGACCTTGGTTTGCTCAGGCATAAGTCGATTCATGTCCCTCAAGATCTAATCGGCAACACTCAGGTGAACATCCAGCTTGCCTGGCAGACGTACGCCTGCCCGACGCGTCGCTTCTTAAAACCCGAATGGAATCACAAGGTTTCGACGGTACCATCTTTACCGCCGCCAACGCTCTGAATTTGAGCCTATGAGTTGGATGCGGAAGGGCCCTCGCCGTCGTCAATCTTTTCAAGATTACTGGAGGAGTAGTCCGAAGTAAAGCCTGTTGCCGCTGACGCAAACCGCTGTTGGACGGAGGTTTGCGTGCTCCCTATAATGAAGGGATAGCCTGTGCAACCTTACTCATTCTGTAACAGGCCAAGGGGGAAACCCGGAGTGCCGCTCGACCTGAAGTCCACGCTGAATCTGCCGAAAACCGACTTCCCCATGAAGGCGAACCTGCCTCAGCGCGAGCCTAAACGGCTCGAACACTGGGAGGCAATGGGCATCTATGACCGCATCCGCGAGGCCCATAAGGGTGAGCCACTTTATGTCTTGCACGACGGCCCTCCCTACGCCAACGGGCCGATCCACCTGGGACATGCTCTGAACAAGACGCTCAAGGATTTCATCGTCAAAGCCCAGACCATGAGCGGCTATGACGCCCCCTACGTTCCCGGATGGGACTGCCACGGTCTGCCCATCGAGATCAAGGTGGACGACGATCTTGGCCGCAAGAAACTCGAAATGGACCCCATGGAGGTCCGCGACGCCTGTCGCAAGTACGCCGACAAGTACCTCGACCTCCAGCGCGAGCAGTTCAAGCGCTTGGGTGTCTTCGGTCAGTGGGACAACCCCTACTCCACCATGACGAAGCAGTACGAAAGTACGGTCATGGAGACTTTCTTCGCCTTTTACGAGCAAGGCCTCGTATATAAGGGCCTGAAGTCGGTGTACTGGTGCGTCCACGACAAAACCGCGCTCGCCGAGGCTGAAGTCGAATACGAAATGCACTCCAGCCCCAGCGTCTGGGTACGGTATCCGCTGACCAGCGATGCAAGAAAGATCGATCCGGCGCTTGAGGGCAAAAAGAACGTCGCCACCATCATCTGGACCACCACGCCGTGGACGCTGCCTGCGTCCATGGCCGTAACCTTCGCTCCGAATGCCGAGTATGTCGCGCTCGACACCGGCGAATGGATCGACATCGTCGCCAAGGAACTGGCGCAGCAGACCATCGCGAAGTGTACCCTTGGCGAGCCCAAAGAGGTCGCGCTTTTCCCCGGTGCAAAACTGGAATACGCAACCTTCGCGCATCCCTTCCTCGATCGCAGTGTGCTGGGCGTGCTCGGCGACTACGTCACCATGGACACCGGCACTGGAGCGGTGCACACCGCACCTGCGCACGGCGCGGATGACTTCCAAACAGGTGTTAAATACAACATCGACTTGCATTGTGATGTGGACGAAGGCGGCATCCTGCGCAATGGTCTGCCGGAGTACAAGGGCCAGCAAGTATTCAAGGCCAACCCGCTGATCGTCGAGTTACTAAAGACTCGTGGTGTGCTGCTTGGCTACGAGAAGATCGAGCACTCATACCCGCATTGCTGGCGTTGTCACAATCCCATCATCTTCCGAGCCACCGAGCAGTGGTTCATCTCCATGGAAGGTGGGTTGCCCGGCGGGACGCTGCGCAGCCGCGCCTTGGAAGAAATCCGCAAGGTGAAGTGGGACCCGGCGTGGGGAGAGGAACGCATCTCCAACATGATCGCCACGCGCCCCGACTGGTGTATCTCGCGCCAGCGCCTATGGGGAGTGCCCATCGCCGTCTTTCAGTGCGAAGCGTGCGATGCGTTCCTCAATGAGAAGTCGGTCAACCGTGTTGTCGTCGAACTGTTCGCGCGCGAAGGCGCTGACGCCTGGTATAAGCGCGCTGGCGAAGACATCCTGCCGGCAGGAACCAAATGCGCCAAGTGCGGCGCCTCGAAATTCCGCAAGGAAATGGACATCATCGATGTCTGGTTTGAATCGGGATCGAGCCAGGCTGCTGTGCTCGGCCACGAACCCGACCTGCCCTGGCCTGCTGACCTCTATCTCGAAGGCGGTGACCAGTATCGCGGCTGGTTCAACTCGTCGCTCTTGTGCGCAGTAGGCGCTAAAGGCGGGACCCCATACCGGAGCGCGGCCACCAATGGATGGACGCTCGACCCGCAAGGCCGTGCCATGTCCAAGTCTCTCGGCAACGTGGTCGATCCGCTCGACATCATCAAGGAACTAGGCGCCGAGATTGTACGCCTGTGGGTGGCGTCGGTCGATTTTCGCGAGGACGTTACCGCGTCCCCCGACTTCATGAGGCGCGTAGCCGACAGCTACCGCAAGGTGCGCAACACGTTTCGCTACATTCTGTCGAACCTCGCCGGCTTCGATCCGCAAGGCGACAGCGTGGACTTTGCGGAGATGGAGCCGCTCGACCAATACATCCTGCTGCGCGCGGCGGAACTCACCCGCGATGTGCGTGGACATTACGGTTCCTTCACCTTTCACAAGGCCTATCAGCGGCTGAAGGACTTTTGCATCGTCGATCTGAGCGCCATTTATTTCGACGTGCTAAAGGACCGGCTGTACACCTCTGCGCCGAAGTCCGTGGCCCGGCGCGCGGCGCAAACCGCGCTCTATCGACTGGGCGATGCGCTCGTCCGCCTGATGGCGCCAACCATGTGCTTCACTGCCGACGAAGTCTGGGAATACTTACCGAAACCCGCAAGCAGCCCGGCAAGCGTGCATCTCTCGCGTTTCCCTGATGCGCGGGAATTGACGGGAGATCTGCCAGCAGGCTTTGATGCGGCTGGACTGGAATCAGAGTGGTTAACATTGCTGAACGTTCGCGATGAAGCTCTGAAAGTGCTCGAAGTTGCGCGTACCGATAAGCATATCGGTACCGGGCTTGAAGCGCAGTTGCATGTGTTCGCGCCGGAACCGCTGTACTCGCTCCTGCAACGGCACCGCGATCAACTGCGCTATTTGTTCATCGTCTCTCGCGTGGTATTGGAGAAGTCGGAGGCTGCCAACGGCGACACAGGCTTGCTGATCAACGTGAGCAAAGCCGCGGGTGAGAAGTGTGAGCGCTGTTGGAATTACTCGATCCACGTAGGCGATGACAAGGCGTATCCGACGGTGTGCGAACGTTGCAGCGCAGTGCTGGCCGAAATCGAGGAAACCGCGGGAGCCATTTAAACTACACCTGCTGAGGGAGCCATGATTCCTTCCGCTGCAAGCTTGCGTCTAACGACTGAATGACACACGAACGGCGATTCAAGGTCTTCGAATTCAGGACGAAAGGTCTGCCACTGTCGAACGATTCCATGCGTAAATACTTCTTCCTCATCGGCGTGTGCGTGGTCGTGCTGGACCGCCTCGCCAAATGGGCGGTGGCGACCTACATTCCCCTGCACGAAAGCATTACCGTAATTCCGGGGTTCTTTCATATCACGCACGTCGAGAACCCGGGAGCGGCGTTTGGCCTCTTCGCCGAATCCTCTGCGCCCTGGAAAATCGCCGCCCTGGTTGGATTTTCGCTGGTCGCCCTAATCATCGTTTCCGTTCTGCTGTGGAAAAACAGCCACGTCATGAACACCACGACTATTGGCCTGTCCCTGATTCTCGGCGGCGCCACCGGCAACCTGTGGGACCGCATCGTCGATGGGCGGGTGGTGGACTTTCTGCATTTCTACGTAGTCAGCTACAGTTGGCCGGACTTCAACGTGGCGGACAGCGCCATTGTCATTGGAGCCATCCTGCTGGTCTCCGAGATTCTCTTTGCCAAGTCGAGTGATGAGGCGGTCAAGACCAGTTCGTAATCATTCAGACCACAGTTGTTCTACTTCCGTTTTCCTGTCACGATTCCCGTGCCCGCTCGTACACTGTTCCTGAATTCATAAAGTCGTACCGAGGCGTATGAAGGCTCGTTGGGCTGTTGCGCTGTCTTTCCTTTTTCTGATCAGTGCCCAATGGATGACCGGGCAGACTCCGGTGAAATCCGACTCTATCGTTTCGTACTCGCGCTCTGCCGACGGCGTTGAGTTACATCTCCAGCATGGCACCTTGACCTTGCGGTTCTGCACCGACGGGATGGTGCACGTCAACTTTCATGCCGGCACGACTGTGGATCATCCTCAACCCTGGATAGCCAAGACGAACTGGGCTGCCGTCGCATTTCAGGTGAAAGAAGACGCCAGTCACAACGTCGTGCTCGCAACCAGCCGGATTCGCATTGTTGCCGAACGCGACTCAGGTGCGCTGGTCTTTGAGGATGCGCACGACAATGTGCTGGTTCGCGAATCTGCCTCGCCCGCTCCGCGCGATCTTACGCCGGCGGTAGTCGATGGCGAAAACACGTTTCATGCCAGCGCGTATTTCGATCTCACGTACGACGAAGCTCTCTACGGACTAGGCCAGCATCAATCCGGCTTGCTGAATCAGCGCGGTACCGACCTTTTGCTCTTGCAGGACAACACCAACATCTCGATTCCGTTTCTCCTGTCCAGCCGCGGCTACGGATTGCTGTGGAGCAACGCCTCCCTGGGCCGTTACGAGAACCACTTCCAGCCCAAGCTGGCGCTGCGCGCCGAAGTGGCTGACGCGGTTGATTACTACTTCATGTATGGTCCGGAATTCGATCGGATCATCGCAGCCTACCGTGTGCTCACAGGGCCAGCGCCGATGCTCCCGCTCTGGGCTTATGGATTTTGGCAGTCGCGCCTGCAGTACAACACTCAGCAGGAAATGCTGGATGTCGCGGCGAAATATCGCGAACTCAAGATTCCGCTCGACAACCTGGTGCTCGACTTTGGCTGGATGGTGCGTTTGGGCTCACACCAGTTCATCACGGACTTCCCTGACCCGGCCGCCATGTTCAGCAAGTTGCGCGACATGCATGTGCACACCATGATCTCGGTGTGGCCGCTCTACACTCCGCCGAGTTCCAACTTCGAAGAGATGTTGCGCAACAACTACTTTGTCACCGGCGGACGCACACAACTACCCAGTTACTATCCCGGCAGCCGCCTGTTCGACGCCTTCAACGGGGAGGCGCGCAAGACGTTCTGGCGGCAGATGAAGACCGGACTCTACGACAAGGGTGTCGAAGCCTGGTGGCTCGACTCGTCCGAGCCGCTCGATTTCTACGGCGAAGAACAGGGTCCGATGCTGGAAGGCGCGCACACGGCGCTGGGCAGCGGCACGCGCTATGCGAACTTATATCCGCTGATGGAAACGCAGGCAGTGTACGAGGGCCAGCGCGCCACCACCGACAAGCAGCGGGTGTTCATCCTGACGCGATCTGCATTCCTTGGCCAGCAGCGCAATGCGGCGACTTCGTGGTCTGGAGACATCGCTCCCGACTTCGCCACACTACGCCGCCAGATTCCTGCTGGGCTCAACTACTCCATGTCGGGCCTTCCCTACTGGACCACCGACATCGGCGGCTTCCAAGGCGGAGACCCCAGCGATCCTGACTACCAGGAAGTCTATGTGCGCTGGTTCCAGTACGGTGCGTTCTGTCCAATCTTCCGCACGCACGGCGTCCGCAAAGCGAACGAGTTGTGGTCCTATGGTCCGCGCGCGCAAGAAATCCTCACAAGCTACGACAAGCTGCGGTATCGCCTGCTTCCCTACATCTACTCACTCGCTTGGAAAGTAACATCGGAGGACTATTCACCGATGAGAGGGCTGGTAATGGACTTCCCTGCCGACCGCAAGGCACTCGAGATTGCTGACCAATTCATGTTCGGGCCGGCGGTCCTGGTGAATCCCGTAACCGAAGCAGGCGCGATATCACGCAGCGTATATCTGCCCGCCGGAACAACTTGGTACGACTTCTGGACGGGAGCGTCGCTCAAAGGCGGACAAACCGTAGTCGCGGCCGCCCCGCTCGAAACGATGCCTCTCTATGTGAGAGCCGGATCCATCGTGCCCATGGGGCCAGAACTGCAGTACTCCAGCCAAAAACCAGCCAATCCCATCGAATTACGAATCTATCGGGGAGCGAATGGCGAATTCACGCTCTATGCGGATGACGATGAGACCTATGCCTATGAGAAGGGCGAGCACGCGACGGTCCTGCTTACTTGGACGGATGCAACGCAGACACTGACCATCGGATCACGTTCGGGGAGTTATCCGGGGATGCTGAAGCAGCGAAGCTTCGCGGTTGTGAAGGTGGCACCGCACCGTGGCGTCGGAGAAGGCGAGACAGCAAGTCCGAATCGTGTCGTCCACTACGACGGAACCGCGCAGACTATCCAGCTTATATCCCATTGAGGCTAACAACTCGCATCTGCGGTCCGTTGACCGATGCGGAAAATCACGAATTCTGCCGGTCTTACGGCGGCGACCCCCACCAGACAGATGAGCCGCCCATTGTCTATATCGTCTTGGGTCATCGTGGTGCGGTCGCAGCGCACAAAATAGGCCTCACCGGGGCTAGTACCCAGCAAGGCGCCGACTTTCCATACATTGAGCAGAAAGTTGCCGATGGTCTGCCGCACACTGGCCCACAAAGGCTCGCCATTGGGTTCAAACGCCACCCACTGGGTCCCCTGCTCAATCGAATTCTCCAGGTACATGAAGAAGCGTCGAATGTTGACATACTTCCATTCCGGGTCAGACGAGGTGGTGCGCGTTCCCCAAATGAAGTTGCCACGACCGGGAAAGTTGCGCAATACGTTTACGCCCCGTGGGGACAGCGCCTCTTGCTGCCGATCTGTGACTATTCGCTCCAGCCCCACGATGCCCGTGATAGGGAGATTGCCCGGTGCCTTATGGACGCCGTGCCGGAGGTCGTTTGCGACGATCGCTCCGGTGATGTGGCCACCGGGATGCACAGCAATCGCGGCGCCTCCAGCCGGGTTCGCCACCATCACCCAGGGCGCGTAGTAAGCCGCATGGGCAGACCGAGCCTCCGACGGAGGAGCATTCGAAAGGTCGTCGCCCACTGGCGCGGCGAGAACAGCGAAGCGGTAACGGAGACGTTCGCACTGCGCAATTAATGCAGCGGTCATTCCAGAAACAGATTGCTCATCGGGACAGCAGACGATGGAAATGTCACTGACGGTATCAAGCTGGACTAGCGCTTTGGCAGCCTCAATCGGCATCGCATGCGTCAGCTTGGGATCTGCGGGGACCCCTACTTCTTTGACGGAAGCTCGAGGCAACGAAGGCAGCTTGGCGCGAGTTAGAGGCGACGTTTGCGTGGATAGGCGCAGCACATAACAGCGCTGTCCGCCATTCTGAAAGAAGCCCTGGACGGCGTAGGGCAGATATCCGTTGGTTGCGAAACCGCCGAAGGTTTCGTTGTATTCGTTAAAGCTGCTGATCAGGGTCGCCGTGGTCGTACCGCTCTCGGCAAATCCCACAAACGCGGCGATCGTTGTCGACACGCCCTCAATGGGGTGCATGCCCGGATCGATTTCCTCGAGGTAGACACCCGGGAATTTGAAGTCCGGCACACCGCCTCCAGAAGGCTGCTTTACGGCGTCTTGTAAACCTGCTTGTACACTTCCGCGTTGCGCACGATGGCCTGCACGTACTCGCGGGTTTCGGTAAATGGAATCGACTCTACGAACTCTTCGATGTCGTGGAAGTTTCCTGCAGACCGCCAATCCTCCACGCGAGACGAACCCGCGTTGTAGGCAGCGAGGGCATACTCCACCTGTCCGCCGAAGTGGTCCACCATCTCGCGAAAATATTTCGTGCCCAGTTCGATGTTGATCGCAGGATCGAGCAGTGAATCCGTCTTGTAATTGTGCAGTCCTACTTGCTTGGCGGTTCCCTTGCCGGTCTTGGGCAAAAGCTGCATCAGGCCGTAGGCATTAGCGTGCGAGACCACGCCCGGATTGAACTCCGACTCTTGCCGTATCAACGACGCCACGAGATACGGATCCAGCCCGTTCGCTTCCGAGTAGCGCCGCAACGACTCCCAGTACGGCCGTGGGAACAGCCCTTCCCAGTACGGCTGCGGCAGTGCATTCACATCCATCGCAAAGTATCCGTTGACGGCGCGCTTCAGCGCCTGCAGTGCGCGGTAGTACTCGCCGGCGCCAGTGTACATGCGGGCGATCTCCACCATCTCCCAAGACGGCCCGGAGGTCGTGCCCGCCTGTAACTCTCGTACTGCCAGATCGAGCGCACCAGCGTTCTCCAGCAGCCGCGAGCGGTTGTAATGCAAATCATCCTCGGGAGGTGTGGTGCGCAGCGATTCCGGCTCGATCTTCGTAATGCCAGGAATACGCTGCAAACTCGCAATAGCAACCGGCTGTGCATCCGGCAACGTAGCCAAGCGCTTCCGCGCAGCCACTCCGTAATAGTAGTTGCGGTAGCGATCGCTGAGTTTCAGGTAATAGGAACGCGCCAGCCCATAATTCTTGTCGGCCTCCGCCATGCGGCCCCGCCAGTAGATGGCGTTGGGAACTTCATTCGACCCGGGATAAAACTCGATCTGCTGGTCGAAATACTGTCTGGCCTGCTCCGGCCGATTCTGGCGATAGGTGAGCCACGCGCATTTCCAATGCGCATAGGAGGCCTTACTGCTGTTGGGAAAGCGCTCGTGGATTTCGCGGTAATAATCGATGGCGCGATCGTAGTCCTGACGCAGCAGGTACATGTTGCCAGCGGTAAACAGCGCCGACTCCAGCCACGGCGAACTCGGCGTGGTCGCCCTCATGTGTTGCAGTATGGTCGTCAGTTCTGCGTCGTCGTTGGTATTGCGCGCGATCTCCGCGCTTTGATACCACTTCTCTGCACTTGCCTCGCTGCCGTCGTCAGGTATGCGGGCGAGTACCTCTTTCGCCTGGCGATTGTCGCCCAACTTCATCAGCGCGTTAGCTAATTGAATATTCACCTGCGACTGCTGCGCCACCGTTGCCAGCGGTACCATCACCTTGTACTCATCGGCAGCGGAAGCCCATCGGCGACCCTTGTAAAGTCCGTCGGCGCGATGTTCGTGTTCCGCAAAAGTCACTGCGGGCAGCGACTGCACCTCCGGAATCTTCTTCAGATCGCTCTCGGCCGAGTCCGCTTGGGAACTCGTCGGATAGCTGTAATAGACGCGCCGTAATACCTCGGCGCCGGTGCGGCTTTGCCCATTCTGCACGTAGGCTTTACCCAGCAGGTACTCGGCCTCTGCTCCGCCGTCGTGGCGCGCCAGCACCTGAATAGCCTCCGCCGCACGATTGGTCGCGAGCAGGGCTTTCGCATACGCCAGCATGGCGTCATTGGCATAAACCGAATCCGGATAGCGCGAACCGAAATCCTTCAGATAGTTCAGCGATGCCTGAGGATTGTTGCTCCCGACATAAGCGTTTCCGATGAAATAGGAGGTGTAATCCTTGAGCTCGCCGATGAAGGCTTGCGACTTCTCCAATGCAGCGATCGATGCCGGATACTGCCCGTCCAGGTAATGTGCATAGCCAACGGCGAACCAGGCCAAGGCCCCAGGCTCCGTTCCCGCGTGCTTGGTAGCGTAACTTTCCACACCCGTGTAAGCAGCAGGCGTACGGAATTCGATCAACTGCCGCGCCATCGGCCGGAGATCGCTCGAGGCCACAAAACTCTTGTGCAGTTTGCTGGTTCGGGCGGCCGTGGACTTCTTGCGCGGGGCGTGGCCCTTCTTGGACGACTTCTTTCCGGTGGAAGACGAAGAGGCGGACCTCTTCTTGCCGGACGAAGACTTCGCGGACGAAGATTCACTGCTCTGTTTCTTCTTCGGCGCGGTCGAGGTATCTTGCGCCGGCAAACCGCTACCTTGAAGCAGCAGCAACGCGGCCAGACCTGTGGCAGTAAATCGACTGAGAATACTCACTGGGTTTAGTGTAACCCGACTGCGTCTCGGTTCCACGTCACCAAATGGTTGTAAGTTACGGTTCCCTTCCGCGCAATCCGGTCGTGTTCAGGGTGCGTATCTCCAAGTTCGACTGCGTCAACGAAGGTGTGCCTGCACCGCATGAATGGAACGAAACGGCGCGGAGATATGAGACGATAGTGGAGGGTTGCAGGAAGCTTCCGAATTCCGCCTGTATAATGTTTGGGAGCTGAAAAGTTGTTATTGCGTTAAAATCCTGAATCTGCAAACACATGGGAACCATCCAACCAAAAGTAGAAGAGCCCCTGAGTGATGAGCTCAAGCTGGTTCATGCGGCCAAGGCCGGCGACATCAGTGCTTTTGAAGAGCTGGTGAAGCGCTACGACCGCAATGTGTTTCGCATCGCTCAGCACATCACGCAAAACCGCGAAGACGCGGAAGACGTGGTGCAGGACGCATTTTTAAAGGCGTACCAGAACTTGGAGCGGTTCCAGGAGCAGTCCAAGTTTTATACCTGGCTGGTGCGTATAGCGGTGAACGAGGCGCTGATGCGCCTGCGACGCCGGCGTCCTGAGCGTATGGTGTCCCTGGACGAAGACATCAAAACGGAAGACGATTCCATGCCGCGCGAAGTTGCGGACTGGGCTCCGAATCCTGAGCAACTTTATAACCAGGGCGAACTGAAAGAAATTCTAGGCAAGACAATCCAGGGGTTGCCGCCAAGTTTTCGCACGGTTTTCGTGTTGCGCGATGTCGAGGGTCTCTCGACTGAAGAGACCGCAGATGCCCTGGATTTGAGTGTGCCGGCCGTGAAGTCACGCCTGCTTCGGGCCCGGTTGCAACTGCGCGAACGCTTGAGTAAGTACTTCAAAAATCGTGTTGGTGGAGATGGCAAACAGTGACCTGCTCTGAATTCCTTAAAGAGCTGACCGATTACCTCGACGAGTCGATGGACGCCCAGACCAAGGCCGAATTGGAAGACCATCTTCAGTGGTGCCACAACTGCTACGTCGTCTGCAACACCACCAAGATGACAATCGAGATCTATAGGGAATCCCATCTCTACGAATTGCCCGACGACCTCCGCGGACGCCTGCGCTCTGCTATCGTCAGCAAATGCAAAGGGTCGGGATCGGTTGCTTCGGCGAAGTCGGCCACGTCGGAATCCAAATGATTGGTTGAGTTACACGTAGTTCCCACTTTGAAACTCGACAATTTTTTACCAACTTGAAATTCCTACTCCTGCCCTGGAACATCTTTCCGCCCCACAACGAATCGAAATAAGTGACACTGGGTTTGTCCTGCTAGGTAGCTGCTCCGGCGCCTTGGTTTCACCGATGCATTCCGTCTACTTGCGACGGAGCGGCCCGGAGGCGATCTATGGGGTTCTTAGACGTGATGTTCGGTTGCCCGCATAAGCGACTGAGTTTCCCGATTACGATCCGAGGTGCAAGGCGTCAAGGTGCGGCGCCATTCCCTGCCGGGACCTACGTAGTTTGTCTCGAGTGCGGACATGAATTTGCATACGACTGGAACACAATGAAGGTGATGCGCACGTCGTCCCCTGATATGCACGCCGTCGCTGCCCCCTCACACAAGGCTGCATAACCCGTGTCCAGTTGTCGAGCGGCGGTGTCTGGGGCTGGAGTGCGCCCCTGGAGTCGTCCGTTGATCTGGCTCAGTTAGCAGCCTTACTCGTCCACGGCCACAGAAAACCGACGACCCACGCCCCCGGCATTCGTACCGCTTGATCTCAGAATCTAGTCGTCGTCGCGACGCGAAAGAGTCGGTCGGTCATCCGCAGGCTGTTGTGTCCCCGACGTGCTGTTGTCAGCCGTGGTCTTGCGCAGTGTAGGTTTGTCAGGGTCGGAAGCTGGGATGGCCTTCTTCCGGTTCTGGATTGATGCCAGGCGCGCCTTCACCGAGTCGAATTCCGAGGTGCTGAGAACATATTCCGGCTGACTCGGCAGAATTCTGCGAATTTCTTCCTGGGTTTTGGAGATGCGGTCGGGAGTCGGCGGGTGCGAAGCAAACGCTTTTGCCAGCGTTCCGGGTTGCTTCTTATTTTTCGCCTCGATCTTTTCGAAAAACGTTATGAAGGCTTGCGGATCGTAGCCCGTCTTGTACATGTATTGCACGCCCAGAAAGTCGGCTTCGGACTCGAAGTTACGCGAGAATTTCATGAAGGTCAGCGGCAGGGCCAGATTGATGGCCATGCTGGCCGCTTCATAAACACCCCAGCTTCCCACGAAAATCAACGGAATCGTGGCCATCTGGGCATACTGGGCGCGGGTCATCTGCTGCATCGCATGGCGTGCAGCCACATGCGCGATCTCGTGGGCCATCACCCCGGCCAGTTCAGCCTCTTCGTCCGCAGCCAGGATCAGGCCGCTGTTCACGTAGAAGAACCCACCCGGCAAGGCAAACGCATTGATCTCATCGGAATCGATGACCTTGATGGTGAACGGCACCTTGGCATCGGAGTTGCGAACCAGGTTCTGCCCGATGCGGTTTACGTACTCGTTAATGACGGGGTCCTGCATCATGCGCGCGGTCTGCTCGACCATCATGGCGTACTGCTTGCCCATCTTGATCTCGGTATCAGTCGAGTACCAGTCGCCCAATCCCCGCCCTCCCACGTTACGATTGCCGATGGCGTCAACGTCATTCTTGCTGCCGCTCTTCACATTCGGGGTCGTGACTGCTGGGCTATCGGCGCTAGTGGCACTCGTGCCGGTCGTAGATGGCTCGGCGCCGTCAGTGGCGCTCGCTGTCTGTTCCGCGCTTGCGGTTGGGGTCGGCGCGGCAGGAGTTTGGGAGCCCGACTGGGCCACTGCCGGCATGGTCAGGCAGAAACACAGAAACCATGCAATGGAAGCTGAAACATCGCGTGCCTTCATCGGAGACTCCGATCCCGAGCGCTTCCTCACCTTGCTGAACCCCATCATGGGACGCCTTGCCTGGACTGCAGGCCGCGCCGCTCTTGCGCCAGCCCGGAAGCTCTGTCCATGAAGGAGCGTCTTCTGCGGCCATTATATGCCGAAAATCAACTTGCAACCCGTACGTAGTGCAGAGTCGGACAAACCCCGAATCCACCCCTTCGATCCAACCCTCGAACTGATGGCAAGTTGCGAAGAACTTCGCTCCGGTTGAACCGCCTGCCTGCAAGTCTCCGATTTAGCTCCTGTGCTTAGGAAGGTCCAAATCAGGATAGAGATACGCGGTGCATCGCGGGCACAGGCCATGGCTAGTCTTGCGTCCGGACTCCCGCAGGAAACGCGACACCCAATCCCACTCATTCGAGCCGTCCTGCCGCCGCGTGCGTCGGCAGTGAGCGCACATGGTAATCATGCCGCCGGGAGAGAGGTAGGCTGAGTCAGCCAACCCCTGATTTGCAGAAGATACCGGAGTGCGTCGGTTCGGAAGATACGAGTTCACTACCAGCAAGCCTGAAGACTCCACCGAGCGCAGCGCCATATGAAACTGCCGGAAAACATCAGGAGTCGAACATTCGTAATCGAAACCGATCCAGTGCCCAGCGCGGAGCGCCTCGGCAAATTTGTGCTGGTAAAACTGCACCAGGACGTCGGGTATGAAGTCGAATATTTTCCGGCCTCGAACCTCCTGGCGAGAAATCCCGACACCGCCATTTTCCGCTGCAAACTTGTCCCAGCCCAGGTTGCATTCAGCGATACGCAGGTCCGCGTCCAGTAAGTACAACACGTCATGCTCGGTCTCGAAGACTTCCTGGATCCAGCTTGGAACTTGGTAGCTCATAAACGCATGTGCTTACTTGATCGGCAGTCACATTATGACACTTCAGCGTGGCGTGATTGTGAAGCTTCAATACTGCGATTGTGCAGTAAACTTGCAGGTATATGGGCTCTTTATTAAAGAACCGATATTGCTCGACGCTGTTCATCGCAGCGGTCTTCATCGTGACCATCCCTTTCACAATCGCCCAGGATGCCATGAAACCCAAACTGACTGAATCGTCAGAATTCGAAGTGATCGGGATCGAAGCCCGGACCAACAACGCTCAGGAGTCCGGCGGAGATGGCGCGATTCCAAAACAATGGCAGCGCCTCTTCATGGAAAATCTTCTCAGTCGGATTCCCGACCGGCTCGACCAGTCCATAGTTGCCGTGTACAGCAACTATGCAAGCGACTGGAATGGCAACTACACCTACATCCTTGGTGCGAAGGTGAAGCCCGGAACCAAGGCGCCCGAAGGAATGGTCGCCAAGAACGTATCTGCCGGGAAGTTCGAAGAGTTCACCTCGAAACGTGGGCGCCCAGAACAGGTTGTCCCCGACATGTGGAAGGAAGTCTGGACTTACTTCCAGGCCCCTGGAAATCCGATGCGCGCTTACGGGTCGGACTTTGAGATCTACGACGACCTGTCCGACCCGACCAATATGCGGGTGAGGCTCTTCGTTGGCGTGAAGCCGTAAATTCAATGGCCGGCTTCAGAGCCCTTCCAATAGTGAGGCTTCGCAAAGTGTAGCTCTGCCGACAATTCGTGATTACCGGCTCAGTGGAGGGGTGATGTAGTCGTGTACAACACTTTAAAATAAAAATCACGATCGTTTAGAATCAATGGCTTGGGAGGGTACAAACATACTTGACTAACCCATTCTGAGCCGGATTCCATTTTATGATTTCCTCGGCACGCGGCTGTATTCATTGCTCTTGACATTGAGGGCTGACGCTGCCAACATGCAGAAAGAGATTGGCGGTTTCCGCTTGTTTCTGACGGGTTTGGAGGTGGTCGGAGTCGAACCGACGCCCAGCGAAGGTGGGAGCCCTGCAGGCGCACCAAGCCACCCCCAAATCCTGAAGCATTGTAGCAATATGCCGATGGAAATCAAGAAGCCAGTTTCGGAGTTTGACAAGGCGCTGAAAGCGATCCTGCGCGTCTCTAAGGACGACATGAAGTTGATGCTGGCGCGGGAGAAGCGGGCGAATGCAGGGAAGCCGAAGCGCGGGCCGAAGCCAAAGCGCTCGACCGTAGGTGTATAGTTGTTCTCGGAACCATCCGCTAGATTACGTTATTTGTTCTTGGGGACTTTGAGCCGCCACGCTCTCAGTCCCTTATCTTTAGCGTAAACGCGATTCCCGTCTTTGTCGGTTATCCAAGCCCTAAAAATGACCCGATACCCGCCTTCAACGGCAAGCTGTTTGTCAGCCATAGGCGAACCGTCCTCCTTTCTCGCGGCAGAGCCACGTGCCTGTATACATGGCTTGCTGCAAGTTGGAGATAAGGACGGTTCCGAGAACCAGCGATTCTAGGCTCGCCATCAAAAACAATATGTGACAGGGGTCACGGAACATTGGCCGAATAAGCAACCCACCCCAAGGGGCGGGTTTTGTATTGGAGTAAACGGTTTGCTCACTCCGGTTCGGGATCGAGGACGTGGTGCGATAGCGTGCCTGCTGGCTCTTGTGCGTGGTGCCCGTCCAGGCACTCCAATGCGGCAACTTTCCAACTATGCGCGGCCTTTTTCGGTTCAGCGTCTTGTGCTCCGCTTTGGGCTAGCGTATGAACTTTTACGCCAAGTGTGCAGTGTTCCTTACTGCATTTTAGAAATGCACAATAAATCGGTGGACGAACAAGGCTGGAGAACGAAGCGGCCTCTGTCTTTTCCAGCTTCCCTGCAAGATGTAATGATCCAAGCCCGCAGTTCGGGCATACAAAGTTTACAAAGTCGCCGTCCGTGGCTGGGCGCGTTCGGCGTTGCGTTATATCTGGAAGGACTCGAAGCGGGAGCGTTGTTGCAACTCCACAATCCTTGCATGGCAGAATTGCAAAAATCGGACCCATCGGCATCTCCTGAGTTGAGCGCGTATTAGCATTGTGGTGGTTAATAGGCCAATGTCTCCATTTATGAAATTTTCACTTTATCGGCGTCAGCCCCTTTTATCTGGTCGAAGTAGTTGGATTTCGGTACTACAGGCACTCTTGCTAGGTGCCCCAGCGAACAGGTTATCCCCTTCATACCGCGCCACTCTGAGACAGCGATTTTCGGCGTCGTACCTGAAGTGGAGGTTTCCCCTTGTGTATGAACTCTGGCATGAGCTGGGCAGCCTGCCACGTCGCATTCGAGAGATTCACGAAAGAGGTCTATCGGATCAAGGATTGCACCTTGGGGCGGTGATCGAAACCCTTCCTGACGGATCTTGCCGACGAGACCGCGACGGCCATAGCCGCATTGAGGACATACAAAATCTACAAAAGGCTCGACCGTGGGCGACGTTGCTGGATCACCTTTTATACTTGGAAGGACGAGAGGCAGGATTGGCGTCTTGTGCTCGCAATGGTCACAGTCCCAGATATAAAACATTTCCATGATGAGCGCGATTATGCGCTCGCGTCGCATCCTAAGGATGTGATGGCGGTCACGGTGCGATGGGATAAAGCCACCCGCGAATCGCGTCAGCGGTGCAGGGCGCTGACGATATCGTGCTGCGAGTCAACGATCATCTCGTTGATTGTTCCCTGTGCGTCGATATGCTTTGCAATTAGTCTGCTCGTAGGGGCAAAGAAGAAAGCGCCACCGCCACCACCGAAAAAGCGACATCTATGCATATCTTAAGTACGAACTGCGCCGTTACGATAGGGTCGCCGCGCATATCTCTAAGGAGTCCATTGATGCTCAGAGCCAGCAAAATCGGCGGCATTATCCACGGGGCGGAAACGAACCAAGCAATCGCCAACGCGATTCGTTTTGCTTTATGCTTCGGCTGGCTAGTATCGGGTATTGTCGTCGGTTGGTTCTTTCGGGGCGAACTAAATCCATCGACTATTGCGGGCGCGAATGGACCTATAAGGGTGCTGATGATTAGTGCGATCATTAGCCACTGGTCGATCGTCATTTGTGCGGTACTCCAGCATAGGCATAAGAGCGCCACGATTATACGCCCGTGATGTTCGGTTTCTTTTTGGGGCCGCGCCTCTTGCTAAAACGGCTCGGTTTGGTTTTTCCCAATCAATTCTTTGTAGGTAATGCGCTTGCCAGCGACTTGCGCGAGTGCGGCAACGAAGCGGTCTGAGTCGTTTAATGGGTTGTCTTTCGTGGCGCGGTTGTTGTAACGGAAAACCTGTTCATCGATATAACTCTCAAGGTGGGACGGTTCGACGGCAACATACGTTCCCGCGAGAGTGCGCTGCAAGAGGCTCCAGAAGTTCTCTAAGCCGTTTGTGTGAACCTGGCCTTGGGCGTACGTCACGGCATGGTTGACCGTCTCATGCAGATAGCGGCTGTGCAGCAGATCGTAACCCACATGGCTGTCGGTATAGACCGCCGTGCCAAACTTCACTTGCTTCTGTACTTCGGTCTGTAGCGTGGCGCGGGTCACATCGGGAACGACTCTGGCGCGAATCTGTTTCTTGCTTCGATCAAGGATGCCCATTACAACGGTCTTACCGTTAGAGCCGCCGCGCTTCTCGTAGCGCACCTTTTCATCCTTATGCATGTTTCCGAGTCTGCCACCGATGAACGTCTCGTCAACTTCAACGGGGCCGCCGTCTGTGCCACCGAGTTTCGTGTTGAACGTGCCAGCCTTGAGAGCCAAGCGAAGCCGATGCAGCATAAACCATGCCGACTTTTGGGTTACGCCAAGCGAGCGGTGCAATTCGTAAGAGGAAACGCCGTTCTTATCGTTGACCAGCATCCAGAGAGCGGGAAGCCATTTGGTAAGCGAGATGGGCGAATCCTCAAATATCGTCTCAACCTTGACACTGAACTGGCGACGGCAGTGGTGGCACTTCCAGCGTTTCTGCGTCTTTATGTAGTAGGGATTCGCGGCGTTCTCGCCAATGCAATCAGGGCATTGCGGGCCGTCGGGCCAGCGCATGGCGGAAACCGTATCAACGCAAACCTGCTCATCGCTGAACGCCAGTATCGCTTCTTGTAATGTCTTGGGATTGGAGTTCATTATATGCCCCCTACTGACCCTTCAAAAAGTCTGCGAGAACCGTTCGCGGATCATTACCGTCCAGCAGTTCTTGCTCTGCTTTCTCAAACTTTGGGGCCGGACGTTGCTCGACAACGGCTAGAGCGTTTTGAAGCGATGATTCGGGAATCTCTTGCGCGTACTGCAGCACGAGAATCTTGTAAGCTTCGCGGTATTGAGAAGCGGTACGGTAATCCCGCAGGACTTGAAGAAGCTGATAGTTGTGCTCGCTGATTGTCATGCCCACATCATTGCATATTGGCGTGGGTTAGTCAAGTATATTCTTACCCTTGGGAGGAAATTGTTTGCATGTCGTTGATTCCATAGCTAGTTATACGTATCCATGTCTGCGCGTAGAACTTAGCTGGGCTTCTCGGGCGCATGTCAGCGTACTTGCGTTCCAATCTAGGAATTGTCAAAGGGCGATTTACATCCGCGGCATCGCTGCGAGCCAGCTAGAGGCACGTTATCCCTAGCTTCACAGAGTTGGTTGTAGTGGGACGAGAGAGCAAACGCAAGAGAATTTCGGGGCAGCAGGAAACGAAAGTAACCAGGGTGGTCCCGGCGGCCCGGACCCGGGCTGAAGCCCAACTCTTCTCAAGCGGAAGTCACCCGGCTAAAGCCGGGTGCTTCCACCTACCGCTGGTTGATTAGCTGGATCGTTTGCAGCACGACGTCGCCGACAATCTGAAGCGACTTTGGACTCAGTTTGTCGAGGGTGTCCTGCGTGGTGTGGTGGTAGGCGTTGGCATAACCGTAGTCGATGTCGATGATGTCCACCACTGGCACACCGATCTTAGCGAACGGAATGTGGTCGTCTTCGATGGCTATGGTCTGCTGGAAGAAGTGCGACTGGTATCCCAGCGTGCTTGCCACCTTGTACACCAGGTCGCTCAGCCACGGGGTTGAGTTGGTGTCACGCTGAATGTCGAGGTCGGCGTCGCCGATCATGTCAAGCAGGATGAAGGCCTTGATGTTCTTGGCGGTCCCGTCTTTTTGCCAGTGCTCAGCCAGGTGCTTGGTTCCGTAAAGGCTGTCGGAGGCGGTCCATTTCACAAACGCCTCTTCCCCGTCCGTCCAAACCAGCCAAACACTGTATCCGTCGAGCGGCTTGCCACGCAGTTGGTTGGCCAACTCCAACAGCAAGCCGGAGGTCGATCCGCCATCGTTGGCGCCAACGAACTCCTTGGGTAGCGGGTAGTTGGTGTCGTAGTGACTGGCAATGACGATGATGCCGTCTTTCTTGCCGGGAAACTTGGCGATGATGTTGTGGATGGGAAATTTTCCCGCGGGCGTCGTCGCGGTGAACGCATCAACTTCGACTTCGTCACCCTTCAGCTTCGATTGGATGTACTGCTCGACCTTGACGTGGCCCGGGCTTCCCGCCGGACGTGAGCCGAAGGCGACGATCTCCTTCACGTATTGCATGGCGCGGGTGGGGTTGATGAGGGGCGCGGGCGGCGATGGCGCGGCGGATACGGGCGCAGGAGCTTCGGCAGGGGTTACAGGTTTTGCTTCATTGGCGCTGGCAGTAGCGGGCGCGGAATGCTGTTGCGTGCAGCCAACGAGAGCGACGAGGGCAACAACGAATGGGAGGAGGATCCGGGGGGCAGTCATTCAATGACAATTGTAAATGGCTGGCCACAGGCGAGCTGTATTGGCTGCACTGACCTGTGTGCTAGATTGTCTGCACCATGACAACCTCAGGAAGGCTTGTCGCTGTCCTCCCTGTCCTCGTGCTTCTGCTGGGCGACCTCGCTGGTCAGCAAGGCAAGCCTGTGCAAGGCCGCCTGTCGCTTCCGAACAAAGATTGGGGGATCTTCCTCCAACTGCCAGGGTTCACGGTCAAGGCGGTTGAAACGAAGCCCAACGGGAGCCGTTACCTGCTGGCACAGAACGATGCAACGGGCGTCTCGGTGTCGTTAACTTTGGAAGCGGTCGCGCCAGGGACACATGCGGCGTCTTGTGCAGAATCCCTGCAACAGCGCGCGAAGAACCCGCAGTTCAAAGTGAAAGACATAGGATTCTCGAAATCCGGAGACGCCGACGTAATGGAGTACACGATCCCGCAGTTTCAGGGCGTCCCCGTGAATCAGCGAAACCTGTTTGCGTGCGAGTTCTATGACAACACGTACATCGACCTCCACCTTTCAAAGGTCAAATACAACGCTGCCGACGAAGCGCTCCTGAACGGAGTAGTCAGTTCGATGCGCATTGATACGGCGCAGAAATCGAGCACGAGTCTTATGGAGGAAGGGAGCCGCCTGTTCCTGAAGGGCGACTACAAGGGAGCAATCGGGCCGTACTCGCAGGCTCTAGAAATGGAGAAGGCCAACCCGAAGTTGGGTAAGCCGCTGTGGTATGTGCTGATCGATAACCTCGGAATTTCGTATGGCATCACCGGTGACCTCTCGAAGGCGCTGGCGACGCTACAGTACGGCGTCAGCAAGGACTCGACGTACCGATGTTCTATTACAACTCGGCGTGTGCGTACGCCGAGATGAAAGACGAGCCGAAGGCAGCGGAAAATCTAAAGAAGGCGTTTCAGTACAAGGGCAACATTCTTCAAGGAGAGCAACTGCCAGATCCGCGGACCGATGACTCATTCAAAGAGTTGATGACCGATACATCCTTTCGGACACTGGTAGATTCGCTGATACAAGTAAAGTAATCGCATGAAATCGAATCGTGAAAAGCAGATCGGCCGCCCCGAAGAGCGGCCGACGAGAACTAACTGCTAATTCTTCCCTACCCCGCAACCTCTTCCAACTGCGCCTGGTCGAAGTCGAAGTTCGAATAGACGTGCTGGACGTCATCGCCGTCTTCGAGAACTTCGAGCAAGCGGAACATGGTATTGGCCTGGTGGCCTTCGAGCTTGGTGTAGGTCTGGGGAATCATGCCGATCTCGGCAACTTCAGGTGTGATGCCGGCCTTCTTTACGGCTTCAAGAACCGTTTCGTACGATGCAGGCTCGGTGATGATTTCCCAGTTGTCGCCATCGTCCACCAAGTCTTCGGCTCCGGTCTCGAGCACGATGTTCATCAAGTCGTCTTCTTTGGCGGCAGACTTGGCGATGACGATGTCACCCTTCTTGTGGAACATGTAGGCGACCGATCCGGCTGCACCCAAGTTTCCGCCGTTCTTAGAGAACGCATGACGGATTTCGCTGACCGTGCGGTTGCGATTGTCGGTAGAGACTTCCACGAGGATGGCCACGCCACCGGGCCCGTAGCCTTCGAAGGTGATCTCTTCGTAGCTGACGCCGGGCAGCTCGCCAGTACCGCGCTGGATTGCGCGCTTGATGTTGTCGGCCGGCATGTTCTCGGCCTTGGCTGCGGTCACGGCAGTGCGTAAACGGGGGTTCTTTTCGACGTCCCCGCCGTTCTTGGCTGCCATGCTGATTTCCCTAATCAGGCGGGTGAAAATCTTGCCGCGCTTGGCATCCAGCGCGCCCTTCTTGTGCTTAATTGTGGCCCATTTGGAATGGCCGGACATAGAGAGACCTCGTCAGATGTGGATAATTTCGGGATGACTTGCTGGGTGCGTCGTTTACCTTCCGCAGGCACAGCCATGCGCCCGGCCTGAAAGGGCTGCTTCCAGTTCGGGCGAAGCAAAATTATAGCACCGGCCATTGGGCGTTTTGTAGCCGCCTTATAAGTCGGGTCGCTCTGTCTCCGATATACCCGGCTGTGGTGGGGCTGCACTTTGGGAATTCGCGCCAAAAGAATCAGTGCGCTGCGGCCTTCATGCGGCGAGCCATCTCCTCGGGCGAAACGTCTTCCACGTGGGTGGCGATCCACCAATAATTGCCCTGGGGATCTTCCACCCCTCCGCTGCGGTCGCCGTAGAACTGGGTGGTGACTTCCTGAAGCGACTTTGCGCCTGCGGCGAGCGCGCTCTTGTACAGTGCATCCACGTCGGGCACGTACAGATAAAAGGTCATCGGCCGCGGCTTCCATTCGTCGCGGGTCTGACCGATCATCAGCACCGAATCTCCAATGGTGACTTCCGCGTGACGGATATTACCCTTGTCATCCTTCATTTCGTACTTCACTTGAGCATTAAATGCGCTCTTCAGGAAATCGATTTGAAGCGCGGCGTCGTCGACCGTGAGATAAGGCGTCACTGTGTGATAGCCATCGGGTACCGGCTTTGCTGCCATGATTTGTCACCTCTACAAAGAGAATTCCCAGAGTGCGGCCTGGTCGCGGTGCCCGATCTAAAACGAATGACGGGACGACCCATCCCAGCGTCTCAGGCGAAACGTTAGGGATTTTACCCCAAAAGTAGGCCTGTGCCCGTGAATAATTCGCAAGCGCCACAGGCGCTCAGTGAGCCATGGAACTTCCGCCACGGCCCCGAACGCGCTTCATGGCAAATGCAATCGGAGCGCACAGCAGGCAGACGTAGCCGAGGTAGCGGAAGTCGTCGACAAACGACATTAAGGCAGCCTGCTGGTTCAAGACGCCATCCAACAACTTGTAGGCCTGTTGGCCAGCAGTACCGAGCTACGCATGCTGCGTGAAATAGCCCCATATGGCTTGGTACTGCTGCTGGAAGTTATGGCTCGCACCGTTAATGGAGTGCACCAGTTCATTGCGGTGTACCTGTTCATGCCGTGCCAGCATGGTGTTCATGACGGCGATTCCGATGCTGCCGCCAACGTTGCGCATCAGGTTGTAGAGGCCACTGGCATTGCCGATTTCTTCGTTTGGCAGCGTGCCCATGGTGGTTGCGGCTAGCGGAACGAATATCAGGCTCATGGAGGCGCCGCTGAAGACGATAGGCCACAGCAGCGACCACTGCGAGATGCCCAGGTCGGCGCGTCCCATGGCGAAACTGCAGAGAGCGGTAAACACAAATCCGGCACACACCAGATAACGGTTATCCATCCGATCGGTGAGAAGTCCGATTACCGGCATGAAGAACAGCGACCCGAGGCCGCGCGGGCTTACCGCCAATCCCGCCGCGAGGGCCGTATAGCCGAGCAGCTCCTGGAAGAACAGCGGCAGCAGCGTAACCAGTCCGTAAACCACGCCTCCAAAGAGAAAAATAAGCAAACATCCGGCGGCAAAGTTGCGGTCTTTGAAAATCCGCAATCGCACCAGCGGTTTATCGTGGGTCAACTCACGTATGAGGAAAGCGACAAACGCCACCACCAGGATGACCACTGCCCAGCGGATCCAGGTTGCGCCAAACCAGTCGTCCTCCTGACCCTTGTCCAGGACGATCTGCAGCGCACCCAGCCAGATCGCGAGCAATCCCAGGCCGAGCGCGTCGAGCTTTCCCGCGATTGCCTTCTTGATATAAGGCGGGTCTTGGACGAAGCGGGCGATCATCATGACCGCGAAGATTCCCACCGGAATGTTGATGTAGAACGCCCAGCGCCAAGAGTACGTCTCGGTCAGCCATCCGCCCAGAGTCGGACCCAGCACTGGCGCCACCACCACACCAAGCGCGAAAACCGACATCGCCAGCCCCCGTTTTTCCGGCGGGAAGCTTTCCAGCAGGATGGCCTGGGATAGCGGCTGCAACGCACCGCCTCCCGCACCCTGCAAAGCACGAGCGAACAGCAAAACGGCAAGACTGGTGGCTGCCCCGCACAGGAACGAAGAAAACGTGAAGATGATGATGCAGGTAATCAGGAAGCGCTTGCGTCCAAACTTCAGCGAGAACCAGCCACTGGCGGGCAGCACAATCGCATTCGCCACCAGGTAGCTGGTCAACACCCATGTGGCCTCGTCGTTGGTGGCCGAGACGCTACCCGCTATGTGCGGGAGCGCAACCGCCGCAATGGAAGTGTCGAGCACTTCCATGAACGTGGCCAACATGACCGCGATTGCGATCATCCACGGGCTGGTCAGCGGGCGGGAGACAGTGCTTGCCTCAAGCGTTTCTGCAGTGGCTGGCAAAATTCTCCTGAGCGTTCGAAATTGTAATTTGAGCCCGACGTGCCAACTATCTTGGCTGGTTTCCCCAATTCTGGAATATTCATCAGATGCGCACGGTGGCGATTGGGAGCGTCAAATTTCGACCCGGCAACTTCCGGATGTGAAATCGCATTGCCTCATGCGATACATTTCTTCCATGGAACTATTCGTAAACGGCGAATCAAAATGCTGCGCTGATCCATCCTCACTGTCCCAATTCATCGAGCAACTGGGGATGAAGGGAGATCGTGTGGCGGTCGAACTGAATCGTGAAATCGTGCCGCGCGCACACTGGGACAGCACACAATTGCATGCCGGCGACCATCTCGAGATCGTCCACTTCGTGGGCGGTGGCACGGATTCTTGCTGAATTTGCCCGCTTTTGTTTTCCCGAACAGCAACATCTTCGCGTTTCATGCAGCAGTTTGTGAAACCCGCATGAATGGCGCGCCAAGTTTGGTTGACATGCGCGCTAACGCAAAATAAACTCAGGAAGTTACACGTGTTACCCATTGGTGCGGCAAGTCTTACGTTTCACCCTTCATCATGCCGGATTTCTATTTCGCACGATATCTTCCGTTGCTGATCCACGTCCTTGTGGCCGCTGGCATCGCCACGGGCATGGTCATTCTTTCCTGGCTGATCGGGCACCACAAGTTCAATAAAGCCAAAATGTCGCAGTACGAGTGCGGCATGACGCCAGTGGGTGACGCCCGCCAACGCTTCTCGGTGAAGTTCTACCTCGTCGCCATGTTGTTCATCCTGTTCGACGTGGAAGCCGTCTTCCTGTATCCCTGGGCCATCATTTTCAAGGACCTCAAGATGTTCGGTTTCTGGGAGATGCTGGTGTATATCGGCATCGTGCTCGCCGGGTACTGGTACATCTGGAAAAAGGGCGTGATCGACTGGAATAAGCAGGGCAAGGCGGAGAGGATCTGAACATGGCCCTGGCACCGGCAATCACCGACCTCGAACAACTCAAAGACCGGCCCGAGCTGACCCGACTGCTCGCTTGGAAGACGGATGCAGTCCAAGGCGCCAAATTCGACCGCAACGAGTTGTCGATCTATGTCGAGCGAACCTTCCTGCGGGAAGCCTGTAACACGCTTAAGAACGACCCGGAACTCAACTTCGACTCCCTTGCCGACCTCACCTGCGTCGATTGGACTCCCAACGATCCACGGTTTGAAGTTATCTATCACCTGTTTTCGACGGCTACCAAGAAGCGCATTCGGCTGAAAGTCCGTCTCTCTGGCGACGACGCCCGGGTCGATTCCCTCGTTCCTATCTGGCCCGGAGCGGATTTCTTCGAGCGAGAAGTCTTCGACCTGTTTGGCGTCCGTTTCCAGGAGCACCCCAATCTCAAGCGCATCATGATGCCCGATAACTGGGAGGGACATCCGCTGCGCAAGGATTACCCCGTCGAGGGATACCGGTAATCATGGCTGAAATGACACCAACTCCGGTTCAGGATGCGGCGACCGACCAGACCCTTGTCCTTAACATGGGCCCGCAACACCCCTCGACCCATGGAGTGTTGCGCCTGCTGCTTGAAGTTGATGGCGAAACCATCGTGCGCATCATGCCCGACATCGGGTTCTTGCACACCGGCATCGAGAAGACCTGCGAAGCCAAGTTTTATCAGCAGGTCGTGCCCCTGACCGACCGCATCGACTATCTCTGCCCCATGACCAACAATCTCGCCTATTGCCTGGCGGTCGAGAAGTTGCTGGGACTGGAGATTCCGCCGCGCGCGCAGTGGCTGCGGGTGATGCTGAATGAGTTGACGCGCATCAATTCGCACCTTGTCTGGCTGGGTACCCACGCCATGGACATCGGTGCGATGACCGTGTTCCTGTATTGTTTCCGCGAGCGTGAAGAAATCCTGCGACTGTTCGAAATGGTTTCCGGCCAGCGCATGATGACGTCGTACTTCCGCATCGGCGGGGTGTCGATCGAACCGCCTCTGGATTTCTTCGACCGGGTGAAGCGCTTCATCACACCCTTCCCCGAGCGCATCGATCAGTACGAGAACCTGCTGACTTCGAACCCCATTTGGGTGATGCGCACCAAGGGCATTGCTTACCTCAGCGCGGAAGACGCGCTGGCGCTGTGTGCTACCGGTCCGACACTCCGAGCTAGCGGTATCGACGTCGATTTGCGGCGTGACAATCCTTACACGGGATACGAGAACTTCAAATTCAACGTGCCGGTTTCGAAAGACGGCGACGTTTACGCACGGTACCTGGTGCGGGTTGCAGAGTTGCGCGAGTCGCAGAAGATGGTTGTCCAGGCGCTCGAGGGGCTGCCGGAAGGCCCGGTGAAGGCGGATGCGCCGAAAGTTGTTCTTCCCGATCGCGAGAAGATGAAGACGCAGATGGAAGCCCTCATCTATCACTTTAAGATTGTGACGGAAGGATTCACGGTACCGGAAGGCGAAGTCTATATGCCGATCGAGTCGCCGCGCGGCGAGATGGGCTACTACGTGGTGAGCGACGGAACCGCGAAGCCGTATCGCGTGCACATGCGCTCGCCGTCGTTTGCGAACTTGCAATCGCTGCGGAAGATGTGCGAAGGCCGCATGATTGCTGATGTTGTGGCCGCTATCGGCAGTATCGATATCGTGCTGGGCGATTGCGATCGGTAAAGCAGTTGTCAGTGGACAGTAGTCAGTTGTCAGTTTTTGGACTGGTTTGCGGTGTCGGCAGTTGCACCACAATAAGGCTGATTAGGACGTCTGCAAGAGTGCGGGGTACGTGAGTAAGCGGAATGAAATTTTCTGACCAACTGGAACAACGATTTGCGGAGATGTCGACGCACTATCCGACCAAGCGCTCGGTGCTGGTACCGATGCTGCTTTACATTCAGGATGAAGTCGGCTGCCTGACGGATGAGGCCATTCACGAAATCGCGCAACGCACCGAGTTGTCGGCCCTGGAAGTACGCAACGTCGTCAGCTATTACTCGATGCTTCGTACCCATCCCGTCGGCAAGTACAACCTGCAGGTGTGCACCAATGTGAGTTGCCTGCTGCGCGGCGGCGAAGAGATCCTAGAGCACTGCAAGAAAAAGCTGGGCGTCGGCAACAAGCAGTCCACGCCTGACGGTCTCTTCCATCTTGAAGAGGTCGAGTGCATCGGCGCCTGCTCCTGGGCCCCGGCCATGCAGTTGAATTACGACTATCACGAAAACTTCACCAACGAAAAGATTGATGAGTTGATCGACGGCATCAGGAAGAAAGAGCAACAGTAACAACTAACGATGGCTTACCTGGTCTCACATCCCGACGAAGTGAAGGTTGTCTCCAAGCGCTTTGGCATGGGAGCGACCAACCTCGACCGCTACCTGGAACTCGACGGTTACAAGGCATTGCAGAAAGCCATCGGGATGGGCCCGGACGCCATCATCAACGAGATGAAGGCCTCAAACCTGCGCGGCCGCGGTGGCGCCGGATTTCCCACCGGCATGAAGTGGTCATTCGTTCCCAAGCAGTCGGCCAAGCCCAAGTACGTGCTGTGCAACGGTGACGAGAGCGAGCCGGGCACCTGCAAGGACCGACTGATCTTCGAGCACGATCCTCATTCCGTGATCGAAGGCGTGATGATCGCGGCGATCGCCGTCGGCGCCAAAACAGGCTTCATTTACCTGCGCGGCGAATACCGCTATCTGATCGAGATCATGGAGAGGGCCGTAGCGGATGCCTACGCACGCGGCATCATCGGCAAGAACATTTTCGGCTCCGGCGTCGATCTCGACGTCTACGTGCATTCTGGTGCAGGCGCTTACGAGGTCGGCGAAGAGTCGGCTCTCATGGAGTCGCTCGAAGGCAAGCGCGGCGTGCCGCGCATCCGTCCTCCGTTCCCCGCGGTTGTTGGGCTGTGGGGCGGCCCCACGGTGATTAACAACGCCGAAACCCTGGCGAGCGTTCCACACATTATCCTGGGCGGCGGCGAATGGTTCGCCAACATTGGCACCCCGAAGAATGGCGGCACGCACCTGGTCAGCATCAGTGGCAACGTCGAAAGGCCCGGTGTTTATGAGCTGGCCCTGGGCTACAACCTGAAGAAGATGATTTACGAAGTGGCCGGCGGCATCCCGAACGGACGCAAGCTCAAAGGAGTGGTACCCGGCGGTTCCTCCGTTCCTATCTTGTTGCCGGAAGAGATCGACATCCCCGCCGACTACGATGGGCTGGCGAAGGCGGGCTCCATGTTGGGATCGGGCGCCGTCATCGTGCTCGACGACTCGATGTGCATCGTGCGATTCGCGTTGCGGGTGGCCAAGTTCTACCAGCACGAGAGTTGCGGCTGGTGCATCCCCTGCCGCGAAGGCACCGACTGGATGAAAAAGACGCTGACACGCTTCCATGCGGGCGGCGGCGTAGCGAAAGACATCGACAACCTGAAATACCTGGCAGAAAACATGCTCGGCCGGACGTTTTGTCCACTGGGTGACGCAGCGGCGATGCCCATCATTTCGTACGTGCAGAAGTATCGCAAAGAGTTTGAGGAGCACCTCGACGGCAAACCGTGTCCGTTCGAAAAGGCTGCGGAGCCGGCGTTGGTTTAGTTTCGACTGGTTGAATCCCACCCTTTCGCAGCGAAAGGATGGGGCACCCAGATTTTGTTGCATCAAGGAAGATCGTGGCTGACGTAACTCTCACTGTTGACGGCAAGAAGCTGACAGTTCCGGCGGGAACGCTGCTCATTGAAGCCTGCAAGACGACCGGCATCGAAGTGCCCGCGTTCTGTTACTACCCTGGCCTGTCGCTGCAGGGCGCGTGCCGTATGTGCCTGGTGGAAATCGAGAAGATGCCCAAGCTGCAGACCGCCTGTACTACGCCGGTCGCCGAAGGCATGATCGTCACCACCGAGAGCGACAAGATTAAACAGGCCCGCAAGTCGATGATCGAACTGCTGCTCGCCAACCACCCGCTCGATTGCCCGGTGTGCGATGCCGGTGGCGAATGCGAGTTGCAGGACATGACCTTCAAGTACGGCGCCGCCGAATCGAAGTTCATGGATATGAAGAACCACCGCGAGGAGCAGCAATGGTCTCCCGTGGTGTACTTTGACCGCCCGCGCTGCATTCTTTGTTACCGCTGCATCCGCGTATGCGGTGAAGGCATGGACGTCTGGGCTCTGGGCATCCAAAATCGCGGCTCCAGTTCAATCATCGCCCCCAACAAAGAGGACCACCTCGAGTGCGAAGAGTGCGGCATGTGCATCGACATCTGTCCTGTCGGCGCGCTGACCTCTGGAGCCTATCGCTACAAGACGCGTCCGTGGGAGATGAAGCACGTCGGCACCGTCTGCACCCACTGCGGAGATGGCTGCAAGACGACATTGGGTGTTCGTCGCGCCGATACCGGCATGGAAATCGTGCGCGGCGACAATCGCGATAAGAGCGGCATCAACGGTGACTTCCTCTGTATCAAGGGCCGCTACGCCTTTGACTTTGCTAACAACGGCGAGCGTCTCAGCACGCCACTGATCAAGAAAGACGGCAAGTTTGTTGCGGCGAAGTGGGACGAGGCTTTCGACCTGGTTGCCTCGAAGTTCAAGGAAGCGCTGACGACATCTGGCCCGGCGTCCGTCGGCGTAATCGGATCGAACCGTACCTCAAACGAAGAGAACTACCTGCTGCAGAAGTTTGCGCGCCTGGTGCTGGGTACTAATAATATCGACCACCATCGCACCGCGGACTTCCCTGCTTTCGCTTCGGCGCTGGCTGGAAAAGCAAATGCCACGGCTTCGATGCGGGATGTCGCGAGTGCGCCGGCGGTCCTCGTGATCGGCAACGATCCGACGGAGCAGCATCCGCTGCTGGCATGGCAGATCCGTACCAACGTACGCTTGCATCGCGCCAAGTTGTACGTCGCGAATTCGTCGCCGATCAAGCTGCGGCGTCAGGCAACTGCATTTGCGCAGATCGCGCCGGGCTCGGAAGGCAGCTTCGTCCAGTTCCTTGCCGGCAATGATTCGGCAGCCGATGCAGTGGCTTCTCCGCACGTCACCCGTGAGGCGCTCAACGAGTTACGCGACAACCTGAAGGCCGAGCAGGGACTGGTCATCATCTTCGGGTCTGAGTTGCGCGGAGCAGACGTCAAGACATTAGTCGATATCGGCCTGACGCAGGGCGCGAAGTTCATTTGCCTTGGCGATTACGCCAACTCACGTGGTGCTTCTGACATGGGGCTTTATCCCGACCTTCTACCGGGGTACGCCCCTGTGGACAGCGCGACCAGGTTCCACGAGAAGTGGCTGGATGCCATCCCCAACACCGCCGGGCTGAACCTGCTGCAGATGACCGACGCTGCGAAAGAAGGCAAGCTGAAGGCACTCTATGTGGTCGGTTCAAATCCGGTTGCACGCTACAACATCGATCCCTTCGCGTTGTCGAAAACGTTTGTAGTTGTGCAGGATATGTTCCTGACGGAAACCGCAGGAATCGCCGATGTGATACTGCCGGTTGCCAACGCTTACGAAAAATCGGGAACTTACACCAACACGGCGGGTGATTTGCAACTGCTGAAGAAAGCGGGCGACTTTGGCGGCACACGCACCGACTTCGAGTGCATCGTACGCATCGCGCAGACCATGGGTTACGACGTGAGCAAACTCGTTCCCTTCGGCAACAGTGGCACCCGCGCCGACATGGGACAAACGCGTGGCGCTCAGTCGGGCGAGTCGGACCAAAACGCAGTGTGGCTCACGGCACGCAACCTCGAGTCCAAGATGAGTCCTTATGATCCTGTCGCCATGCTTGATGAAATTCAGAAGCTGGTCCCGGGATATGACGTTTCGCGTCTGGCCATACTCGCAGGGCAGGATGAGCATACACAGTTCGCGCAGATTACAGGTGCGACCGGAGCGGGACATCCAGAATTGATTCTGCCCTCGAACGACACATTATTTACATCTGGCACGCTGGGCCATTACTCCACCACGCTCAACTCCGTGATGGAACGCAACCAGACTTCACCGGCCGACAAGGAAGTCGCCGCTGACTAGCAGTGGGCGCGCTGTCTTGCGCCGGTCCTTTGTGGGTAGCTGTAGGCAACGCGGCTCAGGCCGCGCGTAACGAAGCAGCGAGAACGCATTCATTCAATGACTATTGGAACCTACATCCTGGTATCGCTGATCAAGATCGCGATCGCCGTCTTTGTCCTGCTCACCGGCGTGGCGTACACCACGCTGGCGGAACGCAAAGTGGTTGCGCGCATCCAGAACCGGTGGGGGCCCTCGCGAGTGGGGCCGTTCGGCATCTGGCAGCCGCTGGCCGATGGCTTAAAGTTTATCTTTAAGGAAGACATTACACCTCCCTTTGTAAACAGACCCTTATACCTACTGGCGCCCATCCTGTCTTTGACCGTGGCGCTTACCGCGATTGCCGTAGTCCCAATCGGCCCATGGGTCACGATTGGCGGAATCCACACTCCCTTGCAGATCGCCGACGTCAACATCGGGCTGCTGATCATCCTCGGCCTCACGTCAATCGGCGTGTACGGAATCGCACTGGCAGGGTGGTCTTCCAACAGCAAGTACTCGATGATGGGCAGCCTGCGGGCGACCGCACAGATGGTGAGCTACGAGATCGCGCTGGGCCTTTCGCTGGTCGGCATATTGATTCTGTCAGGCAGCTTCAGCTTGCGCGACATTGTCGATTCCCAGGCGGGAACCTGGCTTGGGTTCATTCCAAAGTGGAACATCTTCAAGGGACAGTTCGTCGCGTTCTTTATTTACATTATGGCCGCCTACGCCGAGACCAACCGCATTCCCTTTGATCTGGCGGAAGCGGAAACGGAATTGGTGGCGGGCTATCACACCGAATACAGTTCGATGAAGTTTGCCATGTTTTTCATGGCCGAGTACGCCAACATGTTCACCGTTGCTTGCCTGGCTACGGTGCTGTTCCTCGGCGGATGGTCGGGCCCGGTTTTCGGACCGGCAATTCTGCAGGCATTCCTACCGATCATCTGGTTCGTGGTGAAGGTGCTGGCTTTTATCTTTATTTACATCTGGGTCCGGGGAACGCTTCCCCGCTTCCGCTATGACCAGTTGATGGCGTTCGGTTGGAAGTTTCTCTTGCCGCTGGCGATTGCAAACATTCTTGTCACCAGCCTGGTTGTGGCGCTGAAGTAGCTCGGTGGTTCTGAGATTTACCCCGGCAGGCGTCAATGCCGGGAAAGTGATCATCATGCATCTAGTCTTGTTCATCATTTTCGGAGCGCTATGCATCGGAGCAGCGATCAACCTGCTGGTGCAGAAGCATCCGATCAACAGCGCGCTGTCGCTGATTGTAGTGATGGGTTCCCTCGCGCTGCTTTACCTGCTGCTGGGTGCTGAATTCGTCGCGGCCGTGCAGGTCATCGTTTACGCGGGCGCGGTGATGGTGCTGTTTGTTTTCGTCATCATGCTGCTGAATGCCGCTGAGGAAGAGCGCACTCCGCATGGCAGCCGCGTAGCAACCCTGCTCGGTGTGCCCGGACTCATCGTCGGACTTGGTATAGGTATTTGGGTGGTCCTCCGCTACGCAGGCTTGGACCGCATCGCGATCGGCGGCCCGGAAATACTCAACGGCACCGAGGGATTTGGCAATCCGCGCGCCGTTGCGCAACTGCTGTTCCGCGACTACCTGCTGCCCTTTGAAGTCACGTCGGTATTGATCCTGATCGCAATTATGGGCGCCGTGGTCCTGGCCCGGAGGGAGGAATAAATGGTTCCTCTATCCTATTACCTGGTTCTTAGCGCGATTCTGTTTGCCTGCGGTGTGGCCGGATTTCTGATCAAGCGCAACATCATCACCATCTTCATGTCGATTGAGTTGATGCTCAACGCGGTCAACCTCACATTCGTTGCCTTCGCCGCGGAGTTGAAGATGCTCAGCGGGCACGTATTCGTTTTCTTTGTGATGGTGGTAGCGGCGGCTGAAGCTGCCGTGGGCTTAGCAATCATCATTGCCGTATTCCGCACGCGCGAAACTCTGAACGTCGATCGCGTGAATCTTCTCAAACTATGAGCCTTTATCTTTGGATCATCCCGTTGTTGCCGTTGACCGGTGCCGCCATCAATGGCCTGCTGGGCAAGCGCTTCCCCAAGGCGGTGGTAAACGCCATCGCCCTCGGAGCAACGGCCTCTGCTTTTGCGTACGCGCTCTACGTCGCGTATCGGTTCATGGGCCTGCCCGCCGACCAGATTCCCCATATCGAGCGCTATGCCACGTGGATGACAGCAGGCTCATTTACTGCTGAGTTCGGCATCTACCTCGACCAACTTTCGCTGGTGATGCTGCTGGTCGTCACCGGCGTCGGCTTCCTGATCCACATCTACTCCGTCGGATACATGGAGCACGAAGGCGGCTACTACCGCTACTTCGCCTACCTCAACATCTTCATGTTCTTCATGCTCACCCTCATCCTGGCAAACAACTATCTGCTGATGTTCGTGGGATGGGAGGGCGTGGGCCTGGCCTCGTATCTGCTGATCGGCTTCTGGTTCCTCAAGGACTCTGCCGCCAATGCCGGCAAGAAGGCCTTCATTACGAATCGAGTCGGCGACTTCGGCTTTCTGATCGCGCTCTTCCTGCTTATCAAGCACTTCGGGACTCTGCAGTACGAAGCCGTCTTCAAAGCGCTGTCGGCGTATCCAGTCGAAGCATCGGCAGGCCTACTGACCGCTATCGGCGTGCTGATGATGGTGGGCGCCAGCGGCAAGTCCGCGCAGATTCCTCTCTATGTCTGGCTGCCCGATGCGATGGAGGGTCCCACTCCGGTCTCGGCCTTGATTCACGCGGCGACGATGGTGACGGCCGGCGTTTACATGATCGCGCGCTCCAACGCAGTGTTTAATCGCGCACCGATTGCGCTGATGATCGTTGCTGTTATCGGCACGTTGACTGCGATCTTCGCTGCGTCGATTGGCATTCTGCAGACCGACATCAAGAAGGTGCTGGCGTATTCCACGATTTCGCAGCTCGGATACATGTTCATGGGTTGCGGCGTTGCGGCGTACGGTGCAGGCATTTTCCACCTGATGACCCACGCCTTCTTCAAGGCGCTGCTTTTCTTGTCAGCCGGAGCCATCATTCACGGCCTTGGCGGTCAGCAGGACATGCGCCACATGGGCGGCTTGCGCAAGTACATGCCCAAGACGTTCTGGTGCATGACAATCGCGACTTTTACCATCGCGGGCTTCCCTCCCCTGGCAGCCTTTTTCTCCAAAGACGAAATTCTCTGGGCTACCTGGGCGAGTGGGAACCACGTGCTGTGGCTGATTGGACTGATCGCCGCGGCCATGACTTCGTTCTACATGTTCCGACTCTGGTTCATGACGTTTTTTGGCGAGTACCGTGGCGCTCCAGCAGAGGATTTCCACCACGACCACGACAGCCATGACGTGCATAGTGGCCACGGAACTCCGCACGAGAGCCCGATGGTCATGATTTTTCCGCTCATGATCCTGGCTGTGCTTTCATTCGTTGGCGGATGGGTCGGTGTTCCCTCGATCCTTGGCGGCTCGGACCACTTTGATCGTTTCTTGGCGCCGGTCTTCCGCAACCAGGTACCTGTTGAAATGAAATTGGAGGTTGTCAGCAAAGAAGAGCTAGCTGCCCAGCATGAAGAGGGGTCCACCGAATTGCTCTTCATGGGAATCTCGGTTGGTGCCGCTGCGCTGGGCTTCCTTGGCGCTTGGTTTCTGTACTACAAGCGAACAGATCTTCCCGCCAAGATGGCTGTGGCTGCTGGCGGTCTGTATACCTTCGTGCTCGACAAGTACAAGGTGGACGAATTTTATGGGGCGGCGGTCATTCGACCGATCGTGCTGGCCTCCACCAACATTCTCTGGAAAGGCATCGACGCCACGCTGATCGATGGCGCGGTCGATGAAAGCGCTGCCGGCGCGCGCGACATCTCTGACGGAATGCGCCACATGCAGTCCGGCAACATTCGCTCCTACGCGGGATGGGTCGCCTTCGGTGCGGCTGTCGTGATCGCCTTCATGGTCTGGAAGGGTGTGCGATGAACTACATCGACAACAACATCATCACCATCGTGACCTTCCTGCCGTTCGCCGGTGCATTGTTGCTGGCCATCTTCCCACGCCGCGATCGCGATATCCGCTGGTTCGCCCTGGGCATCTCACTGGTCACGTTGCTAGCCTCGCTGCATCTTCCCTGGCATTACGTGCGCGGACTGGATGGCTTCCAGTTCGAGCAGAACCTGCCCTGGATTTCGCATCCCAACATTCACTACCACCTTGGGATCGACGGCATCTCCATGTGGCTGGTAGTGCTGACGACCTTCCTCACGCCGTTGTGCGTTTTGATTTCCTGGAAGTCGGTGAACGCTCAGGTGAAAGAGTTCTTCATCTTGATGCTGATTCTCGAGACGGCGATGATTGGCGTTTTCGTCGCGCTCGACTTGTTCCTCTTCTACTTCTTCTGGGAAGCCACATTGATCCCGATGGCGTTAATCATCGGCATCTGGGGACATGGCCGTCGTATCTACGCCGCGGTCAAGTTTTTCTTGTACACCATGATCGCATCGGTATTCATGCTGGCCGCGATCATCTGGCTCTACACCCACACCGGCAGCTTCGACTTCGTCACCATCCGGGATGCTATCCAGAGCGGACAGGTGGAAGGCTTCAGCTCCGCCGCCAGGTGGCTGTTCCTGGGATTCTTCGTTGCGTTCGCCGTGAAGGTTCCACTCTTCCCGCTTCACACCTGGCTGCCTGACGCGCACGTGGAAGCGCCAACAGCAGGTTCCGTCCTGCTGGCTGGTGTGCTGCTCAAGATGGGAACTTACGGGCTCCTGCGCTTCTGCGTCGGCATCTTTCCCGAACAGGCGCGGAGCAACGCTCCCTGGATCATCGTGCTGGCTATCATCAGCATCATCTCCGGCGCATTAGTTGCGATGGTGCAGCCCAATGTGAAGAAGCTGATCGCCTACACGTCGGTCAGTCACTTGGGCTTTGTTGTGCTCGGCATCTTCAGCTTCACCCAGATTGGCATGGACGGCGCGGTGTACCAGATGCTCGGGCACGGCATCTCGACCGGCGCGCTGTTCATGTTGCTGGGCATGATCTACGAACGCCGCCACACCTACGAGATTTCCGAGTATGGCGGCATCGCCACGCCCATGCCGGTGTACGCCACGTTCTTCACGTTCATCATGCTGTCGTCGGTGGGCTTGCCTCTGCTCAACGGCTTTGTTGGCGAGTTCCTGATCCTCAGCGGAGCCTTCCAGGCCCGGCAGATTTACGGGATTCTCGCTGCGACCGGAGTGATCTGGAGCGCCTGCTATTTGCTGTGGATGTATCAGCGCGTGTTCTATGGCAACATCACCCATCCGGTGAACAAGGCTCTGCAAGACATGGATGCGCGGGAACGTGTCGCGATGTGGCCGCTGGCAGTCGCAGCGCTCGTCATGGGTGTAGCTCCCAATTTGTGGCTGCATTCAATTGACCCGTCAGTTTCCTTCACGCTCAAGCAATTCTCCAGTGGAGTACAGGTCGCTGCGCCCTCGGCCGCCCACGTTACCCAAGCTCTCATGCAGGTGATCGGACGATGATTCCGACCGTTGACTATATCCGGATCCTCCCTGAAGTGGTGCTCACCATCTTCGGCATCCTAGTCATGCTGGTGGATCCGCTCATTCCGACACAGGACTCCAAGAAGCCCCTAGGCGTGATTGCACTGCTGGGCTTACTGGCTGGCGTGGCCGCGACGCTCTATCAATCAGCCTATTATGGCGAGGCGTTCTACCACATGGTGCGCGTCGATGCCTTCAGCATTTTCTTTCATCTCGTCATTCTTCTGATTGCCCTGGTCGTCATCCTCAGTTCATTCGACTATCTCGAAGTCCAGCAGATTAAGGCTGGTGAATACTACGGGCTCGTCCTGTTCGCCACCGTCGGCATGGTCCTCATGTCGTCGGCCATTGAGTTGGTGCTGATTTTCATCGCGCTGGAGATCTCGTCCATCTCGACCTACGTCCTTGCCGGATTCCGGCGCCGGGCCGCGGAAAGCGCAGAAGCGTCGCTTAAGTATTTCCTGCTGGGATCGTTTGCCACGGCTTTCTTCCTTTACGGCGTAGCCATGGTGTTTGGCTCGACGGGATCGACCAACATTTACGTCATCGCAGAAATCCTGAAAACGCACCAGTCGGTGCTGACGTATCTCGCCGTCGGTTTGATGTTTGTCGGACTGGGCTTCAAAATCGCCTCGGCTCCCTTCCACGTTTGGACTCCGGACGTGTACGAAGGCTCGCCGGCGCCGGTTGTGGGATTCATGTCCACCGGCCCGAAAGCGGCTGCATTCGCAGTACTGCTGCGCGTGCTCTTCGCCACCGGCGCTCCCGGATGGTTCTGGATGGTCTGGGTCTCAGCCGTGCTGTCGATGTCGATTGGCAACATTGGCGCGCTGGTGCAGAACAACGTCAAGCGCCTGCTGGCCTATTCCTCGATCGCTCACGCCGGATATGTTCTCGTGGCCTTTGCGGCCGGCCAAACCATGGGAATCTCCGCAGCGATGTTCTACGCCGCTTCCTACGCTGCCATGAATGTTGGGGCGTTCGCCATCGTTGCGCATCTCTCGGGTAGGGGTGAGAAGTACGTCACGCTTGAGGATTACGCCGGTCTCGGCCGCCGTTCCCCACTGATTGCGTCGATCCTTACAATCTTTCTGCTGTCACTGATTGGCATCCCGATCACCGGCGGCTTCTTTGCCAAGTTTTACGTGTTCTCGGCGGCCATGCACTCGAACCTGGTGGTCCTCACCATCATTGGCGTCATCAACAGCGCCATCGCTGCCTACTACTACCTGCGCATTATCGTTTACATGTATATGCGCGACGAGCGTGCGGTCGAACCTCCGGTTGCATCGATTCCCTTTAGCCTGGGAGCCGGCCTGGTCATCAGCCTGATCGCCGTGATCTACCTGGGTGTGCTCCCCAACCGTGTGTTGGATTACGCTATTCGCGGGGCGCAGGATTTGCTGAAGTAATTGTTGTCTGCAGCGATTCGTTTTGGTCAATTGAGGTTGTGCTCAGTGGACGACACACCAAAAGGGCTAGTTAGGGAACTAAAGACTTCCGTTCTCAAGAAGAGAGTCGGTCAGATCGCTCTTGCCGTGGTACTGGCCGAAGGGGTCTTGAGGCTCGTTACCGCCCTGACCTGGTACTTGATAATTCCAGTCATTGGCAAGTCCCTTCGCGGCCAGACTGAATCGGTATTGTTCCAAGCCGCAAGCACCAATCCCATACGGTGGGATACGTTATTCGGGTCCCTGCTAGAGTTCGTGCTTGTCGTGATCGTAGTTCTGTTCTTAAACCGTTGGATCCAACGGAAGCCAGCCAACCCCGAGGACGACGATCGAGTACAGGACGATCCCCCCGTCATTGAGGAAAGAACCTAGTCCGCTGGATATCAGATCCAAATCAAAACGCCCTGTCCGAAGACAGGGCATTTATTTATTGCCGAAGCCGAAACTAGACGACCTTGGCGAAGATGATAACCAGCGTGAACAGCACCAGCGACTCGATGAACGCCAGGCCAAGAATCAGCGCGAGCTGAATTCCAGGACGGGCACCCGGGTTGCGTGCCATGCCTTCGCATGCAGCAGCGCCAACTTTGCCCTGGCCGAGAGCGGCCAGACCGGCAGCGATGGCCATGCCAAAGCCCGAGGCAATCGCGACCCAGTTGGTGGTTGGTGCAGCGGCGGCTCCGCCCTGCGCGTACGCTGGCATGGTCATCATCATGATGGCCAGCAGCGAGAACATTCCGATCGACAGTTTCCGCATTGTGTTTCTCCTTATGAAATGCTGCCAGTGGGTGGTTGACGTCATCCTCGTGCAGACGCCCTCACGCTTGCAGCAAACTGTTTAGTGCTCGTGCGCCACCGCTTCGCCGATATACACCGTCGCCAGCAGCACGAAAATATAGGTCTGGATAAACGAGACGCCTACGTGCAGCAGCATGAAAAGCACCGGGATCGCGATCGGGAACAGCGAAAAGAACACCAGCGTCACCATGTCGCCGGCAAACATGTTGGCAAAAAGACGGACGGTGAGCGACAGAATTCGTGCCAGGTGACTCGCCACTTCGATGACGAACATCAGCGGCGCCAACCACCACACCGGCCCCAGGAAATGCTTGATGTAGCCCGGCCCGTTGGTTCGGATGCCGTGCATCTGGTAATAGATCCACGTCACCACCGCGCATCCCAGCGGAACCGACGGCACCGCCGTGGGGGCTTCAAATCCCGGAATCAGCCCGATCAAATTGCACGTCAGGATGAAGATGCCCAGCGTGATCAAGTAGTTGGTGTATCGTTCGTAGCCGTGGCCGATGACCTCAAGGCCCTGCTGGCTGATCATTGACTCGATGCTCTCAAAAACGTGCTGCAGATTGCCGGGATTCTCCACCGACAACCGCGAGCGCACCACAGCAAAGATCAGGACCAGCAACACGAACACCACCAATTGCATGGCTACGTAGTTGGTGATCGGAGCCTGGGGATATTTGGAGTGCAGGTGGAAAACGCTGAGAATCGCGTTGGCCGCACCGGCGAGGTACTTATTTAGAAATGCTGTAACCCAGAGTTGCTCAGGCATAAATCTCGCGACCGTGGAATTCTAAGAATTCGTAACGATTGATGTCGCGACACACGCCCAGACGAATCCACGCGCATGTCGATTATTATGATCAGGAAATCAGAGTTCACGCCGCAGCCCGACATAAACCTCAACTACGGCCTCGCAGACGATTGCGGCGATGGTCAGGCAAACGCCCGCCAGGAAGCCGTAAAGTCCTGCCAGAGAAACTCTAAATATAACATACGCACCGAGTGCGATGAAGGCGTAACGAAGCACCGCGCGAACCACGATGATTCCGCCTCGCTCGCGACTCTGGCCGCTGGTGATGCGCTCGCCGAGGGCCTCGATCATTCGCTCCAGCCAGACGTGATTGGTGTAGGAGATGACCGCGCCGACCAGGAAGCCCGCTGCCACTACTCGGCCGAACTTGAGAAGGCAAACTACCAGGCCAACGGCAGCCAGAATCAGGATGAATCGGCGGATGCGTCGCAAGGCCGCGCCGTAAAACTGTTCGGCTGGACTCTCCGGTGCCGGGGATTCGGTCTGTGACATACGCCAGATAACTGTATCGCACGGCACCCCTGTTCCCCGCCGATGGTCAAGCTAAAGCGGCTTGATTTTCGCGGCCGACACCTGGTTCACCACTTCCTCGATGTTCAACTTTGTATTGACCGCAGTGGCGAACGAGACCGACAAGACACCCTGGCCCGACGCAATTCCACCGGGAGCAAACTGTACCCATCCAAACCGAATCTTCTGGTCCTTATACGCTGCCGGCATTTGGAAGCGCTTCAGCGCCGCTTCCGAGGCGGGCTTATCGCTCTCCACTTCAAACAACAGCGCGTCCCCGCCCGTCACCGCGCGCTGCTCAGCTTTCGTCACGTGAACCGGCAGAAAACTCTCTGTTACCTCGGAAGATCCACCGGAATCGTGCATCTGATAGGTATCGAACAATTGCGAAGCGTAGAACCACAGCGGATTTCCTTCGCCGCCCTTCATGTCCCACATCTTCGGAGGCTTTGTCCCTTTTGCCAGGTCCTTGGATGCCTTCTCCGTGTACGCAAAGGGAAGCGGAAATGCCGCCACGCACATCACGCCCGCCGCATCCTTACTGCTGGTGCTTGAGGAACTAAAAAACTTGGCGAGTTCCCCAACCTTTTGCATGCCAGGCTGCTGGCTGATTTGAACTACGGTTCCAGTGCCGGCGTCGTAATAGATATCCGATCCGAAATGCGCAGCGGCAAATTTTTGGCCCGATTGCCACTGGCCTGGAATCGTCAAGTCCGCATAAGTACTTCGGATTTCCTGAGAACGGCAGGTGATCGCCAGGCCAGTGATCAACAATAGAACGAACCAATGAAAAGTGTGACGAATTGATGATGTAGTCCGCGGCACAAAAACCTCCAACAACATGCATAAAGTCAAAAGCTTGAAAGCGCAAGGTAAGGCGCACCCCGTACGTGCGACATTCCCAAATTGGGAAACCACAAGCACCGAGAAGGAACGCTGACTGTCACCCCGTCAATCCTTGGCACGCGTCACCATGCGAATCATCTGCACGAAACCCACTACTGCACCAAAGATGATTCCGCCGAGAAAGAGCCAGTGGGTGTGCAGCCAGTAGTCGAGCAGCTTACCGATCAACAGTCCAACGACTACCGCGGCAGGAATAATGAACGCAATCTCCGAATAGCGTGCCCAAATCACCGCCGGATTGTCTGAATTCTTGTTGCTGGGCTCGTCCGCCATGCAGCCAGCCTACCACCGCCCACCAGAAAACCAACAGTGCTATTTCGCGGTAATGTGTTGGTCAGCGAGCGCAGTTTGTTGTCACGAACGTATCCAGCCGGCTCCGGCTTTGCTGCGCGGATTCCAACCACAGCGTCGTGCATGGGGATGGTTCACGAATGAAGAATACAACTCCTCGGCCAGGCGAGGCCGACCCGCGCAACATAGTTGCAGATGCCCGCAACTGTTGTCGGGTCGGTCGTTCGTTGGTTTGACCGGATGTTCACATCTCGGTATGATCGAACTGCGGGGTGGAGCAGTCTGGTAGCTCGTTGGGCTCATAACCCAAAGGTCGGTGGTTCAAATCCACCCCCCGCAACCAACGCAATCATAGGGTTACGAGCAACAGACGTTTTCACCGCAGGGGCAAAAAAGGGCATCAAGGCCGCCCCACTGCGAAATGCAATAAACAAGGGCTGCTTCGGCAGCTCTTTTCATTTTGCTTTCCTCACTTCCTGCCTCAGCACCATCTGCACGACTTTGCTGTTGGCTTCGCGCTTCGATTCCATCATGGCGTTGCCGTAGACGTTCATGGTGGTGGCGATCTGCGCGTGCCGCATGAGCTTCTGCTGCACGCCTATCGGTGTGCCAACCAAGTCCAGCCATGACCGATAGGTATGTCGGAAGGTGTGCCATCCGATGTCCCCCAAACCCAGCTTGCGGCCGGCAGGGCGAATGTAATCCTGCTGGATAGGGCTGGCATGGTAACAGCGGCCGGTCACGGGGCTGGGGAAAATCCAGTTTTCCTCCGACTCGGGACACTGCCGTTTCCAGTTGAGCAAAACGGTAGCGAGATCGGGATCGAGAGGAAGATCATCCTCCGAATACTCGGTCTTGACCTCATCGACTACGCCGTCCACTACCGCGCGAGTAACACGCATCGTAAGCCCGGCGAAGTTGACGTCCGGCCACTGCAACGCCAGGATTTCGCTGACACGAAGTCCCAAGCACTGCGCGACAACCACCATGGTGCGGTAGGGTTCCGTAAGAAGCTCGAGTAGCGAGACGTATTGATCCAGGGTTAGAATGATCGGCCTCTTCCAGCGCCGACTTGATCCCGGTATCTCAACGAGCCCCATTGGATTCCGCTCGGTCCGAATCAACTCCCAAAACATTGCCCTTTCGAAAAGGCGATGCATGAGAGCCTTTATCTTTCCCTTGGTGGTTGCACTGAGAGTCATGCCATCCAGCCATTCCTGCACGTACATCGGCCGCACTTGGGACAATTGAACATCTTCCCACTGTGGCATGACGTGTTTGTTCAGAATGGTCAGGTACGACTTCCTGGTGGAATGCCGCGACGGCATGGCATCCTCAATGTACCGATTGCATAGAGCACCAAACGAAACTTGCCCGTCTGCTGCTGTTTCCGAATCCGCGTGTATGCGGTGAGACTCGGCCTTCCTCCAAGCCTCAGCTTCGGTTCTGAGGTCCCGGACGGTCCCGAGTAGCACTGCAACTTTCTTGTATCCACCATCAGCTTGCTTTTGACGAAATCGCCAAACCCATACCGATGGCCCTTTCGACCTTCTCTGTTTTTCAATCCAACCGAACTGATACGTGTTTCGCCGCACAAGAGTCCTCCTCTATTCGCGGCGCAAAGAGTGTGCTGAGATTAACGCACCGTGCGCCCAGTCGTCTAGATCGGAAGCGCGGAAGCGCCACCGGTTGCCGATGCGGAAAGACGGAAGCTGACCGCCCCGGGCCAACCGCACCACGGTCTTGGGATGGATACGCAGGAACCGAGCTGCTTGCTGACAATCCCAGACCTGATCCGGCTGGGGAGTGGCATCGCCGCTCGCGAGTCGCCGTGGAACGGTGATTGTTTTGGTGACGGTGTGATTCAGCATGTACGCTCGCTCCTAAATAGTTTTTGCGCGTCCCGGATGACCGGGATCGCAGCCGGAAATCAGGCCAGATCACGCTTCTTCCGGCATCACTCGCATGGGTCGGACGGAGGCAGAGCTTTCTGGCACTGCTTGTGTTACCCGCAAAATGAGTGTTCGTCAAACCAACGCATCGCGGGCGATACGTTAGGACGGGGGCTTTCGTATGGATTTGCTTGTAATCTGGCAGAACTGGCAGGGGTTCCGTGCTAAAAACGTCCTCAATCCAAGGCGACGGTACGCCGGATGCGGAAGCTCGTGGCTCGCCCTGGAATCACGGTCGTCAATAGATTTATTTCACCGATTACACTTTGACTGGACAAAGCAGCTGGTGCGCACGCCTTCTCCGACAATTCGAATGCCACGAAAGTGGGCGCCCAAGGGTCCGTGGTTCACTCCGCTGCGGCCGCTGCAAAATCAATTCCCTCCCCCAAACGCTGCCTGACTTCCTTGAGCCACGCTCGTGGATTGGTGCCGTGAATCACGCGCCCCAGAAAGCCTAGTCGCTCGGCTGCATTATTGCGGTTTCGCCGGATGTCGTCCTTCGTCATCTTGGTGTACAAAGCGAGAAAGGTATCCAGGTTCCGGGGCTTGGCAAACACGTAGGTCGCGTGACCGAGC
>Ga0097691_1000209_pt1 | contig 53485 bp, 51 predicted proteins | sample NGESurdeep072012_8_FD_72858 | JGI IMG/M metagenome (GOLD analysis project Ga0097691, IMG submission 72858) | Arctic peat soil microbial communities from Barrow, Alaska - NGEE Surface sample 210-1 deep-072012 | ecosystem: Environmental > Terrestrial > Soil > Wetlands > Peat ...
GGTGCTCGGCAGGGACGCGTCTCGCTCTGTTAGTCTCCGGGCGGTGCAGAGCCTTTGGCAAAGGCCTATCGCCAAAGTTGATAATCGAACGTCGCAGGACCCGGCCCAATGCATCGACGCTCAGTTGCGCGCGGCGGTTCTGATGGAAGAAGCTCAAGCGAAACTCGCCTTCATGTGCATCAATACCGCGTTCGCAGACGCTCGTGATCGCATGTTCTCGCATCAGCGCGGGCACGTCACCTGGAAGCACATCCAGGAGTTCGCCGAGAAGGGCGGCATCGACCAAGACCATCTTATCGTTGATTTCGACTTGCATGGTAATGCGCTCCGGAAAGATCGGCACGGATTCGAGATCGCCCGGCGGCGATCTAGGAGATTGATTGGCTCAGAAGCTGGTCCAAAATCATCTCCATTCCTTGTCGCCGTCAACAAAGAAGTATTACGGATATATCTTATAATCTTTCTCGGTGGATGGCAATAGCTTGCAGCCTGCCTCCGTTACGTCAGCCCTGACGAATTCGGGATTGAGCCCGCGGCGCGATCCTGGCTCGGCAGTGCCAATCCTGACCAACCTGCGGATTGCTCATTCGCCAAGCGCAAACCTTTCCGCTTGCGCGAATCTCGATACTCTATAAGATGTATTATATATATATCTTAAAAAGGTGCTGTGATGCTCCAGGAAATCGAATTGGTGCGACAAATCCACGGCGGCTCGATCAGGTTCCCCGAACACAGGAGAAATGTATCCGGGTCCACCATGGGAACGTCCCGTGATCATCGGGAGATCGCCGTCGGCGATCTGGTTTTCCTCGTGGTTGCCGCCTTTCGGCGCCATCCGCATATTAGCAACGTGCTGACGCATATCTCCGGCGCGAACTGGGAGCGGGTGGAGCAGGCTCTGCGCGCAATTCTCGATCCCTTGGCCGCAAGTCGCGACCTGTCGCCGCTTGCACGCAATATCGTCGATCTGATGTGCGCCGATCGCGGCGTCACGGGCCGAATTCTGAAGCCATATTTTCGCGATTCCCTCGCCAAGATCCTGAGTCCTTGCCTGGCCGCGCTTCTGACGGATCATGTCAGCTTTCTTTTCCTGGAATTCGAGCTCGGTAGCCGGCTGGCAGAAGGCTCGTCTGGTCAATGAGGACGAGCGGGAAAGTGCCGACGCGGGTAGCAGACGCTATTGAAACACCGGGTTCTCAGGCGTCGCCGTGTTTCGCCGCGAAGCATCCCAGAGCGCGACAGCTAAACACCGCAATCGCGATCCATACAATGCTGCGAAGCATCATGGCGCCGACTGTTCTCGCCTCGAAGGCGCCTCCCAAAACGACATGAATGCCAAAAGCGGCAAACACGGCGAGTGTCGTGATGGCGATGCCGGCTGACAGTTGTGCGGCCCAGCGTTTCCACAGCAATAGTCCAAGGCCTGCCATCAAGTATGCGAATCCTGCAATGAAGTTGAACCAGAGAACGAACGGAACGATGTTCCCTGCAGATGCTCTGATTTCCGGTCGACCGAACAACATGCTTCCGCCCTCGAAGACGGTTACGATGCCGAACGCGACCGCTAGAGTCCCTGCCGCGATGGCCCATCTTGGGCGGCTGGATAACCTGTCTGTCATTGTAAAACTCCATGTCGATCGAATGTTTGCGGATCTTTCCCTAGACTGGCGTCATCAGGATGATTTCCGGCGATCAGTTCATTGCGCACTGCATCCTTCCGGAAGAAGCGCCACGAATGAATAGCATGAGCTGCCCGAAGCGGTTTGGTCAGATCGAAACCAATTGATGCCGCCGAATCGATTTGTCGAGTACTGTACAATTCGGCGCCTCTGGCCGATCAAGTTCTTTTCCGGTATCCGAGATCATGTCACTTTCGAAACATAGGGCGGATTTGGATTTGCATTCACTCATGCGGAATTTACGCGTCTGGTCCGATGGTCAGATCGCGACGCTCTATCCCGGTTGCTTCGCCCTGGTCATGGCCACCGGGATTATCTCGAATGCCTTGTTCTTCGAAGGCCACCGGGAATGGTCCGATGTGCTCTTTGCGGTCAACCTTATCGCCTATCCCTGGTTGGCATTAATTACGATCTTGCGGTTCTTCAGGTTCGGGCAAGCCATGCGGTCAGACCTGTTTGATCCCCGTCTTGTCTTCTCTTTCTTCACCATCGTCGCTGGCACCGACGTTTTCGGGGTCGGCCTCCATTTACGCGGGTTCACGACGGTCGCATTGTTGCTATGGCTATTCGCGCTTCTCGTCTGGTTCATTCTGATCTATTTCAGCTTCGCAGTCCTGACTTTTCTCAACACCGCCCATGGAGCCAACGTCGTTCATGGTGGGTGGCTGATCGCCATTGTCGGCACCGAATCTCTGGTTATCCTGGGCACCCTCATTGCCCCGGCAGTGGGCGATCTCGGTCGTACGATGTTTGTGCTCATTCACATGTTGTGGGGCGTGGGGCTTGGACTTTACGGCATTTTCATTGTGCTATTCGCGCATCGTATTTTCTTTTTTGACGTCGGACCCGATGATATCACGCCTCTGCTCTGGGTGGTCATGGGCGCCGCGGCGATCAGTACCAACGCCGGGTCGACGCTCATCCTGACCGAAAGCGGCATGCCGTTCCTGCATTCCATGCGACCATTCATCGACGGCGTAACGCTAATCATGTGGGCGTGGTCGACTTGGTGGATTCCCCTGTTGCTGCTGTTTGGAATCTGGAAGCACGGCGTGTGCCGCGTACCCCTGACATACACCCCGATGTTCTGGAGTCTGGTGTTCCCGCTCGGTATGTACGCCCTGGCCAGCTTGCGTCTTTCGCTTGCGGCCGACTTTCCGCCGTTGCGTGCGATATCCTATTCCATGGTCTGGGTTGCGTTTGCGGCCTGGGTCGCGACATCAGCTGGTCTCGCTATCGCGTCTTGGCGGAGCTTTCGCGAGTTCGAGCGGTCCAGCTCTCAGTAGTCGATTAGATATTGGGAGAAGAATCCGGTCCGGCAACCCGCCAAGCGCTGCGATCTTCAGCGACCCTCGTTAATCAGTCGCCTTGACCGGGATTGGGCGAGAAATACTGTTTCAGCTTGTTGGCGACGCCGTCGAACGCCTTTGCGTCGGCAGGCGCTTCGCGCTTGATCGCGATGTTGGGCCAGACCGACGCGTATTCCGCATTCAGCTTGAGCCAGCTTTCCAGGCCGGGTTCGGTGTCCGCAGAGATCGCGTCGGCCGGGCACTCCGGCTCGCACACGCCGCAATCGATACACTCGTCCGGATGGATCACGAGCATGTTTTCGCCCTCGTAGAAACAATCGACCGGGCAGACCTCGACGCAATCCATATATTTGCATTTGATGCAATTGTCGGTGACGACGAAGGTCATGGTGTCGGCTCCGGCGGCCACGGCCGGTCGGGGCGGTAAAACAAGGCGAGTCTCAGACTCTCGGCGATGCGCTCTGCCTTGATGCGGAAGGCTTCGCTGGTCGCGTGGTCGAACAGCTCGCCGCAGGTGGCGTCAAAAAGCGCCAGCCAGCGTGCGAACAGTTCCGGCTTCATACCCGGGATAACGAGGTGCTTGGCGACCGGATTGCCCTTGTAGCGCCCGGTGGCGAGCATCAACGAGGACCAGAAGGCATACATCCTGGTCAAGTGCGGTTGCCAGTCGCCGGGAATGGCGCGTGCGAAAATCGGCGCAAGCTCAGGGTCGACGCGGACCTTGACGTAGAACGCATCGACGAGTTGGCGAATGGCGTCCTCGGAAACGTGATCGAGCTTCCCGGCAGCGGCGATCATACTGCAAGCGCCACCACGATCACGCCGAGCACGGTCCAGATCAGCGAGTTGACCAGCATGCGGATCAGGTTCTGGCGCTCCCCGAGCCCAAGCCCGAGGGCGCTGCAAGCGATATTTCCTGGCAGCAGGAACGGCCATGCCAGGACGTGACCAATTGAAGTGGCTTTGCCCATCGGGATCTCCCTTGAAAGACGGGCATTTTATACATCCGTTCTTGTAGAAAAGCAATATTTCAAGTATATCTTTTTGTGTCTAATTCCGGAGGAAGTCATGCGTCTGACCGTCTATACCGACTATGCACTACGAGTGCTGATGTATCTTGCAGTCAAGGAAGACGGACTGGCGACAATCGACGAGATTGCGAACAGCTACAGCATTTCCAGGAACCATTTGATGAAGGTGGTGCATCAACTGGGCGTAGCCGGTTACATCGAAACCGTTCGTGGCAGAGGTGGCGGGCTGCGCCTCGCAAAGCCGGTCGAAGCAATCGGGCTCGGCGAGGTGGTGCGCTACACTGAGCCGGATATGGCTATCGCGTCATGCTTCAAACCTGTCGAGGCTCCCTGCGCCATTCGTCAATGTTGTGTGTTGAGGCGCGCATTGGAGAAGGCGCGCGACGCTTTCGTCGACGTCCTTGAGGGCTATACCCTGAGTGACCTCGTCCAGCCGCGCGGGCGGCTACTTGGGATGTTGGGTATTTCGGGGATTGCAGCTCAACGGTAACGTCTGACGTCCAATCGCATCATTCCCACTCCCTCTCACACTCGGGTGAATTCTCCGAGTTGGCGCTTCAGTCTGCGGTTTTCCGCGAAATGTTTGGTTACATCGCGAAGAATTGTGCCGATTGGATGATTCTTCTCGTCCTTCGGCATCATTACTCGATCACCTCATCGGCGCGCGCGAGTACGCTCGGTGAAGCGGTCAGTCCGGGCGATTTGGCGGTCTTGATATTGACGACCAATTCGATCGGCGTCGGTTGGATCGACGGTGCGGCTGGATCGGCCGCGGAGGCGACTTCATTCTGGCGCACCAATCCCAGTGCCTTGACCGGGCTCGCTGCAGACACGCCCATGCGGACCGCCTGGCGGCTTCCGACGATCATCAATGCGCAGACGACATAGAAGCCAGCGCCCAGCGCGTATGTCCTGGCGATGCCGAATTCTATGGACAAGGCCATGCCCAGCACCGACGCAAACATCGACGTAATCCCGTTGGCGCTCCAGAAGAACGGAAGAAGCTCCGAGTGACGGCGCCAGATACTTAGCCCGAGCGGGAACATCATCCCCATGCAGAACGCCGGGGGTGCCAGGAGCAGTACGGACAACAGTATGCGCATGTCGGTAGCTTCCGATCGCGCCCACGTGGTGAATAAGGGAGTAAGTAGCCCCGCCAGCACGAGCGTTGTCAGCAGGGCGACAACTCTGGCGATGACCGCGCTCGATCGAGGGGCATGCGCACCGACCGTGGCGCTGCCGACCCCGCTAAAGAGAAGAATTGTGAAAAGCACTACACCCAGCCCGCAGACGGGGTGTCCGAGGAAGACCATCAGCCGCTGCATCTGCGATATCTCAATCAGCATGAAGCCCATGCCGATCGCGCAGAAATACGTTACGGGTGGCGTCAGCGCCGACAGCGGCATCCGCCTCGCGAGACGGACAAAAGGAACGATGATGTAGTACCCGCAGGCGCAAAGCGCGACCATGATAAGCAGCAGGGTCATGCTGATCGCCGCGTTGTTATTCGTGAGAGCCGATGAGGGCTTGGTGGCAAGATCCCCGAAGCGGGCCGTATAGAAGAAAAACGGATTGTCGTCTGTCGAGGGAGCGATATTTTCTGGTAATGACGCAAAGAAAGCCGCGTCCGCCTTGCCGGACATCAGCGTCGACGTGACGGTGTGTCGAAACTGACACCCGGCCCCAGCAGTATCTTGAAGCCCTGGGCCAGAAGTCTGGTGCGCGCGGCTTGCCATTGGGCGTTGGTGAAGGCGTCGGGACGGGTAATCACCGTTACGATGTTGCCGACGTTCAGTGCGACAACATGGTTCGGTAGCTCGGCTGCCGACACACCTTGGCGCTGGAGCGCGCTCGCTGCGATCGCCACGAGGCGATAGAACTCGCCGCGGTGATGATCCGGCTCGTACCAGCGCGATACTGACAGCAGCCCGCCGGGCTTCAGCGCCCGGTAGAAGTCATCCCATGCCTCCACGGTATAGAGACGGTTTTCCGTCAGTGTTAACCCGCCAGCGGCCGTTGCGGCCCAAGTGTTGATCAGCGAAATCTGGACAAGGTCGTATCGGTCGGATGAATGATTGATGTAGCCGCGGGCTTCGGCATTGACCAACGATACCCCGGGCTGGCGATCGAGATGGCCGGAGAAATCGGCGAACTTGTCAGTGAGGACTTCGAAGATCGCGGGGTTGATCTCAATTCCGCGAATGTGCTTGGCGCCGAAAAAGAGCCCGGAAAGAATGTCACGACCGCCGCCGACGCCCACGACGGCGACGTCGGCCGGCGGCTGCACCAGGTAGGCGACATTGATGACGTCGTCCTTCAGGTAGGACAGCTTGCCGATATCGCCATCGTGCCGGGTTATGACCGTGCTCGCATCCGCGTCGATGTCGAGGTAGTTCTGTTCTATTTTCATCTTCGGCGTGTGGGCGAGGCCCCAGCCGAACGGAACGGTCTCTCCAAGCGCCGTCACCCTCACGCGCGAGTAAGTATTCCAGCGCTCAAAGAGCGTCCCCATCTGCTGAGCCCCCTTGGCCCAGAAGACGCCGAGATGGCCTTTGCCGGAAACATCAAGTCCGGTGTGCACAGTCGCTGCGGCAGCCAGCGTAAGCGCCACGGCGCCGCTCAGGCGCAGACTGCGGATGTCGCCGCCGCCCCGCGCCACTATCCAGCCCGCACCAGCGGCAAAGGCTCCGATCCATAGTGTGGCACTCACCGGATCGACGACGAGCAATACGAAGATGACCCCGAGGCATCCGAGCGCGGCCCCTGAAAGGTCGGCCGCATAAAGCCATCCGCCGCCAAATGGCAGACGAGTCAACAAGAGCGTTATGCAGACGCCACTTTCGGTAAAAGGCAGGACGAAGGCGAACGTCGCAATCGCCAGGGCCAGCGGCACGTATCCTCCGGGAATCACGAGCGGCACGCACAGGAAGGTGATCATTGCGCCAACGCCGGTGATCGCGAACCACGATGCGTGGCGCGCGAATTCCACCCCCACCCGTTCGGGAACGTAGCGGGCAGGCTTGCTGTAGACTTCCATCGCTCCGCGCGTAAGTCCGAGCATGGCAAGCGAAATGGCAGCAAATGCAAAATGATAATACAGCATGACGCTGAAGAAGCGAGTTATCAGTATCTGGTAGGACAGAGTAGCGGAGGCCAATACAAAAATTGCGAAATAATGGCGGCCTAGAATTCTGGGAATTGCTTGCAAGATATTGTCCTCAATGAAGTCTTGACCATCCGCGCGATGCAGGCGTTCCCGCGGACGCTGAATGAAACGTCCTAACAACCCATTGACCAAGTCTTGGCCACCTGAAAGCTTGACTCAAAGGACACGCCATCAAAATGTCGCCGGCACGCCATCGCCCGTACGCTACTTTCCGTAATGTTTGCTTAATAATTCGCCCGGATTACCGAATAATTCCGGTGCCCAGCTTCGTCCAAACCAACCGCGCGTCATAACTTCTCGCCGGCCGCCGCCGCAGGATCCTAAAGGCGGCGAGCACATGCCAGACAGGAAAGGTCCCTAAATGAGTCGCCTCCATAGAGAGAACCACCTTGTTGAGCGCATCGGCTGGCTGCGGGCGGCCGTGCTCGGCGCCAACGATGGAATCATATCAACTGCCAGCCTGATACTGGGAGTGGCGTCAGCCGCTGCCTCCCAAAGCGATGTGCTGCTGACCGGCGTCGCCGGGCTGGTCGCCGGCGCCATGTCGATGGCGGCTGGCGAATATGTTTCGGTCAGTTCGCAGTCCGATACCGAGCGTGCCGACCTCGCGCGCGAGAAGCGAGAGCTTGCGGACGACCCGGTGTTCGAGCAGGAAGAACTTGCTCAGGTGTATGTCGCGCGAGGCGTCGAAGGTGGCCTTGCTCGCGAGGTTGCGAAGCAGTTGATGGCGAAGGACGCCTTGGGCGCGCATGCGCGGGATGAACTCGGCATTTCGGAGATCAGCACCGCTCGTCCCGTGCAGGCGGCACTTGCATCGGCCGCCACCTTTTCCGTCGGGGCTGCCGCGCCGCTTGCGCTCGTCCTGGTCTCGCCATCCAATGCTCTGATCCCGGCCGTCTCCGTGGGATCGTTGCTCTTCCTGTCCCTGCTCGGCGCGATTGGTGCGAAAGCCGGAGGGGCCGGCTTGCTGAAGCCGACCATACGCGTGACGTTTTGGGGTGCCTTCGCGATGGGACTGACGGCCGGAATTGGCGCCGTTTTTGGCAAGGTCGTTTGAACGCCGGTCGCGCTTGCTTCCGTGGTTCTTGTGACTTTTTTTGGTGCTTGCCGCACTGCGCGTTAGCGGGCGGTAAATCGTTCGGCGGACCCATTACGTCGCAAGCGCAGCCGATCGTGGCGGTTTCAATCGATAGCGGTGTTCGAGAACACCCGGCTGGCAAGGACATCCGAAGCCTCAAGCGACACGATGTCGTCGGCGGTCAGCACGCGGTCGAGATCGGCGACGAGACGGTTGGCTTGGCGTAGCCGCATCCTGTCGAGCGCGTTGCGGATCGATCGCGCATTGGAAAATAGCGGCTGTGTCTTGCGCAGTGCAATGTAGCGGACGAACGTCTCGCGCGCGTCCGAACTGAGCTTGTAGTTCATGTCGTGCAGCATCAATTCCGCAATCGCCAACAGCTCATCGTCGGCATAATCCGGAAAGTCGATATGATGCGCAATGCGGGAGCGAAAACCGGGATTACTGGCGAAGAACTTGTCCATCCGGTCACCATAGCCGGCGAGGATCACCACCAGATCCTCCCGCTGCGATTCCATCACTTGCAGCAGAATTTCGATCGCTTCCTGGCCGTAGTCACGCTCATTGTCCGGCCGATGCAGGTAATAGGCCTCGTCGATAAACAGCACGCCACCCATGGCCTTCTTTAATATCTCTTTTGTCTTTGGCGCGGTGTGGCCGATGTATTGCCCTACCAGTTCATCCCGCGTCACCGAAACCACCTGCCCGCGGCGCACGAAGCCGAGTTTGTGCAGAATGCTGGCGATCCGTAGCGCCACCGTGGTTTTGCCGGTGCCCGGATTTCCGGTGAACGACATGTGCAACGTCGGCACGTCCGACGTCAGCTTCATGCGCTTGCGGATACGCTCGATCAGCAGCAGCGACGCGATCTCGCGAATTCGCGTCTTGACCGGCTTGAGGCCGATCAGTTCGCGGTCCAGTTGATCGAGCACCTCGCCGATGCCGACCTCAGCGAATTCGCGGCGCAGGTCGACCGGCTCCATCGGCAGCGTTTCGCTCACCCCCTTCGGGACGGCCGGTGAACTCAATTGCGAATTCATTTGCCACCGTAACGCAAGCCCTCGGGACGATCGACAGCATACGATTTCGTGGTGTAGCGGATGTTGCGGCCGTTCGCTTCATGCCGCTCGAGACGGAACCCGGGCTCGTCTTTTGGCCGGTTGACGATGAACGACAGCCGCACCGACTCCCAGCCGTGGCTGGAATCGAACGCGGACATCCGGATGTAGCGGTCGCCGTACACCTTGCGGCATTCGTTCAGTTCCATCAGCACGCCCGCGGCGTCACGGAGATCGAACATCGGCAGCCCCCACATTTCCCAGAAATTGTTTCGGGGGTGCGGATCGTCGGTGAATTCGATGTTCACTGCCCAGCCCTTGCCGAGACAATACTGTACCTGTCGGGATATCTGTTCGTCAGTGAGATCGGGCAGGAATGAAAAACAGCCTTGAGTGACGCGCATGATCCTGCTCCTTACATCGAGACGCTGGCGGTGGGGGCGTAGTCGGGCATATCGGTGGATTCGTAGTTGAAGGTGACGTCCTTCCAGACTTCGAGCGCCGATTTCAGTGGCGTACAAGTCTGCGCGGCTTTCGCGAGAATCTCCGGCCCTTCGTGCAGATAGTCGCGTCCTTCGTTGCGCGCGAGAATCATCGCTTCCAGCGCCACCCGGTTCGCGGTCGCGCCGGCCTGAATGCCCATCGGATGGCCGATGGTGCCGCCACCGAACTGCAGCACCACGTCTTCTCCCAAATGGTCGAGCAGTTGATGCATCTGGCCGGCGTGAATGCCGCCGGACGCCACCGGCATCAGCTTGTTGAGGCTGGCCCAGTTCTGATCGAAGAACACGCCGTGTTCGAGCTTTGCCGGATTGAAGTCTTCGCGACAGATGTCGTAATAGCCGCGCGTTGTCGCGGGATCGCCTTCGAGCTTGCCGACCACCGTGCCGGCATGGATGTGATCGACGCCGGCGAGGCGCATCCATTTCGCGATCACCCGGAACGAGACGCCGTGGTTGCGTTGACGCGTATAGGTCGAATGCCCGGCCCGATGCAGGTGCAGGATCATGTCGTTGCGGCGCGCCCATTTCGCCATCGACTGGATCGCGGTGTAGCCGATCACCAGATCGATCATGATAATGACCGAGCCGAGCTCCTTGGCGAATTCGGCCCGCTCGTACATGTCCTCCATGGTCCCGGCAGTGACGTTGAGATAGCTGCCCTTGATTTCGCCGGACGCGGCCTGGGCCTTGTTGACGGCCTCCATGCAATAGAGGAACCGCTCGCGCCAGTGCATGAACGGCTGCGAGTTGATGTTTTCGTCATCCTTGGTGAAGTCGAGCCCGCCCTTCAGAGCCTCGTAGACCACACGGCCGTAGTTGCGGCCGGACAGGCCGAGCTTCGGCTTCACGGTCGCGCCGAGCAGCGGACGGCCGAACTTGTCCATGCGCTCGCGTTCGACCACGATGCCGGTTGCCGGCCCTTGGAACGTCTTGACGTAGGCCACCGGCAGCCGCATGTCCTCGAGCCGCAACGCCTTCAGCGGCTTGAAGCCGAACACGTTGCCGATGATTGAGGCCGACAGATTGGCGATTGACCCATTCTCGAACAGGTCGAGATCGTAGGCGATGTAGGCGAAATATTGTCCCGGCGAATTAGGCACGGGATCGACGCGGTAGCATTTGGCACGATATTTTTCAGCCGCGGTCAGCCGGTCGGTCCAAACCACCGTCCAGGTCGCGGTCGAAGACTCTCCGGCCACCGCAGCCGAGGCTTCGATCGGATCGACGCCGTCCTGCGGCGTCACCCGGAATAGCGCAATGATGTCGGTGTCCTTTGACTCGTAGTCGGGCTCCCAGTAACCCATCTTCTTGTATTCCATGACGCCGGATTTGTAGCGATCCTTGCCGCGGACGGTCATCGATTGTTCGTTCATGGTGTTCTCCTCAATGGTGCTGACCGGCGGATCCGGATCGAAAGATTTTCAAGTCATTCGGCGGCGGCGGCCATGTCACCGATTCGCGGGTCGAGCGATCCCGCGCGATAGCGCTTCGCCATCTCCGACAGCGGGATCACCTTGATCTTTGCCGCATTGCCTGCGGTGCCGAATTGTTCGAAACGCTCGCGGCAGAGGTTGCGCATCGCATCCATCGCCGGTTTGAGGAATTTGCGCGGATCGAATTCGCTTTTGGTCTGGGTCGCGACTTTCCGGAATGCCGCGGTCATCGCTAACCGGCAGTCGGTGTCGATATTGACCTTGCGGACGCCGTGCCTGATGCCGCGGACGATCTCCTCGACCGGCACGCCCCAGGTCTGCGGCATCTCGCCGCCGAACTGATTGAACGCGTCCTGCAGCGGCTGCGGCACCGAGGATGAGCCGTGCATCACGAGATGCGTATTCGGCAGCCGGCGGTGGATTTCCTCGACCACCTTCATGGCAAGGATGCCGCCGTCCGGTTTGCGCGAGAATTTGTAGGCGCCGTGCGAAGTCCCCATCGCGATCGCCAGCGCGTCGACCTTGGTGGCGCGGACGAAATCAACCGCCTGGTCCGGGTCGGTCAGCAGCTGATCGTGGCTAACCTTGCCTTCGACGCCATGGCCATCCTCCTGTTCGCCGCCGCCGTGTTCGAGCGAGCCGAGCACACCCAACTCGCCTTCCACCGATGCGCCGATCCAGTGCGCCATCTCGACCACGCGGCGGGTGATATTGACGTTGTAGTCATAATCCGCCGCAGTCTTGGCGTCGGCCTGGAGTGAGCCGTCCATCATCACCGATGTGAAGCCGTACTTGATCGCCGTGGCGCAGGTCGCTTCCTCGTTGCCGTGGTCCTGATGCATGCAGAGCGGAATCTGCGGATACATCTCCTCCAGCGCGTCGATCATCTTCGACAGCATGATGTCGTTGGCGTAGGAGCGCGCGCCCCTGGAAGCCTGGATGATGACGGGCGCATCAACGGCCGCCGCCGCTTCCATGATCGCAAGGCCCTGCTCCATATTGTTGATATTGAACGCCGGCACGCCGTAACCGTGCTCGGCGGCATGATCCAGCAATTGCCTCAGCGTGATTCGTGCCATCGGTGTCTCCGTGTCATTCTTTTTCGCACGTGAAAATCATGCGTATGTGGCCGCCATCGTTGATCGCGCGATGCAACGCCGGGCCGCCGCAGCGACGGCCTTCGCGGTGACGCCGAATTCCCGATACAGCACCTCCGCAGGAGCGGACGCGCCGAAGCCGATCAAGCCGACGAATTCGCCGCCGTCGCCGAGCCAGCGCGCCCATTCGCCTTCAACCGCGGCCTCGACGCCGATCCGCGGCGCGCTGCCCAGAACTTCGGCGCGATATTCCTGCGATTGCCGGCGAAACAGATCGAAGCACGGCGCCGAAACGACCGCGGCGCGTACCTTGTCTGCCGCGAGCAATTTTGCCGCCTCGAGGGCTATCGACACCTCGGAGCCCGTGGCGATCAGGGTAACGTCGCGGCCGCCCTCCGGTTCGATGACGACATAGGCGCCGAGCGCTACCAGATTGGCGTTGCCGGTCGCTTCACGAAATGCAGGCAGCGCCTGCCGTGACAGGCACAGCACCGAAGGATTGGCTTCCGCCCGTAGCGCGCAATCCCAGGCCTCGGCGGTCTCGACGGCATCGCCGGGCCGGAACACCAGCAGGCCGGGGATCGCCCGCAGCGAGGTGAGATGCTCGACCGGCTGATGGGTAGGGCCGTCTTCGCCCAATCCGATGGAGTCGTGCGTCATCACATGGATGACCCTTATGCCCATCAGCGCTGCTAATCTGATCGCCGGCCGGCTGTAATCCGCAAAGGTGAGAAACGTGCCGCCATAGGGAATAAAGCCGCCATGCAACGCGATGCCGTTCATCGCAGTCGCCATGGCGTGCTCGCGGACACCATAGTGGATGTAGCTGCCCTCGAAGAAATCGTGCCGCACCGGCCGTTGCGTCTTTGCGCGCGTGAGATTCGAGTGAGTGAGATCGGCTGAGCCGCCCAGTAAATTCGGCAAGGCTTCCGCAATCGTGTCGATCACGAGTTGCGACGCCTGCCGGGTGGCGATCGTCGGCCGTTCAGCACTGAACCGATTGCGAATCTGATCCATTGCCGCCCCGTATTCGCAGGGCAATTTCCGGTTCAGCGCATCGTGAAAAGGCGAACGGGGGACGGAATTGAGACGCCTTGTCCGCTCGATCCTGTCCGGCGGGCTGCCTGCCCCCGCGCGCCGACCTTGCGCCATTGCTCAATGACCAATTCCGGAATCTGGAATGGCTGGTGTGGCCAGTCCAGCGCAGCGCGTGTCTTTGCGACCTCGTCGGCACCGAGCGGCGCACCGTGGGCTTTTTCGGTGCCCTGCCGGTTCGGCGCGCCGAAACCGATGACAGTGCGGCACGCGATCAGCGACGGACGGTCGTTGTTTCGGGCATGCCCGATCGCCGCTGCGATCACTTCGGGATCGTGCCCGTCGATACGGCAAGCCGACCAGCCCGATGCCTGGAACCGCGCAAGCTGGTCATCCGAACATGACAGCGATGTCGACCCGTCGATCGAAATTTCGTTATCGTCGAACAGCACGATCAGCCGGTTGAGCCGGAGATGCCCGGCCAGCGAAATCGCTTCGTGGCTGAGACCTTCCATCAGGCAACCGTCGCCGCCGATCACATAGGTATAATGATCGACGAGATCGCCGCCGAAGCGCGCGTTCAACAGGCGCTCGGCCAGTGCCATGCCGACCGCCGTCGCAATTCCCTGTCCCAGGGGTCCGGTGGTCGTTTCCACGCCCGGCGTATGGCCATACTCGGGATGACCAGGCGTCTTCGATCCCCACTGCCTGAATGCCTTGAGTTCGTCGAGTGTCACGCCCTCGTAGCCCGTCAGGTACAGCAGCGCATACAGCAACATCGAGCCGTGTCCGGCAGACAGGACGAAACGGTCGCGATCCGGCCATACCGGATCGGCCGGGTCGAATTTGAGGAAGCGCGAAAACAGCACCGTGGCGACGTCAGCCATGCCCATCGGCATGCCCGGATGACCCGACTTCGCCTTCTCGACCGCGTCGATCGCCAGAAAGCGAATCGCATTTGCCAGTTCGGCATGCGAAACATCCGGACGACCGGCGACAGAAGATAGAGCATGAACGGTCATATCGTGCGCCTCTTGCGTTCCATCAGTTGCAGGATCAGCGGGGTGAGGATGAGCTGCATCGCGAGGTCGAGCTTCGATCCGTGGATCACGATCGAATTGGCGCGCGACATGAAGCTGTTGGGAATCATCGACAGCAGATAGGGAAAATCGATGCCGCGCGGATTCTTGAGCCGGATCACCACCATCGATTCATCCGGCGTCGGGATCCAGCGCGCGATGAACGGATTCGATGTATCGACGGTAGGCACGCGCTGGAAATTGATGTCGGTCTCGGCGAATTGTGGACAGATGTAGTTCACGTAGTCCGGCATCCGCCGCAGGATGGTGTCGGTCACCGCCTCCGCGCTATAGCCGCGGTCGCTGCGGTCGCGATGCAGCTTCTGGATCCACTCCAGATTGATGACGGGCACAACGCCGATCTTGAGATCGGCATGTTGCGCGATATTGACCTTGTCGGTCACCACAGCGCCATGCAGGCCTTCATAAAACAGCAGATCGGACTCTTCCGGCAACGGGCCCCATTCGGTAAATGTGCCCGGTTCTGCGCCGTACACTTGGCCTCGTCATCGTCGTGGACGTAATGACGCGTCGTTCCGGTACCGGATTCGCCGTAGTCACGAAAGAGTCTCTCCAGCTCCTCGAAAAGATTGGTTTCGGGGCTGAAATGGCTGAAATGCCTGTTGCCGCGCTCACCTTCCTCCGACATTTTGGTGCGCATCTCGACGCGGTTGTAACGGTGAAAGGCGTCGCCTTCGATATAGGCTGCGGACACTTTTTCGCGGCGAAAGATATTCTCGAAGGTTTTCTTCACCGACGTCGTGCCGGCGCCTGATGAACCCGTGATCGATATGATGGGATAACTGCGCGACATCGGACCTGCCCGTCTCAGCGAAACAGGCCGCGCCGCGCAAACAGCGGCGCGTCGCTATTGTCAAACATCGGTTCGATACCTTCGTGAATGGCAGCAACATCGCGAACGCCTCGCACCGAGCCCATGATTAACGGCACCCGCTGGTGCGGCGACTTCGCCGCGAGTTCCAGAATTCGCCGGCGCCCAGTCGTCGCAGCACCTCCCGCCCATTCCATCACCAGCGCCATCGGATGCGCTTCGTAAAGAAGGCGCAAACGTCCTTCGCGATATCCGGGGCGGGCGTCGGCCGGATACAGAAAGACGCCGCCGCGCACCAGGATGCGAAGGGATTCGGCGACCAGCGAGCCGATCCAGCGCATGTTGAAATTCGCGCCGCGGTCGCCGTTGGTGCCGGCGAGGCATTCGTCGATGTAAGCGCGGACGGGCCCATGCCAGTGCTGGCGATTGGATGCGTTGATGGCAAATTCCGGCGTATCCGGTGCGACCCGAACGCCCTGTTGGATCAATACGAATTCCTGCGTTCGCGGGTTGAGGATGAAGATATCGACGCGCGCATTGAGTGCGAGCACGAGCGTGGTCTGCGGGCCGTAGACGACGAAGCCCGCTGCACACTGCGCCGTGCCGGGCTCGAAGAAGGTCGAGAGAACGTCGTTTCCGCGCCGGCGAATCGAAAAGATGGTTCCGACTGAAATGTTGTTCTCCAGGTTGGCTGACCCGTCGAGCGGATCAATCGCTACGCACAGCGGAGCGTCTGGATCCAGAATCTCGGGCAGCGCCACCTCTTCGGAAAGAACAGCCGCCACCGGGCAGGTACGCAGCGCACGGCGCATCATCTCATCGGCGGCCAGATCAATATCCTTCTGCTGATCTCCATCGGGATTAACGCCGCCATTCTGTCCGGTAATGCCAGCCAGCGGCCCGTCGGCGATGAGTGCGGCAAGATCAATCGCAGCGGCGGCGATCGCCTCGATCACGGCGGCGACCGCCGTTCCGTTCGGCGTCTGAGACGCCGACCGATCGAGATGCGAATGCAATGTCACGCGGTGGTCCATGGCCGTTTCCCTGTCACGCGCCCTCTTCGGGGCCATTCCCAATGCGTTTCGCCGGTCGGCAAACCGCCACCCATAACAGCCCAGTTTGCTAAATTAGTAAAATTTTGTTATCTTTGGTTAGGGCAAAGTTTTTCTTATAAAGGTGGCTGCGATGGCAACCCGATTGATCCGGGAATTGACGATCCGTCAGCTGCGCGCGCTGGCCGCCGTTCAAAAAAATCGGTCGGTTACCGCCGCAGCCAAACAGCTCCATCTCACGCAACCAGCCGTCACCTTGCAGCTTCGCAATCTGCAGACACTCGCAGGACTGCCGTTGATCCAGCGCACCAGTGACGGAATGCTGCTGACCGATGCCGGCCGGGAAGTTCTCGCGCTCTCCGAGCGCATCGAAGCGGCGATGGCCGACTGCGAAACGTCGCTTGAGATGATGGCGGGAATCACCGCCGGACGCATTTCCATCGGCGCCGTCAGCACCGCAAAGTACTTCGTGCCGTTCGCAATATCCGGATTTTCCAAACTTCATCCGAGCGTCGACGTCTCACTCTCGATTGGCAACCGGCAGGAAATCGGCAAGGCGCTGCGTGGCTACGATCTGGACATCGCCATCATGGGCCGGCCACCGGCGGATATCGACATGAACGTCCATCTGATCGGCGATCATCCCCACGTCATTATCGCGCCGACCGGGCATCGCCTGGCGCGAAAGCCGCGGCTGACATTGGCCGACCTCGCAAACGAAACCTTCCTGATGCGGGAGCCGGGATCCGGAACGCGCGGCCTGATGGAGCAGCTGTTTGAATCCGCTGGCGTTGTTCCAAAAATCGGCATGGCGATGGACAGCAACGAGACCATCAAGCAGGCGGTGATCGCCGGTCTGGGAATTGCGTTCATTTCCGCGCATACGGTGGCAACCGAACTCGACGAGCGACGTCTGGTGACGCTCAATGTCGATGGCCTCCCAGTGGTGCGGCAATGGTTCGTCCTCTCCCGCAAGGACAAGGTCTTGCTGCCACCTGCGCGCGCGATGCTGGACTTCCTCAGCGCCAAGGGAGCCCAATTCCTGCCGAGAACCCATGGCAGGATTCGTCTCATCCGGCCGTCGGCGCCCACCAAGCACCGATGACGCTTCCTCGGTTTATCGGACTCGTCAGATCAGATGAAAACCGTCAGCCCGCAACAGCTTGAGATCAAGATCGGAAAGGCGACCGCGGTCTCCGCTCTGCTCATTCGGCCACCGCAAGCGCGCGCGTGTTTTGTCTTTGCCCACGGGGCAGGCGCCGGGATGACCCATCCATTCATGGAGGCGGTTGCTGCCGGCCTTTGCGAACGCGGCGTCGCGACGTTGCGCTATCAGTTTCCGTATATGGAGAAAGGCAGCAAACGGCCCGACCCGCCGGCGACTGCGCAAGCCGCGGTGCGCGCCGCTGTCGCGGAAGCCGGGCGATGCTGCCCGGGACTGCTTCTTATAGCGGGCGGCAAATCGTTCGGCGGGCGCATGACGTCGCAAGCGCAGGCGACGGCGCCGCTCGATGGCGTCCATGGACTGGCGTTCCTGGGCTTTCCGCTGCATCCGGCAGGCAAGCCTTCCAGCGACCGGGCCAAACACCTGTCCGATGTCCATATCCCCATGCTCTTTGTGCAGGGCACCCGCGACAAGCTTGCGGAGCTGAAGCTGCTCGAACCTGTCGTCAGCAGAATCGGGCCGTCGGCGTCGCTGCATCGTGTGGAGGAGGCCGATCATTCCTTCCATGTGCCGGCGCGTTCGGGACGCAATGACCGCGAGGTCATGCGCGAAATTCTGGATATTTTCGCGGCGTGGATCGGCGGGATCGAAGCAAAGGAGAGCAGTAATTAATTCGCGACTGATCTGGAGCCTTCAGCCATGTGTCTGATTCACAGATCTGGACGAGTCTAAATTCACGAATCGGACTCTCGTTAGCTGGCAACTGCTTTTCGAGTTCTGCGAACTTGCTGCATTTCGGTCCGGCACGTTCAGCCTTGGCAGAGCCCCTTGTCCCGCGCCTGACGGATGGCCAGTCCCGCCAGCATGTCGAGCATCGGCGTCGACAGTCCCGCGGCCCTGGCAAATGCGGCGGGCGCCCTGACCAGCGCATCGATTTCCATCGGGCGGCCCTGTTCGTAGTCCTGCAGCAGCGAAGGCTTGTGCTCGGGCGGCGCCCCGGTACGGGTGACGCGCTTGACGTCGGGGTAGCAACTTTGTCCGACCGCCTGCGCCTCATCGAGCAGACGCGGCACGATATCGCGCAACGCCGGCTCCTCCCTGACTCCCTTGGCGGTTTGTCCGGTGATCAGACACAGCACCGACATCGACATGTTGGTCAGCAGCTTGGACCAGATCGCCTCCCTGATCCGCGTGACCTGTGGCGACTGGATCGAGGCTTGGTCGAGGGTGGCTCTCAACAATTGAATCCGCTCGGTCGGGCGGTCGTCGCATTCTCCCACCAGCAGCATGTTTCGATCGGGGGAGTTATTGACGACAATTCCGGGCGCGACGATCTCGTTCGCCGAAAAGATCACGCCGCCAATGATCCGTTCCCGGGAAACGGCGGCGCGTAACTGACCGCCCGGGTCCAGAAACCCGAGGTCCGGAGCCGGCGGGTGATCGGGGGAGAGCCCAATGTCGTACCACCATGGAATGCCGTTCTGGGCAAACACCACGGATGTGTCGCCGCGCAGCAGCGGCTGCAGGCCCGTGACCAGACTGTTCAAGCCGTTGGCTTTCAGGGTGCTGATGACAAAATCCTGCGGACCAAGCGCCGCCGGGTCGTCGGATGCCCTGACTTTCGCTGAAAATTCGGCGTCACCGACCCGAAGCGCCAGGCCTCTTGCCTTCACCGCTTCGAGATGCGGTCCGCGCATCACGCAGGACACATCATGTCCGGCCAGCGCGAGCCGCACCGCAAAATGGCTGCCGACGGCCCCCGCACCAAAAATACCTATCCGCATCGCGTCGATGTCCTGTCAGGAGCCCGATGGCACAGGAGCTAGTTTCCACAGGCTTGCCCCGCCGCGCAACCGATCATGCGATCACGGTGAATCTTTTCGCGTTTGTGCTACCACTGTCCGGCTTCACATCAAGTCGCTGGCGCTGGTGCCACGACAATTCCGGAGGTGACGTCATGGATGGAATGCTCGTTATGGGTTTCGGAGCGTATACAGACAGCGACATCGCTCAATCCTTCAGTTTTCACCACGAATTCGAGCCAACCTCGATGATCTGCGAGTTGAGCTTGTCGATGGTGGACGAAAATGACGACAATGCCGGCAGCGCGCTCTGGTTCTCGTCTTATACATATGAGGATGACGACGGAACGCCGCACGATGTGGCCATCGACTATAGTGCGGCGGCTGCATCGATGGGCCACAACAGATTGCGGCGTTGCGAATGGAACATGCGGCTCTGGAACGTGCACGCGCGCGGACTATTCAATGCTTTCTTTTGGCCTTCGGTGTCATAGGGAGGCGGACAATGAAACCACTGCAGATTTCCTACGCAGGTCGCGCTCCCAAAGTGATCGCTACGCGCGTCGTTGCGCTCTATGATGCAGACACAGGCCGCATCCATCATTCCCACATCGTCCACATTCACAAAGGCGGACGCGACGTAGCGGAACAGGAAGCGATCGATGCCGCACTTCGCCATGCCCGCCGGCTCGGACACGACACCGCGCGCCTTAAAGTAAAGGTATCCACCAATGCCGAACATGGCCATTTTCCGCACGCCATCGATGTGGCCAGCGGAGAATTCATGGCGATTTCAATCCGCATGGCGGATCGGACCTGAAGAAGTGATGTGACCGATGCCGGTGTGGTCCGATCGGCTTCGTGCTGCGCTGCTGTAGACCTTGTCCAAATTGCCGACTGCTGGCGGTGGGCCAGTCGCGTTCGATCGCCGTCATGGCTCCGCCCGCGCGCGCCACATCGGATTCTCCGCCGCCGACTGAATGATGATGGCCGCGTCCTCCGGCAACAGGAACCCATCGCGGGCCAGTTCTCGCGCCGCCATGCGAATCCGGTTCACATATTCGTTGCGCGTCTTGTATCGCTCCATCACGGGGCGATGGCTGGTTATGGGTTGCATCGGCGTCCGCCTGGGCTCGCGGAAAGGCAACATAGGCGGCGGCAAGCGCGCACAGGAACGACAAAGGCGGGTTCTGTTGCGCGTTGGCGCCGAGCGGGGCCTGCATATCCGGCAGACGCACGCCGCCCAGGGAATTGCCGTCCTCGTCGCGTTTCGGGACCTGGATGACAGCCTTGGGCAGGTGCGCGGGGGCACGCAGCACCATGGGATCGTTCTTGCTCTCCTCGAGCGGCATCAGGCGGCTGGCGGGTGGCTCGGTGCCCTTCGCGACCCAATTATCCAGATGCAGCAGCGTCGCGCGCGAAATCGGGCTCCAGTCAAGCCTGGCAGGCGGCAGATCGCAGTTGGCCCTGGGCACGATGACATGTGACGCCCCGGCAATTTCATAGACGCGGACGTTGTCAGGTATCGGTTGCTCGGTGGTGCCCTCGGCTCCGCTCCGCGACAGCGACGCGCGCAGCGAGAAGTAGTCCGTGGTGGTATCGATCAGAATCATCTTTGGCGGATTTTCGCCATGTGCCGTGACGTGTTTGATGACATCGCCGATCGTCAACACGTCCTCGTTGACGCCGCGAAATTCGGGGTTGGCAAACGTCGGCGCGCCCGTCGCGCTCGATTGTGGCCCGGTTCCGGACTGCATGATCGGCAACATGCCTGCTCCCGAAACGAACACATGCATCCCCTCGAACACGCGCCGCCCGTCGGCCATGTTGAAGCCGTTCAGCAGGAACGTCTTGAGGTAGCGTCCCGACTGCGACTTGCCCGCGGCCAGCGTCCGCTTGATGGCGCCATGCAGGGGGTTGGCGTTGCCGCTGGCGTCGGCGGCAGCGTGGGCCAGGAAATCAGCCGCATCCCTGACGATGGCAAAGCCGACGCCCTCAATGAAGCGCTTGTGGCCTGCGCTGTCGGTGAAGGACGGCAGGTCAGCTCCTTGCCCCAACTCCCAGCGCACCGCGGCGACGCTGAAACCCTGATCCTGCAGGAAGCCTGTCCCGACTTCGAACGTTCCGGATTCGAACGGTTCATCGCGCGGGCTGTTGTACAGGGCCTGGGCATAAGGGGCGGCCGCGGTTCGGGATGTCGACCAGCAGTACGCCGTTGCCGTCTGCCGGATTTGCCGGAAGGATCAGGGAAATCCTGGCGGCGTAATCGACCAGGCCGCGCCCATTCCGCGGCGCCTTGTCGAGATCGGGAATGGCCTCGGTTGGCTTCAGTTCGCCGACCACGCGGCCCTCCAGCAGCATGAATTCTCCCGCGCTGAAAGTGCCGTAGCTTTGACTGGAGGCAATCTCAAGCTGGGTGACCTCGGCGGCGGCGGGACACGAAAAGCTGATTGCAGACGCAAGCAGCGAAAGGGTCAGTGCCGTGGTGATCGGATTCAAGCGTGGCATCGGAAACTCCGGACTTGATCGGAAAGACGCGCGCCAACATACACGGCCCTGAAGGCGACTGCGATCAATCTGCGCCGCCGCGGCAGATGCGGGCGGCTCCGGGCGGGACGACCTTGCCGGAGCAGCCGAAATGCCGCATCCTGTTCGCAGACCCTCTGATCCGGGAAATGTCGGAAAAAATATACCAGCAAGCGCGTGGAGGATTTACCGATGATTACCGCAATTGTCCGTTTCAAGCTGCCCGCAACCCTTGATGCCGCGAAAGCGGCTGAGCTGTTCCGCAGCTCGGCGCCGAAGTACCAGGGCCTCGCCGGCCTTATTCGCAAATATTACCTGTTCGACGCGGAAAGCCGGACCGGTGGCGGCTGTTATCTGTGGGAGAGCCGCGAGGCCGCCGACCGCGTCTACAATGCCGAATGGCGCAAGATGATCGCCGAGCGCTACGGCGTCCCGCCCGAGATCAGCTATTTCGAGACGCCGGTCGTCGTCGACAACACGCTCGGCAAGACGATCCTCGACGCGGCGGAGTAACAGAGACCGCCTCGCGCATCATGGCACAGCGAAACCAGAGTCCGCAGGCGGGCGGCGCGCCAGTCACCACCGTCCGGCTGCAGAATATCGCCCAGTCCTACGGGCAATCCGCGGCCCTGATGGCGGCGGTCGAGCTCGGAATGTTCACGGTGATCAGCAAGGGAGCCGGGACTTACGAGGAAGTCGCCACGGCCCTCGACATCCATCCGACCAATGCCGAGCGGCTGATGGTGATGCTGTGTGCCGCCGGCCTGCTGGAGAAGACGCTAGCGCGCCACAGCAATGCCCCGGATGTCGAGCGCTTCCTGGTCGAGGGCAGTCCCGGCTACATGGGGCCCTGGATTACATTCACCAAACCGCAATGGAACGAGTGGGGACGGCTGAGCGAGCATCTCCGCACCAAACAGCTGAAGGTGATGGGCTCGATCGAGACCTTCACGGTTGCCGATGCGAGGCGCTACCACAATGCGACTTACTCGATCGGCATGGGCGCGGGCCGCCGCTTCGTGCGGCAGGTCGACCTCAAGGGCCGCAGGCGCATCATGGACATCGGCGGCGGCTCCGGCGCCTACTGCATCGCAGCCGCCAGGGAGCATGCCGGCATCCGCGCCGTGGTGCTGGACTTGCCGGTCGTGTGCGAGGTGACGCGCGAGTTCATCGCCGAGAACGGCGTCGCCGACCGCGTCGAGGCCCAGCCGTGCGACTTCACGCGCGATCCGTTCCCGGCCGACTGCGACGTCGCCATCATGGCTTCCAACCTGCCGATGTACAGCCGCGAGATGATCGCAAGCGTCATCAGGAAAGCTCACGATGCGCTGCTGCCCGGTGGCGAGATGCATCTGATCGGCGAGACGACCAATAACGAGCGCACGGGGCCATGGGGGCCGGCCTATTGGGGCCTCGGCCAGGCGATCGGGGATTCGCTTGGGCTTGCCCATTCGGAGGCTGACGTGATCGGCTACTTCCAGGCGGCGGGTTTTAAGGACGTCGGCGTGCACGAGTTCATCGCGGGCTCGCTCAGCCGCATCGCCGGCACGAAGGCGAAGTAAGAGATCGCGGAGTGAGCGACGCCGGCGGTCGCGGCGGACGCCCAACACAACAATCGCAAATCGAACGAAGGGATCGTCAATGCCTGCCAATCCAGTTCTGTGGAACCTCGATGAACGAGGGGTCGCGACGGTCACGTTGAACCGCCCCGAGGTCAACAATGCCTATGATGCCGGCCTCATTCACGGCGTGCTCGCGGCAATGGATGAACTGGGCAGCAAGCCGCTGCTTCGCGTCGTTGTCCTGAAAGGCAAGGGCAGGCACTTCCAGGCCGGCGCCGACCTGAAGTGGATCAACGCCGTGAGGCCACAATCGCCTGCCGAGAACGAGGCGGTGTCGCAAGCCACCTTCGAAGCCGTGCAGCGGCTGAACCGGCTGCCGATCCCGACCGTGGCGCTGGTTCAGGGCGGCTGCTTCGGCGGCGGCACCGGCGTCATTGCCGCCTGCGACGTGGTGATCGCGGCCGACAATGCGGTGTTCTCGATCACGGAAGTTCGCTGGGGGCTGACCGCCGCGATCATCATCCCGCAACTGTGCGACGCCATCGGCGTCCGCCAGGTCCGCCGCTACGCGCTGACCGGCGAGCGCTTCGGCGCCCAGGACGCCCGCCGCATCGGCCTCGTGCACGAGGTGGTGCCGCTGGCCGATCTGGAAACATCAGGCGCCAAAGTCGTCGAGCAATTGCTGGCCAACGCGCCGGACGCCTTGGCCGAAACCAAGGCCTTGGCGATGGAAAGTTCGTTCGGCGGCATGAGCGTCGAAGACGAGGCCTATGCGCGCCTTGTTAGGATGCATGCGGCCAAGCGCCAGACAAGGGAAGCCTCGGAAGGCCTTGCCTCGTTCGCCGAAAAACGCGCGGCCAACTGGGTGGCCGGCAAGACATAACGTTGGCGATCCGGTCGATGCGGCGCGGCTGGAGCGTCAGCCTAGCCGGCGACGTTCTTGTGTGCGGGGTCGCTACCGTCAAGATCAGAGGATCCGACTGGAACGCGCTGCGATCCATGCCAGCGGCAATATTCAAACACCGCATGCCGTTGGGACGCAATTTCCCGTGAAATCGCCCCGCCCCGAACGCCGCTCAGCCCCCTGACGCGATAGCTAAAATTCACAACCCGGGGCATGATCATCAGCTGACATCCGGGAACCCGAAATTGCCGCCCAAGTCAATCGAAGAGCCTGCGCGGCAGGTGCCGCTGTACGGCGAGTATGAAGTCGTCGTGCTCGGCGGCGGGCCCGCCGGGATCGCCGCGGCCGTGGCTGCGGCGCGCGCAGGAAGGCGCACGCTGCTGATCGAGCGCTACGGCTTTCTCGGCGGCATGGGCACCGCGGCGGGCGTGACGAATTTCTGCGGGCTGCACGCCAATGTCCATGCATCGCGTGGTGCAGGGCATCGCCTCCAATCTGCTCGGGCGTATCGACCGGCTCGGCGGGCTCAACGCGCCGCATCTGATCCTCGGGAAGATACTGGCACAGGCCTACGACACCGCCGCCTACAAGATCGCGGCCGACGATCTGCTCCTGGGCCATAAGGTCGATATTCTCTTCCACGCGCTCGGCGCCGGCGTGGTGATGCATGACGAGGCCCGCATCAACGCGCTCATGGTCGAAACCAAGGCCGGCCGCCGGGCGGTGCGCGCGGATATTTTCATCGATTGCTCCGGCGACGGCGATCTCGCCGCATGGGCCGGCGCGCGCTACGAGGTCGGCGATAACAACGGCAGCATGCTCTACCCCTCGATGATGTTCCGGCTCAACGGCATCGATCCCGAAAAGGCCGGCGACGCCTGGCGCACCATTCCCGCGCTGATGGAAAAAGCCGAAGCCGCCGGCACCCATCATTTCCCGCGCAAGGCCGCGATCGTGCGGCCGCAGCGCTCGCCAATCGAGTGGCGGGTGAATTTCACGCAATTGGCGCGCGAGGACGGCACCGCGATCAACGGCCTCGAACCCGACGATCTCACCCGCGGCGAGATCGAGGGCCGCCGCCAGGCCGTCAACGCCTTCAATTTCCTGCGCACCGTGCCGGGCTTCGAAAAATCCTACATCGTCGACCTGCCGCCACAGCTCGGCATCCGCGAGACCCGGCGCGTCATCGGTGGCTATATGCTCAGCGGCGAGGACGTGCTCGGCTGCGCCTCGTTCGACGATTCGATCGGCGTCAATGGCTGGCCGATGGAATCCCATGTCGCGGGAAACGTGATCTTCAAGTTTCCGCCGATCCCGCAATCGCGCGGCTTTAATGAATTGCCGTATGGGATGCTGACGCCCGAAGGCATCGACAATCTGCTGGTGGCCGGGCGTTGCGCTTCGATGACCCATGACGGCCAGTCGGCCGCGCGGGTCTCCGGCGCCTGTTTTGCGATGGGCGAGGCTGCCGGTACCGCCGCGGCATTGGCGCTCGGGGGCAATACCATCATCCCGCGCGATATCGCTGTCGACAAACTGCAGCACCAATTGAAGCAACAGGGGGCCTTTCTCGGGCAGGATCAGGCGATCCCCGAAGGGCTCTAGCTAGAGCGCATCGCGCCGCGAGGCGCGGAATCACTTCTGCCAACCACGATGCTGTTTGAAAAATCGAAACCGTAGCGATCCATTGCGTACGAACGCGCCACACTATGCGTCGTCCCCGCGAAAGCGGGGACCCATAACCACCTTAGTCTGTTGGAGTAGAAGCCGTCAGCCACCGTGCCAAAACGGGAGGCCGCGGCGTATGGGTCCCCGCTTTCGCGGGGACGACGTTGAGAGATTATGCCCCCCGCAGACTCGTCCCTTCGATTCCCCCTCCGCATCCAGCGACGCCGTGGGGTCGCCGTGATCGATCAGCGTCGCCGCTGCGGCGGCGCGGCGCCAGTTCGCGCGACCCGTTGGCTCGCATGACGGTCTCAAGACCCCACGGGGATGATTTGAGTGTGCCGCTTCGATCCAATATCATCATACTCTGGAATAATTTACGCGCATTCTTGTCGCAAAACCGGTATCCGTTTGCCGAGTACGCGCTGACAAATACGGAGGAAACTTGATGACGCAGCTCACTCGCGCCCCTAAGGCACGTTCCGGATATCTACGGCTCGCGTTCGCGGGCCTGCTGTCGCTAACGGCGGCGAGCATGATCGCATCATCCGACGGCCGTTGCGAAGAGCTATTGAAGGCAAAGGTCGGCGTGCTCCGGCTGTCGTCGTCGGCGCCGGTGTTCATCGCGCAGGACAAGGGCTATTTCCGCGACGCCGGTCTCGATATCGAGCTGACATTCTTCGATGCCGCGCAGCCGATCGCGGTCGCGACCGCCTCGGGCGATATCGACTTCGGAATTACGGCGTTCACCGCGGGGCTTTATAATCTCGCAGGCAAGGGCACGCTGAAGGTGATCGGCGGCATGAGCCGCGAGAAGGCGGGCTATCCCTTGATCGGCTATTTCGCCAGCAACAACGCCTATGCCGCGGGCCTCAAAACGCCGAAGGATCTCGCCGGCAAGCGCATCGCGGTGACGCAGACCGGCTCCAGTTTTCACTATTCGCTCGGCCTGCTCGCCGACAAGTACGGCTTCAAGCTCAGCGATATGAAGGTGCTGCCGCTGCAGTCGCTGTCGAATGCCGCTGCCGCCCTGAAGGGCGAAACCGTCGATGCCGCCCTGCTGCCGGCCTCCACCGCGCGGAAGCTGATGGACGATGGCGGTGCGAAGCTATTGGGCTGGGTCGGCGATGAGACGCCGTGGCAGCTGGGCGCGGTGTTCGCCTCGCCGAAAACCTTGGCCAACAAGCCGCTGGTGACAAAACTTCTGGCGGCACTGGTTCGCGCCGACCGCGAATATCACGATGTGATCCTCGTCGCGGTCGCGCATGGCAAGGCGCCGATCAATGACAAGACCAGGCCGCTCTTGGAGATCATCGCGAAATACACCAACCTGCCGGTCGAGCAGGTGGTCGGCAACTGCGCCTATATCGACCCTGCCGGCAAGCTCGACGTCAGGAATGTCGGCAACCAGATCAGCTGGCTGCAGGAGCAGGGGTTCGTCGACAAGGGATTCAATGCCGACGCCATCATTGCCAAAGACTTTGTGAAGCCGGATTGATGAAAAGATGGATCTGATTGCTGTCCATATCAGTCACCGCTTCGGCGCGCTCGAAGTGCTCGACGACGTGTCGTTCACGGTTGGGTCAGGCGAGGTGGTCGCGATCGTCGGTCCGTCTGGCTGCGGCAAGAGCACGCTGCTGTCGATACTGGGCGGGTTGTTGCAGCCGAGCGAGGGGTGTGCGGAATTGCGCGGCGCGCCGCCGCCTGACAGCCGCAACCCGCTGACATTCGTGTTTCAGGATTTTGCGCTGCTGCCCTGGTGCACGGTCGAGGAGAATGTCGAATTCCCGCTGCTGCATACGGGCCTCGCCATCAGCGAGCGCCGCGAAATCGTCGATGACGCCCTGCGCCGTACCAGCCTTTCGGATTTTCGCGGCACCTACCCCAAGCAATTGTCCGGCGGCATGCGCCAGCGCGTCGGCATCGCGCGGGCACTGGCGGTGCGGCCCGCGATCCTGCTGATGGACGAGCCGCTGTCGGCGCTGGATTCGCAGACCCGCGAATTGCTGATGGAGGATTTTATTGGCCTGCTCGCCGATGGCTCGATGGGCGCGGCCTATGTGACGCACAATCTCGAGGAAGCCGTTCGTCTCGCCGATCGCATTGTGGTGCTGTCGCGGCGGCCGGGACGCATCCGCGAGGTCGTCACCATCCCTCTGACCCGCGGCGAACGTGGCGACGTCAATGCCCGCGGCCAGTTGCTGGCGCTGCAGAACGAGCTGTGGTCGCTGATCCGGGAGGAGGCGATCGACGCCGAGCGCGAGGTCCAGCATGCTTGAGCGCTCGCAAATGCCGCAGGCTGCGCCGCAAGCCGATCTTAAGACCGAGCCGCGGCCGGTGGCCTTTCGTGGCGGGGGATTTACGCCGCAAGCGGGCCGCTATGCCGGCTGGACGGCGCTGGCACTGGTGATCGGGTTCTGGCAACTGGCCGGCAGCGCCGGCTGGGTCAATCCGCTGTTTCTGCCGACGCCGTCAGCGATCGCGCGCGCGATTTATCAGCTCGCGGTCAGCGGTGCGCTTTGGCATCATGTGTCGTACTCGATCATGCGAATCGGCATCGGCTGGATCCTCGGAACGATGGCAGGCGTCATCGTCGGTTTTGCGATCGGGCTTTCAAGCCTCGCGCGCAGCGTCGGCATCACCTTCATCTCGGCGCTGTTTCCGATTCCGAAAATCGCGCTGCTGCCGCTCCTGATCCTGTGGCTCGGCATCGGCGAGGAGCCGAAGATCGCCACCATCGCGCTCGGCGTGTTCTTTTCCACCGCGATCTCGGTCTATAGCGGCGTCGATTCCGTGCCGCGCAACCTGATCCGGATGGCGCAGAGTTTCAACGTGCCGTTCCACGCCATCGTGATCAGGGTGATCTGGCCGGGCGCGCTGCCGTCGATCCTCGCCGGCTTCCGCATCACCGCCTCGGTGGCGCTGCTCCTGGTGGTGAGCGCCGAAATGATCGGCGCCGAATTCGGCATCGGCGCCTTCGTGCTGCAGGCCGGCAATCTGATGCAGACCGACCAGCTGCTGGCGGGCGTCGTTATCTTATCGCTGTTCGGGCTTGCGGTCGGACGGCTGATCAATTGGCTGGAGACGCGGCTATTGCACTGGCGGTAGCGGCTGATCCTGGATTGAAATGTTGCACGATATTGCGACACGGGAAGTACACCCCCTCTCCCTTTGGGAGAGGGTTGGGGTGAGGGGTTAAGGTCTATCGATAGTCCGTAACCCCTCACCCGGATCGCGCCGGAAGCCGACGCGATCCGACCTCTCCCGATGGGAGAGGTGTTGCAGAGTATGCCGCGGGCGCCGAATTCAAATTGCCTTCATCACGCATTGCCGCGATCCTCGCGGAACAGGTCCAGCTTCTGCTGCACCGGACGATCCGAGAAACTGAACAGCACCGAGTCTTCTTCGGCCTCGTGGGTGACCCATTGCCAGCTCGGCACCACGAACAGGTCGCGCGGACCCCATTCGAAACTCTGCTCGCCGATCCGCGTGCGACCCTTGCCTTCGATCGCGGCGAACACCGTGGCGTCGGTGGAGCGATAGCGCGCGGTCTTGAATCCCTTCGGCAGCAACTGGATGAAGGTGCCGATGGTCGGCATCGCAAAATCGCCGGTCTCGGGATTGGAGAACCGCAGTTTCAATCCGTGGCAGGCGTCCCACTCGTTGCGCAATTTGGCCTGCTCCAGCGCCTCGCGCGTGTAGTGATAGGGATAGTTGAAGATCGGCGAGGTTTTCGAGGCGCGCTTCTGGTCGACCGGCAGCAGATTGTGGCCGTAGCGCGCAAAGCTGTCACCGGCGGGGCGGGTGATCTCTTGCTGATCCTCGTCCGATCCTTCGGCGAAGGAGGCGTCGAAGAATTGCACCATCGGAATATCGAGCCCGTCCAGCCAGAACATCGGCTCGGTGGTCTGGTTGCCATGGTCGTGCCATGTCATCGACGGGGTGATCACGAAGTCGCCGGGCTCCATCGAGGTGCGCTCGCCATCGACGGCGGTGGTCGCGCCCTTGCCCTCGAGCACGAAACGCAGAGCCGACTGGCTGTGCCGGTGCGCGGGCGCGACGTCGCCGGGGATCACCATTTGCACGCCGGCAAACAGCGAGGTGGTGATTTTCGACTGGCCGCGCAGCCCGGGATTTTCCAAAACCAGCACCCGCCGCTCGGCCTCCTTGGCGGTGATCAGCTTGCCCGCTTCCGTCATGTAGTCGCGGATGGCATCGAATTTCCATAGATATGGCCGGCAGGCGCTCTTCGGCTCCGGCGTGATCAGGTCGCCCATCACGTTCCACAGTGCTGAGAGATTTTCGCCGTCGATCTTGCGGTAGAACGCCTCGCGTTCCGGTGTCTTCTGTACGGCTTTCATGATCAGCCTCCCGTCGTCATTCTCGTTGCTCGAATTATTGACAGCATACTTACAAAGTGGATAGCGTCAATGACGCAACAAGAACAAACGAGAAGATCTAGGGGAGGTTCCGATGAAGCTGCACGGCTATTTCCGCAGCAGCGCGTCCTACCGGGTCAGAATCGCGTTGAACCTGAAGGGCTTGAGCGCGGACCACCTGCCGCACCATCTTCGCAAGGGCGAACAGCGCGACCCCGCTTATCTCGCGATCAATCCGCAGGGGCTGGTTCCGACGCTGCAGGACGACCACGGCGCGATCATCACCCAGTCGCTGGCCATCATCGAATGGCTGGAGGAAACCCATCCCGAACCGCCGCTGCTGCCGAAAGACCTGCTGCGCCGCGCTCACGTCCGCGCCTTTGCGATGGCGCTCGCCTGCGATACCCACCCGGTGCAGAATCTGAAAGTTCTGGCGAGGCTGCGGCAGCTCGGTCTGCCCGAGGAAGCGGTGACGGGCTGGGCGGCATGGGCCAACCGCGAAGGCCTTGCCGCCTGCGAAACCTTGATCGCAAGCGAGCCCGGCCCGTTCTGCTTCGGTGCTACGCCGACGATGGCCGATCTCTGCCTGGTGCCGCAGCTCGCCAATGCGCGCCGCTTCGGCGTCGAGCTCGAAGCCTATCCGCGCCTGCTGAAGGCCGAGACTGCTGCGAAAAACATCAAGGCGTTCGCGGACGCCGCACCGGACCGGCAGCCCGATGCCGAATGAGCAAGCCGCCGTGACGATGGATGCTGTCTACACCAAGCCGGGCTATCTGTTTCGCCGGATGCAGCAGATCGCGGTCTCGATTTTCGTGGAAGAGTGCAGGGCCTACGACCTGACGCCGGTGCAATATGCCGCGCTGGTCGCGATCCGTACCCATCCCGGCATCGATGCGACGCGGCTCTCCGCCGTGATTGCCTTTGACCGCTCGACCCTGGGCAACGTGATCGAGCGGCTGGAGGCAAAGCAGTACATCGAGCGCAAGTCCGGGCGCGATGACAAACGGGTAAAACTGCTGCATCTGACCAAGAAGGGAGCGGGGTTGCTGCGCGACATCATGCCGTCGGTGGATCGCGCGCAGGCGCGGATGCTGCAGCCGCTGAAGCAGGCCGACCGCAAGACGCTGCTGGCGCTGCTGACGCAGCTGGTCGATCTCAATAACGAGGCGTCGCGGGTGCCGCTGCGCGCGGAAGACGCGCTCGAACACTTCAGGAAGTCGAGCTGATGGGATCGGGATCAAGCGCGCGACCCGTCCTGATCGCGGGCGGCGGCATCGGCGGCCTGGCTGTGGCGCTAGGTCTCGCGCAAAAAGGCATCCGTTCGATCCTGCTCGAAAAGGCGTCGGCACTCGGCGAAATCGGCGCTGGCATCCAGCTCGGACCCAACGCGTTCCATGCCTTCGACTATCTCGGCGTCGGCGAGGCCGCGCGCGGCATGGCGGTCTATATCGATCAGCTGCGGCTGATGGATGCGCTCACAGCCGAAGAAATCACCCACGTCGATTTGCGCGACGCCTTCCGCTCGCGCTTCGGAAATCCCTATGCGGTGGTTCATCGCGGCGATCTGCATGGCGTATTCCTAAGGGCTTGCCAGGACCACGAGCTGATCGAACTGCGCGTGAGCAGCGAAGTCATTGGCTACGATCAGGACGGCACGCGTCGGTCACAGTTCGCCTTGCCTCCGGCGAGCGCGTCTCGGGCTCGCTGCTGATCGGCGCGGACGGCCTGTGGTCGAATATCAGGAAGCAAGTGGCCGCCGATGGGCCGCCGCGGGTGTCCGGACACACCACCTATCGTTCGGTGATTCCGACCGAGGAGATGCCCGAGGATCTGCGCTGGAACGCCGCCACGCTGTGGGCGGGTCCGAAATGCCATATCGTGCACTATCCGCTGTCGGGCTGGAAAGTGTTCAATCTCGTCGTCACCTGTCACAACGACGCGCCGGAGCCGGTCGCCGGCAAGCCGGTATCCGACGCCGAGGTCATGCAGGGTTTTGCGCACGTGCATGCGCGCGCGAAAGATATCATTCGCCACGGCAGGAACTGGAAGCTGTGGGTACTGTGCGACCGCGATCCCGTCGAGCGCTGGATCGATGGCCGCGTCGCGCTGCTTGGCGATGCCGCGCATCCGATGCTGCAGTATTTCGCGCAGGGCGCCTGCATGGCGCTGGAGGACGCGGTGTGCCTGTCGCACATGCTCGGCGCATATCCCGGCGATCATGCCACCGCGCTCGAGCGCTATCGGTCACAGCGCTTCCCGCGCACCGCGCGCGTGCAGCTATTATCCCGCGCCATCGGCGAGCACATCTACCACCCCTCAGGCGAACACGCCCGCATCCGCAACGCCATCATGAGCGCCAAGACGTCGGAGGATTACTATGGCGATCTCGCCTGGCTCTATGGCGGGACGGGACTGGCGGGGTAGGCCCAAATACTGCGTCGTCCCGGCCAAGCCAACGGGTCCGGCCTTCGGCCGGCCCGATGACAGGCTCCGCGCGAGCCGGGACCCGACCACCAGCGTGCATTGGAGGAGAACTGGAACGGCGATCTCATGCGTTGCATCCGGCTGTGGCGCTGTCATGCCTTGCTCCCGCTTTGCTGCAAAGGCCGCCTCGAAGCCTCGTAGCGCGCCATGAACAACGGCGACATCGCGCGTAGGCGTGCATCGTCGATCCGGCCGGAGCGGGTGATGTAGCTGTAGGCGAAGTCCAGCGGGCCGAGCTTCATATGTTCAGGGAATTTTTCATACCAGTCAGCGCTGGTGCGCGCCGCCGTCACCAGCTTTTTCACGATCGGCTGGCGCTCCCTCTGGTAACGATTGAGCGCATCGGAAATATCCTGTTCCGCCTCCAGCGCCTTGACCAGCGCGATCGCATCTTCGATGGCCAGGCGCGTACCCGACCCGATCGAGAAATGCGCCGAATGCAACGCGTCGCCGATCAGCACCATGTTCTTGAACGGCCAGCGCTCGTTCCAGATCCAGGGAAAATTGCGCCACACCGATTTATTCGACACCAGTCCATGTCCGTCGAGCGTGGCAGCGAACACGCGCTCGCAAATGGCTTGCGACTGCTCGACCGTCTTGTCGGCAAAGCCATAACGCTGCCAGGTCGCGGGGTCGCATTCGATCAAGAAGGTGCTCATCGAGGGCGCGTATCGATAGTGATGCGCGGTGAACGCGCCGAGCTCGGTTGCCACAAAGGTCTGCGACAGCGTCTCGAACCGTTTTGTGGTGCCGTACCAGGCAAACTTGTTGGGCGAATAGGACACCGAGGTGCCGAAATCGCCCTCGAAGCTGCGGCGCACCAGCGAGTTCAGGCCATCGGCCGCGACGATCAGATCGTAACCGCTCAACTGATCCACGGAGGGGATCAGCGTTTCATATTGCGGGGCGACGCCGACCGAGGACGCGCGCTGCCGCAGGATGGTCAGCAGCTCGAGCCTTCCGATCGACGAAAAACCGACGCCGTCGATCTCGACGCTTTCGCCGCGCAGATTGAGGGTAATGTTGTTCCAGCTCTCCATCCTTGGTGTGATAGCGTCGACCGTGTCGGGGTCGTCGGCGCGCAGAAATTCGAGCGCCTGTTCGGAGAACACCACCCCGAAACCCCAGGTGGCGCCGGCGAGATTCTGCTCGAACAGATCGATCCGGGCATCCGGGTGACGTTTTTTCCAGAGATACGCGAAATAGAGACCTCCGGGGCCTCCGCCGATCACGGCGATACGCACAATCTTCCGCCCCATTCCGTTATTGTGCGAGCGCCAATACTCCGCCGGCCAGGGAATGCCAGAACGGTGTCGCGCTTAAAGGCAAATTCAGCACCTTCAGAGCAACAAGCGCCGCACCACCGAACACATAAACCGGATGCGGACGCCCGCGCGTGCGCCAGTCAAAAATGATCGCGACCGCGAGCAGCAGATAAGCGACAAGGGCAGGAGGAAGCGTAACTATGACAGGAGGCGGGCCAGGCGGACCAGGTGGCGCGAGGAACGTTAGGAACCAGCGCGCAACGGCCGCGTCAAGAAGCGAGATCGTCGCAAGGAGCATCAATCGCTTATGGGCCTCGGGCCGCCGCACGGCCCCGATCGCCAAGGCAAAAACCACGGCAAAGAAGAAAATGCCGCTCAGCGGGACGATCCCAAAAGCAATTCCTTCGTCATTGAGCCCTAGCGATGCAGCGGTCTTCATGGTGTTGATGGCCGCCAAGATGCCGAAAATGGTCATCGCAGTCGCGAGGGATATTCCGGCCATCCCGATCGCCCGGTGCCTTGCGATCCTTCCCGACGCAGCAAGCCAAGTCTGGAAGGAAAAGAACAAAACCCAGGAGAAGAAAACCATTCCGTGAATGTGGACGATCGGGTTTGCCTTGAATGTTCCGGATGCCATTGGCAGCCAATATGTCGGGGCGAAACCCAGGAAGGCGACGGCGGCGCAGGACAGCGCCATATAGAAATAGAAATATTTTTGGCTTGGGGTCGCCGCGATCCGCGCGGGAGCATTTATCAGCGTGGTCATGCGTTTTCCTTCGATCGAAATGTATGCAAGATCATCATGGTTTCCGGCGCGTGACAATATCGAGTGATCCAAACTGCTATTACACCCTGATCATCCGCTTGCCGCGGTTCTCGCCGGCCAGCAATCCGATCAGGGCCTTCGGTGTGTTCTCAAGGCCATTGATGACATCCTCCTGGACTTTCAGTCTGCCGGAGGCGACCCAGGATTGCAGGTCGCTCAGCGCCTCCTCGCGCTGATCCATGAAGTCCATTACGATGAAGCCTTGCATGGTCAAACGCTTGACCACGATCAGGCCGGGAACGCCGCGCGGCCCATGCGCCGACGGCACGCCGTCATATTGCGAGATCGCGCCGCAGCAGGCGATGCGGCCGCGATTGTTCATCTGCGCGAGGCAGGCCTCGAGAATGTCGCCGCCGACATTGTCGAAATAAACATCGATGCCTTTCGGCGCCGCGGCCTTCAAGGCCTTGAACAGCGCGCCGTCCTTATAATCGACCGCGGCATCGAAGCCGAGTTCACCCGTCAGCCAGTTGCACTTGGCCTTGCCGCCGGCGATGCCGACGACGCGGCATCCCTTGATCCTGGCGATCTGGCCGACAATCGATCCAACCGAGCCGGCAGCGGCCGAGACCACGACGGTCTCGCCGGCTTTCGGCTTGCCAACATCGAGCAGCCCGAAATAGGCGGTGAGGCCGGCGATGCCGTATACGCTGAGCAGATGCGTCATCGGTTCGACCTTCGGCATCCTGGTCAGATGCTTTGCGGGCACCGCTGCATAATCCTGCCAGCCGGTATCGCCGAACACGATGTCACCCGGTGCCAGGCCGGGCGATTTCGATGACACGACTTCGCCGATGCCGCCGCCGGCCATGACGGTATTGGCCTCGACCGCCGCGCGATAGGTCGCGCCGTGCATCCATGCCCGGTTGGCGGCATCAAGCGAAATATAGCGCACCCGCAGCAAGGCCTCGCCGTCTTTCGGCTCCGGGATGGCTGCCTTGGACATCTTGAAATGCTCCGGTCCAAGTTTCCCGGTCGGCTTCTCGACCAGCAAGACCTGACGATTGACATTGTCGTTCATCGCGTTCCCTCCGTATCTGTCAGTTCTTGATGCAGTGGAGCGCGCAGAAAATGCTCAACTGCACACATTGCGCTGCGCACGACGCTAGTCGGCGGGCGTTCATTCCACAACGGGAACATTGTGGCAAACGCGCCGATGTTTGAAGCGTGCTGCGTCGCTCCGCGCGTCACCGGCGGATATTTGTTCTAGAAAAAATTCAGGTCCTGCGCGCGACCGCCGCCGGCGACAGCCGCGTATTCGATCGCCAGAAATAATCCGCCGGCCACATATATCTTTCGACGAAGCGAGGCGGCGAGCTTATCGCTGACACCAACGGCGTCCTCGATGGTTGCGGCGATGTGAATGGCCGCTTGCGGATTTGCCCTGCGCACCGCGGCAGCAATATTGTCGGCCTCCATCCCCTTGTGGTGCGCCATCGTGCATATGACGGTGTCGAATGACGGCGCCAGCGCGCCCACGATCTCGTCGGCCTTTTTGTCAAGGGAAACGCCGACCACCAGGATCCAGTCGTCCGCGCCATGGATCGCCTTGAGGCTTGCGAGCGATTGCCTGATGCCGTCGGGGGTATGGCCGACGTCGACAACTGTGAGCGGGTCTTGCATGATCACTTGGAGGCGGCCGGGCCAGCGCGCATCACGGAGACCCGATCTCACCGCGGCTTCGACCCTGGCGGGAGCTTCTCCGGGCCGCATCCGTCCCAGCCAGAGCAGGAAAAGCGTGACAGCGATGGCTGCATTGTTGAACTGAAACGCGCCCAGCAGACTCATTTCGAGGCAACGAAAATCGTAACCTCCGAACCGGAAGTCGAACCGCTGCCCTGACGTCGACACGGTTTCGCCGCCGATCGCGATCTGGTCGCGGACAAACAGCGCCGTGATCCCGCGGTAACGATTATATTCGAGCAGATGCGGCTGAAGCCTTCGGCAATTCTCGCCGTAGATAATCGTACCGCCTGACGCACAGGCGTCGCTCTTGTCGGAAGCGATCAATTCCAGGGAATGGCCGAGCAGTTCGACATGCTCGTAATCGACCGCGGTCACGCAGGTTGAGAGTGCGCCGACCAGACGTGCCGGATCGTAGCGCCCCCCGATGCCGGCCTCGAACACGGCGAAGTCGCATTGGCTTTCCTGAAAATAAAGGCAGGCCAGCGCAAACAAAGCTTCGAAGGCGCCGAATTTCTCATCCTTGCGCCGTGAGATTTCGGCAATAGTGGTTTCGATCCGCGACACCAGGCGCGCCAGATCATCATCGCCAATGGGCGCGCCATCGATCTGAAACCGTTCGTTGAAGCGATACAGATGCGGCGAGGTGAACAGGCCGGTTCGCAGGCCGTAGGCGCGGGCGATGCCGGCGCAGAAGGCCGCAGTGCTGCCTTTGCCGTTAGAACCTGTCACAGCGACCGAATTGCGCGCGAGCCTTGCCCGATCCACCGCAATGGCGTCGAGCAGCTCTGCCATCCGCGCCAGACAGACGCCATCCCCGTATTTCGGAAGGTTAAACACCCAGCAGTCCCATCGCGGAAAAGGTGTGGTGCCAGATCTTCAGGATCAGGTCGCCGCGGCTGAAATCTTCGAGTAGCCGGATCGACGGATTGGAGTTCACCTCGATCACCCCTATAGCATCGCGTTCTCCGCCGAACTCCGTGAACATGTCCACGGCGGCGACGCGAAGTCCAAGCGTTTGAACGGCCTTCCTCGCCAGTGCGAATGCGGCATCGGAATGCGGGGCTTCGAGCACCATCGTTCCGCCCGCGCTCAGGTTCATCCGTCCGGGCATGTCCCAACGCTCGCCCTTGGCCAGCACGGTGTCGGGCGAAGTGTCGCGGTCATCAGTCACCGCATCCGGCGAAAGACCGCGGGATCGCAAAGCCGCGTTGTGTGCGGCCAGCAGATCGCGGATGGAGTGCACGCCATCGCCCAGCACAAGCGGCGGATATTTTCTGGCGGAATAGACGATTTCGTCGTCGAGCAGGAAAATCCGGTATTCGATTCCCTCGGCAACCGGCTGGATCAAGATCGAGTCGTAATATTGCGAAACCTCAAGGAGATATCGAGCAAGCGAGGCTTCGCCGTGAAGGACTTGCGCAAAATCGCCACGCGATCCCTGCAGCGGTTTGACGAATGCCGTTGCACCGAGCCTTCTGAAATATTCTGACGCGTCTTCGCGTTCATGACCGGCGGCGCGATGGGCACGGCGCCGGTCATGCAGGAAGAAATATTCGCCGCCCAGCGTCGGAACGCCGGCGCTTTCGAGGATTATATTGGTGAAATACTTGTCCGATGCCAGCGTCGAGGCGGTGGCGTTGTTTTGCGGATACCATGAACATCGCCCGGCGCCGAAGTGAATGCTTTTGGTCCGTGAAGCCACGCTGAAGACAAGCCCTGTGCCGCCGTCGATGTCCTGAAACACGAGGCCGAATTCAGCGCAGGCATATTCCGCATAGACCGACTGGTCCGGATAAGAGCTCGGCTTTCCCGATCGAAACTGCTGAAGGCTTCGCATGCAATATCCGGCGATCTGGCATTCCAGTTTGACCTTGTATGTCTATCGAAGTTTTCGATCGAGCGCGGCAATTAACTGCCGGATCGATGCCGATTTCAGCAAGTTAATTGCGTGCGGGGCTGTGTCACAGCGAAGATGCGTCGAACCATTTTGCAAAATGAATCGACAGCCATTTTGAACCCCCAATTGCGCGTCAACCGGTATTGACTATCTCTGACATCGGGCTAAGTCACACGCTAAATCGTCAATCGTTTCAGGGGTTTTTCGTCTCCCCGCCGGCCAAACAACGCGATCCTTCTACACAATATGCATCGGAAAAACCAAAACACATGAGCGCATTCCATAGAGAGAAAGTTCTTTCTGTCCGGCACTGGACCGATACGCTTTTCAGCTTCACCGCCACCCGCAATTCCGGCTTTCGATTCCTGAACGGGCAGTTCGCGATGATCGGCCTCGAGGTCGATGGCCGTCCGCTGCTGCGCGCCTACAGCATGGCCAGCGCCAATCACGAGGAATCCCTCGAATTTTTCAGCATCAAGGTCGCCGACGGGCCGCTGACATCGCGGCTTCAGCAGATCAGAGAGGGCGATACCATCCTGGTCGGGCGCAAGGCGACCGGCACGCTGATTGCCGACAATCTGATCCCGGGGAAACGCCTGCTGCTGCTGTCGACCGGCACCGGTCTGGCGCCGTTCGCGAGCCTGATCAAGGATCCGGAGGTATACGATCGATTTGAAACCATCATTCTCGTTCATGGCTGCCGGCAGGTGTCCGAACTTGCCTATGGCGAGGAGCTGGTGGCGAAGTTGCGGGACGACGAAATTTTTGGGCCACTGTTGACCGGGAAGCTGCTGTATTATCCGACCGTCACCCGCGAGCCGTTCCGCAACCGCGGCCGGATCACCGACCTGATCACCTCGGAACAATTGTTTGACGATATCGGTCAGCCTCCGCTGGATATCGGGACGGATCGCATCATGATGTGCGGCAGTCCGGGCATGCTCGAAGAACTGCGCCAGATGTTTGAATCGCGCGGTTTTCTCGAGGGCAGCCACAGCGAGCCCGGCCATTTTGTCATTGAAAAGGCGTTCGTCGAGCGCTGACGTCCAGCCCGTCATTCCGGGGCGCGTCGAAGACGCGAACCCGGAATCTCGAGATTCCCCGATGTGCAGTTGCACATCTGAGGTCTGGTCCTTCGGACCATTCCGGAATGACGATCGTAGCATCACAACCAATGTTGATGGTGCAGCCCGGTTATCGGCTGCTATAAACGCAGCCTGAATGCCGCGTGGCTTTTCGCCAGCGCGCCGAGTGCGGGAGCGAGCAAAACTTTGTCCGTATCCGACCAAGCTGGGTCTGCGAAAACGGCCTTTGTATTCGCAGGCGGCGGTAGCTTCGGCGCCATTCAGGTGGGCATGATGCACTCGCTCGCCGCGCACGGAATATCAGCGGATATGGTGGTCGGCTCCAGTGTCGGCGCCCTGAACGGTGCTTACTATGCGGGCGACCCCACGCTAAAGGGCGTGCTGCAGCTCGAAACCATCTGGCGCGGATTGCAGCGGCACGACGTTTTCCCGGTCAATTGGCGGACCATGCTGGGATTTGTCTGGCGCCGGGATTTCCTGATCCCGCATGACGGGATTCAGAAGCTGATCGACGATCATCTGCCGTATCGCAATCTGCAGGATGCAAAGCTCCCGCTTCATATCGTCACGACCGATATCGTCTCGGGCGACAGCGTTGTGTTGTCGGAGGGGTCGGCCGCCCAGGCGATCATCGCCTCAACCGCGATCCCCGGCGCTTTCGCGCCGATCCGCTACAAGGATTTCTATCTGGCCGACGGCGCGATCTCCAGCAACACGCCGATCAGGGTCGCGGTCGCGAAGGGCGCGAAGCGCCTGATCATTCTGCCGACAGGATACGCCTGCGCAACGCGTGAACCTCCGATCGGCGCGGTCGCAAATGCGCTGCATGCGCTGACGCTGCTGATCGCGCGGCAATTGGTGAGCGAGCTGGAAGGCCTCGGCCCCGATATCGAATACTTCGTGGTGCCGCCACTATGTCCGCTGGTGGGATCGCCCTATGATTTCTCGCGATCCGCCGATCATATCGAGCGCGCCATCCGGAGCACCGACGCCTGGCTGGCGCATGATGGCATGGAGCAAAGCGGGATTCCCGACGAGATGCGCCCGCACAGTCACTGAGCCATTCGAGACCAGGTCGCGTTACGTTGCACTGCAAAAAGAGCGCATGACGGTCGATATCCCCTGTCGCGGGGCGGATTGATTCTCCGCCGGAGGATTCGGTAGCCTCAAGGCGACCGCTGTCACATCCATGACCTGTGGGCGGGATATCGTGTACAGCATTGTTCTGATAGTTGGATTAGGCCGCGGCTGACAAAGAATAATACGGCAGGATTTTCCTGAGGGGTCCCATGGAAACGTTGATGCTTCCGTTCTCGCCACGCTTCATCGTTCTGACGATTTGCGCCGTCGTCACGGCACTGCTTCTGGGCCTCGGGATCGTGGATCGCAAGGTGTTCGATCTGGTTTTGATCCCGATGCTCATTTTCGGCGCCCTCACGCTGCTCGGTATTCGCGATCTCATGCAAAAGAGCCACGCGGTTTTGCGAAATTATCCGATCTCGGCGCATCTGCGGTTCCTGCTGGAAGAGATCAGGCCGGAAATGCGCCAGTACTTCTTCGAGAGCGAGAAGGACGGCATGCCGTTCAGCCGCGATACCCGCGCCGTCATCTATCAGCGTGCGAAGATGGTGCTCGACAAGCGGCCGTTCGGCACCCAGGAGGATGTCTATCGCGAGGGCTACGAATGGATGCACCATTCGGTGGCGCCGAAGATTCATACCGACGATAAATTTCGTATCACCATCGGCGGTCCGGATTGCACCAAGCCGTATTCGGCGTCGGTCTTCAATATCTCGGCGATGAGCTTTGGCGCGCTTAGTCCCAACGCGGTTCGCGCGTTGAATGCGGGCGCCAAAAAGGGCGGCTTCGCGCATGACACCGGTGAGGGCGGTGTCAGTCCCTATCATCGCGAGAACGGCGGCGATCTGATCTGGGAGATCGGTTCCGGATATTTCGGTTGCCGCGACCGCGACGGCTCGTTCAATCCGGACGAATTCGCGCGGGTCGCCACCGGCGATCAGATCAAGATGGTCGAGCTCAAGGTCAGCCAGGGCGCCAAGCCCGGACATGGCGGCGTGCTGCCGGCGGCCAAGGTCTCCGAGGAGATTTCCAGGATCAGAGGCGTCGCCATGGACGAGGACTGCATCTCGCCGGCGTCGCACCGGGCATTTTCGACGCCGCTGGAAATGATGGCGTTCATCGGCGAGATGCGGCGGCTGTCCGGCGGCAAGCCCACCGGATTCAAATTGTGCATCGGCCACCCCTGGGAATTCCTGGCGATCTGCAAGGCGATGATCCAGACCGGAATCTACCCCGACTTCATCGTGGTCGACGGCAACGAAGGCGGCACCGGCGCCGCGCCGCTTGAATTCATGGACCATCTCGGCATGCCGATGCGCGAGGGCGTCAGTTTCGTCCATAACGCGCTGATCGGCATCAATGCGCGCGACCGCATCCGCATCGGCGCCGCCGGAAAGATCGCGACCGCCTTCGACATGGCGCGCGCCATGGCGATCGGCGCCGACTGGTGCAATTCGGCGCGGGGCTTCATGTTTTCGCTGGGCTGCATCCAGTCGCTGAGTTGCCATACCGATCGATGTCCGACCGGCGTGACCACCCAGGATCCCTCGCGCAATCGCGCGCTGGTGGTGCCGCACAAGATCGAACGGGTTTACAATTATCATCGCGCCACGCTGCATGCGCTGGCCGAGCTTCTCGCCGCCGCGGGACTCGATCATCCGCAGCAGATCCGCCCGATCCATTTCTCGCAGCGAACTTCCACGACCGAGGTGCGGTCATTCGCGCAGCTCTATCCGTCGCTTCGCCCGGGCGATGATCGACGGCACCAGCGATCCGCGCTTTCGCGAAGCCTGGGCCCTGGCGCGGGCGGAAACGTTCTCGGCGGCGGGGTGAGACTTCCGCTCTACCTGTACGTCGTCCCGGCATTCGCCGGGACGACGAAGATTCAAAACTCCCCGCAAAGCAGCGCTAATGCGGGTTTTCGAGGCTGAACAGCTCGGCCTGCTCATCATACGCGAACAGCTCCGCATAACGTCCCCATGACACGATTGTCCTGAGCGTTTCGTCTGCCTGATCTTCCGCCATATAATCCTCAAGTTCGTTGCGGAAGCGCGCTACAGGCGCCGTGTGCGAGGGCCGCTCATCCAGTACGCGGCGGATCAGACCCATAACCGGCACATAGTTGATCAGATGTTCGGTGAACAGTTTCTTGCGGGCATCGGTTTCGAGGTGGGCAAAGCGCTTGCCGGCATCCGTCAGCATGAGATCGCCTTCGCTCAATTGGGCAAACCTCAATAATTGAAGCGATTCACCGAGGTGAAATATCTCGTCTGCTTCCAGCTGCAGGCTGCCGGCGAGGACAGGCAAATCGGCGTGCCCGTTATACGGTGGTCCCGCGAGCGTCTCGATCAGACCCGAAAGGACGTTGGACGAGACGTGATTCAGGATCATGCCGACGCCGGTGCCGTGAATGCCCTCGATTGCCGGCGTCCTGACCTCCGCGCGCTGCGTCATGCGGGCATAGATGCTATCGACGAGCTGCCGGAATGTCGGATCAAGACGATTGCGCGGGTGCGGCAGATCGACCTTGATCTCGCCGGCCACACGTCCGGGGTTGGACGAGAACACGAGGATACGGTCGCACATCAACACCGCTTCCTCGATGTTGTGCGTCACCATCAGCACGGACTTGATCGGCAGGCGGCCTTCGATCCACAGATCGATCAGGTCGGTTCTGAGCGTCTCGGCGGTCAGCACGTCAAGTGCTGAAAACGGTTCGTCCATCAACAGCAGGTCCGGATGCACGACCAGCGCCCGCGCAAACCCGACGCGCTGGCGCATCCCGCCCGACAATTCCTTGGGATAGGCGGACTCGAATCCGTCGAGGCCGATCAGATCGATCGCCGCGAGTGCCCGCGTGCGGCGCTCGGAGCTGTCGATCCCCAGCGCTTCCAGGCCCAGTTCGACATTTTGCAGGACAGTCAGCCATGGAAACAGCGCGAAGGATTGAAACACCATGGAGACGCCGTTCGGTGGGCCCATGATTGTTTCACCGCGGCATTTTGCATCGCCTGAGGACGGCGCGATCAGTCCGGCGATGATGCGCAGCAGCGTCGATTTACCTGATCCGGACCGGCCGAGCAGGCCGACAATCTCGCCGGCGCGAATAGTCAGATCGACTTTTTCGAGCACCAGCAAATCCTCGCCACTGCCTTTCGGAAATGACCGGCAGACGCCGCGGATATCGAGAAGGCTGGTCGGATTGGTATGATCGAGCATGAGTTTCCCCTGATCAGCCGAGACGAAGCCGGCGCTCTCCGAAGGCGTAGAGAGGCCTCCAGAGCAGCCGGTTGAAGATCGTCACCAGAATGCACATGATGGCGATGCCGAGCACGACCCGAGGGAAGTCACCGGCTTCTGTCGCTGTTGCTATATAGGCGCCCAGACCGGTGGCCGTCAGATGGGTGTCGCCCCAGCTTGCGACTTCCGCGACGATGGAGGCATTCCATGATCCGCCTGACGCGGTGATGGCCCCCGTGACATAGTATGGGAAGATGCCGGGCAGGATGACTTTTGTCCACCACCGCCATCCCCTGAGGTGGAAGCTGCCGGCGACCTCGCGAAGGTCGGTCGGGAATGCGCTGGCACCTGCGATGACATTGAACAGGATGTACCACTGGGTTCCCAGAATCATCAGCGGGCTGAGCCAGACATTCGCATTCAGGCCATAGCGCACGATCACCAGCACGAACACCGGGAATGCAAGGTTCGCGGGAAACGCCGCCAGAAACTGTGCGAGCGGCTGTATCCGCTCGGCGAGTTTTGGCCGAAGTCCGATCCAGACTCCGACCGGTACCCATATCAGCGTCGCCAGGGCAATCAGCGCGATGACGCGAGCCAGCGTAATGAACCCGTATCCAACGGCGCTGAATACATCCAACGGGCTCAACGTTGCCGAGAGATACTCATAGACTCTCCAGGAGGCGTAGCCGGTGCTTGCGATGATAAAGGCAAGCCAGACGGCATCGACAATGCGCGATGGTTGGCCCCTCTCTTTCGATACCATTCTCAATTGGCCTGGCAGCGCGACATGCAAATTCGAGACGGCTTTGTTCAAGACTGCAAAGGGATACGACAGGGCGCGCAGAGCACGGGTCCGCCGAAACAGATCAAGCATCCAGGATGTCGGTGCGCTCGCCGAGGCGGTTTGCTCGAACCGGAATTTGTCGGCCCAGGCCACGACCGGCCGAAACAGCAACTGGTCGTAAGCGATGATAACCAGGAGCATCGCCAGAATGGCGCAGCCGATCGCGGGCAGATTCTGCCTTTGAATGCCCAATGCGACGTAGGAGCCGATGCCTGGCAGCGTGACCGTGGTGTTGCCGACGGTGATCGCCTCCGACGCCACCACAAAGAACCAGCCGCCCGACATCGACATCATCGTATTCCAGATCAGGCCCGGCATGGCGAATGGCACATCGAGCCGCCAGAAGCGCTGCCATCCGCTGAGGTGGAAGCTTTGCGACGCCTCTTCCAAATCCTTCGGGACGTTGCGCATCGACTGGTACATGCTGAACGTCATGTTCCAGGCCTGGCTGGTGAAGATCGCGAACACGCAGGCGAGCTCGGCGCCGAACACGCGGCCGGGAAACAGGTTCATGAAGAAGACGACAGTGAAGGTCAGAAAGCCGAGGATCGGCACCGATTGCAGGATGTCGAGCAGTGGGATCAGCACCATCTCGGCGCGCCGGCTCTTGGCGGCAAGGGCGGCATAGATGAAGGTGAAAACGATCGAGCAAACGATGGCCAGCAACATCCGCATTGTCGTTCGCAACGCGTAAGCCGGAAGATTAGCCGGATCGAGCGATACCGGAGCGACGTCGAGGGTCGACAACGGCGCCGCGGTCTGCTCACCGCCGTAGACGATCAGCACCATGGCGCCGATCACGAAAACCAGCGCAACCACATCCCAGATGTTGGGCCGCAGCGCCTGCCCCAATGTCGGCGCCCGAATATTTTGAAGGGCCATAAAAGCCGCCTTGTCTAGAACTCGCCATGCAAACGGCCTGAGAAAATCGAGACCGGCCCGCGATCGGCGTTATAGGCGGGGTTTGTGATGAATTGATAGTCTGCGGTGAATGTGAGCTGCTTGTTGAGCGCGAACGCATAGTAACTTTCGAGGATTCGCTCCGGCCGATAGTTGAGCTGGCCGTCCCCGATCAGGGGGCCGAGCCCGCCTGCCGCAAGGAAGTCGCGGTGATCCCGGGAGAGCGCGTTGATCGCGCCGCCGATCCCGATCACATCGTCGGGTCTGCCCCACCTAGCGCCCTTGATCGAGGCGCCGAGCGAGAGACTGGCATCGATATCGGTAAACGCCATGATCTCGGTCTTGCCGTCGTTCCAGCTCCAGCGGCCGAACAATCCGACTTCGTCGGTCAAGGCCTGTTCGAGGTTGATGACGTAGCCGTATTTGATGCGGCCCATGCGGGTTTGCGAGATGTCGAGATTGAGCGCCGGATTGTTTAGCGTGTCGCGGTAGCTTCCGGAATTGGCGCTGTTGAGCCACGCGATGGTCCGCAGCTTTCCCGGCTGGGACAACAGCGAATAGCGGGTTTCCAGTTCGACCACGTATTCGCCGCGCTGGAATACCCTGGTATCGAAGTTGTTTGAATTCGATTCGGCATCCATCAGGAAATAACCGGCGCGGAGCGCCCATTGTTTCTGATTGAGCTCCGCTGTCGCGCCGTAGGTGAGCCCAAGCTTGTCCGCGGCATAATCGAATGCTCCCGGCGCCCACATCGACCAGTTCATGAAATCCTTGCGGCTGTCCTTGGCATAGGCGTTGCCATCGAAGATATCGATGACTGCGAATTTGCCGGCCTGAAGCGTCAGCCGCGAGACGTCCACTTTGCCTGCCAATTGGCTCGATCCACTGGCAAGTTCTTCCTGCTCGCCGCCGAACCCGAAGGTCTGGCGCAGGAACAGCCGCGACGTATTGTAATGCGGGTAGGGGAAATTGGATTTTTGCGCTTCGCCGCTGGGAAACCCCGCGACTCCCACCGTATTGTTCAGTCCGAATCCCTGCAGCAGCTCGGGGTTGTAATAGACCTCGCCGCCCTCCCAGAGCCGGGCGTTCAGGAACAGGCTGTTGCTCCAGGTCTCCTGCATCTGCGATGCCGGCGTCAGACTGTTCGGACCGCTATAGGGCGCGCGGAATGCCGGATAGCCTTGCGGCAGGAAGGTCGTCTGACCGTGGATTTCCCAGCGATCGGATTCAGGATCCGTCAGCGCTGTCTTCGGTGTGAAATTGCCCGATCCCGGCCAGTCGATCTTGCGGTTAAGGCCGACGCGGAGCGACTGGAAATCCAGGGTCGATGCAACCTGCGTCTCCGACGGAAACCTGACCTCGGCCTTTCCGAACTGGCTGTAGAGATATTCCAGCCGCACAGTCCAGTGCGGAGCAAAGACATATTCCACCCCGCCGCCGGCGGCCCAGCCGAGCCGGGTGTTCAGTGTTTTTTCGTTGTTACCGATGGCGGGCAAGTTGAGGAAGCGCTCCCCGGCCCATGCAAGCCCGCCGGTGGCATAGGTCAGCCACGGACCGGCGACATAGCCGACGCGGCCGCGCGCGGTTCCGACATAGTCCCACTGCTCGGTGACACCTGACCGTGCCGTCGCCAACGAGGAGACGACCGAATTCGAGGTGAGATAATTCGGAAAAGAGATATCGGCCTCGGCTCCGAGCAGTACCCCCGATGGCCGTCGATAATTGTAACCGGCCTGCACGCCGCCGACCATGCCGTCGAAAAAGTTGCTGGTTGTGGCCGGTGCCGGATCCGTAAGCACTGCGCTTGAGGAGCCGCTGCTGAAGCCGGCATGCGCGCCGATATAAAACCCCGTCCAATCGAACACCGGCTGAAGATGGGGAGCCTTGACGGGCATGCTGATGTCGGCGGCGACAGCAGGATAATCGAGCACGAGCAGGCTTAAGCCCACGCCCGCGAATTCGCTTGCCCAGGATCGGCTGTGGCGGTTCATCGTGGGGATATTTCCAGCGCGAGCATTCTGGCGGTCTCTTTCGTCATCACTGCAAATTTGCCGGCGCGCTGCCACCAATGAAATCAAGCCATCGATCCTGCCCGTCCGGATTTGCCGATTGTTGCGGTCAAAAGCCAGATCAAACGAAGGCGGGTTTCATTCCCCAGCGTTATTGCAAACCATTCGCAATTGGAAGAAAGAACACCGGAGATGCTGTTGAATGGCATCCTCTAGTGACGTGCGTGCAACACAGCGGAATGGAATCGTTCGGGATTGGATAACTCCCGGGGACAGCTGGGCGCGCGGAGTTAGCCATCCGCTGCATGGGGGTGTTGGACCTCCACGGTGACATGGGACAAGTCGGCGAATTTGGCCAATCTCCGCCGGTAATGCGCCGCCTCGTGTGCCCCGGTAGTTGCGACCGAGACGATGGCACCGAGATGCCCGGGCCCAAGCCGCCAAAGATGCAGATCGGTGACCCGGTCTCCCTCGCTTTCGATCACCTTGCGAACCTTCTCCGTCATGCGCGGGTCCGGCGTGCGATCGAGCAGAATGCCGCCGGTATCACGCATAAGGCCGAACGACCAATTCGCAATCACGACCGCTCCGATCAATCCGGCAAGCGGGTCCATCCAGAGCCAGCCGAACGCACGCGCCGTGAGCAGCCCGGCAATGACCAAAACGGATACGGCGGCATCGGCCAAAACATGAATGACGGCGGCCCGCATATTATTGTCGCGGTGATGCGCGCCGTGCGCAGCGTCGTGATCGTGCTCTTCGAATTGCAATTCGCCTTCATGTTGTTGGCCCTCTTGCACCGAGCGAACCTTGGCCAGAAAGGCATGCGGTTCCGGAATCTCGTCAAGCGACTCCAGATATCCACCCCGGTCTTCGAACGTGAATAACTGGCGGCTGCCATCCGGCCTGATGGTCTCGATAGTGACATCGGAGGCCTCCAGCGGCACTCCTCGACCCGCTCTGACGCGAAAACACGGTGGCACGTTGTCTTCGAAGACCTCGATTTCCAGAATGCGGCGGCCCACCGCGATGCGACGAGCTTCTTCGTCGTGACCATGACCATGGGAGTGATCATGGCTGTGACCGTGATGATGCCCGCCGGACAATAACCAGGCGCTCGCGATATTGACCGCCAGACCAAGGACGGCAATTGGGATCGCCTCGTCGAAGCTGATGGGAATCGGGTTAAGCAGGCGCGATACGGCTTCGTAGCCGATCAGCAGGGCAATCATCGCCAGAATGATGGCGCTGGAGTATCCCGCCAGATCGCCGAACTTGCCGGTGCCGAAACTGAAACTGCGATCGTTGGCATACTTGCGGGCATAGGTATAAGCCAACGCGGCCAGCAGCAACGCGCCGGCATGCGTCGACATGTGCAACCCGTCGGCAATAAGGGCCAAAGAGCCGAACAGAGCACCACCGACGATTTCGGCGACCATCATGACGCTGCAAAGGATGATCACTGCCCAGGTCCGGCGCTCCGCCTTGTCGTGATTCTTGCCCAGAAAGATGTGATCGTGCGGGGGAAGCTGAAACACTGAATCTGCTTCGATCATGATGTTCTCTTACTTCAGATAGGTGTGAATCACTTCGATCAGCTGATCCGCCGCATCGGCGTTAAGCGCACCCGGATTCTTCTGGGGGTCGACGAGATGAGTACGGATGTGGTCTTCGACCACCTCGGCCATCAGGCCCGCGACGCCGCCGCGAATCCCCGCAATCATATGCATGATGCGCTCGCATTCGGCCTCTTCGCCCAGCGCGCGCTCGATGGCTTCGACCTGGCCGCGGATACGACGTACCCGGGCCAAGAGCTTTTTCTTGTCTCTGATGGTATGCGCCATGAGAGTTCCATATAGGGTACCCACCTATGCTACGTCAACCATGATTGATGCCGATGATCGAGAAGACCTCTTCACCCGCCAGCAGATGAGCAAGCCAGAATGTAGCCGCCGCAGGCAGACCACGCCGGAAAGCTTGGCATGGAGTGTTCGCACATCGGAGGACTGTCTATGACAGGGAATTTCGGCGCTCTTGATCTGCCGCAAGGCCTTACGGCAACTTTGGAATGATGTTTGTTATGGGTCGCTGCCGCCGATCTTCCAAGGATTTTATGGGATCTCCATGACGAGGAAATAAGCAGGCAACGAAGAAGCATCATCTGGATATCATTCGAACCGGGGAGGTGCCTCGTGCCGCTGGCCAAAACCTTGCGATGCCATTCATGAATGTGTTGTCGAAGCCGATCAAGGAGACAGATCGCATTGGCGCGGGATCAGCCGCCCGTGACGGTTTGCTCGCGGCAATCAGCCGACTTCAGCCCGACGAAGCCTGCGCGAAACTGGCTTCCACCTTAGAAGGCCTGTCTCAGACCGAGGCTGACGCACGCCTGAAGAAGATCGGGCCTAATATCGTTGCCCGGGAACGCAAGGCGACAATCCTGGAAGAACTTTGGGGCCGTGCCCGCAATCCATTGAACGCATTGCTGCTGACCTTGGCGGCTACTTCCTATTTTTTAGGAGACGTCCGTGCTGCTGTCGTGATCGCAGTAATGGTAATCCTCGCGATCACCACAGCCTTTATCCAGGAACACCGGTCAAATGAGGCCGCTGCCCGGCTACGCGCCATGGTCCACACCACCGCGAGCGTCAGGCGCAACCCCAGTCGTTCAGAGGATCCATTCTCCGAAATCCCGATCGAGCGGCTCGTGCCGGGCGACGTCGTGCGGCTTTCAGCAGGAGATATGATACCAGGCGACCTCCGCTTGCTGGAAGCTAAGGACCTTTTCATCAATCAGTCTGCTCTTACCGGCGAGTCCATGCCCGCGGAAAGGCATGCCCCGGCATGCGATGGCGGCTCAGAGGATGTCTTCGCCCTGTCAAACCTCTGCTTCATGGGCGCGAACGTCGTATCGGGCTATGGGACCGGGGTAATCGTGCAAACCGGCTCGAAAACCTTTTTTGGCCAGCTTGCTCACGAGATTGCGGGACGACGCGTTCCGACAGCCTTCGATCAGGGTATCAACAAGTTCACCTGGTTGATGATCCGCTTCATCCTCATCATGGTGCCCGCCGTGTTCTTCATCAACGGCCTGACGAAACATGATTGGCTTGAGGCGCTGCTGTTCGCGGTTGCGGTGGCAGTCGGCCTCACACCCGAAATGTTGCCGATGATTGTCACGGTGAACCTGGCGAAGGGTGCGATAGCAATGTCGCGCAAGAAGGTCATCGTGAAGCGCCTCAACGCGATTCAGAACTTCGGAGCAATGGACGTTCTGTGCACGGACAAGACCGGCACCCTGACGCAAGACCGCATCATCATGAAACAACATCTTGACATCAAAGGACGGGATTCCGAACGGGTACTTCAGTATGCATTCCTGAACAGCCACTTCCAATCAGGGCTGAAGAACCTGCTCGACAAAGCGGTTCTAGCCCATGTCGAACTCAAGGAGACCTTGAGGATCGGCGCCGGATATTCGAAGCTCGATGAAATCCCGTTCGATTTCTCGCGTCGCCGCCTGTCGGTCGTCGTCGCGCGGGATGACGGCAAGCACATTCTCATTTGCAAAGGCGCCGTCGAAGAAATATTCGCCGTTTGTTCGAAATATGCCCTGGACGCGGAGACGGGTCTACTCGACGAAAGTCATTTTGAGGCAGCCAAACAGCAAACGTTCGCGCTTAACGCCGACGGTTTTCGTGTTGTCGCGGTTGCCTATAAGGAGATGGATCCGTTGAAGACAACATACTCGATCGAAGACGAGGCCGATCTCACGCTGTTGGGCTACATTGCCTTTCTTGATCCGCCGAAAGAAAGCGCCCGCGAGGCGATCGCGGCACTGGCGCGCAAGGGCGTTCAGGTAAAGGTCCTCACCGGCGACAATGAAATCATTACGCGCAAGATTTGTCATGAGGTTCAATTGGACCCCGGGGAAATCCTGCTCGGCGCCAGGGTCGCCGAGATGAGCGACATTGAGCTCGCGGAGATTGCCGACCGTACAACGGTTTTCGCAAAGTTAACTCCGGCGCAGAAAGAGCGCGTCGTACGGGCTCTTCACGCCAAGGGGCACGTGGTCGGATTCCTTGGCGACGGAATCAACGACAGCCCCGCTTTGAAGGTAGCTGATGTGGGAATCTCGGTGGATACGGCGGTCGACATTGCCAAGGAGTCTGCCGACATTATCCTGCTCGAAAAGAGCCTGCTTGTCCTTCAGGAAGGGGTAACGGAAGGCCGCAAGGTGTTCGCGAATATTACAAAATATATCAAGATGGGTGCGAGCTCGAATTTCGGGAACATGTTCAGCGTGATTGGGGCGAGCATTTTCCTGCCGTTCCTGCCGATGGCGCCCATCCAGGTCCTGACGAACAACCTCCTCTACGATTTTTCGCAGACAACGATTCCAACGGATAATGTCGACGAGGAGTATCTGGCGTCACCGCGAAAATGGGATATCGGCAACATATTCAAATTCATGGTGTTTATCGGGCCGATCAGCTCGATATTCGACTACGCGACCTACGGTATGATGCTCTATGTCTTCGATGCCTGGAACAATCCGTCGTTGTTCCAAACCGGATGGTTTGTTGAATCTCTTCTGACCCAAACCCTCATCATCCACATTATCAGAACGGCGAGGATCCCGTTCATCGAGAGCCATGCAAGTCCCGCGCTCATCGCGACGACGGTGATCATCTGCACGGTCGGAATGACGTTGCCCTTCACCTGGGCGGGTTCGGCATTAGGTTTCGAGCCTCTTCCTTGGCACTACTGGCCGCTGGTCGCGGCCATGCTGGTGACATACGCTGTACTCACCCACCTCGTGAAAGTCTGGTTCATTCGCAGGTGGGGGCTTTGAGAAGGCCTGTGCTGCGCGATCCGGAGAATGCTTCGAGGGGTCAATGCTTGCCAGCGGTCATCAATCCGCCGCCACACTGGGTCGGTTGGCTTTTCGATTAGCAATCGTGCTTGTCCTTTCTATTCTTTGGTCCGTGGACTCACCGGCACGAGCGGCGGGTGTTCTTTGTTTCCTTTTCGCGGTGGCGGTTTTGTGGGCGGCCTACCTTGGCGCCGAGAGGCCAACAGGTCCTGGCCTTAATCGTTGGCACGAAGGCGCCTTTCTTGCGGTACTCGGGTTGGTACTTTTCTTTTGGTTCGGTCACGATTCGGCAAGCGATCGCCGCTCAAGCGTGGGTTTTTTGTGGGGGCCGATCTGGCGGACGCCAAGTGAAGCCATCGATCCCGCCCGCTCGGATTTGCCGATTGTTGCGGCCAAAAGCCAGCTCACAGCGAGGCGCGCGTTCCATCCTCCAGCGTTATTGCAAGCCATTCGCAATTAGCAGAACAAGGAAGACGCTGTTGCATGGCATCGTCGAGTGACGGGCGTGCAACAACACTCACTGGGTCAAATCGTTCGGGATTCAAAAAGTTGACCCGCCGGGGGACAACCGGGCGGGTCGGGTGCGGCACGGGGTGGATGAGGCGCCCGTGCCGGACGCAGAATCCACGATGAGAGCGTTTTCGAGCGAAGGCCTGCCCCGCGCTTGATGCGGGGTGGATGCCGGTTCGCGTGAAGAAAACGCGTCAAACAGAGACCCGGAGCCTCGGTTCTGATTCAATCCACTGTACTCGACTCGTCATCGAAAGTGCAAAAAGTGCAAAGAGAGCAATGGCTTGACGGGTAGTTTTGGGGACAGGAGTTGGGCGAGGAAGGCGATTATTTGATCAGGACTTGCGGCGACAAAGATTTTGCGAAACGTGTGCAGGCCGAGAGCGAACAGGGACCAAGCAGGGCGGCCGTGTGTTTTGATGGG
>Ga0097691_1000210_pt1 | contig 53478 bp, 53 predicted proteins | sample NGESurdeep072012_8_FD_72858 | JGI IMG/M metagenome (GOLD analysis project Ga0097691, IMG submission 72858) | Arctic peat soil microbial communities from Barrow, Alaska - NGEE Surface sample 210-1 deep-072012 | ecosystem: Environmental > Terrestrial > Soil > Wetlands > Peat ...
CTCTTCGATCCCGACCGTAGAAAGATCTTTTGCGAATCCCACACTCACCGCGGTCATCAGCATACTTGTCGCGATCCATGCCACAGCAAATCGTTTCATCGCACTCGTCCTCCAGGTTGAGATGTGACCCGGGAAAACGGTCCCATCGTTGACACTGAGTTTATCTGTAGAATCGACAGCCAGAAAAGTCCAGCGACCAGCGACTGTACCGCACCTCTGTTGCGCGTGGCACACGGCTTGACGGAAACCGCCGCTTGATGAAAGTGTCGCCTCAAGTCAGAGGAAAGGAAAATTCATCATGGCCAAACCTGCACTCGCTTGCACAATACTTCCCGACAGCCCGCCGGCGCGCCTGATCGAATGGTCGCGGGCGGCGGAGGACGCGGGCTTTTCCGGGGTCTTCATGACCGAGGCGAACAACGACTCGATTGCGTGCTCGCTCGCGCTCGGACTTCACACCAAGCGAATCACACTCGGCACCGCGATCACGAACATCTATCTGCGCCATCCGAATCTGCTCGCCAATGAAGCCGCTGCGGCCCAGGAGTTCACCGGCGGACGATTTATCCTGGGCCTCGGCACAGGCCATCGCGAGGGCAATTCCGCGCTCGGAATCGACATGGGAGTTCCGCTGACGAGGATGCGCGAAACGGTGAAGACTCTCCGCGCCGCGCTCGAGGGGGGCAAGACCGGGCCGCGCGTCAGCGCAAAGCTGCCACTTTATCTGGCGGGGGTATCGCGTCCGATGGTGAAGCTGGCCGGCGAAATCGGAGACGGCGTCATTTTCAACTTTTTTCCGCCGGCGCGGGTCAAGGAAGCGCTCGGCGAGCTGGCCGAGGGCGCACAGATCGGCGGCCGCGATCCCAAACAGATCGAGGCGACGCTATTCGCCACCGCGTTCATTTCGGACGATCTGGAAGCCGCGCGTCGTCCCGCGCGCAAGCTCCTGTCACGCTACGGCGCGCTCAAGTTTTACGGCAACATGATGGCGCATTCGGGATTCGAGCGGGAAATCGCAGCTATTCGCGCAGCCGGGCGGGACGGCGACGCGGCCGTCAAGGCGGTCAGCAACGAGCTGATCGATGCGACCCTGCTGGTCGGCTCGGAAGCGCGCGTTCGCGAGCGACTGCAGGAGCTATGCGCGCCGGGAATTGGCACTGCGATCGTGTTCACGAATCCGGTCAATGAAGATCGCAACGCTGCCGTGATGCGGACGATTCGCGCGCTCAAGCAATAGCGGCGGACGCCCTTACGGTATTTCTTCTTGCTCGTTGACCTTGCCGCGGGCGAGTGCGACGCGATCGAAGAAACGCCGGATACGCCGGGCATTGACGCCGAAATCGCCGATCCCGTCGCGCGATTTCGAGCGCATCTCGATCAGGCTTACGCCGTCGGGAGTCGGCCGAATCTGGATCACGACATCATCCTGGAAATGGAATAGCCGCGAAGTCGCGACGGCCTCGAGTGTATTCTTGGCCGAATCGGAATAGGTAATCTTCCACGCAGGCGCGGCTTGGGCGACCTCCGTTACGCGCGCGAATTCGGCCGACGGTTCGAGGCGCTCCTTGATTGGACCGATAGGGCCATAACCCGCCTGCTGCCTGTCGGCATACTTCGGCTTGTTGTACTTCATGTTGCGGTTCGGTTCATGCTGCAGCTTCTGGGCGAAAGTGAACTCGGGCGGATTGTCGAAATCGGTCGTGATGTCGTTGATGGCCGGATACTTGGAGCTGAGTAAGATTGTAACGAACATCGGCAGCGCGATCAGCGCGCATACCACTGTCGCCAACCATGCCCGATTGCGCCCGGCGGCCAGTTGAGGCTTGCGCGTCAGGAAAACTGCGAGGAGACCGACTAGCAAACCCAGGACGCTAAGAAAAACCCCGAGACCGAACAGCCCGAAGCCTACGACCGGCTCTATCAGGTAGAAGTGCGCGCCAACAATTCCTGCCGCGATCAGCGCGATCGACAACAAAGCGTCAAAAAATGCCAGCCATACAAAAGTCATCGGGTTCTCCCCAGCGAGTAATTCGCGTTCGCACCCGGACGCCTGGTTCCTGACTCCGCGTACCACGAACTGCGGCAATACGAACAGAAACGAACCTCCCGCGGCCAATGAGCGATCAGACGAGGCGGAGTTCCTTCATCGCGATGCGCAACTTCTCCGCGGGGCCTGCGGTCATCGGTACCAACGGCATCCGCAACTCGTTGGCGCACTTGCCCATGAACGCGAGCGCCTGCTTGACGGGAATCGGATTCGTTTCGACGAACAGCGCGCGCATCAGCGGGATCAATCGGTAATGGATCTCGCGCGCCTTGACGAAATCACCGCCGAGCGCGGCGGCCGCAAGATCGTGCATCTCGCGCGGAACTACGTTGCTGCACGTCGCGATCACACCCTTGGCGCCGAGCGCGATCAGCGGCAGCGTCAAGCCGTCGTCGCCGGAAAAGATCGCGAGCCGGTCACCGCACATCTTGAGGATATCCGACGACTGATCCATCGAGCCCGACGCTTCCTTGACGCCAACGATGTTCTTGATTTCGCTGAGTCGGGCAAAGGTCTCGGGCGCGATGTTCGAGGCCGTGCGACCGGGGATGTTGTACACGAACAGCGGCAAATCCACGCTCGCCGCGATCATCTTGTAGTGCCTGAAGATGCCGTCCTGGGTGGGCTTGTTGTAATAGGGCGATAACAACAGCGCGCCGTCGGCACCCATTTCGCGCGCAGCCGCGGTCAGCCGAATCGCTTCCGCAGTCGAGTTCGAGCCGGTGCCCGCAATTACCGGGACGCGCTTTCGCGCCTGCTCGACCGTGAGCTTGACTACGTTGTCATGCTCGGCGTGCGTGAGTGTGGCGGCTTCCCCGGTCGAGCCGCACGGGACCAGCCCGTCGATTCCGCTCTGAATCTGCCATTCGATAAGGTCGCGCAATGCCGGCGCGTCCACCTCGCCATCGCGAAATGGCGTAACAAGCGCAGTCAGGGCACCATTGAACATCGTTCGAAGCCTCCCACCTTATTCAACTCACCGGGACCATCTCGCCGGCGCCCAGCTCGATCTCGCCACGAAAAACCTTGACAGCGTTGCCGGTCATGAAGACGTGATTCGCATCGGCGCCGTCGGCGCGCCATTCGATTTCAAGTTCGCCACCGCGTAACTCTACCGTCGCGGTCCGCTCGGAGTGATTTGTCAGGACCGCCGCGACCAGCGCCGCGCATGCTCCAGTGCCGCAGGCCCACGTCTCGCCCGAGCCGCGCTCCCACACGCGCATCCTGAGACGGTGGGGCGAGAGCGCCAGGATGAACTCGGTATTTACGCGGCGGGGAAAGAACGGATGATGCTCAAACTTGCGGCCCAGCTCTGCGAAATCACGATCCTTCAGCTTGAATATGCCGTCATCGGCAACGAATACGACGCAATGCGGATTGCCCATCGATACCGCCGTGATCAACTCGTGCTGGCCCGCGACGTCCAGCGGGTAGTCTATAATTCGGCCGACGGCATCGACCGGGATGTAGCGGCCTTCGAGGATCGGCTCGCCCATGTCGACCGTCGCGCCGACCACGCGGCGGCGTTCCAGCCGCAGCTCGACCGTCTTGAGCCCGGCGTCAGTCTCGACGACCATCGGATTCGCGCGCACGAGGCCGCGCTCGAACGCGAGCCGCGCCAGGCATCGGATTCCGTTGCCGCACATGGCGCCGCGGCTGCCGTCCGCGTTGTACATCTCCATTCGTATGTCGGCCTTGCTTGACGGCGCGAGCAAGATCAGACCGTCGCCGCCTACGCCAAAGTGGCGGTCAGAAAGTTTGACCGAAAGTGCGGACGGATCGGCGGGACGCGCGCGCAAAGCAACGATGTAGATATAGTCGTTGCCGCATCCGTGCATCTTGGTGAATTCGAGCGTTGCCATCGCGTTTGTGCGCTCTCACGCCGGCTTGAGGGTAACTATATGTTCGCCCCGGATCAGGTCCTCGAAGCTCTCGCGCTCGCGAATCACGTGCACGTCGGCGCCGTCGACCAGGACCTCGGGCGCGCGCGGGCGACTATTGTAGTTCGACGACATGACGAAGCCATAAGCGCCGGCGCTCATCACTGCAAGCAAGTCGCCCTCCTCGGGCTCAGCCATCTCACGCTCGCGCGCGAAGAAATCGCCGCTCTCGCAAACCGGCCCGACGACGTCCGCCGTCACGGTCTTGCCGGGCCTCCGCCGATCGACGGGAACGATTGCGTGATATGCCTGGTAAAGCACGGGGCGAATCAAATCGTTCATCGCGCCGTCGATAACGACGAAGCGCTTCACGTCGGTCTGCTTGTTGTAGAGGACTCGCGTCACCAACACGCCCGCGTTGCCGACCATAACACGTCCCGGCTCGGTGATTATCTTGAGCCCAAGACCCGCGATCGGTTTCAGCAGAGCGCGCGCGTATTCCGAGGGTGGCGGCAGCTGCTCCTGATAGGGGATTCCGAGACCGCCGCCGAGATCGAGATACTTGAGCGCGATTCCCGCGCTGCGGAGCCGGCCGACAATCGCGGCAACCTTCTGTCCCGCTTCGGCAAACGGCGCCATCTCGGTTATCTGCGAGCCGATATGCGTGCTCAGACCCACGATTTCGAGCTGCGCCAGCGCGCTCGCTTCCGCGTAGTATTCGTCCACTTGCGAAAGCGGCACGCCGAATTTGCTGTCGCGATGGCCGGTGGAAATGTGCGGATGCGTGCCCGGATCGAGATCGGGATTCACGCGCAGGCTGACCGGCGCCCGATGCTTCATCCTGCCCGCGACCTCGGCCACGCGATGCAGTTCCGGGCGCGACTCCACATTGATCATCAGGATGCCGGCTTCGAGCGCGGCCGCGATCTCCTCGTCGGTCTTGCCGACGCCGGAGAACACAATCTTGCGGGGGTCCGCGCCGATTCTCAGGCATCGCATCAGCTCGCCGACGGAGACGATATCGAATCCCGCGCCCATCGAGGCGAACAATTTCAGGATGCTCAGATTCGAGAGCGCCTTCATCGCGTAGCAGACCAAATGGTCGGTGCCGGCGAAGGCCTCGTCGAAGACCCGGAAATGCCGCCTGAGCGTGCGCGCGCTATATACGAAAAAAGGCGTGTTGATTCGCCGCGCCAAATCGGCGATCGGCACGTCCTCGGCATAAAGCTGATCGTCGCGGTATTCGAAGTAGTTCATTGCGGTGTGGCGTCGGTCACGCGGCTGCTTTGCTCGCTCGACGGCGGTGCGATGGGTGAAGGATCGTTTCTATCATAGAGCAGCCCGGCGAATAAACGGACGCTCGTCGTAGTTCCGCTCGCGCCCGCTGTTATCGCAGCGGTACTGGCGTGGGCACCACGAAATTTTCCGGGTTCGGCGGAGCCGACGGACCCTTGCGCACGATCCTCACATCGTTCGACGGCTCGCTGACGTAACCGTCGGTGGTGCTGGAAGTCACCTGGTAATGATAGGTCTTGCCCGGAATGGTCGCGCCGTCGATGAAGGTAAAAGTGTGTTGTGGCTGGAGTCGCCCTTCATCATACACCTGGATGTCGCCAATCTTCTCGGCAGGCTTACCCTCTTGGGCGCGCGAGATTGTGAAGCTGCCGAGGTCGCGCATCTTTTGGCCGCCGGCGTAGCTTTCGGGTCGATCCCAGGTCAGCCGAATTCCATCTTTCGCATTGGCGGCCTCAAGGCCGAGGATTTTCTCGGGACGCGCCGCCTCCGGTGATATTGGCTGCGACTTCACGCCGCATCCGAGGAACACCGCGCTTGCAAGCGCGGCAATCATGAGCGCAAACGTCAACCACTTCGCACGGTTGGTTTCCCGATTCATCGACGTCCTAGCTCCTTAAGGCGGCGCTTGACAGTGGACGGCGCCGGACCGCCTTCGATCGTACGCCGGGCGATCGAGTTCTCGGCTCGAAGAATCGCGATCGCATCGGCGCCAAACGCGCTGGAATGCCGTCTCAACTCCGCGATGCTCAAGTCCTCGAGCGTCCTGCCCGCTTCGGCCGTCTCGCGGACTATCGCGCCGACGATTTCATGCGCCCGGCGAAACGCAGTACCGCGAACGACCAGGTATTCCGCGAGATCTGTGGCCAGCGCAAATCCTCCTGCCGCCGCTCGCATGCGTTTGGGGTCAAACCGCAGCATCGGCCAGAACTTCGCCAGCAGATCGAGCGCGGGCTTCAGCGCGTCGAGCGCGTCGAACACGCGTTCCTTGTCTTCCTGTAAGTCCGAGTTATAGGCCAGCGGAAGGCCCTTCAAAACCGTCAGCATCGCGACCAGATCGCCGATTACGCGGCCGGTCTTGCCGCGGATCAGTTCGAGCAGATCGGGATTCTTTTTCTGCGGCATCATCGAGCTGCCGGTCGAAAATTCATCGGGAAGCGTCGCAAACCCGAACTCTGCGCTCGTCCAGAGAATAATTTCTTCGCTCATCCGCGACAGATGCACCTGCGTGAGCGCGGTGGCCGAAAGAAAATCTACCACGAAGTCGCGATCCGACACCGCGTCCATGCTGTTGGCGGTGATCGCTCTGAAGCCCAACGCTCGCGCGACCATCCGGCGGTCCAGCGGCAGCGTCGTCCCCGCCAAAGCTCCCGCGCCGAGCGGCATGATCGCCGTGCGCGCCGCGGACTGCTCGAAGCGCTCGCGATCCCGGCCAAGCATCTCGACGTAGGCGAGCAAATGATGCGCGAGCGTGACCGGCTGCGCGCGTTGCAAATGCGTATAGCCCGGCATGATCGTGGCGACGTGGCGCCTGGCGAGCCGAATCAGCACGGCGCGAAGCCCGGCGACCAGCGCGATCACGCCGGCAATCTCGTCGCGGAGATAGAGCCGCATGTCGAGCGCGACCTGATCGTTGCGCGAACGCCCGGTGTGTAGCTTGCGCCCGGGTTCGCCAATCAGCGCGATCAGCCGGCGCTCGACCGCCAGGTGGATGTCTTCATCGGCGATATCGAACTTGAAGCGTCCATCCGCGATTTCACTTTCGATACGCTCGAGTCCGCCAACGATTGCACGCAACTCGCTCGCCTTGAGCAGTCCAGCCTTCTCGAGCATCCGCGCATGCGCGATCGACCCGCGAATATCGTGGCGAAAAAGCCGCCGGTCGAAGGGCAACGACGCGGTGAAGGCTTCGACCTCGGGGATGCGGCCGCGCGCAAATCTTCCCCGGATGAGATTGCGCGCTGCGGCGCCGACCGGCACAGCCTTAACGTTCTTTTTCCGGCTGCGACGCACTTTCACTCTTTCACTGTGAAACGATCGGAGCAGGCCGCATCAGTTGGCGGGCCGCAATTGGCAGGTACATCCGCGTGCCGCACAGCTCATCGAACCGTCGGGATGGGTGATATGGACGTCCATCTTGTGATGGCAGTGATCGCAATCTCCCGTGCGCGGACGGGGCACCAGCTTGGGCTGTGTTCGCGGCGGCTTGAACTGGATGACCTTGCCCAACTCGATGCGTCCTTCGATGATCGATTTGACGATCAGCTCTTGGTGCCCATACGAGCCAGCGCTCGAAGCCTCACGCCCGCGAGCCTGATGAATCCGTCGGCGTCGGCCTGATTGTACCCGCCCGCTTCCTCGAAACTCGCGATCTTCGGATCGTACAGGGAGTTCGGCGATTTGCGGCCGGCGATCCATACGCCGCCCCTGAAGAGCTTCAGCCGCGCAACTCCGCTCACGTTTTTCTGCGTATTATCCATCAGCGCCTGCAGCGCCTCACGCTCGGGCGCAAACCAATATCCGTAATACACCATTTCCGCGTAGCGTGGGATAAGCGAGTCGCGCAGATGCATCACCTCGCGGTCGAGCGTGAGCTGCTCAACCGCACGGTGCCCATGGAAGAGAATTGTCACCCCGGGAGTCTCATAAACTCCACGCGATTTGATTCCGACGTAGCGGTTCTCCACCAAATCGACGCGCCCGATCCCGTGGCGGCCCGCGATTTCGTTGGCGCGCTCGATAATCCGCGCGGGCGCGAGCCGCTCTCCATTGATTGCGACCGGATTGCCGCCGGCGTATTCGATTTCGACGTACTCAGGCTTGTTCGGCGCGTCTTCGGCGGAGACGGTCATTCGGAACATGTCGTTGTAAGGCTCGCGCCACGGGTCCTCGAGGATACCGCCCTCGTAGCTGGCATGGACCATGTTGCGATCCATCGAGTACGGTTTCTCGGCGGTCACGGGCACGGGAATCTTCTTTTCGTTGGCGTATGCGACCATGTCGGCGCGGCCTTTGAACGGCCAATCGAGACGGCGCCACGGCGCGACGATCTTGAGATCCGGCGCAAGTCGCGCAAACGTCAGCTCGAATCGCACCTGGTCGTTACCCTTGCCGGTGGCGCCGTGGGCGACAGCGTCGGCGCCTTCCTCGCGCGCTATCTCGACCTGCTTCTTGGCGATCATCGGCCGCGCGATCGACGTACCTAGCAGATAATAGCCCTCGTACACGGCATTCGCGCGCATCATCGGGAACACGAAGTCGCGCGCGAATTCCTCGCGAAGATCGACGATGTGAAGTTTGCTCGCTCCGGTCTTGAGCGCCTTCTCTTCCAGGCCCGCGGTCTCGTCGCCCTGACCGATGTCCGCGCAATATGCGATCACCTCGCATCCGAAGCGATCCTTGATCCAGCGCAGGATCACCGACGTGTCGAGTCCGCCCGAGTAGGCGAGCACCAGTTTTTTTATTTCCTCGGTTGCCACGATTCGCCCGACCGTCACCCCGGCGACGGCGAAGTCTGCAAAATTTCAGGCCGTATCAGCCAGACCATCACCGCCTTCTGCGCATGCAGCCGATTCTCGGCTTGATCAAGCACGACGGAGCGCGGCCCATCGATCACGTCGTCGGTGATTTCCTCGCCGCGATGCGCCGGCAGGCAATGCATTACGATCGCGCCCTTGCGCGCATTCTTCAGCAGCGCGTCGTTGACTTGGAACCCCTTGAAGTCGCGCCGGCGCTGCGCCGCTTCTTTCTCACGGCCCATCGAAGTCCACGTGTCGGTGTAAACGACGTCCGCGTCCTTTACCGCCTCGGCAGGATCGTCAGTGAGCGTGCCGATTTCCTCGCTACGCAGGCGATTGATGAACGCCTTCTCCGGCTCGTAACCTTTGGGGCATGCCAGTCGAAGCTCGAAACCTGCGATCGAGGCCGCCTCGATCCAGCTCTGTGCGAGGTTGAATCCATCACCCACAAATGCGACGCGGACTTTCCTGAGATCGCGCCCGAAGTGTTCCTGCACTGTCATCAGATCGGCGAGCAACTGGCACGGATGAAGCAAATCGGTGAGCCCGTTGATGACCGGCACTGTGGCCTCGCGCGCAAGCTCAACCGCGGTCTCGTGCGAGAAGGTGCGAATCATGATCAAATCCACCGACCGCGAAATGTTACGCGCGACGTCCTTGACCGATTCGCGCTCCCCGATACCTATATCATTCGGTGCGAGATAAATCGCATGCCCACCAAGCTGCGTCATGCCGGTCTCGAACGTGATTCGCGTCCGCAGCGACGGCTTCTGAAATACCATCGCGAGTGTCTTGCCGCGCAGGTACGGGTGCTCGAGTCCTATCTTGAGCTCGGCCTTGAGCCGCGCGCCAAGCGCCAGCAGTCCGCTGAGTTCAGCTGGCGAGAGCGAACTGAGATCGAGCAAATCGCGTTTCATCTGGCGTATGCGACGCGACTCATTTCGGAATTGGCGCGCTCTTGAGTGCATTTTCGATTATCGCAAGGCCGGCGTCTGCTTCCTCGCGGGTGAGGTTCAGCGGCGGCAGCAGCCGCAGCACGTTGCCCGCGGTGCCGTTGACCAGCAGCCGATTCTTGACGCACTCATCGACGATGGGCCGCGCGTCGTGCTTGAGCACCACGCCGATGATCATTCCGAGTCCCCGAACTTCGGCGATTCGATCGCACGAGCGCGCAAATTTGCCCAGCCGCTCCAGGATATAGCCGCCGACGCTCGACGCGTTGTCCAGCACGCCATCCTGCTCGAGAGCGTCGATCACGGCGAGCGCTGCCGCACACGCCACCGGATTTCCGCCGAACGTGCTGCCGTGACTGCCCGGCGTGAAGCTCGATGCGAACTCGGCCCGCGCAATCATCGCACCGATCGGAAGTCCGCCGCCCAGCGCCTTGGCCAGCGTCACGATGTCGGGTTTGATGCCGGCGTGCTCGTACGCGAAAAATCGCCCGGTGCGCCCGACTCCGGTTTGCACTTCGTCCAGAATCAGCAGCATCTTGTTGCGATCGCACCACTCGCGCACTCGCTTCAGGTAGTCCGCGCGCGGCACGACCACGCCGCCCTCGCCCTGGATTGGTTCGATCATCACGCCGACGGTTTCGTCACGCCGGGCGCGATCGAGCGCTGCGAGATCGTCGAAGGGCACCAGTCTGAAGCCGGGCATCAGCGGTTGAAACCCCTGATGGTATCGCTCCTGGCCGGTCGCGGTCAGCGTTGCGAGCGTGCGTCCGTGGAACGATCCGAGCGTCGTCAAAATCTCGAAGCGCCCGCCGCCCGCGTTGCTGCCCCATCGCCGCGCGAGCTTTATAGCAGCCTCATTAGCCTCAGCCCCGGAGTTTCCTAAAAAGACTTTTCCCTCGCCGAAACGATTCGCCAGCCGCTCGACCAGTCGCGCAGTCGGCTCGGTGTGAAAGACGTTGGAAACGTGCGTGAGCTTTTCGGCCTGCTCCTTGATAGCGCGCACGACGCGCGGATTTCCATGACCGAGACTGGTGACCGCCAGCCCGCAGAAAAAATCGAGATAACGGTTGCCGTCGGCGTCATACAGGTACGCGCCATGCCCGCGTGCGAACGCGATCGGGAGGCATCCGTAAACATCGACCATGTGCCGATGCGTGAGTTCAATTATCTCGGCGTTGTTCATCGTGCCTTGCCGCTGCCCTCTGCGCTGCGCGCCGTGTCTGTCAACGCCGACACCTTGGCGCGGCGTTGAACCACTTCCGTTCCGATTCCCGAGCGGGTGAAGATTTCCAGCAGCACCGCGTGTTTGACGCGGCCGTCGATTATGTGGGTCTTCGCCACGCCCTTGTTCAGCGCCTCGATGCAACATTCGACCTTCGGAATCATCCCTTCCTGAATCACCCCGCGCGCGATCAGTCGCCGGGCCTCAGCGGCATCGAGCGTCGGGAGCAATTTGCCGTCCTTGTCCTTCACGCCTTCGACGTCGCTCAGCAGGATCAATTTTTCCGCTTTGAGCGCGGCCGCGATCTCGCCCGCGGCGACGTCGGCATTGATGTTGTAAGTCTGGCCGTCGCGGCCGAACCCGGTCGGCGCGATCACCGGGATGAAATTGTTCGCCTCGAGCGTGCGCAGCAATTCCGGATTCACCCGATCGACTTCGCCGACCAGCCCGATATCGACCCGCGAGCGTTTGCCGTTGTCATCGGTCACCACCATCCGCATCTTGCGCGACCTGATCAGGTCGCCGTCCTTGCCCGAGAGCCCAACCGCGCGGCCGCCCTGGCGCGAAATCGTCGCCACCAGGTCCTTGTTGATTCTCTGCAGGACCATCTCGGCCGCTTCCATCGTCGCCGGGTCGGTGACGCGCATCCCGCGCACGAAGCGCGACTTCAGTCCGAGCTTGCCGATAAGTTCCGTAATCTGCGGCCCGCCGCCGTGCACGATGATCGGGTTGATCCCGACCAGGTCGAGCAGCACGACTTCCTGCGCAAAGCTTTCGCGCAACTCCTCGGTCTGCATCGCGTGGCCGCCGCATTTGATCACGAATGTTTTGCCGCGAAAGCGCTGAATGTAGGGCAGCGCTTCGATCAGCACGGCGGCTCGATTGTGGGTGGCCTCTTTCACGCCTTAAGCAACCTCTCCAAAACCCGAAAAGGGAAATCAAAACAGTATTGCACGCGCCGCGCAATCCATCGCCTGGCAGCGGCTATTAGGGCAATTGTAACGGGTGAACGCGAGCTACAGAATATACCGCGAGAGATCCTCGTCCTTGACGATTTCATCGAGGCGGCCGTGAACGTACGCGGCGTCGATTGTCAGCTCGCGCTCCTGCAGTTCCGGCGCGCTGAACGACAACTCTTCCAATAGCCGCTCGAGCACCGTATGCAGCCGGCGCGCGCCGATATTTTCCGAACGCGCGTTGACCTTGGCCGCGATCTCCGCCAGCACCGCCACCCCGTCCTCGGTGAAGCGCATATGCACGCCCTCGGTCTCCATCAGCGCGACGTATTGCCGGGTCAGCGCGTTCTCGGGCTCGGTCAGAATGCGGATGAAATCTTCGCGCGTGAGCGCCTTCAGTTCGACGCGAATCGGAAAGCGGCCCTGGAATTCGGGAATCAGGTCCGACGGTTTCGACGTGTGAAACGCCCCCGACGCAACAAACAGGATGTGGTCGGTCTTGACCGCTCCGTATTTCGTGTTGACCGTCGATCCTTCGACGATAGGCAGCAGGTCGCGCTGCACGCCCTCGCGCGAGACGTCGGGTCCGTGCGACTCGCGCCCGGCGATCTTGTCTATCTCGTCGATGAACACGATGCCCGACTGCTCCGCCCGGCTGATCGCCTCGTGCGCCACCGCCTCCATGTCCACCAGCCGCGCCGCTTCCTCCGTCGTCAGCAGCTCCAGCGCCTCGGGGATCTTCACTTTGCGCGTGCGCGTCTTCTTGGGCATGATCTGATTCATCAGCTCTTTCATGTTGAGGCCCATCTCTTCCATTCCCTGCGGCGTGAAGACCTCGATATTCGGCGCGGCGTTCGCGCTGACTTCGAGCTCGACTTCACGATCGTCCAGATGGCCGCCATTTAGCAGCTTGCGCAATTTCTCGCGCGTGTCCTTGTGCGAGTCGGTATCGACCACTTCGACTTGCCCCTCGGGCGTGATACCCGCGGCGCGGCGGACCTTGGTGGGCATCGGGAACAGCAGATCGAGCAATCGCTCCTCGGCGTTCTCCCGCGCCTTGATCGCAACCCGATCGCGCGCTTCGTCGCGCACCATCTTGACGGCAATTTCGGCCAGGTCGCGAATCATCGACTCGACGTCGCGCCCGACGTAGCCGACCTCGGTGTAGCGCGACGCTTCCACCTTGACGAACGGCGCCTGCGCCAGTCGCGCCAGCCGCCGCGCAATTTCCGTCTTGCCGACGCCCGTCGGTCCAATCATCAGGATATTCTTGGGCGCAATTTCGTCGCGCAACTCCGGCGCGACATTCTGCCGCCGCCACCGATTGCGCAGCGCGATCGCAACTGCGCGCTTCGCCTCGTGCTGCCCGACGATATAGCGGTCGAGCTCCGAGACGATCTCGCGCGGCGTCATCACTTGTGGAACTGCCATCGGCTGGAAACTTCCCGGGGTATTGTGGCTACAACTCTTCGAAGACAAATTGGTCGTTGGTGTAAACGCAGACTTCCGACGCGATTTTCATCGCGCCTTCCGCGATCTGGCGCGCCGTCATCCCGGAACCGTGGCGAACCAGCGCGCGCGCCGCGGATAGCGCGTAGTTGCCGCCCGATCCGATCGCCAATATCCCATCGTCGGGCTCGAGCACGTCGCCGACGCCTGAAATAAGCAGCGAACTCTCTTTGTCCGCCACCACCAGCATCGCCTCGAGCCGGCGCAGGATTCGATCCGTGCGCCAGTCCTTGGCCAGCTCGACCGCGGCGCGGCGAAGCACGCCGTTGTATTCCTGCAGCTTCGATTCGAACTTGTCGAACAGCGTCAGCGCGTCTGCGGTCGAGCCCGCGAATCCCGCCAGCACGCGATCCTGATGCAGCCGGCGCACTTTCTTCGCCTTGCTCTTCATGATCGTTTGTCCAACGCTCACCTGTCCGTCACCCGCAATGATGACGTGCCCTTCGTGGCGCACGCACAGAATCGTCGTGTGGCGAATTTCGGCGCCCGGCTCGAGGCCCTTGTCAAACCCGTGGAAAGGCACGTCGATAAACCTCTTTCAAATGATTCACGCTCACATGAGTGTACCGCTGCGTTGTCGCCAGGCTCGCATGGCCGAGCATCTCCTGTATCGACCTCAGGTCCGCGCCATTGCCAAGCATATGCGTTGCGAAACAGTGACGCAGCCCGTGCGGCGTGATTCTCGCGCTCAGACCCACAGCCGCCAATCGCCGCTGCAGGATCATCTCGACGCTGCGCGTGGTCAGTCTGCCGCCGCGAAGATTTGTAATCACGGCACTGTCGGGCTCCCACGCAACCGGCATCGCACGCCGCCACGCCCGCAACGCATCCAGCGCCGGCTCGCCGAGCGGCACCAGCCGATCCTTGTTGCCCTTGCCCGCCCGCACCATCACCATCCCGAGCTCTTCGTCGATATCGCGCCAGTTGAGCCCGACCAGTTCGCCCACGCGCAGCCCCGACGAGTACAGCGTCTCGAATATGGCGCGATCGCGCATCGCGGCAGGCGTCGAGTCGTCCGGCGACAACGAAAATTCGATCAGCCGGCGAACTTCGTCAGGCTGCAATATCGACGGCAGGCGCCTTTCGTTTTTCGGCGAGCGAATCGACCGCGCCGGGCTTGCCTCGCCCAGCGTCGTCTCGCGGTAGCGGAAAAACGCCTTGATCGCGCTCAGTCGGCGCTGAACGGTGGCGCGGGCGGCTTTGTTTTTCATCAATTCGGCCAGGTAGCTGCGGATATGATCCGCCGTGATGCCCGTGACTTCGATTTCATCGACTCGTCTGCCGACCATCGCCGCTCGCTCGAGCATGAAACTTCGAAACGCAAGCAGATCGCGACGATAGCTCGTCACCGTATTGTCCGCGGCACGCGACGCCTTCTTCAGCGCCGCCGCAAAAGCCTCTACCTCCGCCTCCATTGTCTCGCGCGCACCTACCTGAGCGGCTATGCTATCAGCGGCGATTCGGCCGAAAAAGCATGCCTCTCTCAGCGCGTCCCCCAGGGAACCAACGCTTTCGAATTATGGAAATCTCGCGGCGCATTGTGTCGCGCGAAGAACTCGCCGCTTCGCTATGAACTGTTGGAATTGCGCAAAAAAAAACCGAAGTCATCGCCGGGATGGATCGCGTCGGTTTTCGCGACGAATGTCCCGGATGCGGCCGCGCGCTGCACTCATGCCGCAACTGCGGCTTTTACGATCCGGCCTACAACAACAGTTGCCGTGAGACCATGGCCGAGCGGGTGGTGGACAAGGAGCGATTTAATTTCTGCGAATACTTCATGCCCGGCGATGCGGCCGTTAAGCCGGCGAAAACGAAAACCGGCGCGCAGAACAAGCTGGAGGCCCTCTTCAAGAAGAAATCATGACATCCCGCCGATTCTTCCTTCTTGACCGCTGCGCCGAGCTTCTTTTCATCGCGGCGTTCGCTTCGATCGTTGCCACCGGATGCCATCCGGCCAACAACGCGCGCGGCGTCGCCGATCGCTTCATCGACCAATACTATGTTGCGATCGATCTGAAGGCGGCCGAGCCGTTCTGTACCGGCCTCGCACTCGACAAGCTTCGTCGCGAGATACAGATGATCGACGGTCAGAAAATCGACGCCAGTACTCACAAGCCCGTCGTGCATTACAAACTCACTGCCGAGCGCGACGGCGCCGACCATGTCGAGTTCCTGTTTCGCGCGACCATCGACGTGCCCGACGGCGGCGCCTTCAATCGCAACTTGCTGATCACGGCGCGCAAGACCGCCGATACGTGGAAAGTCTCGAACTTCGATGACTACGAATAGCCGGGACCGATTATGAGCGTTGCAGCAATCATTCTCGCTGCCGGCAAAGGGACCAGGATGCGCTCGAAGCGGGCCAAGGTCCTGCACGAGCTTGGCGGAGAACCGATGATCGCGCGTGCGATTCGCGCCGTCGCCGCGCTCGAGCCCGAGCCGATCGTGATCGTCGTGGGCCACCAGGCTCGCGAAGTCGAGACCGCGGTAAGCTTCTCCCGGGCGCGATTCGCGCTCCAGGAGCCTCAGCGCGGCACGGGAGATGCCGTGCGATGCGGCCTCAACCAGATTCCCGCGGGCTTCACCGGCGACGTGTTCATCACTTACGGCGACATGCCTGCGATTACGCCGTCAACCCTGCGCACTTTTCTGGACGCACATCGAAAGCGCGGCGCAAAGCTCTCGTTCATCAGTATCATTCTCGACGACCCCGCCGCGTACGGTCGGGTGATCCGCGATGCCAGCGGCAATGTCAACAAGATTGTCGAGTTTCGCGACGCGTCGCCCGCCGAGCGCGCCATCAAGGAAATCAATACCGGCTGTTACCTGGTCGATGCAGCGTTGCTTCGGTCGGCGTTGGCGGAACTGAAACCGGGCAACGCGCAGAGTGAGTATTACCTGACCGATATCGTTGCGATCGCACGCGCTCGCGGCGAAAGCGAAAAAATCGAAGCGTGGGTTGCTACCGACCCGGCGCAGTTCGCCGGAATCAACTCGCGCGAGGAGCTGGCAAATATGGAAGCGGAAATTCGTGCGGCTGTTAACCGAAGGCTCATGCAATCCGGCGTGACGCTGGTCGATCCTCCGACCGCCTACATTTCTGAACAAGCCGAAATCGCGCCCGATTGCGTGATCGGTCCCAACGTCCAGATTATCGGCGCGTGCAAGCTCGGCGAGGGCGTGCGAATCGACGGCACCGCATGGCTCAGCAACGTGACGATCGGCCCGCGATGCCATCTGAAGCTGGGCGTGTGCGCCGAAGATTGCGTGATCGGCGAAGAATCCGAAATCGGCCCGTTCGCCAACTTGCGCGCGGGCACCGAACTTGCCGGGCACAACCGGATTGGCAATTTTGTCGAGACCAAAAAGGCGCGGCTTGGACGCGGCACCAAGGCCAGCCATCTCAGCTACCTCGGCGACGCCACCATCGGCGCCGACACCAACGTCGGATGCGGCGTTATCACCGTGAATTACGACGGCTACGACAAGCATCAGACGGTGATCGGCGACCGCTGTATGATCGGATGCGACACGCAACTGGTCGCGCCGGTCAAGGTCGGCAGCGACGTGTTCGTCGCGTCGGGGACGACCATTATTCGCGAGGTGTCCGACGGCTCGCTCGTGATGTCGCATCATCCGCAGCGCGAAAAGGCGGGCTGGATGGCGACCTGGCGCAAGCGCCACGGCGACAGCCCCGACGGCAGCTTGCGGCGCAACAAGGGTCATCAAGACTAAAGGCGTCGCTTGAACTGACTCGCTCCAGTGGGAATAATTACCTGAACGAGGTGACGGTCGAAGCGATAGAAAACAAAGAGCGAGAGTAGCGCCAGGACTCATGGCCGATTCTGGCCATGAGTTGACGAGGTGGAAGCAGTATCGAAAGTTTCGGCGGATGGCTTCCCGGCTCCACAGTCGATAGAGGCGAGCAAACCGCGCGAGTGATCGCGCGACAAAATACGCCTCAAGTGGCAGAGCATCCGGCTCTGACGTGATCTTCTAAACTCTCTGACACAAATTTTCCGCTATCGTTTCGCTCCGTCCGAGGGTCCGGGCAACTCTGTAAGCTTCCCTGCAATTGCGGGGTGAAGGAGCGAACGATCATGTGCGGAATAATCGGATATGTCGGGCCGAACGAGGCCTACCCCATCCTGCTCGAAGGGCTGGGCCGCCTCGAGTACCGCGGCTACGATTCGGCGGGCATCGCAACTATCGTCGATAGCGGCAAACTCGAAATTCGCCGCGCCAAGGGCAAGCTCGAAAACCTGCGCCGCCTGCTGGCCGACTCTCCCCTGCACGGCCACATCGGAATCGGACACACGCGATGGGCGACTCACGGCCGCCCGTCCGAGGAAAACGCGCATCCGCACAAAGCCGGCCCGGTCGCGGTCATCCACAACGGCATCGTCGAGAACTTCGTCGAGCTGCGCGCCGAACTGCTCGCGCGCGGCCACAAGCTGCGCTCCGAAACCGACACCGAGCTTATCTCGCATCTGATCGAGGAGAAGCTCAAAGGCGGTCGCGGCCTGACCGAGGCCGTGCGCGAGGCCGTCTTGCGGCTGCGCGGTTCGTTTTCGATCGTCGTGCTGTCGGAAACCGAGCCCGACAAGCTGGTGGCAGCCAAGACCGCGACGCCGCTGGTGCTGGGGCTGGGCAACGGCGAGAACTTCATCGCGTCGGATATTCCCGCGATTCTCGAGCACACGCGCCGCGCGATCGTCCTCGAAGACGGCGAGCTTGCCGAGGTCACCGCCGACGCCACGCGGCTGATGAAGTTCGACGGCACCGCGGTGACTCGCCAACCCCGTCAAGTGGAATGGGACGCCGTCGCCGCCACCAAGGGCGGCTTTCGCCATTACCTGCGCAAGGAAATCAACGACCAGCCGCAGGCGTGGATCGACACGATGGCGGGGCGGGCGGACGGCGGCTCGACAATCGTCCGCTTCGAAGGCGAACTGATCCCGGCGGGCGGTCCTGCGTCGATCGGGCGAATCGTAATGCTGGGTGCGGGCGCGTCGTGGATAACCGCGCAGGTGGCCAAGTTCATGATCGAGGAACTCACCGCGATTCCGGTCGAGGTCGATTACTCGTCCGAGTTCCGCTATCGCCGGCCGCCGATCGACGGCCGCACGATGATCATCGCCGTGTCGCAGTCGGGCGAGACGGCAGACACAATCGCCGCGATGGAAGAAGGACGCGCGCGCGGTGCGCATCTGCTGGCGATTACCAACACGGTGGATTCGTCGATCGCGCGCAAGGCCGACGCGCAGTTGTACACGCGATGCGGTCCCGAGACGAGCGTGACGACGACCAAATGCTTTCTCACGCAGCTCGAGGCTTACTATCTGTTCGCGATTCATCTGGCGGCGCGGATGGGACGGCTGTCCGGCGCGGAGGCCGGCAAGCTGCTGCAGCTGGCGTTCGCGATCCCCGGACAGATCGAGGCTATTTTCGAGGGCGAGCCGAATATTCAGGATATCGCGCGCAAGTACGCGCAGGCGCGGGACTTCCTGTTCATCGGCCGCGGCATCAACTACCCCATCGCGCTCGAGGGCGCGCTCAAGCTGAAGGAAATTTCCTACATCCACGCCGAAGGTTACTCCGCGGGCGAGATGAAGCACGGGCCGATCGCGCTCATTGACGAGAAGATGCCGGTGGTGGTGATAATTCCCAACGACGAGCTGTTCGAGAAGTCGATGTCGAATCTCAAGGAAGTCGAATCGCGCAACGGCCGGATTATCGCGGTGACCAATCGCGCGACCGCCGAGCTGAAAAGCGTCGCCGCGGAAATTATCGAAGTGCCGGAGACGAACAGGATGCTGACGCCGGTGCTGATGACAGTGCCGCTGCAGTTGCTCGCGTATCATATCGCGGTGGAGCGCGGCACCGATGTCGATCAGCCACGCAATCTGGCGAAGTCAGTAACGGTCGAGTAGGCAGGGGTGACCCCTGCCCCCAGTATTAAGGCCGCCCGCCGTTGGCGGGCGCGGCCCCTGCCAACGGCCTAATACTGCGCTGCCGTCGCCACGGCCAGGGGGGACCCCTGCACCCGATGCTAAAAAAAAGATGCGGGCGCCGCCCTGTTGGAAGTTGGATAGGGAAGAGGCGCGCGGGTTGATGCCTTTAATCGCGCAGCTAGCGCGCAGACCACCGCCGAGTTAACGTTCCAGACAGGAATTTGCATTGGCAAGGGCATGATTACAACACGCAAGCGAGGATGGACTGTCGCTGTCGCGGCGTTCGCGATAATCGTGACGATGGCCGGTGCGTGCCCCGCGTTTTCAGCCGATGCGCTCAGCTTTCCGCCGACCAGGTTTACGATTCTGAATCCCGATACCGGTATTGCGATCGGGCGCAGCCGCTACCGCGTCGAGAGTACCGGCGAGGGCGCGACGCTGCACGGCGAGAATAACTACTACGACGATCAGTCCGACGTCGAGACCGCGCAGATCCGCCCTGGAGCCGGCGGCGAGCCACCCAGGCTGGTCGAATTCGATCACACGTTCTTCAACGCCGACGGATCGATCCAGCGACGCACTCATCTGGATCTGAAGTCGGGCGCCGCGACTTGTATCGACAACTCCGGCGCAAAAAAGAGCGAGCAGGCCGATCTGCTCAGCATCCCGGACAACACCTGGGCGGGCGCGAGCATAGTGATTCCAATCCAGGAGTTTTTGCGCGCGCGCGACAAGGGATTGGCTCGTGCAATCCACGTCTTCAGCTGCGCGCCTGGGCCGAAGGTATTTGCGATCAGCGTGAAGATCGATCCGGCAAATGCGGTGTGGGCTGCCTACGGCGCCGAGGCGATCCGAGTCGAAGTCCGGCCGGATTTTGGATGGTTGAACGTAATCGTCGCGCCTTTGGCGCCCAAGATTCACGCATGGTTCGACCCGAACGCCGGATTCGCGTTCGTCGGCGACGACGCCACGCGCTACTACAAGGGCCCGCGGATCATGCTGGTGAAGACCCGTTGAGACGGGTCCACAGGGACCGCGACGCTTGAGATGCTTGAGCCAGATTGCTCGGCGACGTGACGCCCGTTGAGACAGGAGCGATCGTTGCGGTAGCGGGGCGGTCGTCGCTGCGACGACCGCGCAGGGAAAGAGGCCGCCTGAGGGCGCGAATAGGATGTGTTTCGCTGAGCGACAGCCGGTGAAAAACTAAAAGTGGACGATGCCCTCGCCGTCGGGATGGCGCGCGTTTTTTGCGGGTTTGGGCTTTCGATACAGAAACGAGGTCTTGCACTGCTGGCAGGTGCCTTCGGGCTGTTGGCCGCTGCGGCGGACCAGTTTGGTGTAACGCACGGTTCCGCCGTCGCAGAGATGAGCGGCGACGGGGAAGTCGTACACCGTACGGACCGTGATTTTGTCGCTCATTCTCCGTTCGCGCTCCTCGAGTCAGCTAGTCTTCCCCACCATTTGGTACGCATGACGACTTTTTTCGTTTCGACTTTTCAACCATGCGCCCGAGTCAGACTCGGATCAAACAAGATAGTGAAATCCCATCGGCGATCAATCTTTTTGACGATCAATTCAGAAAAGTTTTTTCAGGGTTGGTCACTTTTGTGCTTCTCACAGACGTTCGCGGGGGCGCGGCCTTTTTGAACGTGACGAGTCTCGAACGCGCCGCTTTACGTGGACACGGCTTGTGCTAGTTTTTTCCGACGAATCGATGGAACGCCGGCTCACAAAACTGCTGATCGCCAATCGCGGCGAAATCGCTCTTCGGATCATTCGCAGTGCGCGCCTGTTCGGCCTGAAAACCGTGGCTGTCTATTCGGCGGCGGACGCGAACAGCGCACACGTCGGCGCGGCTGACGAGGCAATTGCCATCGGACCCGCCGAGGCCGCAAAGAGCTACCTCGACATCGCGGCGATAATCGCCGCCGCAAAGCAATCCGGCGCCGACGCGATTCATCCGGGCTACGGATTTCTCTCCGAGCGTCCCGAGTTCGCGCAGGCTGCGGCCGATGCGCAGATCGTGTTTGTCGGGCCGCGGCCGGAGGTGATGGCGGCGCTCGGCGACAAAGTCGCGGCACGGCGAATCGCAGTTGCAGCGGGGGTTCCGGTGGTGCCGGGAATCGAAGCCGCGGAAATTTCCGCGACGCGCGAGTATGCCGCGCTCGTGGGCTACCCTCTTGTGGTCAAGGCTGCGGCAGGCGGAGGCGGACGCGGGATGCGCGTGGTGGCAGAAGCCGCGCAACTCGAGAGCGCGCTGGGAGCGGCCGCGCGTGAAGCCGCGGCGGCATTCGGCGACGGGCGGATATTCGTCGAAAAATATCTCGCGCATCCGCGCCACATCGAAATACAGTTTCTCGGCGACAATCACGGCGCCGTGGTCGCTCTCGGTGAGCGTGATTGCTCGATCCAGCGGCGGCATCAGAAGATTATCGAGGAGTCGCCGGCGCCCGGACTCACCGGCGAGATGCGAGCGAAAATAATCGACGCAGCGCTGAAACTCGCGCGCGCGGCGCACTACAGCAACGCGGGCACCGCGGAGTTTCTGGTCGAGGGCGACAACTTTTACTTCCTCGAAGTCAATGCGCGCCTGCAAGTCGAGCATCCCGTGACCGAGATGCGTTTTGGGTGCGACCTGGTATGCGAGCAATTGCGGATCGCGTCGGGCGGCAAGGTGCCGGAGCCCGCGGCCCCGCGCGGCGCGGCGATCGAATGCCGAATCAACGCCGAGGATCCCGAGCATGACTTCCGTCCCGCGACGGGAACCGTGCTTCATCTGAGCGTCCCTGGCGGACCGGGCGTGCGCTTCGACTCGCATCTGGCGCGCGGCGCTGAAGTGACGCCATGGTACGACGGTCTGCTCGGCAAGCTGGTTTGCTACGGCGCCAATCGCGAGGAGGCGCGCGGCAGGCTGGTCAATGCGCTCGACGAATTCGCTTTGCTTGGCGTGATGAACAACGCCGCCTACCTGCGCGATATCGTAGCGAGCGCGCAATTTCGCGACGCGAAACTCTCGACGCACTTCATCGACTCATTCTTTTCAGGGTGGGAGATCGGCAAGTCTGAAATCGATGCGGCAATTGTCGCGGCGGCGATCACCGCCGACGGCGCGATGGGCGACGGGACGTCAGAGGACGCCGCGCCGCGAGCTGGTGCTGAGCGTCGCTCGCCGTGGGAAGGCCTGAAAAACTTCGAGCTGTGGGGATCGCAGCGATGAAACTCACGCGCGCGGGCGACTTGCGCGAGATCGACGCCGAGGTGATCTCGCGCGACGGCAGCACGATTCGCGTCCGCATCGGAGACCGGGAACTCGCCGCGGAGTTCACGCCGAACGCGGATGGGGGCGGGATTCTTGCGATCGGCGGGCGGCGCTACCCGGTCTTCGTCGCGCGGCGAAAGGATTCGATACTCGTTTCGGTCGGGCCGGCGTCTTTCGAGTTCAAGCCCGCCGAAGCGGCTTCCCGGCGCCGCGCGCGCGGGCTCGCCGCGGCAGAAATCACCGCGCCGATGCCCGGCAAGGTGCTCAAGGTGCTGGTGCGCGATGGCGACCTCGTCGAGGCCGGGCAGCCGCTCGTCGTGATCGAAGCAATGAAAATGGAAACGACGCTCGCCGCCGAGAGCGCGGCGCTGGTGAAGCATGTTCGCGTCGAGGAGGGCCAGATGGTCGATCACGGCGCGGTGCTGATCGAGCTTAGTCCGTCTCCGGCTTCTTCAGTTCGCGAATCCGCGCCTCGAGTTGGGTGATCCAATCCTCGAAATCGCCGTCGCGCTCGACGACTATCTCCAACTTGCCGCCTTTCAAAATTGAGACGCGCCCCGGATGCTCGGTGCGCAGCGGAATCACAACCGCCTCGCGCGAAATTTCCATCGGATCGATCACCGCGAAGATTCTTTCAATTTCCTTCAGTGTGACGGCCTTGGGCATGAGCGCGCCTCGTGTTTTCGTTGAGTACGTCTTTACTTAAATCGCCGGCGTCGTAAGCTCAAGGCGCCGGCATTATATCGTGCGGCGGAGGATCGCGTGTTTGGCACAATCAAGAAGGTAGTCAAGGACAAGGGCTTCGGCTTCATCATCGCGGACGACGGCGGCGACGAAGTTTTCTTTCATCGATCGGCGCTGTCGCCCAAGGTCTATTTCGACGACCTGCGCGAGGGCAATGAAGTTCAGTTCGACGTCCGTCCGGGCGAGAAGGGCCGTCAGGCATTCAACCTGCGCCTGCGGTAACTCCGCAACTGACCTGGAAGGCGCCGCTCATCGCGTCAGAGCGAACCAGCGCTTCATCAGTCCCGCGACGAATGGCGTGAGCCGCGTGCGCGTGTAGAGTCCTGCGGCGCGGCGGATCGCGTCGGCCTGCGTCGGGTATGGATGGATCACGTCACCGAGGCGGCCCAATCCGATCCCCGCGGCGATCGCGGTCGTGAGTTCCGAGATAATTTCACCCGCGTGGCTCGCGACCACCGTCGCACCGACGATCCGATCGCTCCGCTGGCGGACGTGCACCTTCACGAAGCCGTCGGCTTCTCCGTCCAGCACCGCGCGATCGACCTCGGCCAGTTCCTGCGTATAGGTCGCGATCGCGATTCCGCGCTCTTTCGCCTCGGCTTCGTATAGTCCTACGTGTGCTATTTCAGGATCGGTGTAGGTACACCATGGAATAGTCAGTCGGCTCGCGCGCTGGCGCCCGAAGAATAGTGCGTTGCGGAGTATGATTCGCGCGTGCGCGTCGGCCATGTGAGTAAACTTGTATGGCGATGCGACGTCGCCGGCCGCGTACACCATCGGATTCGTCGTGCGCAGGTAGTCATCGACCTTCACGCCATTTTGCCTGTCGTATTCGATCATCGCGGCTTCGAGATTCAACCCTTCCACTGCGGGGACTCGGCCGACGCCGATCAAAATCTCGTCGGCGATAATTTCGCGGCTGACGCCGTTGCGTTCGGTCGCGATTATTTTTTCATTGCCGCGCGACTCGACGCCGGAAATCCTGCATCCGGTGATTATTTCCACGCCGTCGCGGACAATGGCGTGCTCGACCCGCTCTGCGGCGTCGCGATCCTCGCGAATCAGGATTTGCGGGGCAACTTCGAGGATGGTGACCTGCGCGCCGAATCGTGCAAACGTCTGCGCAAGTTCGCATCCGATCGGTCCGGCGCCAATCACGGCAATTCGCCGCGGCAACTCGGTCAGCGAAAAAACCGTCTCGTTGGTCAGATAGCCGGCCTCTGCAAGACCCGGTATCGGGATCGCGGCGGCGCGCGCTCCCGTGGCGATCGCGGCCTTCTTGAAACGGAGCTTCCTGCCATCCACCTCTACGCAGTCAGGCCCGACAAAACGTCCGTCCCCGATAAACACGTCGACGCCCAAAGAGCGAAATCGATTGGCAGAGTCGGTCGGGCTGAGTTCGGCGCGCAGCTTGCGCATCCGCTCCATCACGGCCTGAAAATTTACCCGCACACCCGCCGGGACCTCGACGCCGAAGCGGCCCGCGTCACGAACCGCCGCGGCCGCTCGCGCCGAGCGGACGAGCGCCTTGGAGGGGACGCATCCGAAGTTTAGGCAATCGCCGCCCATCAGGTCGCGCTCGACGAGCGCGACCGTCGCACCCAAAATGGCGGCGCCGGCAGCGATCACGAGACCCGCGGTCCCGGCTCCGATCACCACCATGTTGTAGCGACGCGCGGGTTCGGGGTTGATCCATCCGGCGGGATGCAGATTTTCAGTCAGCGCGAGGTTGTAAGCGTCGAGCGGCTCATGCTTCAGCGCGTGCGATCCCATCGATGTGTCCCCTGGCTCAAGTCTTTTCGCGCAGCGCCCGCGCGCCGATTCGCGCTGCGTACACTGCGGCCGCGACTGTCGCGACGAATCCCACTGCGCTGAGCGCCCATCCAGCGGGCGTGCGCCTGGCGCTGCCCCCGGCCGCGCGCGCGAGGTCGCCGCTCAGCGAGCCGATATACACGTAGAGAATTGTGCCGGGAATCATCCCGGCCCACGACGCAAGAAAGTAGTCGCGCAGAGTCACGCGCGTCAGCCCGTAGGCATAGTTGAGCAGGTTGAATGGAAACACCGGCGACAGCCGCGTCAGGACAACTATCTTCCATCCTTCTATCCCGACCGCTTCGTCGATCGCTTTGAACTTCGCGTTGCCTTCGAGTCTTGCGCTCACCCAGTCGCGCGCAAGGTAACGGCCCACCAGAAAAGCCGCCGTGGCGCCGAGCGTCGCGGCGATCGAAACGTAGATCGATCCGCGCACCACGCCGAAAATCACGCCGCCGCCAATCGTGAGGATCGACCCCGGAACAAACGCGACGCACGCCGCGATGTAGATTGCGATGAACGCGACCGGCGCCAGCGCACCCAGCCCGGCAATCCAGTCAAGCGCGTTCGTCAGCCACGGTCCGGCGCCGATGCGATGCGCACCGTAGAGGATCGCGATTGCGGCCGCGGCGATCAGTAGAATTGTCGGGCGAAGCAAACCGGCTGCTCGGCTGGACGCGGTGGTCATCTTGAGGTTCCGGGATTGGTAGCTCGCCGGGCGGACAATTTTTTCGTTTCCACCGCGAGCATCGCGGACTGCTTATAATGCCACCCGGGATTGTGTAATCCTAATCCGCATGTCGGTCCACGATCACAAAAGACACGCGCGCGCAAATCTCAAGGTCGGCGTCATCACCGCCAGCGATTCGCGCAGCCCGGAAACTGACGAGAGCGGCAAGCTCATCCGCACTTTGCTCGAGGCAGCCGGTCACCTGGTGGCCTACTACGAAATCATCCCCGACGACGGTGAGAGGATTTCCGCTGCGCTGGTCAATAATTTGCCGAATCTCGACGCGATTATCGTCAACGGCGGCACCGGTATTACCGCGCGCGACGGCACCACCGAAGTCGTGAAGTCGGTAATCGACAAGGAGCTCGAAGGCTTCGGCGAACTGTTCCGGATGCTTTCGTTTCAGGAAATCGGAGCGGCCGCCATGATGAGCGGCGCTGTTGCCGGAGTGCGCCATGGCAAGTTCGTGGCTGCGATTCCCGGTTCCCCCGACGCCTGCCGGCTTGCGATGGAGAAGCTGCTGATCCCCGAGCTCGGGCACATCACTTATCTGCTCAGTCTATGAACCAGTGAACAAGTTCACGATCAAACTGTTCGCGACGCTTCGCGAGCGGGCGCATGCTGCCGAGCTGACGCGCGAATTTCCCGACGGCACAACCGTCGGCGAGATCTGGAGGCATCTGGTCGGCGAATTTCCCGCGCTCGGCGGGCATCACAACTCCGTAGGCTTCGCCGTCAACCAGGAATATGTCGACGAAAGCTTCAAGCCGCGGATGGGCGACGAGATTGCCTTTATTCCACCCGTCAGCGGCGGCACGGACACGCCCGCGTACGTCGGCAAAATCACCATCGCCCGCCATCCGATCGACTTAGCCGCCCTCGAACGCGAAGTTGCCGACCCTGCGGCCGGGGCAATCGTATCGTTCACCGGCACCACTCGCCGCGACAACGCAGGCCGGGTCGTGATTCGCCTCGAGTACGAAGCCTACGAGCCGATGGCGCTATCCGAGATGCGCAAGCTCGCGGCCGAGGCCGGCGCGCGATGGAAAATCGTGCGCATCGCGATCGCGCATCGCATCGGCGTCGTCGAAATAGGCGAGACATCGGTGGCGATTGCGGTCTCGGCGGCGCATCGCGCAGAGGCGTTCGAGGCTTGCAGGTTCGCGATCGACCGCCTGAAAGAAATCGTACCGATTTGGAAAAAAGAGCATTTCGAAGGCGGCGAGGTATGGATCGGCTGCCAAACCTCGCATCCACCGGCCCTTGAATAGAAACCTCGCCGCGTCGCAGAACCCTCACCTGCCGTGTGTCTGTGACACCTCCCGTGAAATAATGGGCGAGGGATCAGAGCGTCATTGACCGGGCGGACAGTTACCAGTTACAAACGTAAGATGGCGTTGGGCGAAACATCGGTCGAAAAAATCATCCTGGCTGAGCCGCGCGGCTTCTGCGCCGGCGTCGATCGCGCGGTCGAGGCGGTCCGCAGCGCGCTGCGCTCCTACGGCCGCCCGCTCTACGTGCGCCATCAGATCGTCCACAACCGCTTCGTTCTCGAAGCGCTCGAAAAAGAAGGCGCGATTTTTGTCGAGCGCCTCGACAAGGTTCCCGCCGGCCAGCGCGTGATCTTCAGCGCTCATGGCGTCGCGCCCAGCGAATGGGACCGCGCCAAGGATCGCGCTCTGCGCGTTATCGACGCCACCTGCCCGCTCGTCACCAAGGTCCATCTCGAAGTCCAGAAGTACGACGACGAGGGCCGCACCGTGATCCTCATCGGCCACGCCGGCCACGAGGAAGTGAAGGGCACGCTGGGCGTCGCGCCCGGCAAGGTGGTGCTGGTCGGCAGCGTGAGCGAGGCGCGCACCGTCAAAGTCGAGAATCCCGAGCGCATCGCGGCTGTCACGCAGACCACGCTCAGCGTCGACGACACCCGCGAGATCATGGAGGCGCTCAAGGAGCGGTTCCCCTCGATGCAGGAACCCAGGACCGACGACATCTGCTATGCGACCCAGAACCGCCAGAACGCGGTCAAGGAACTGGTGCAGGTCAGCGATGCGGTCCTGGTGGTCGGCTCGAAGCAGAGTTCGAATGCGAACCGGCTGGTCGAGGTCGCGCGGATGCGCGGGGCGCGCGCGTTCCTGGTCGATTCGATCGCCGACGTCGAGCCCGCGATGCTCGACGGTGTGCGCGCGCTCGGCCTGACCGCCAGCGCGTCCTCTCCCGAGTGGCTGGTCGAGGAAATTATCGGTGCGTTCGCCCGCTCGGGCGCCGAAGTCGAGCTGCTCAGCGTCGCCAAGGAGCGGGTGCATTTCCCGCTCCCGATGCCCGCCGACTGAGCCGCGCGGCGATTCCCGCCAGGCATCTGCGCACGCACGCCCGTTGCATTTCGCCTTGACAATTCCGCGCGATTGCTTGCAGACTCATCCGGATTTCGCCAAACCCTGAGAGGAATATTCTGATGCGAACAGCTATCGTGCGCGCGCTGGTACTGCCCGTCCTGCTGGCCATCCCGTTCGTCAGCGGATGCCAGTCCGAGGCGAAGCGCCATCTGTACAAAGCTGAAGATCTGTTCGAAAAACGCGATCTCGACGGCGCCAAAAAAGAACTCGCGCTGTCGATAAAGGCCGACCCCACCAACCTCGACGCGCATAAGTCTCTCGCGCATATAGATGAAGCGCTCGGCGATGATGAAGGCGCCGCGCGCGAGTACGAGGCAGCCTCGGCGCTCGATCCCGCCGATCAGAAACTCCTCGACAAGGCTCGGCTCTACAAGCAGCTCGAGAGCATGGCGAATTCTTCAGGCAAATCGCTCGATGACATCAAGGCGGGCAAGGTCGAAGGCGGCGTCCGCGGTCTCAAGGACATCATGCTCACCACCAGGATTCCGGCGGCCCGTCAAAAAGCGGTGCATGCGCTCGCCGATGCGATCCCGATCATCGAAAAAATCGGCGACCGGCAGGCGCAGGACAAAAAGTACGCCGACGCCATCAATACCTATGAGCAGGGCATTCGGGCCGCGATGCTCCTGGCCAGGGCGCACAAGATGGAGATGCTCGGGCCCGACGCGGACCCGATGATGCACAAGATCAACCAAGCCGCCAAGGCCGCCGGCACCCCCGACGCGGCGTTCAAGCTGTTCAATGACGTGATAGGCGATTATCCCGACGACAAGGTCGCCAACCTCGAATTGGCGCAGGTCTATCTGAGCAAGACTCCGCCCGAGTATGACACTGCCGCCGATCTGGAAGAGCGCGGCGGCGCGCCCGACGACGAGGTTCGCAAACTCCGCGACCAGGCCAAGAAGCATCGCAAGTGAGATGAGCTAGAGTCGCAATCGAGGCCCGATGCGCCGGCGCGGCTATATCGCGGTCGAAGGCCCCATCGGGGTTGGCAAAACGAGCCTCGCGCAGGCGCTCGCCCGCGAGCTGGGTGCGCGCCTGATGCTCGAGGATGCCGACAACAACCCGTTCCTGCCCCGCTTCTACCAGGATCCCGACAAGTACGCGTTTCCCGCGCAGCTTTATTTCCTGCTCACCCGCCACAACCAGCAGCGCGAGCTCAAGCAGCAGGATCTCTTCACGCAGGCCACCGTCGCCGACTATCTCTTCGCCAAGGACAAAATCTTCGCCGCGCTGAATCTCGTCCCCGACGAGCTCAAGCTCTACGACAACGTGTACAAGCTGCTCGACGCCGAGATCGCCCGCCCCGACCTCGTCGTTTACGTGCGCGCCACCATCGAGGTGCTGGCCGAGCGGCTGCGCAAGCGCAATCGTGATTTCGAGCGCCACATCAGCTTCGACTACCTCGAGCGCGTATCATCGGCCTACCGCGATTTCTTTTTCTACTACGACGAGGCGCCGCTGCTGGTCGTCGATACTTCGGACCTCGACTTCGTCGCCAATCCCGAAGACCTCGGCGAGCTGATTCGCGAGATCGATCGCGCCGGCGCCGGCACTCAATACTTCGTCCCGCGCAAAAGCTGACGCGGCTTCCATTTGGAAATCGCCGCTACTGCCGCCCCTTGGATGACGCTCATCAGGACACGCGCTTGCGCGCGCGAGATCCTTCGCTTCGCTCAGGATGACACAAAGCAGCGAGCGACCGCTCGTGTCATTCTGAGCTGCTGCAGCGAAGAATCTCGACGGACAACGAAAACTCCTGCGTCCGGCATCGGTAACGCGTCCCCGCCCCTACGCGTCGCTGTCCTTGAACGCGATCTCGATATTGTCAGCCAGCTTGAAGTCCTTTCCGGTCACTCCGCCCTCGCTATGCGTCGAGCATGAAAACGTGACCCGCGTGTAGTTGATCGTGATGTCTGGATGATGGTCGGCGGCCTCGGCGATCTCGGCGACCTTCTGCACGAACTCGATGCCACGCAGATACTCCTTGAACTTGAACGTCTTGCCGATGGCGTTGTTCTTGTACTCCCATTCGGGGAGCGCCTTGAGCTTCTCCGCGATCTGCTCCGCGCTGAGCTTCGCCATTCTGGGATCCTCCGCATGCCGCCGTCCGCGACTGTCGACTCCTGCCGGTCCCCATCCTAGTCCCGCGCATTCCAATCGCAAATGACGCAGCGTTATCCCCTCGCGCGCGCCTGTGGTAATAAATGGCGCAAGCGCCTTGAATTCACCGGGGGAACCAACGATGGCGAATAAATACGTTACCGACGAAGCTCGAAAACAGATCGGCAAGGTATCCGAACCGCGGACTTACGAAGTCGAGCGCGGCGCGATTCGCCGCTTCGCCGAGGCGATCGAAGATCCCAATCCGCTCTTCAACAGTGAACACGACGCGCGCAAGACCCGCTTCGGCGCCATGATCGCGCCGCCCACCTTCTGCCGCTCGATGGGCGCGCCGATCCCCAACATCAGGCTCGACATGCCGGCCTTGCGCGGCCTCGATGGCGGCTCGGATTGGCAGTACTTCGTGCCGATTCGCGCCGGCGACCGCATCACCGTGCAGTCCAGGCTCGTCGATTTGCGCGAGGCCGCCGGCCGCCTCGGCCCGATGGTCTTCACGGTCGTCGAGACCACTTACACCAACCAGTTCGGCGAGGTCTGCGTCATTCAACGCTCGACCGGAATCCGCTACTAGAGTTAATCGAAAGGATGCCCACGATGGCGAAGCAAATTTATTTCGAAGATGTCGACGTCGGCACTGAGGTCGGTCCGCTCGAAAAAAATCCTACCACCCAGCAGCTCGTCAGGTACGCCGGCGCCTCCGGCGACTTCTATCAAATCCACTACGACAAGGATTTCGCGCTCGGCAACGGTCTCCCCGGCGTCATCCTGCACGGCGCGTTGAAGAACGCATTCCTCGGCCACCTGATGACCGACTTTGCCGGCGAGCATGGATGGCTGCGCAAGCTCGGCGTGCAGTACCGCGGGATGGATCAGCCCGGCGCCAAGGTCGTCGCGCGCGGCAAGGTCTCCAAAAAATACACTGAAGGCGGCCATCACATGGTCGATTGCGAAATCTGGCTCGAGAACGCCAACGGCGAAAAGACCACCCCCGGCTCCGCCACCGTCATTCTGCCCTCGCGCGCCGAGAGCTGACGAGGTAAACGCGATGCCGATCCGGCGCCAGTTCCCGCCGCGATCGCTGGACGCCGCCGCCCTAATCGAGGGCCGCGTCGATCCGCATTACACCAAGGTGTTGCTGCGGCTGCTCGCCGCGCACGCGATGGCCGAGAAACTCACTGCGCTCGGCTACCAGCGCGCGCTCGCGACGCTCGACAACCCCGCGCTGCTTCCCACTGTCGAGAAAAATTTCGCCGAAGAAAAAAAACACGCGCGGCTTATCTACGACGCGCTCGAAGAACTCGGAGTTTCCCAGCAAGCCGCCGACCGCTCGATGGTTTCCGTGCTCAAGGCGCCGTCCTTCGATGCGCCAAGTTACTTTGCCGCCAAGGCCGCCGGCGAACTCGACCTCCTGATGGCGTCGCTCAGCCTCGACACCACCGGCCTCATCATGATCGGCGAGAACTACCGGGATTCCAGCTACGCGCCCCATGCGCGCGCCGCTGAAATAATTCTCGACGAGGAAGCCGATCATGAAATCTTCGCCTCGCGGCAACTTGGCGATGCCGTCGAGCGCTTCGGCGTCAAGTCGGTCAACACCGCGCTGCGCCGATGGATTCCGCGCGCGGTGAATTTTTTCGGCCCCCCCGGCACCGGCTTCACCTACGACTGCATTCGCTACGGTCTGAAGTCGCGCGATAACGAAGAACTGGCCGAGTTGTACGTAACGATGCTGTCGCGGCGCTGCGAGCAGCTAGGCCTCGACATGCCTGCACTCACAGCCACCTACCCCCACTCCCTCGCCTGAACCTGCGCCGCTTAGGATTTTGCCCATGCCTGCAACAATAATGAGGGACAAAGAATGATTCGTACGCTGACAGGAATCCTCGCGGGCGCCGTTTGCATGATGCTCGCCGGATGTGGCGCGCAGGGCGAAGCGTATCAGCCGATGGCGACTCCCGCGTCCCGGAGCGTCATTTACATTTACCGGCCGTACAAGGTTCTCAGTTTGGAGGCAACTCCGATGATCACCTGCGGGCATGAGAGTATTGATTTGGAACCAGGTGGCTATTACGCGTTCGCCGAGGACAGCGGACCGGTGATTTGCGCGGCCGCGACCGACACAAAGACGCAGTACAAGTTCGATGCGCGCGCGGGCGAGCAATACTTCATCAAGGAGGATGTCGATCCCGTCGGTCTCGGCAGCCATGTGCGATTCAGCTTGATGGATGCCGCGGTAGGCGGCGACGAAATCAAGGAATGCAGCCGCCAGGGAATCAAGCAGTGAATCATGCCGCACGGTCGCATCGTCGAGGAGCCGCATTCGTTCCAGCCACGAGGGCTTAAGCCCGCGCCGATTGCAGCAGCGGCTATTTCCTGGCGAGATACGCCATCCCGATGCGGGCCGGCGTGAGATTTATTCCGAACTCATCGAGCAGCGGCTTGATGTCGCACGCATTGTCGGCGGTGACGAAGGTGACCGCATCGCGCGACAGGATGGGCTTGGGCAGCTTTTCCAGCAGGCCGCCGATCGTCCGCATGATGCCCTCCGGAATATGAAACAGCGCGCGGCGATGTCCGCTCGCGTCCATGATGATCCGCATCATCTCGTCGAACGTCATCAGATCCGGCCCGCCGATTTCGTAAGTTCCGTTTCGGCCGCGCCCCGACACCGCGAGCATCACGCACGCGGCGAGATCATCGACGAGTACCGGCTGAATTTTCTGCCGCCCGGTCCCGGGCACGCCGAAGACCGGCGCGAAACGGATCGCGCGGGCGAGACCGTTTACGACTTTGTCCTCCGGTCCGTACACCAGCGACGGGCGGAAGATCGTGTAGGCCAGGCCCGACTCGCGGATCGCGCGTTCGGCGCGGCCTTTGGCGCGAAAGCCGGGATGGGTGCTGTTCTCGTCGGCAGCGGCGCCGCTGATGTAGATGAATTGCTGCACACCGGCCTGCTTCGCCGCGTCGATTAGCGCGACCGTGCCGGCGTAGTCGATTCGCTCGAAGGTGAGGCCGCGGCGCGGATTTTCGACCGGATAGCCATCGAACTGGATCGCATCGACAATCGTGCCCGCGCCCTGGAGCGCATCCTTGAGCGACGCAGGCTGTCCGATATCTGCGCGGACAAACTCGACGCCGGGTATATCGAGCCGCGCGCGCGCCGCCTCGGGATTTCGCGTGAGCACGCGAAGCCTGATTTCGCCCGAAGCGAGCAGGCGCCGCGCGATCGCGCGACCGATGAATCCCGAGCCGCCCGCCAGAGTGACGGTTTTTGCGTCCATTTGTTCGACCCTGGACTAATGTTGCTTTCGATGGGTTCGATGAGTGACGGGGCGCGGCGTCCGGCGGCGGCGGATCCGCTTCAACGGATGCAGTTTGGCAGTCGGTTTCTCCGCGGGGACTGCGTCGATGAGCGGCGTCAGCGAGAAGCGCGAGACTTCCGGCGGGCAGTTGATGCGGATTCTGAGCCAAAACGTGCCCAGACCGCGATTGGTGTAGATGTAAAAGTCTTCGTAGCGGTTCAGGCCCGAGTAGAACTCTTTGCCGATGCGCAAGATCGATTTGAGCGGCGATCCATAAAACGGAATTCGCACGACGCCGCCATGCGTGTGGCCGGAGAGCATCACGCCCGGCTTCAGATGGCGCGTGTACAGCGCAGTGTCGGGATTGTGCGCGAGGACGATCGTGCAGTCATCGCGCTTGACGTCGCCAAACGCGCGCGCAGGCTCCGCGCGCCGCGACCACAGATCGTCAATGCCGACGACTACGAGTTTCTCGTTGCGCAGCAAGAGCCGTCGGCTGTCGTTGGCGAGCACGTCGGCGCCGGCGCGCTTGAGTGCATCGGTGATCCGCTCGGCCGACGACCAGTGGTCATGATTGCCCAGGATCGCGAACAGGCCGGCGCGCGGGCGCAGATTTTTCAACGCGTCGCGAAACGGGCCGAGATAGCGATGCATCGTGTCGGGGCCCGAAAAATAATCGCCGGTGAGAAAGATCAGGTCGGGGTTTTGCCGATTGATGGCTTCGACCGCGGCTGCCAGACGTTCGAGATCCTCGTCGCGATCGACATGAAAGTCGCTTATCTGGCACGCGACGACTCCGCGCAACGCGCTGGGCAATCCGCGCACCGGCAAGTCAACCTCGGAAACCTGAATCGCGTCGATCGTGCGCCGCCACATTCGATGCAGCGGGCGCAGCGCCAGGGGAGGCTTGGACTTTGCGTGGCCCACAGCGTGAAGAGGCGGCTGGTGCGGGCGCAAGTCGTCGATTAGTTCGGCGGTGGACATCCGATCTTCGATACTAGAATACTTCGACCAGGCGGCGGAAGGAGCTTAGTTCGATAATCCTGTCGCCGGCATCCTTGATTTCTTCGTGCTCGAGGTCCCAGGTATGCGGATGCGGTATGAAAACGGCGCGCAGACCGGCCGCGACCGCGGGATTGATGTCCGAGCGCGGACTGTTCCCAATCATAAAAGTCAGCGACGGATCGAGGTCCGCGTCGCGCATCAGGCGGCGATAGGCGTCGACGTCCTTCTCGCGCGGGGTCTCGACGCGATTGAAGAGCGGACCGAGACCGGAACGCGCGAGCTTTTGCAACTGTTCGTCGCGCTGGCCCTTGGTGAAAATCAGGAGGCGGTGACGCTGCGAAAGCTCCACAAGCGTGGGTTCGACGCCGGGCAACAATGCGCAGTCGCGCTCGAGCAGATGCGCGCCGATTCGCTCGATCTCGTCGCGCAACCCGTCGTGACCTGCGGGCGCGAGTTCAGCAGCCGCCCGATGCAGCGCCATCACGTAAGGACGGCGGCCGTAGCCATGCGTTTTGATAAGCCGCATTTCGGCGCGGCGCACCGCGGCGTGAATCTCGACGCGAGAGATGCCGAGAACCGCGTCGCCAACGGCCGCAGCGAAGAAATCGAACGCCTCGAGAAAATGGATATTGGAATCCCAGAGCGTGTCGTCGGCGTCGAATACGAGGTTCAAAGACTCAGTCGGAGCAGAGGGCATCTACATACAGGGTACCGGCGCGCGCTTGAGCGGGCAAATGGGCAGGGCTGACCCCTGCACCCAGTGATAAGAAAAGGATGCGCGCTTACCCTCTGACTCCCTGGCTCGCGGGCTATGCGCGAGCGTTGGGAAGTGCGGCGGGCAGAATTATGAGCGCACCCGTCAAGGGATTGCGCCCGACGTACACGTCGGTCTCGTAAACCCGCCGCAGATTCTCCGCGGTCAGAACCTCCGCAGGAGTTCCGCACGCGACCGCGGCGCCATCGGCGAGCAGCAGCACGCGATCGGCATAGAGCGCTGCCGCATTGAGATCGTGAAGCGTCGCAACTACGGCCATGCCGCGCTCGGTGCACAGCTCGCGAAAGCGCGCGAAAATTTCGGCGACGTGCTTGAGGTCGAGAAATGCGGTCGGCTCGTCGAGCAGTGCAATCTTCGGCTCCTGTGCCAGCGCGCGCGCCAGGAACACGCGCTTGCGTTCGCCGCCGGACAGTTCCTGAACGTGGCGCGCGGCGAGATCGAGCAGGTCGAAGCGGTCGAGCGCGGCGGATGCGATTTCCAAATCGTGCGGGCTCTCGAAGCGCAACGCGCCGAGATGCGGCGCGCGTCCCATCAGCACGATTTCCAGCACCGTGAAGCGGAATGCAACCGCGTTTTCCTGGCCAACCGACGCAACGATGCGTGCGAGTTCGCGCCGCTCGATCGAATCGAGCGGCCGGCCGAAGAGTTCGACGCTTCCCGCACCCGGCTTCATCGAGCCGCCGAGCACCTTGAGCAGTGTGGACTTGCCTGCCCCGTTCGGACCGACGACGGCGAGCATTTCGCCGGCCGCCACTTCGATCGAGACGCCATGCAGCACGGGCACTCCCGGATATCCCGCGTGAATCGCGCTCGCACGCATGGCGGTCACCGTGTCGCGCGATGTCGTCGTCATAGCGAAAGCGGTCTCCTGCCTTCGCGGCGCAGCATGTAGATAAAGAACGGGCCGCCGCACAGCGCCGTGATCGCGCCGACGGGAATTTCGGCCGGGGCGATTGCGACGCGCGCGACCAGGTCTGCCGCGACCATGAATGCGGCGCCGCCTATCAGCGACGCGGGCAAAAGCAGCCGATGATCCGCGCCGAACACCAATCTCAAAGTATGCGGAACGATCAGTCCGACGAACGAAATGATTCCGCTGACGGAGACCGCGGCGCCGATCATGACCGAGGTCGCGACGAAGATCGTGCGCCGAAGGCGGTCCACGTCAACGCCAAGTTCGGCAGCCGACTCGTCGCCGAGACTGAGCAGGTTCAGATCGCGAGCTTGAAACATCAGCACGGCGAAACCGGCCAGTCCCAAACCCGCCACCATCGCCGCTTCGCGATAGGTCGGCGCCTCGAGGCTGCCCATCAGCCAGAACAGAATGCTATGCGCGTAGTAGAAGTTGACGACGCTGTTCACCAGCATGATTGCCGCGCCCCAGAACGCGTTGAAGATCACGCCGACCAGCAACAGCGTGAATGGTTCAAGCTGGCCGTCAACCATCGCGAGCCGGTAAACCGCCACCGTCGAGAGCAGCGCCGCGCCGAATGCGCACAGTGGCACGGCCGCCTCGCCGCCGCCGAGTTTCGCCGACATCACCAGCGCGAGTATCGCGCCGAGTGCGCCGCCGCCGGAGATTCCCAGGATGCCGCCCTCTGCCAGCGGATTCCTCACCAGCGCTTGCAGAACCGTTCCGACCGCGGCCAGCATCGCGCCGACGATCACGCCCATCAGCACGCGCGGCAATCGGGCGCCGAAGAAAATCGCGTGATCGGGACTGGTGGGATCGGAAAATGCGCGCACGAGGCTGATATGCGCGCTGCCGAACAACGCGCCTGCGGCCGCGCAAACGATCAGCAGAATTGCCAGCGCGGCCAGTATCGAGAGCAGCCGCGAGCGCGTCAGGTGCGCGGCGGAGTTGCGCTGCGGCGCAGGATTGCCGGCGGCCGCGTTCACCGCTCTGCACCGGCGGACACATTTTGCCATGCCTCGGGATGAATCATCCGCGCGATTATCTCGAGCGACTGTCCCACCCGCGGGCCGGGATGGACAATGGGATCCTGCCCGTAGCCGAAGACGCGATGGTCGCGCACCGCGGGAATCGCCGGATATTTTTCCCAGAAGCCGCTCGACGACGACGGATCGCTGCCCATCGAACCGTCGAGCACGACTTGGGGACGCATCGCGATGATGTACTCCATGCTCAGGTGCGGCCACTGCTCACCGGCGTCCGCAGCGATATTGTCGGCGCGCGCGATGCGCATGAGCTCGTCGAGATAAGTGCCGGCCCCCACCGCGACCATCGGCTGATGACCGACGAGCATCAACGCACGCTCCGGCTTCACGTTTGCCAGGCGAGTTTGGACTGCGGCGATCTGCGCCTGAATCTCCGCGACGAGCCGATGCGCTTGTGGCTGGCGATTGATTCGCGCACCCACCGTTTCGATGCTGGTTTCGATCTGTTGCAAAGAATCGTCGCTGACCAGCAGCACCGGATAACCCATCGAATTCAACGCGCGAATCTGGCGCACGTCCGACGACAGTGCAAGTCCGACGACCAGCGTGGGGCGCAGCGCGATGATCGCTTCGAGATTCGGACTCAGAAAGGAACCGACCCGCGGCAGATCGCGCACCTGCGGAGGGTAGTCGCAATACTGCGAGACGCCGACAACGTCGGGACCCGCGCCCAGCGCGAATAGTGTCTCCGTTACCGACGGCGCCAGCGATACGATTCGCATTCGAGCGGCCGCGTTTGCCGGCGGCGCGAGCGCAATAGCATACACACACAGTGCGGCGGCGGCCGCGAGTCGATACAAACCCACATCGCGAAACTACCTGATCGTACCGGCGCCGGTAAGCGCAACCTCGCGCTTTGTTGGCTCCGCCCGACTGCAACTACACCCGGATTTCGTAGAGCGCCGAAAACATATCCTCGATCGGAAGCCGGCGAAAGTGCTTGAACCCCGCCGATCCGACCAGCTCGCGCGCCTTTGCCTCGCCCATGCACGTGCCGATTCCCGCACCGCCGTGCGCGAGCGACGTCGTCATGCAGTACAGCGTGCTTATCGAATACATCAGCCGCCCCATCGGATTGATGTTGTCTTCGAGGTTCGACGACACGTTTACTTCGACCATCAGGTAAGTACCGTCGGGTTTGAGCGCTGCTCGAATCGATTTCAACAGCGCAGCCGGATCGACGGAATCATGCACCACGTCGAACGTCGAGATGAAATCGAACTGCGCGGCGGGGAGCCTGGTGCAATCAACGAGGTCAAACTTGATTCTGTCCCCCAGACCGGCGGCTTTCGCGTTTGCTCGCGCTCGATCCACCGAGCCGAGGTGCGCGTCGAAGCCGAAAACTTTGGCCCTGGGAAATGCGGACGCGATCGCGATCGCCGCGCGGCCGCTGCCACAGCCAACGTCCAGTGACGAGCCGCCTTCGGTCAGCTTCGCGACCACTTGCGGCATCGCCGGCAACCATTTGGGGACCAACTGATTCCGGAACATCCAGGCTGACGAGCGTTCCATCGCCTCCCACGTCTCGGGCGGATACTCGCTCTGCGAGACGCCGCGCCCGTTCTTGAACGACTCCATCACTTTCGGCGCAATCGACACCTGAGGAACGATCATTTCGATGAAGCCGCCGGCGAAGAACGGCGAGTCGTCGCGCGCCAGCACCATCGCATGCTCGGCCGGCATCGCGTAGGTCTTCGCCGAGGCGTCGTAGATCACGTACCCGGCGGCGGTCATCGCGCTGAGCCATTCGCGCAGATAGCGCTCGCTGAGTCCCGTCCGCTCCGCCAGAGCGGCGCTCGTGACGGCGCCCGCTCCGGCCAGCGTGCTGAAAATTCCCAGCCGGTCGCCGATATAGGTCAGCGCACCGAGCATCGCGGCGCCGATATCAATCGATACCTGCATCGAGAATTGCTTGATCTTGTCCCAATCGAGCTGCTGTTTTTCCCCGGCCATAATTTTCCTCCGCAAACGCGCAGTATCGATCAATTCAGCCATCCACCGCCACCCTTCCGGTACTGGCCCGATTTCAGACTGAATGGTTGGCTTTGAAACTGCGCGTGGCCGCGCTTCGCGGGGATGGGTTGGGATTCGATGCGATTTAAGCGTCGGCGAGAAAATGCCCCCTTCGGACCTCGCCACCTTGCTGCCGTAACGGCGCGGCTGGAGAATTGGGGTATTGACATCCCTTTCCGTCTGTCCTACAAAGAAACATCAAATGGCACGTGCCCACTGATTGCAGGCAAAGATTGACAGCTTTGAGAGGGACTATGCGAAAACGAGAAATATGGCTGCCGGACAAGATCGATGAAATGGCTTTAGCTCAAGCGCAGGCGAGGGGCATCGATATCTCGGCGTTTTATGCGGGCTTGCTCTCCGAGCATCTCCTGAACGGCCAACCCGTAAAATCCGAAGCTCTCGGTTTCGAATCTGGACCCGGTGAGCTCTCCCGCCCGGAGGACACGGTGGGCTCCCAAGATCCGATCAGCGTCGGGATTGCGTATCCGATGGTGCAACGCGCCAGCGCAGAAACAACTGAAGAAGCAGATGAAGAAGTGGGTGGGTTTGTTCGAGACCCCAACGATCCTGACCGTCCTTACGATGAATGTGACTGGGGGAATTTTAAGTATGTCGGACCCGGAAAGGGCGACTATGTGCTTACGGACAACACCGGCGAAGATACCGATTCCTCACCACCCTGTGCTGGAACTTTTGAAGAAGTCGGACCTGGACAAGGCGACCACCTAATGACGGTGGGCTTTTCTTCCCTCAGCTTGGACGTCGCCAAAATTTTCCCCGGCTTTCCCATCCGCTCAATCCGGTGGGCACAACGTATCGTTAACGCAGCAACCGGAATCGAGGGCGTGGTTGCCAGTGAATACAAGCAGAAGAATGGTCAGAAAATCGGAATCACGTTCAAGCCAAACTTCCTCATGATTGAAGCGCTGCTGCAGCGGAAATCCGGGGTAAGGGTAAGCATCTACGGCGAACCCGATCAGTTCAATAACAAGCCAAGCTCGCTCGGTCGCGGCCGCGGACGTTACAGCCGAATCGTGGTCAAGAGCGATGAAGACCTTGAGAAACTGTTGCCGCTGGTCCGCCAGGCATACCGACTCAAACTTGGATCCGTGCCTGATATTGATTTTGTTTAGGAGAAGTTTGGACGGTGCAGCCGTTAGCACTGCGGCTTAGGAGGAACTATGAGAGCAAGTGAACTTGACTGTGCGCCTCTATATGAAGCCTTCCATGGCGGACGGCGGCCGTGCTCCGGTTGCGGACAACATTCTGCGGGCTTCTTATACCGGGGACGATTCAAATGGGACCATCAGCACGATCTCTGCATGCGTTGCTATCGAAGCGTAATGTCGATGCGATGCGCGATGATCTTCGCCTCAATGTGTTGAACGCACGGCGGAAGCGGTTTTTCAACACTCCGTCAGAGGATGCAGCGCGAGAGGTCCTCGTTCTTGACGATCGAATCGAGCCGCCCTCAATGGGCGGTTCCGGCCAGTACCTTCCGGACTTGAGGTTTTTGACCCTCCTACTTTTCGGGTTCCGCGCTCTGTTCTTCGGACTTCGTTTGCGGGGCGGCGAACATCGAGAGCTGAACCGGCTTGCCCTCGTCTTGCGCGGCTGGTGCGAACAGGCCGGGCCGCTCGACAAACACCCGGAATTTTTCAAAAAGGTCGGCAAGCTTGGCCTGGTAATACTCGACGTTTTCGTCGGGATTGTCCGGATCGTACTCCGCCGCCATCTTCGCGAATTCGTTCACCGCCGCACGCGCGCCGCGCCCGGTGACGTAGTATGAAATTTGATCGCCGGCCAGGTAGGGCCGCTCGGCCTTGAGCGCAAGCTCGTAGGCCGCCGCGGGATTGCGGCTGTTGTCACCGATCTTGTTGCGATAAGTGTCGAGCGAATCCTGAATCGTCTCGGTCTTCATCAGATCGGCGATTCCTATTTCGTGGCGGGCCAGACGCGCGCGATAGTCGCCGTGGAGTTTCTCAATTTCGCCGCGTCGATCCTCCAGCAGCATGCGGAACATCTCCTCCATGAAGCGGCGCTGGAAGCGTTCGAGTCCCCGCGAGCGCAGCCCCGAGCCGCGAATGGTCATCTTTCCCGTCTCGTCCAGCAGGACATAATTTTTCATTTTGTAGGAGAACATCGCGCGGTAACGGCCGTCGATCTCCAGCCGGATTCCCTCGGGCATAATCGATCCGACCTGCTCCAGGAGCCTGTCCGCGCCTTCCCGGCTTCCGGCATCGGGCGGCGGGGTGAAATAGATTCCGTCGGTATCGACCTCGATAACCTGCGCGCCGCGCTGCTCGAGTTCCGCCACCGCGCGCTGAATCAGATCGCGCCCGCGCTTGGTTACAGCGTTGGCCGCGCCGAAGTCATTGAAATGGCCGAGCGAAAAACCCAGGTAGCCGTAAAATGAATTGATGAGAATCTTGAACGTCTGCTGCAGCGCGTCGGCGTTGCGCCGCTCGGCGCCCTTGAGTTCGCGCGCGAGCGCCTTGGCCTGCACCCGGAAGCTGCGCAGATCGCCAAGCATCTTGAGGAACACGCCCAGCCTGTCCGCGGCCGGCGCATGCCCATATTGGAGCATCAACGACGGATACAGCGACGTCACGTCGCAGTGCAGGACGCCGTGGGCGACACCGCATCGGCGCACCTCCGTGTAGCCGCCCGCGACCGGCGTGGGCTGCGAAGGCTCGGGAATGGAATGCCCCGCCGCCAGATAAGCGCGCATCATGAGCGCGTCAATCTTGGTCGCATTCCCGCGCAGCACCGCGCTCTGATACGAGTACGGGAATATCTGCGCTTGCACGAAGTAACTGGGAGAGAGGGTCTCGGCCAGCGCGCGCGTCTCACGGGCGTCGTCGAGCGCGTACTCGTAGAGCTTTTCCGGTTCGTGTTCGAAGTAGTGGCTGATTTTCGACGCGTCGATATATACGCGATCCTTGCGCGCCAGCCCGAAATGTTGCGCAAGCTGCTTCAGCCCCAGGCTCTCCAGTTCGCGACTCGAAATATCGTAGTGCTGCGCGAGGATCCACGTATCTATGATGCTGCGGCCCGGGATGTCGTAGCGGCGGTAGGCGATCGATCGTTCGGCAATTTGCATGCGCGACGGGCGGCCACGAAGCTCGCCGCCGTCGCGCCCAAGCTTGAGCTTCACCCCGTGGCGTCGCGCCCGCGTCTCCAGGTATGCGAGATCGAACCGAAACAGATTGTGGCCCTCGACGACGTCGGGATCGCGCTCCTGGATAATTCGCACCATCTCCTCGAGTATCGCGCGCTCGTCCATCTCGGTGCCCCTGAGCAAGCGCTCGAAACCGGTCGAGTCGGTGAGCGAGATCGCGATAACACGATCGCCTTCGCGTGCCGCCGACGGAAATTCAAACCCCGGCGAGATATAGGTCTCGATATCGAGCTGCAGGCGGCGCAGTTCGCTGAAATCCATCCCGATGAAAAACGTGGTCCCGCTCAGCATCAGATGCTGCTCGACCGGATCGGCCAGCACCAGATACGGCGCGTCGGGCGCGTTAGGCGCCTTGCCGGTTAGGTTCCTGAGATGGCGCTTGGCGGCTTCCAGAGCGTCGAGCGAGCCGAAGGTGACGAGCACCCGGTAACGGAAATCGCCCTCGAGCGCGCGCGTCTCATGCACGGGCCTGAAACCTTCGAGCAAGGCAATATCCTCGACGAGCAGAAATGGAAGAATTGGACGGCGCTCGCGCGTAAGCCTGCCCGACAGGCGCCGGTAAACGTCGATCTCGGTCTTCGATGCGATCTCGACCGCGACCACGCCCGGGTCGGCGGGATCGCCGAACAGCAGGCGGTTACCGTAAAACTGTGCCGAAATCTCCTGGTAAGTAGTCATCGCGCCCCGCGTCCCTCGATTGTGCACCCGCAAGCTCGCGTCAGACAACGCGCCCCCGCGCGTAGATTCAGAGCGTGCCGAGGTACCAGAGGCCAATCAGAAAGATCGCGTATGCGGCCGCGCCGATCATCAGCGTCGGAGTTCCGAGTTCCGAGTCGCGCAAGTTGATGTAAAGAATCGCTACCGAAGCGAGCGCGATCGATCCCGCGAGCAGATCGGGATTCGTCAGATGCCACGGCGAAAACGCGAGCCCCAGTGCAACCGGGATGCACGACTGGAAAACCATCGCGCCTGTGATGTTGGCGAGCGCGAGATGGTCCTTGCCATTCCGAATCCAGACAACGGAGTTGTATTTCTCGGGCAGTTCGGTCGCGAGCGGGCTCAAGATGAGCGACAGCACGCCGGGATTCAGATGCGCATGCGCTGAGAACACGACGATCTGATCGACGAACTCGACTGCGCCGATCAGGATCGCGAGTACGCCGACGAATACTTGCGCCGCTATCGCCGATGCGCGCGGATCGAGCGGATTCCCGCGCAAGATCGACTCGAAATAGAGTCCGTGCTCGACCTCCGCGCCGGCCACGCGCTTGAGCCGCAGCATCACAACCGTGTAGCTCGCGTACACTATCAACAATGCGGCTGCCATGACGTGGCGAAGCACAGGGCCCATCTCGATTGTGCCCGCGATAACCACGCACAAAAAAACCGGAAAGAAGAATGCGAGGTCCCGGCGCGCGTCCTCGCGTATCACTTTCAGCGCAATCCGTCCGTGGCGCCTGCGAAATGCGAGCGCCGCAATGCCCATCACGAACAGCGCCACCGTGGACAGCATCAGCGGTGCGCCGACAATCGCTCCAAGTCCGACCGCGGTGTGGGCAGCCGCGGAATCGCGGCCGGTCAACAGCGCGACCGCCGGGATGAACGTCTCCGGCAGCGCCGTTCCGACCGCGGCGAGAATGCTTCCGACCGCGGCCTCGGCAATATGCAATCGATGCCCCGCCCATTCGACACCATTGGTAAAAAGTTCCGAGCCTGCGAGGATTATCGCGAAGCTGAGCGTCAGGATTATCGCGTGTATTGCCAAAATTATGCTCAAAGGGCGGCGCAGCAGCGTCGAGAATAGACAGGCCCGCTCGCGATTTCCAGCGCGCACCCACTTTCCAGCACTTCGGTTCGAGTCAGAGGAAAAGATCGGCCACAATGCAGCCAAACGGGCAAACGATGCGTATAATAGCTGTAGCGGTCACTGGCGAGCGCGAATTCGCGATAAGGCCGCGCGGCGGAGCGTGATTCGCCCAATGATCGCGCGGGCGATGGTGCGTAAGTTGACTCTCAGCGAAGCGATCCTTAGACTTGATTCTTTGGTGTGGCTCACTTGCCTTTGTATTCTCGTCTGTATAAATGAGGCTACTTGATTCCCGGCTCGCGGTCGCAATGACGGCCGCATTGCGCGCCGATTTTCACGCATCGCATCGGCGGCCAACGCCCGCGCAAAACGGAAGCAAAACGAATGAAGCAGAAGTACGAAGGTAAAGACCTACAGGGTCTTGTCGATCTCGGCCGTGAGCAGGGCTACCTGACCTTCGAGCAGGTCAACGACTATCTGCCGCAGGATGTCGCTTCACCAACCGACCTGCGCGCCGCGCTGGACAGCTTCGAGGACCTTGACATCAAGGTGCTCGAGGAAGTCCCGACCGAGGGCGCCGACGACGTCGAGGTCGAAGGCAAGGAAGAGCCCGAAGAAGCGCCCGAGGCCGCGCCGGCGGCTGCGGATTCGCTTGGCGAGTCGTCGGACCCGGTCCGGCTCTATCTCAAAGAGATGGGCAACTTCCAGCTTCTTTCGAGGGAGCAGGAAGTCGAAATCGCCAAGCGCATCGAAGCCGGCGAAAACGAAGTCGAAGAGGAAGTGTTGGGCTCGCCGATCACGCTCGATTTCGTGATTCGAGTGGGCGAGCGCGTAGAGGCAGGCGAAGCCGATCTGCGCGATGTGTTCGAGGACGCCGCCGAGACGCCTGAAGATCCCGACGAAGAGCGCGGACCCGAAGCCGACGAGCGCCAGCTCAAGAAGTTGATGCTCGCGACCAAGAAGCTCACCGACCTGCGCACCAAAATCGAGGCAATCGAGGAAACACTCCGCAACAAGCCCGGTCCGCGCCGCAAGCCCAAGCTCGACAAGAACCTGACGCGTCTGAACGAGCGCGTGAAAAAGGAATTGCGCGCGATGGCGTTGTCGCGACGCCTGATGGAAGCGGTGATCGGCGAGATGCGCGACTTCCTTCAACAGTACCGCATCGCGCAGCACACGATTGCGAAATACGAGGAAGCGACCGGCCGCTCGCGCACTCACCTGCTCAAGGAAGCCGCCGAAGCCGAAGACCGCCGCCACGTCCTGAAAATAAACGATGTCCGCGAGAACCTGCTCGACATCGCGGCCAGAATTCGCCTGGCACAAAAGACTATTCGCGAAGTCGAAAAAAAGGCCAAGGACGACGGCGAGGATTACGCGCGCAAGCTCGAGACGATCGCCGCCGGACAGGACAAGAGCCGCCGCGCGAAAAAGGAACTGACCGAGGCCAACCTGCGCCTCGTCGTCAGCCTGGCCAAGCGCTACACCAATCGCGGTCTTGGCTTTCTCGACCTCATCCAGGAAGGCAACATCGGCCTGATGCGCGCGGTGGACAAGTTCGAGTATCAACGCGGCTACAAGTTTTCGACCTACGCGACCTGGTGGATTAGACAGTCGATGTCGCGTGCGATCGCCGACCAGGGCCGCACCATCCGCATCCCGGTCCACATGGTCGAGACGATCAACAAGCTGCTCCGGGTCACGCGCTTACTCGTGCAACGGCTCGGCCGCGAACCCGGCCCCGAAGAAATCGCGGAGCAGATGGAGATGCCGCTGGACAAGGTCCAGAAGGTGCTCAAGATCGTCAAGGAGCCGATCTCGCTCGAAACGCCAATTGGCGACGAAGAGGAAAGTTCGCTCGGCGATTTTGTCGAGGACGAACTCGCGCCATCTCCCGTCGAGGCGGCAATTCAGGGCAACCTTGGCGAGCAGACGCGCAAGGTGTTGGCAACGCTTACGCCGCGCGAGGAGCAAATTCTGCGCATGCGCTTCGGCATCGGCCAGAAGACCGACTACACGCTCGAGGAAGTCGGCAAACAATTCGCCGTCACCCGCGAGCGTATCCGGCAGATCGAGGCCAAGGCGTTGCGCAAACTGCGCCAGACCGGCAGGTCGCGCACCCTCGAGGGCTTCCAGGAGCGCGAGTAGCCGCCCGAAATTTCAACAAGGTGACTTAAGGGCTCGGATGCAATCGCATCCGGGCCCTTTTTTTGTGATACGAAATTGGTTGAGGCCGCCGGATTGAATTCATTCACGATGGTCTGATTTAAGAGTCTGTTACAGGCGCCTTCGCCCCCGGTTTTCACTCTTCGTTCTTCGACGCCGGCCGCATGGTCCTGATGGAGCGCAAATGAACGAGCAAGTTACCCGCCAAATCCTGTGGAACATTCCCGTTCCCTTCATCGTGCTGATGTACGGCCTGCTCGGGCTGCTGATCGCCGGGTTCATTTACGCCGGGGTCAGATGGTACCGGCTGGTGAGTCTCGGCGTGTCCGACGATCGTCTCGATCATCCACTGGAGCGCCTGCTCCTGGCACTGCGCGATTCGTTCGGCCAGGGCAACGTGATTCGCGAGACGTGGGGATGGATGCATTACGCGTTCTACGTCGGGTTCGTCGGACTGTTCATCGGTACGACGATCGTTGTGATCAACAGCGACGTGCGCGACGCATTCGATCTGTTCGGCCTCGACTTCTACTTCTTCTACGGCGATTTCTATCTCTACTTCAAAGTTGCGATGGACACCTTCTTCATCCTGCTGATCCTCGGCGTGCTGATGGAAGGTGTGCGGCGCGCGGTTCGCAAACCCACCGTGCTCAATGAGCCGCCGGCGGAGAAAGTCCGGGACAATCTCGAGAACCGGCTCGGCTACTGGTTCCCGATGTCGATGATGGTGATGGCCGCCGTCACGGGGCTGATGCTCGAGGGCGCGCGTATCAACGCTGCGCATCCCGCGTTCACCGAATGGGCATACGTTGGGCGGGTCGTGGGCGGAATCGAGGGCGCGCTCGGCGCCGGCGCCACTTACCATCGATGGCTGTGGCTGGTGCACGTGCTGTTCGTGTACGCGCTGCTGTTCTGTTTCCCGTTCACCAAGCTGCGTCATTTGATCTTCGGCCCGCTCAATCTGTTCTTCCGCAATCTCGGTCCGCGCGGACGACTCGCGCCGATCAAGGATTTCGAAAACGCCGAGACGTTCGGCGTCTCGCAGGTCGAGCAGTACACGTGGAAGCAAATCCTCGACATGGGAGCGTGCCTCGAGTGCGGCCGCTGCACGATCAACTGCCCCACCGTGAATACCGGTAAAACGCTGAATCCCAAGTTTCTGGTGATCGAACAGCGCGAGCATCTGCTCGACAAGGCGCCCTTTCTGCTCGCGGCGAAGGCAAATGGCAGGCAGGGCGGCGGCGCCGAAGCGCCCGCATGGGACGGCGCTGACATGATAACGCAGGTCGCGACCGAAGAAGCGGTCTGGGCATGCACGACGTGCGGATGGTGCGAAGAGGGATGCCCGGTCGGCATCGAGCACATACAAAGAATCGTGGACATGCGGCGCTACGACGTACTGATGGAGTCGAGGTTCCCGGCCGAACTGACGGGAGCCTTCAAGGGAATCGAGAACCAGGGAAATCCGTGGGGCCTTGCCCAGGAAAAGCGCGCCGAATGGGCACAGGGACTTGACATTCCCGAGATCGCCGATCTCGCCGATCCGTCAGAGATCGACGTGCTGTATTGGGTGGGATGCGCCGGCTCGTACGACGAACGCATCCAGCGCGTAAGCAAGTCGTTCGCGGCCTTGATGAAACAGGCCGGCGTCAAGTTTGCGATCCTCGGGCGCGAGGAGATGTGCACCGGCGACCCGGCCCGGCGGCTGGGCAACGAATACCTGTACGCGACTGTCGCCGCGCAGAACGTCGAGACGCTCAATCGCTACAAGCCGCGGCGAATAGTCACTCAATGCCCGCATTGCTATCACAATCTGAAGAATGAGTATCCAGACTTCGGCGGTAACTATACGGTCCTGCATGAAGCCGAGTTTATCGACGAACTAATCCAGGCCGGACGTTTGAAGCCCCGCGGCGAGATCAACCAACGCATCACCTATCACGACCCGTGCTACATGGCGCGCCATAATCGCAAATGGGACAGCGCACGAAGCGCGCTCGGCGCGATCCCCGCCACCGAGGTGGTCGAGGTCGAACAGTCCAAGAATCGCACCTTCTGCTGCGGCGCGGGCGGTGGATGCTTCTGGAAGGAGGAACACGAGGGCACGCGGATCAATGAGAAGCGCTTCGATCAATTGAACGAGACCAAGCCCGAGTGCATCGCGGTGGGATGCCCGTTCTGCATGACGATGCTCGAAGACGCGGTAAAGTCGCGCTCGCTCGAAGAGACCATACGAGTGCGCGATCTCGCGGAACTGGTCGCCGAATCCACCGGCGCAAACACCAAGTGAGCGCGCCCAGGCCGCAGGCACCCGCGTCAACCACGATGTAGTTTTTCGCGTTAGATCGAAACGACGAGCGGGGCCCCGACGGACCCCGCTCTTTTTTTGTTCAACTCACTCGCGGCGAGCGCATGAATGCGCGCGCGAGTTCGCTTGAGCGACTCAATGCGCCGCCGGCGACGCGCCCGCACTCGGCGCGCCTGCACCCGGTGCGCCCGCACCCGGCGCCATTTTCATTGCGCCTGCCCCCATCTTCATTGCGCCCGGTCCCGGCCCGGCCGGTATCTCTCTCTTGGTGAAGCCTGCAGGAATCGCGAAATCGGCGTCCGCCAGGTTCTTTGATTCGATCTTCTCGACCATCTCGCTCAGCACAACCGGCGGGCGTTTCGCCATCATCTCGTTGATCTTGGCGGCCTGCTCCGGCGCCATCCCCGGCATCGCGACGTGCCCCATCTTCATCGTCGAGTCCGTCGCGAGTGGCACACCCTCTGGAATCTCGCCGCCGCTGACCTGACCGGCGCCTGCGCTCTTGAGCTTCTCCGCCATATTTTTCTCGAACGCCGAAAACTCCTTGGCGCCAGGCGCGGCGGTCGAGAAGCATTCCTTGACCGTGTAGTCGCCCTGCATCATGTGCCCGCCGCCGTTGTAATCGGTGCACTTGTAGCCCGCGATCTCGCGCGTGGTGCCGGCCTTCTTGAAGTTCTTCGCCGCGCTCTGGCTCGCTGCTATCATCGCCGCCATCTGCCCCTTGGGCGGAAACTCGATCTCGAAGTAGGTCTTCGCCTTCGGATCGATCACGTACATCTTCCCTTTGTCGAGGTCAGTGATGATCGTGTGACGCTCGGTCTCCGTCTTCTGCTTGTTGCCCTGCACCGAAATGGTTTGTTTGGCGTCGCGAGTGTTGGCCCCATTGGTCACGTGCTGCTTTTGCGTGATGACGACCCCGGCGGCCGCGGGAAGCGCGGTCATTGCGAGCGTCATCCCCGCAACCAGGGCGGTTAATTTTCTCATAGCGATTGCTCTCCTTGTGCTCGTTGCATTTTCATCACAGAGTCGCGCTCCGCCGCTGCGGCGCCCGTCATATCGCCGCGCTGCTGCACGACTATCCGATGTATCATCAGGCTCAGCAGCCCGAACAATACCCATACCATTTCTTTGATTCGGCGGAGAAACCCCACCACGAAGCCTATTCCCGGCGGGTAACCGAGCATCCCCACAATCAGCGCCTTACCGCCCTCCTGGCTTACCAGCTTGGCTGGAATCAGAAAGGTCGCGCGTTCGATCAGCAGCCCAACCGCCTCGATCAGCAGCGCTGTCTGTAACGACGCCGGCTGATGCAGCAGCCGCAACAGGATATAAATTTCGAGCGGCCCGACACTCCACGCGGCTGCATAGCACAGGCACGACGCGGCGAGCCGGCTGCGATGGCGCGCGTAAAAGTCGAGCAGCACCGCGTCGGCTTCGTCGGCGGACTCGCGGATTTCGTCGGTGTTGATTCGCGCGATATCGAACTTGGTCGCGGCACGCCACAGATGCGAGAACGGCCGCTTCATCTGCACGAAAAAGAAGCCCCCCGCCAGCGCCACCGCCAGCGCAAACCCGCCCACTATCGACCAGTAGAGGCTGGCGGCTACCGGTATCAGGCGCAGCGAAATCACCAGCGCGACCGAGAGAAACACGATCTGTCCGATCGCTTCGGCCAGCGCCGCGACGATTACCGTCGCCAGCCCCACCGGCATGCGCAGTTTCTCGCGCACATCCACCGCCATCACGAACTGCCCCCCGAGCTGCGCCGACGGCGTCACATAGTCGATCGCCTCACCGCCAATTCGCGCCGCAAACAACTCGACGAACTTGAGCTTCGGTGGATAGTCCTCAATGGTGACCCGCCAGCCGAGCGTGTTTGCGATTCGCGCCAGCGCCTCCAGCGAAATTGTCAGCGCCAGGCCCCATCCTGCCATCCGCACGTAGCCAATCACCTGCCCCGGCCCGTAATGCGTCAGGAACCAGGCGTAAAACGCGATCGCTATAACGATGAAGTATGTCTCGACGCGGCGCATCGGCAGGTGGAGGCCGCCACTATAGATGGGCGGCAACCGATGCATTCTTTCAGTCGCGCCCCACCTGTGCAACCGGCGCCTGCTTACGGCTCGTCGCCGTGCTGGAACAGTCGCATCAACTCCTCGAGCGTCGCCGGCGGCCTGCGCGCCGTCTCGAGCGTGTCGCGAACGTGGTCGACCGACTTCATTCCGACCAGCGCCACGTCCACGCCCGGCGTCGAGCGGGTGAACTGAATCGATCGCTGCGCATCGTTGGCGAAACCGCTGAACGCATTCGCGACGATTGGCGGCAGCCCGCGCGATAACTGCCCCTGCAGCAGCGTCGCGCTCGCCGAAACCGCGACTCCGAGCGCCTTCGCCGCCGCCAGCGTGATCGCGTTGCCGCCGTTCACAATTTGGTTCGATCGCGTGATAGCCTCCGGCATCGCGAGATTGTACGGCAGTTGGATTGCGCGAAAATGATGCGCGTCGCCGCCGACCTCGCGCGCGATTCGCATCAGCTCGTCGAGCGAGAGCCATCCGCGCTCCGTTTGCGCCGCCCGGTAGCCGTTCCACGTCGCGGTCCCGTACACGCCGATCTTTCCGTCGGCCACCGCGCGTTCCAGGAACTCGAAAATCGTCGCCATTCGCGCCAGGAACTCTTTGCGCTCGATGGCTTCGAGCTGCGTCTCGGGATTGTGGATGTAATAGATGTCGATCGTCTCGAGATTGAGATTCTTGCGCGACAACTCCAGCATCGTGCCGATGTACTTCGGCGTCATGCAATGGGATCCGTCAACCAAATCGGCGGGCGCGACGATTCCTGTCTTCACGTAATGCTCTTCGAACCACGCGCGCGGATTGGCCGGCACGCCGCCGTCGAACGTGATGTAACCGCCCTTGGTCGCGACGACCACCTGCTCGCGCGCGATTTCGCCCTTTTCTTCCATTTCGGCAATCGCTTTGCCGATATTCCGTTCGCTGCGCTGGAAGCGGTAATTCACCGCGGTATCGATCAGATTGATTCCGCCGCGAAGACTCGCCTTGATCGCCGCTTCGTAGGCCCGATCGGTCTCGTCGTCGGGATCGCCCAGGTATGTGCCGATTCCGATCGAGGAAACCGACAGCCCGAGCACCGGCCGGAAATTTCCCGGCAGCTCCGGGAACCGGCTCGCGTATGCGGCCGTAGCTGCGGCGGTCGCGCGCCCCTTAAGCATCATGCCGTTTCTCCCGCGCGCCGTCGCGCGCCGAGTAAAATACCTCATCACCGTCGTCGTCGATGCGCTTGAAGAAACCGGCGGGAAGTTGTCTGTGCATGGTGAAATCCTGTTTTGAGGCGCTGTTGGCAGGTTACTTTTATCGTTAAAATTCAGGTATTTAGCGCAACTTTAAGAGAATTTTGGGAGCATCGTTGACATCGTTCGAGCGCGGCATCTAAAGTAAAACACTTTTACAATACGTACTATGCCAATCTACCAAGTCGGAGAGCTTGTGCGCTGAAAAAAATGGTCCGGCGCGACAAAACCAACTACCTCATCCAATCCGTCGCCCACGCGTTCGATGTGCTCGAACAGTTCTTCGGCGATGTCGATGAACTGGGAGTAACTGAACTTTCCAAGCGGCTCAAGCTGCATAAGAACAACGTCTTTCGAATCCTCGCGACGCTCGAAGCGCGCGGCTATATCGAACAAAACAAAGCCACCGAGAATTATCGCCTCGGCATCAAGTGTCTGCATCTCGGACGCCGTTACATCCATCATATGGGTCTGGTGAGGCAAGCGCGCCCCATCCTGGCCGATGTCGCCCGCAAATGCCGCGAGAGCGCTTACGTCGCGATCGTTCGGCGCGACGGCGTCGTGCCGCTGGAAGCGGCCGAGGCCGAAGATCGCGCCGTGCGTATCACGCCGCCGATCGGAATTACCCTGCCGCTTCATTGTACCGCAGCCGGCAAGGCGCATCTTGCCTTCGACGCCGAGGAGCAGCTCAAATCCGCGCTGCCCGAGACGCTTCGCCGCTTCACCCCCAGCACGATTGTCGATCGCGCAATTCTGCTCGCGCAGCTCGAAGCGGTCGCGCGCGACGGTTACGCGGTGGATTCCGGCGAGTTCATCGAAGAAGTGTCGTCGGCCGCGGTGCCGATACGCGACTACACGCGCTCAGTGGTCGGATCGATCGCAGTCGCCGGCCCGACTTATCGCATAGGCCCGGAGCGAATCACCGCCGAAATAGCGCCAAGCCTGCTCGAAGCCGGCCGCGAACTGTCACGCCGCCTCGGCTACAACGAATAGCAGCGGTAATTGAAGATCAGATGCGAAACCCGCCGTGGGTTTCGCGCTTCCTTGGGCAGGGGCTGCGGCCCCTGCACCCGCAGTGAGAAGACGTGAAAATCTGCGCAGCGCATCTTTTCGCGACTACGCGATGGAAGAGCCCGCGGGCGCACGGTGTCTTAATACTGGCCAGCCGTGCCAACGGCCAGGGGTGACCCCTGCACCCAGTGTTAAGGCCGCCCGCCGTTGGCGGGCGCGACCCCTGGCAACTGCTTAATACTGC
>Ga0097691_1000211_pt1 | contig 53375 bp, 42 predicted proteins | sample NGESurdeep072012_8_FD_72858 | JGI IMG/M metagenome (GOLD analysis project Ga0097691, IMG submission 72858) | Arctic peat soil microbial communities from Barrow, Alaska - NGEE Surface sample 210-1 deep-072012 | ecosystem: Environmental > Terrestrial > Soil > Wetlands > Peat ...
ACGGCAAGTGGCGAGCGTCGCCGGGTTCAAATCGAAGATTGGCGTGTGTCACCGGACCGTAGTTACTCGTTGCGAAAGAGATCATCTCTCGTGACGGATCTACACCTAAGACCGATCCATGTGGATTGCGAGCCGCGATTTCAGCAGTGATCTTGCCATTGCCGCAGCCGACGTCGAGAATTCGCTCGGAACCCTTCAGATTGAGCAGGGCGAGCGCTTCTTCGGCCATTGCCTGCTGCGATCCCGATATCCGGGCATAATCAGCCGCATCCCATTCGGTCATTGCGTTCTCTGCACTTTCGAATCTCGTTCTTTCGGGATATTTACGCCGTTTACTCGTCGTGAAAAAAATCCGGATTTGGCGGCATTAGCTGGCTTGGGGGGACATCGGTCATCGCGTCACCGCGCCTTCGCCTATCGCTACTTCGCGCACATACGGGGCGGGAGGATCAGGCGAGGACAAGAATGTCGCGACGTCGGGCTCGAGTTTGTTCCAACATTCGTACACAGCCAGGTGGCCCGAATCCATGCACACCAACAGAGAAGAGTTCGGCAGTTGCTGCTTCATCTGCTCGCCTACTGAAAGGGGAATCAGCTTCTCCTGTTTTCCCCAGATCACCAGCACGGGAGCTTTGATCCCTTGCAACTTGCCGTCGAGCACGTCCTGATGGGTAAGGAATGAGTCGAAGATGCGGCGGGTGATCCAGGCGTGCTCGGCGACCTGGTTCAGGAAGTCGCGCTGGACAGGATATGGTGCGTGGTATTGTCGCGGCGTCAGCATGGCCATGAAGGTGGCGAACTCCTCTGGCGTCGCAGGGAGAAAATTCTTGACGGTAATGTTGGTTTGAAACGTCAGTCCGGCAGCGTCCGCGACCACCAACCGGTTGACGACCTCCGGATGTTCGACGGCCAACTTCAGCGCGACCCAGCCACCCATGGAAACTCCGACGAGGTCAGCCGACTTGATGTTCTGGCTTTCGAGAAACTGCCGCAGCATTTCCGACTGCTGCCCGATGGAATAGGCGATGTCGGGCTTCTGGGTGTCCCCGTGACCCAGCAGATCGATAGCGTACACGTGGAATTGGTGGCGCAGGTCAAGCATTGCTGAGACCCAGTTCAGCGATTCGGCTCCCAACCCGTGAACGAAAACCAGCGGCGGGCCGTCGCCTCCCTCGTAGAAGTGGACGCGATAGCCGCCTACCTGCGCGTAATGGCTGTGAATGTCGCCGGTCAATAAGGTTGCGCGGCCGAAGGCGCGCAAAACACTCAGAGGGCGCAGCGAAGCGTAGGTGACGAAAGCGAGGACCAGAAACAAAATGACGAGGCCAATTTCTTTCCAGCGCCCCATGCGAGGCCGTGTGGTTTCAACCTGCGGGAGAACATCACCACCAGTGGGCATAAGAGACTCTCACCGTGTTAGAACTTGAGGTCAACTCTAATCGTTACAGGATTGTGAATTGCCTCGCAGGCGAAGTCAATTCCTCCCAGTCTGGGCGTGAATCGCAAATCCCGAAATCGATGGCGGCGTGCAACTGACAGCGCGCATAATTCGTAAGTAATCTTATGATCCTCGAAGCCGTCCGACCCCGCTTGCCCGCAATCACTTCGCTGCGCTTCTTTGCCGCGTTTCATGTGGCGCTGTTTCACATGAACGAGATGGGAGCGATTACCGGGCGCATTGGTTCAAGTCATTCGCGGCAATCGGCTACGTCGGGGTAAGTTTCTTTTTCGTGCTTTCGGGATTCATCCTTGTTTATACCTATGCCGGCCGCGACATCAATTTGCGCGACTTCTGGCAGACACGTTTTGCCCGCATTTATCCCGCTTACTTGTTCTCACTGCTGCTGTCGTTTCCGTTCTTCTACTACGGCGCACTGAAAATGCATGTGCCGTTTTTCGCATTTTCGGAGCAACACTTTGCGCTGGCATCGGTGCTGGTGCTGCTGCTTCTCCAGTCGTGGATTCCGGCGGCGGCGTTGTCGTGGAACGCAGTGGCCTGGAGCCTTTCCGTGGAAGCGTTCTTCTACGCAGTATTTCCATTCGCGCTGGCAAAGTACGGCAAGCTCTCACGCACTGTCTTGTGGGGATTGATTCCAGCGTGCTGGCTGGCCGGGATGGCGATCTCCGGCGGATACTTGCTCTTTCGGCCAGCCGGAATGCCCTATGTGAGCAGCGCCAACTGGTCGAGTGCGGTGCAGTTCGTAAAATTCTTCCCTGTCGTGCGCCTGCCGGAGTTTCTTATGGGCATGGCCTGCGGCTTCCTGTTCCTGCGCGGCGAGCGCAATCCCAAGCACGCGTTGCCGCTGGTGGGACTTGGATTACTCGGCGTTGCGGCCACCACCGTGGCAGCTCGATTCGTGCCGTATTTGGTAGTCCACACTGCGATGTCGGGGCCGGCATTTGCCGCGGTGGTATGCGGCATCGCGCTCCAGCCAAGTTGGGCCGCATGGCTGAACAACCGCCCTCTGGTGCTATTCGGAAACGCCAGTTACAGCTTCTACCTGTTGCATACCATGTTCGTCTGGCCGTTCTTCCACAACATGCAAACCCAGGCAGTGCGTAACCAGGGATTTATCGGCATCGGCATATGGCTGGTCATGATGCTGGCAATCTCGTCGCTGGTGTATCGATTCATCGAGGAACCCGCGCGGCGCAAGCTGCGGCCGCAAAGAAAAGCGATACAGGTGCCCGCAGAAGCCTTGCCCACCGAAACTTGACGGGCAAATTCTCTCCGTGCATCCCCCTTTAGGGGGAGGCAGCACTGCAACCAAGGTGCGGAACCCGCATATTGTTTGACTTTGGCTGGCCTCACTCCCTAACATCGAAGCATCGGGCTTGAATCCATATCTCCCAAGATGATCGACACGGTCATATCGCACTACCGCATCGTTGAACTGATTGGCGGTGGCGGCATGGGAGTGGTGTACAAAGCCGAGGACCTCGACCTTGGCCGTTTCGTTGCCCTTAAGTTTCTGCCCGACGATCTCTCTGGGGACTCCACTTCGCTGGATCGCTTTCGCCGCGAAGCACGCGCCGCCTCAGGACTGAATCATCCCAACATTTGCACGGTTTACGAGATTGGCCAGGACGGGGGCCGTCCGTTCATCGTGATGGAGTATCTCGAAGGTCACACGCTCTTCCAGTTGCTTGACGGCAATCCCCTGGACACGGACCAGACCCTGCGAATTGCGTTGGATGTTGCGGAAGCGTTGAACGCCGCGCATCACCAGGGCATCGTGCATCGCGACATTAAGCCCGCCAACATTTTCGTCACCAACCGGGGACACGCAAAGGTTCTGGACTTCGGACTGGCAAAGCTGTTGCCTTCCCCTCTGATTGGTGCGGAAAACAGCACACTGAACACGGAGCCCGAGGGAGCGCGGATCACCAGCCCCGGCAAGTTGATGGGGACTCTGGCGTACATGTCTCCGGAGCAGGCGAGGGGATGGGAACTGGATGCGCGCACCGACCTGTTCTCGTTCGGCATCGTGCTCTACGAAATGACGACGGGGTTGCTGCCGTTCCGGGGAGGGACGTCGGCCAACATGTTCGATGCGCTGTTCCATTCCGAGCCGATTCCACCGGTGCGCCTGAATCCCAACGTGCCTTCCAAGTTGGAAGATGTGATCTCGAAGTGCCTGGAGAAAGACCGTGAGATGCGGTACCAGCACGCGTCGGAAATCTGCGCCGACCTGAAGCGACTGCGGCGCGATACCACCGACACGCATCACTTCGTGGTTCCAGAGGCCGAAGAACGGCCGCCCGCGAAGCCATCTAAATCGGGAGTGAAGACGCCTTCACGAAAGTCGATCGACAAGTCCAGGTCGGTTTCGGTGTATCCGGAACCGTTGGAAGAGGACGAGCCACCCCGGGCAGCGTGGAATTGGAAGATGTTGGGAGGTATCGGCGCTGCGCTGGTGGTGCTGGCAGCGATCGCAGGTGGATGGTGGTACTGGCACTCGCAGCGGGCCGTGCAATTCGGCCAGAAAGACACGATCGTGCTGGCCGACTTCGTCAACACCACGGGCGATGCGGTTTTTGACGGGACGTTGAAGCAGGCGCTGGCCATCCAACTGGAGCAGTCGCCGTTTGTGAATGTTCTCTCCGATCGCCGAGTGAGTTCCACGTTGAAGATGATGAGCCGTCCGCTGGACGAACACCTCACCTACGAGCTTGCCCGGGAGGTCTGCCTGCGCAGCGACAGTAAAGCGCTATTGGAGGGCTCGATCAGCAGCGTCGGAAGTCACTACCTGATCGGGCTGAAGGCGGTGAACTGCCAGACCGGTGACACCCTGGCCAGCACACAGACAGAGGCGGCTAATCGCGATACCGTGCTAAAGCAACTGGGCGAAGCCGGCGATGACTTGCGCGAGAAGCTGGGGGAATCGCTCATCTCGGTGAAACGCTATAGGAAGCCGCTGGATGAGGTGACAACCTCATCGTTGGAGGCGCTGCAGGCTTACTCGATCGGCCGATCCATGCAGGCGGTGAAGGGCGATGCCGAGTCGGTGCCGTATCATCAGACGGCGATCGCGCTGGACCCAAACTTTGCTCGCGCTTATGCCTCGCTCGGCATGGCGCAAAACAACCTGCGGGAGACATCAGCGGCCACCGAGAACTTCCGCAAGGCATTCGAACTGCGCGACCGGGTGAGCGAGTTTGAGCGTTTCTACATCGAGGCGGCATATTACAGTTTCGCAACGGGTGAACTAGAAAAGGCCAATCAGGTGTATAAGCAGTGGTCGCAGGAATACCCCGCCGCCACCACCCCGCACATCAACCTGTCGGTGAATTACGAGGCCATGGGCGACTTCGAAAAGGCAGCCGCGGAGTCGCGCGCCGCAATCGAAATTTCTCCTACCTCGGTCACCAGCTACGCCAACCTGATCAGTGCTTACCTTGCACTCGATCGCGTGGATGAAGCCAAAGTCACCTACGATCAGGCCAAGCAGCACAATTTCGACAACGAATACCTGCGTGAGATGCGCTATGCAATTGCCTTTCTGCAGAATGACGAAGCGGAGATGCGGCATCAGTTGCAATCCGCCGCGGACCTGCCCGGCACCGAGGCCGCATTGCTGGCTAACCAGGCTGACACCGACGCGTTTTACGGGAAATTGAACCAGGCGCGCGAGACGACGAGGCGGGCGATGGGCGCAGCCAAGCGCGAGGGATCCCAGGAAAGCGCCGCGCTGTGGCTGGCCAGCGGCGGCTATCGCGAGGCATTGTTCGGCAACACCAGTGAGGCGCGAGAGTTAGCCAGTGAATCCCTGGCCCTCTCTCCCGGGCGCGATGTACGGGTTGCGGCGGCATTGACCCTGGCTACGGTGGGCGACGACGCGCGTGCGCAGAAGATCGTCGAGCAGTTGAACGCGGAGTCGCCGCTGGACACCATCCTCCAAAATTATTGGCTGCCGTCGATCCGGGCCACGCTGGCGCTGCATCATGGCGACGCCAAACAAGCGGTGACTCTGCTGGATGCCGCAACTCCCTATCAGATGGGCACCGAAAACTTCGGTGTCATGGTGCCGGTTTACATTCGCGGCATGGCCTACCTGAAAGCGGGACGGGGAGCGGAGGCTGCGGCCCAATTCGAGACTATACTGGGACACCGTGGCCTGGGACAGAACGCTCCGGTGATGGCGCTGGCGCAGTTGCAACTGGCGCGTGCGCAAGCGATGAGCGGCGATAAATCAGCCGCGCGACGATCCTACCAGGATTTTCTGTCGTTGTGGAAGCAAGCGGATGGGGACTTGCCGATACTCAAGCAAGCGCGCGACGAATATCAGAAGCTGAAAGACTGACGCTTTGCCCATCGCAGTTTAAGCGCAGCGAATGAATCTGATACTGCATACGCCTGGTAACCATTTAAAAGAAAAGCCCAGTTTATAATCTCGCTCTAACAATTCTCTGCATCTCGGGGGACCAATGAACTGCAAGGGCTTCGCACTGACGCTACTCTCTTTGCTTCTGGCAGCGACTCTCGTTTCGGCGCAAACCTTCCGCGGAAGCATTCTGGGAACCGTGTCAGATACCTCCGGAGCTGTGCTTCCGGGAGCAACGGTCAAGGTGAAGAACGCCGGGACGGGACTGGAGCGCACCACGCAGACCAGCGCGGAAGGCAACTACACCATCTCCGAGCTGCCTATCGGGAACTACTCAGTGACCGTGTCCCAGGCTGGGTTCCAGACCTCCGTAACCAGCAACGTTGTGGTGGACGTGGCCACCGAGCGCCGCGTGGACATCGCGCTGAAGCCGGGGCAGGTGGCGGATACGGTGGAGGTGACGGGCGAAGCCATCGCCCAAGTGGACACCACGACCGATGAGTTGGGCGGAACGCTGACGGCGGAGACGATTGCCAACATTCCGGTCAACGGACGCGACTACACCAAGCTCATCTATCTGAATCCGGGAGTGGCGGGATCGCCCGACCAGATCAGCGATTCGCCAGGATCGTTCGGCACGTTCTCGATGAACGGCTCGCGCGGACGCTCGAACAATTTCCTGCTCGACGGTACCGACATGAATGACGGCTATCGCAACGATCCGGCCATCAACGAAGCCGGCGTGTTTGGCGATCCAGCGACTATCCTGCCGATCGATGCCGTGGGTGAGCTGCGCGTCTTGTCGAATTACGAAGCGGAATACGGACGCAACAGCGGTGCCATAGTCAATATCGTGACCAAGAGCGGTACGAACCAGTTGCATGGCTCAGCGCTGGAGTACTACCGCAGCGGCGCGCTGGGCGCCCGAAACTACTTCAACATCGACACTCAGCCCAAGAACCCATTCACCAATAACCAATTCGGTGGCTCGCTGGGCGGGCCCATCGTCAAAGACAAGGCCTTCTTCTTCGTCGATTATGAAGGACAGCGGGAGAGCGGAGCGCAAGCCGGGCAGAGCTGCGTACCCGATGCCAACGTGATCGCGGCGGCCACGGCCCAAGCCGCGGCAGACGGAGTTGCTCTGAGCCAGCCGATGCTCAACCTGCTGGCGCGCAATCCGTGGCCGTCTCCGAATATCCCGGGCGCAACCGTCAGCCTCAGCGGCTGTGATGCGCCAAACCTGGCGACTGCGACACGCTTCTACAACAACGTGGACAGCATGATCGTGAAGGGCGATTACAATCCCAACCCCAACAACAATTTCACCGGCCGGTACTACTACGGCAACAGCAATCAGAGCTTCCCGTTCGCCCAATTGGCGGGCGGCCTGCTGCCGGGCTTCAACACCACTACTCCCACAACGGTGCAACTGGTGTCGCTGTCGTACGTGAAGATTGTGAACTCGACTCAGGTGAATGAGGCCCGACTGGGTTGGAACCGGTTTGTCGAGGGGTTCTTTCCCCAGGACCAGAGCTTCAATCCCGCGTCGATTGGCCTGGACACCGGCGTGACCCCTTATAACTACGGCTTGCCGAAAATTAGTGTGGGCGGATTCTCGGTAATCGGCGCGACGGCCAGTGTGCCGCGTAACCGCGTCGATTCCAACTGGCACTTTATCGACAACTACTCGTGGCAGGTTGGGCGGCACGATTTCAAGTTTGGCTACGAATTTCGCCGAACCACGATCAATCTCGTCCAGGACAACAATTTCAGGGGCAAACTGAGCTTTGGCGACTTTACCTCGTTTCTCGAAGGAATCCCGTCGGGCGGCAGCCAGGCGTCGGGCTACAGTAACCGGCACGAAGCGGAAAACAGCCAGGGCCTGTACGTGCAAGACGGCTTCCGCTGGACCAAACGCCTGACCGTGAACTATGGCTTGCGATGGGATTATTTCGGCGTGCCCAGTGAGAAGAACAATCTGTTCTATCAACTCACCCCCGCCAATGGCGGAACGCTGGTGCAAGTGGGAGCGAATGGCGGCCCGTCGAGCCTCTATAACAAGGACTACAACAACTTTGCTCCCCGCTTTGCGGTGTCCTACGACCTGACCGGAAAGGGCGAGACAATTCTCCGCGCCGGCTGGGGCATGTTCTACGACGCGTTCTCGCAGGACATCTTCCTCGGCCACGCTCCCTATAACTGCACGTTCTGTCCCGGTCCGGCCTACACGGGTGTGGGGGCGGCGCCCATTGGGTTCGCCGGGCTAAGCGGTAATCCCATTGCTGCCGGCTCGCCGGTGTATGGCGGGGCTTCTCCGCTGGGCAGTTACTTTGGCGTCGATCCCAACATCCGGACGCCTTACGTGCAGAACTGGAACCTGAATATCCAACAGCAGATCACCAACAAAATCATGTTTCAACTGGGATACGTGGGGTCGAAAGGCACCAAGTTGTTCCGCTTCGTGGACACCAACCAACCCAGCCAGGCGCAGATTACGGCGTTCGATCTAGGTCAATGTGCGACATGGGGACAAACCGCCCCGAATTGCTATATCGCGGGCTTCGACGGCCCCGATGGCGTGAATTTCAACGTGCCGCGCACTACGTACCCGAACCTCTTCTACGTGAACCAGGAACAGTCGTCGGCGAACTCGATTTACAACGCACTGCAGGCCAGCCTGCACATCAACGCGTGGCACGGCCTCTCACTGCAGGCCAACTACGTGTGGTCACATTCGATCGACAACGCCAGCGACTTGGAAGACTTCATCCCCAACGCGGCGCAACCCAACAACAGTCTGGCGCCGCAATTGGAGCGCGGCAATTCCAACTTCGACATCCGCCAGCGCTTCAGCCTGAACTTCAGCTACCAATTGCCCAAGTTCGCGGGTGAGTACGGAAAGCTGAAGAACGGATGGGGAATGGATGGAGTTCTAAACCTGCAGGATGGACAACCGTTCAACCTCAATTACAACTTCCAGGGCGATTACTCTGGCTCGGGCGAAGGCTTTGACCGGCCGGATGTGGTGGGGCCGATTCAATACGGCAACTCGGCGGCCAACTTCCTCAACCTGGCCTCGTTCGCGGTGCCTTGCACGTTCGGCAACACGACGGCGATCTCAGCTTCGGGCGATAGCAATTGCCTGGCCGGGACGCGCCACTTCGGCAACCTGGGACGCAACCAGCTGCAAGGCCCGTCGTTCAAGGAGTTCAACTTCTCGGTGTTCAAAGATACGCAGGTAACGGAACATGTGAACCTGCAACTACGCGCCGAGTTCTTTAACCTGTTTAATCATCCCAACTTCGCCAATCCGGTGCTGCCGAATTTCATCGCCGATGCCGGGGTGAACGGGATCGACCCGACGGGGCGCGGGATTGGCTCCTACGCTCTGACGGCGACCGGCGACGTGGGAATTGGCAACCCGTTTTTGGGTGGAGGCGGACCGCGCGGCATCCAGTTCGCCGCCAAGATCACGTTCTAGAACGCTTTCACGTCTAAGTAGTTTGGACTGCGCCTTTCTTTGGGGAGGCGCAGTTTTTTGTGGAGCCATTCTAAAAGCGAAGCACCACCCCGCCGCTGATCACGACATTGTTCACGCTGCCGTGGAACACCGATGTGACATCGAGGGTGGGCGCGCTGGTGTAATAATCGCGCACCTCGCCGCGCAGGCTCAGGACAGGCAGGATCGTGAAATCCGCGCCGCCGCCAATGTCACCGGCAAATTTGTTCGACGTGGCGCTGGTATTCGTCGAACGAAAGCCGCCCCATCCCATCCCTCCCGCAAGATAAGGAGAAATAAACGATGAGGGCAGGATCTTCAGCTTCAGTCCCGGCGTGAGATACATGGTGTTGTAGTCCTCGTGCAACAGGTTCCCCGGGGTGATGGAGCGGCTGCCGCCCCATCCAGCCGCAAAAGGAAGCTCGAGGTAGAGACTCGCGAGCGGGATGGTAACGATCAGGTGGGCATAGTTGAGCTGCAGGCCTTGTCCCCCGTGGACGTCGAAGCTGGCCGAGGTCTGGAAACTCGACCCCGCAACCGCGAATTCGTTCTTCTGTGCGTGTCCTGCCGAAAGTGCGACGCACAGCAATAGCCAGTACAGTTTCTTCATCGTGGAAGCACTCCCTGCTGCTCGTACTTCCGATGTTAGGCGAAGCTTGGCCGTGCGCTCAGTGACGGCCTTGGTTCGCGGTGCGGCTAACCAGGCCGTGCGCGATAGATCGCGTATTGCGGGGTTCGATAGACAGGCTGTAACCAAGTATGCTCGGCGAAGACCTTTTCGTGCACCAGATTGTGGTAGAGGACGTATGCAGGGCGGGGAAAGTCAGTTAAAGAATAGCGCAAATTAGAAAGAACGGTGCGCAGGACTGGTTCGGGAAAAGGATTGAACAAATACAGCACAGTCGGTTCGGCAGGAAACTCGAAGTTTCGGGCGTCGCCCGCGTGGGACTCCAAGGCGAAGCACCTTTGCTGATCATCATGGTAGCCAGCGATATTCTGGCGCGCCACCGCGTCCAACTCGGCGAGCAGTTCAAGGCCTACGATCCGGCGAAAGGAATAGGCGGACGCCATAAGCAGCGTGCGTCCCTTGCCCGAGCCCAGGTCGATGAAGGTGAAACCCTCGGGTTGAATGGGCAGGCTTTGCAGAATCTGGTGAAACAGCGACGGCTCTGACGGCTGGTACCGGGCCCCAGAAAGGAGTTCGCGGATCCGAGTGCGCAGTGCAACGGTGGCCCACGTGGTATCCACGCCGTGGTCGAAGTCGTAGTCGATGTCGCCGTAGCGGGAACGGCGGCGGGTGGGGCTCAGGTCCTGCAGCAACTCAAGACTTTCGAGGGCGTAATAAAGCAGGGCGCCCACTAGGCCGCGCGCGCGCACAGCTTCGCGAATCCAGGCAAGCGCGTTATTGGAATTTACTTTGCCCAACGAAAGCTCCGGCCTGCCCATATCGCGATAGTAAATGACGTGGCGGAAAACGCAGGTGCGCTCAGTACGCCGGAGTCGATGCGAGTGTACAATTCAGGACAGTTTGCAGTCTGCCAATTCCTTACGATTGAGCTTTCCATCAGCGAGCGTCGCGCTCTCCCGAACACGCCACGAAGCAACCATTGACGCGTCTCGGCCGTACCGATGCCAAGGAGAATTCCGAGTGAAAAAACTACTTGTAGTTGCCGCCATGCTCTCATTGTTCGCGTCCATTGCTCTGGCGCAGGAGAAGCAATACGAGGTGCCGAGTGTATTTTCTTTCAGCTACAGCGACGGTTGGAGTAAAGGCCCGCGCAAGGGCGGAAACGCCGCCGAGTTGCCCTGGCTGGTTAGTACCAGCGATCCCACCGCGAGTTTCCACGCGGTGCTGGCGCGCGCCGATTTCTCATACGACGATTGGATCAAGCGGATGATCAAGGCCGCGACCCCGGAGCGCGCGTTGGCTTCCAAGGGGGACTTCGAATCCGCCAGCGGCGAAAAGGGCTACAAGTTGGTGTGGAAGGTCACGGCCGCGAACGGCGACCAGTTCATGAACGTTCAATACCTGTTTCGCGGCAAGGGCGATTCGCAAATATTGCTCAGCGGGATGGTGGACACCGCGAACGCGGAGAAGATCTCGCCGGAGTTCGACGGCTTTGCGAAGTCATTCAAAATTATCAAAGCCAAATGAGGACTGAACATCGAGTGCGGGAGGCAGATCGCCTCCCGCATATTCGTTCGGTGCCATGAGTTAGTTCAAGTCGAAGAGCAGGAATTCGGCAGCGCTGTTGCCGCCGACGCCAGCAAGCGTGAGCTTGCTCTCGTCGCTGATGGCGGCCCCGTCGCCCTGAGCCAGCCTCGTTCCATTCACCTCGAGTTCGCCGCTCACTAACTGCACCCAGGCGTGGCGCCCTGGGTGCAGGTCCAGCGTCAGGGCTTGGCCGCTCTCCAGCAGCGACGCGTAAACGCTTGCGTCCTGGTTGATGCGGGTCGAGCCGTCGCGTCCATCGTGCGAGGCGATCAATCGCAGCTGGTTCAGTTTCTCTTCACGCAGAAAGGTGCGGTCTTCATAGCTCGGCTGCAAGTCGTCCGCTTCCGGCATGATCCAGATCTGCAGAAGGTGAACGGGCTTTTCGGAGTTGTTGTACTCGCTGTGAACCACGCCCGTGCCGGCCGACATGCGCTGCACGTCGTGCTGCTGGATGGTCGCTTCGGTGCCAGTGCTGTCGCGGTGGCTGAGTTCACCCTCAATGATGTAGGTGATAATCTCCATGTCATTGTGGGGGGCGGGCGCCAAAACCCTTGCCCGCGCTGATCCAGTCCTCATTGATCACACGCAGGTCCCGAAAGCCCATGTGCTTCGGATCGTAGTAATTAGCGAATGAAAAGCTGAAATGAGTGTCGAGCCAACCATGGTTGGCGTGTCCGCGGGCGGCGGATGGCCGGATGGTGATCATAGTGTTCTCCTGAATACAGGATATAGGATGCTTTAACGTTAAACAAAGATTCAGGATTGCAATCGTGGGTTGGTTGTTCGGGATAGGGGGCCTTTGACTCCGCTGGAGCGCCCACCTCCGCTCAGGATGACAACGGCTCCTGGGTGCCGAGTTTGCGGCACAGGAGGCCCAGTTGCTCCTGCTCGGCGGGTGACAGGGCGCCGATGAACTCTGTGATAGCTGCGGCGTGCTCGGGAAAGAGCTTGCGAAGCAGGGCTTTCCCTTTTGCGGTGAGTACAACAATCAGCATGCGGCGATCTTCCGGGCACTTCTGGCGATGTGCCAAGCCCTCCTTCTCGAGATTACCAACCACCATAGTGAGATTGCCGCCGGTGGTCAGGACTTTCTGTGCGATGTCAGACAGCGACATAGGGCCGAGATGGTACAGTGCCTCGAGAACGGCGAACTGGGTGAGCGTGATTCTGGTTCCGCCGAGATGGCGTGCGGCGTGCGTGCGTGCGGCGTGGGCGGCCCGCATGAGCCGCACGTAGGTCGCCAAGGCGAGGCGTCGTTGAGATTTGGGTTGCATGCTGCTCTAAGTATACTACGACGTTAAAGTAAAGATCTGAGTGCTCAGCGGGTCACCGTTGTTTCTTTTCGGGCAAACCGGCGTTTTCGGCGGCGAGCCTGGCCACGGAACTCCAGTCGAGATCTTCCATGCCGCGCCCGATGGCGGACAGCACGTTATCTCGAACCACGCTGGCGAAGGGCATGGGCACGTCCACGGCTTCAGCGGCAGCCAGTACCAGGCGGACATCCTTCAAGCCAAGCCGCATTTTGAAGCCGGCTGGTTGGTAGCGCTCATCGGCGATGATTGCGCCATAGGTCTTGTAAACCGGCGCGGCAAAAAGAGTATTGGTTAGGAAGTCGATATAGGCGTGGGGATCGATGCCGTATTTGCGGGTGAGCGCAACCGCCTCGCCCAACGACTCAATGACCGTCGAGATGAGGAAGTTGCCGCTGAGTTTCACCACGTTGGCCATCTCGGGTACGGAGCCGATGAAGAAGGTTCGCTGGCCAACCGCGTCGAATAGGGGCTGGCAGCGTTCGAGAGACGAAGCGTCTCCGGCAGCGGCGATGACGAGTTTGGCGGTGGCGGCGGCATCGGGACGGCCAAACACTGGGGCGGCGATATAGTGCTGTCCGCATTTCCCATGTTCCGCGTTGAGGTGCTGCGAAAGCGAGACACTGATGGTGCTCATGGAGATGTGGATTGCACCGGGAGCAAGGTTCTCGAGCACGCCTCCAGCATCGAGTACCGCCGACCGCACCGCATGATCGTCAGCCATCATGGTGACGATGAACTCAGCGCCCTGGGTTGCGTTGGCAATGGAATGGGCGATGGTGGCGTTGAGAGTACCGAGTTCGTCTGCCTTGGAGAGCGTGCGGTTCCAGACGGTGACGTCGTGTCCGGCGCGAAGCAAATTGCGCGCCATCGGAAGGCCCATGTTGCCGAGTCCGAGAAATGCGATCTTCATGAGGTCCTCGAGTCTAAGACAGTTTCGAGTTTCAAGTGTAGAGAAGAAAGAGGTTGTTGAACTAGCTCCCACTCAAATCCGTCTGTGCGGACTTGAGTGGGACACCCAATTTGAGAATGACCGACCAGCGTTCCCTGGTTAATGCACCGCGATGTTCTGGGATTGCACATTCCAGCCGCTGACCTCGAGATGAGCCGGGGCTTTACCGAGGTCCGCGGCGCGATAGAAGACGGCAAGATAACGCGTCTCACCAGGCAGCAGCGAAACGAAGTTGTCCTCGAAGAACGCGGGGATCACATCTTCTCCGTCGCTCTTCACCAGGCGCAGGTGGACCATGAAGGCCAGCGTTTTCGTGGGATTGGTGACGGTCATTTGCAGGAACTGCAATCCCTGTTCGCACTCAGCTGATACCACAGACTTGGTGAATGGCGCGACACTGGGGCGCACCGCGAGCGGAATGGAGCAGGCCGAATCGGCGGGCTTGGACTGCACCTGCAATGCAACTGGCGCAAGGTCCTGGAGTCCCGTCATGTCGGCGTAGGCGCTCTGCGGCGTATTCACCGTGTCGTGCGTTTTGTCCCACGCCATCTCATCGGGCTTGGTGGAGAGCCAGTAAAAATTCTCGCTCGTGATTTTTCCAAAGCGATCCGTAGCAGAAAGCTTAAGAAAATACGTAGTCGACAGGTCAGGCAGGTTCGGAACCGTGAAAGCCACAGCCGGCTTATCGCGATACACATCGATCATCGTGTCGTGCGACCAGGCTTCCGATCCATTCAGATTGTAGATCTGTGCCGACACCTTGACCGCGTAGCCGTTCTCGCCCACCTCGGTCACGACAACGACGTCGTGCGTGTCATAGGCGTAGAGCACATGCATCGGCTCGTTGGCTTTCTTCGTGCCGTAGTACCCTCCGGCAGGAACAAGGTAATAGTCATAAAGGTGCCAGATCAGCGAAGGCCAGCCGTTGTTGAGCATCCACTGGATGACTCCGGTGGAGTTGTACTTGTTGCGCGCGTAGGCCTCGAACATGGCGCGCTCGCCTTCATAATCCATGGCGTAGGCTTTGCGCACGAAGTCGTTAAGGTCTTTGGACGCGCCGTAACGGTGCTCCAGCGAAGTGTTGTAGAAGGTGATGGTCTGGAAGCGCTCGCCGCCTTCGTGCAATCCCCAGACCTCGTTCTGCGGCCACAGTTTGTCGGGAGGCAAGAGCTTCCGCAAACTTGCCGGCGTTGGGATGGCAGGACCGGGACTTGTCTCAGTGTTGAAGCCCCACGCGCCTCCCATCTTGGTATCGGTAAGCCAGTAGTTGGGTGGGACGTAATCGTAGGGGCCAGTCATCTTCACGCCGGAAGGTCCGGTAATCGTGGTGGGAGTCGCCGACGCAGAGGAAAGGAAGGGATTGGGCCACAACTCTTCCTTGCCGACGCGTAGATAAATGGACTCGACCGCAGGAATGGGCGGGTTGTCACTGCCATTGAGCCACACCAGCAAGCTGGGATGATTGCGCAGCAGGCGAACCTGGTCGCGTTGCGAGTTCTCGGCGACTCTGTATTGTTCAGGGCCCCACTCGTTCCAGCGCTCCCACATGTCGCAGCAGCACCACCCCGCCATGATCAAGATGCCGTATTTGTCGGCGAGGTCATAGAAGGCTTGGCTCTCGAGTTTGCCTTCCAGGCGGATGGTGTTCAAGCCGAGATCGCGCACATAGCGGAACTCAGTTTCCATGCGCTGAGGTGAGGAGCGTAGAAGCATGTCGGGAGCCCAACCGCCGCCGCGGACCAAGATGGGCTTGCCGTTGATCTTGAACAACGTGTGCTGGTTGTTCATCTCCGAGGTGACCTGGCGAATGCCGAAGGTCACGTCGCGCGATTCGGAAAGCTTGCCTTCGACGGTGGCGCTGACCCGAGCGTGATAGAGCGCCGGAGTGCCCAGTTGCGCAGGCCACCACAGCTTGGGATTCCTAATGGTCAACTCGCGAAACTGGTCGGGCGAGAAGCTGACGGTCTTCTTTTGCGCGGCATCGAGCGCGACTTCCTGATGGGCTGTCTTGCCCTCAATTTCCCAGGCGACGTCGACCTTTACAGGGCGTGACGTAGCGTTCCGCGCCTCGACGATCGGAGTGAGTTGTGCAGTAGTGAAACTCTCATCGAGCTTGTTGGCGACGAAAGGAAAGCGCAACTGCACCGGGCCGCTGGCGGTGAGGTACACTTCGCGGAACAGGCCGGTGTTCTTATCCGGCGGCGCGGGATTCCAGTCCACCCAGGTGATGGCGAGATCATTTGCGGTCGGAGGAAAGACTTCGATGGCGAGAACATTTTCTCTACTGATTGAAAGGCCATTGGTGAGGTTCAGTTCGAAGACCCGCCAGGTCCCGGCGATGTCGTTCTTACTTGCGATCTGTTTGCCGTTCAGCCATACGTCGGCGCGATAGTTCACGCCATCGAGGTGGAGCGCAACGGTATGTCCAGCAAAACTGGCGGGTACACGGAATTGAGTTCGGTACCACCAGCCACATTTGTATGGACTTTCATCAAGCATGGCTCGGTTTGCGAACTGGCTTCCGATCGGGTAGTCCATGCCTGGGATTCTGCGGAGATTCATCCCATAGAACGGGTCTTTGATGATTCCAGCGGCGACCTGGGCGGCGACGACTGTCGTGGGCACGGCGGCAGAAAGCCATCCAATGGGGCGGTAGAGCGGCGAGGAAAGTATCTCGCCATCAAGGCTGGGATACGCGTTGTCTTTCAGGCCCGCCGGTCCGTTGAAGGAGCCCTGCAGCACACAGGCCGACTGCAATTGCCATCCCGAGCGCAGCTCGAGACGCGTAACAGGTGCGGCCGGGGGCGGAGGAGTTGCAGCGAAAACAGCGCACGATGCGAAAAACACAGCAAGCAGGAGAAAACTTCGCAGCGCTACCGAGTGCGGCCAGGACATAGAAGATCCTCGCAGAGAATGGTACATGAGATCACTTCAGAGCAGGGTGCTGGTGGAACTTTCGTGGTGCGGCACCGTTGTCTCATTGCGGAGTGGAATAGCGAGAGTATGATTTTTGGTCTAACTGTTATGCATACCAACTCCGGCCAACATCCGACCAGGGAAGAGCGCCGCAAGTCTGGGCAGGCCTATCGCGACAAAGTCAGCCGCATCAGCCAGGGTAAATTCGATCCGAAGTCGCGCAAGTTCGATCCCATGGACCTCTTGCGAAGAGCGCATGAAGGCCGTGTTGCGGAGCTGTTGCCCCTCAAGTTCGCCCGCATGTCGGCGACTCCCTTCACTTTCTATCGGGGTGCGGCGCCACTGATGGCGGCGGACCTGGCGGAGTTGCCCCGCACCGGAATCGACGTGCAGATCTGCGGCGACGCTCACGTGCAGAATCTGGGCGCCTACGGTGGCGGCGCCGACGGCCACCTGATCTTCGACATCAACGATTTCGATGAAACGATCAAGGGCCCGTGGGAATGGGACGTCAAGCGCATGGCCGCCAGCCTGGTCCTGGCCGGGCGCGAGGCGCGAAATTCGGAGCGCCAGTGCAAAGATGCCGTGCTGTACTTCAGCCGCACCTACCGCGAAACTATGCGTGAACTGTCTCAGTTGTCGGTGATCGAACTGGCACGCTACCAGGTCACGCGCCACCTGAAGGTGTCTCCCGTGCTTTCCGTGTTGCGCAAAGCAGAACACGCGACACCGCAGAGCAGCCTCCAGAAGTTGGCGGTCGAGAGGAGTGGAAAGTACGAACTCAAGGAGTTGACCGACCCTACCTACGGGGTTCCCGTGCAGTACCGCGTGCCGGAATCGACTGCCAACCAGGTGCTGGCCGCGTTGCCGGGCTATATCCAGACGCTGCTTATCGAGCGGCATCATTTCTTCCGGCAGTACCACCCCGCCGACGTGGGCTTTCGCATTGTCGGGACGGGCAGCGTGGGAACGCGGGACTACATTGTGCTGATGTTCGCAGGTGCGGTTGAGGACCCAATGTTCCTGCAACTGAAGCAGGAATTGCCGTCGGCCTACGCTGGCTACCTCCCGAAAAGCAATCCCCCAAAGCATCACGGCCAGCGCGTGGTGTTTGGTGTGCGGCGAATGCTGGTGCAGTTCGACATCTTCCTCGGATGGGCGACCATTGAGGGGCGTCCCTACCTGGTGCGACAACTGAGAGACCATAAGGCCGGGATCGAGAGCACGGACCTGGAGGGGAGAGGTGTCCTGCAGTATGCGGAAGTTTGCGGCGAGTTGTTGGCCAAGGGCCATGCGCGTTCCGGCGATCCCTGCATACTCTCGGGATACCTCGGTGCGACCGATCGATTCGACAACGCGCTCGTGAACTTCGCCGTGGACTACGCCGACCAGGACACGCGCGACTTCGAGAAATTGCTCAAGGCGATCCGGGCGGGAATTGTTGAAGTGATGAAGCCGGCTGCCAAGCAGGCGAAGCAGAAGAAGAGCAAGGGAAAACTGAAGAAAAAGGGGCCAGCGAAAGCGAAGGGCAACGCCGAGCGGAAGAAGCCGAAGAAGCGCAAGTAGGAAGCGTACCCGATATTCATCCGGGCGCACTTTAGGGTGAGTTGGTTTTGTTGCTTGCGCCGTCTTCCTTCGGCCGCCGTTTCCCCCAGTCAAAGCGTCTTCCAATGATCGCTTTTACCAGCATATGATCGGTCCCGGCCGTCACGCCAACTCCCACGCCGAAGTTGATCTCCCATTTGGGTGAGACGTTCAAGTCGAAGGCGGGCACGAACTGCTGCGACTGTTCCGTAATCGGAGACAGGTTGCTGACCGGCCCCCATCCTCCGTAGTACTCCAGTCCAAAAGCAATCTGCTTGGTGAAGTCCCACGAAATCTTGGCGTCGGGAGAAAAGTTCCATTGCTGGTCGCTGGGGAGTCCGACGATGCCGCGATCGAAGGCGGGGTTGACCGACCAATAGAGGCGGCCCTTCTGTTGGTCGATGATCGGGCGAATCTCGATGTTCCAGGTAGAGGTGGAATACTGGGCGCGCTGATAGCCGAACTCGATCGAGAGACTCGCGCCCACCGGCCAGTGCCAGCTTTCCGGGGCGCGCACGCGCGGCCGTATGTGATCGCCCACCCATTCCCAACCCTGGTCGCTGCGCGTGGAGGTGAAAATGTAGAAGCCGACTTCTGACCACGATGTCAGCCCCTGGGTGATCTCGACGGTCTCGTGCAGCGCGTGCTCGGTGGGAAGCACTCCATCGATCGTCTGCTTGCTTCCCTGGAAGGTAAAGTTGGAGTGCAATTCGAGCATGGTGGTTTTGGGCGCGACAGTTTCCGAACCATAGACCTGGATCTCGTAGTTGTCCTGCCCGAGGCAGGGCAGGGCGAAGAATAGCGTCAGAATGAAAACGCGAACCAATACCCAAACAGAATAACAACCCAGCAGCCACCCAGTTACCAGCTACCAGTCACCAGTCACCAGTCACCCGCGACCCCGCACCCACTACAATGATGCCGGGTGCCCCGTTCTACGTCCGCCGCGGCGGACGTAGGGCGGGGTCGTTTGCCAACCAAAGGAAGGACTTCCGCAAACCATGTCCAGCACCCCGCCGGGGAACACCGTTGCCGCACCCAGCCTGAAGCGCACACTCGGTTTGTGGGACCTGGTGATGTACGGGATCATCGTGATCCAGCCCACGGCGCCGATGCCGGGGTACGGGGTGTTTGCCAACGCCAGCCAGGGGCAGGTGGTCACCTGCATCCTGATCGGCATGGTCGCGATGGTGTTTACGGCCATCAGCTATGGACGCATGGCGCGCGTGTATCCCAGTGCGGGCTCGGCGTACACCTACGTCGGGCGCGAGATCCATCCTGCGCTGGGCTTCGTCACCGGCTGGAGCATGACCATGGATTACATGATCAATCCGCTGATCTGCACCATCTGGTGCGGCAAGGCCATGCTCGATTTCTTTCCCGGAGTTTCGCCACGCTGGTGGTTCATCGCCTTTGCCCTGCTGTTTACTCTGCTGAACCTGCGCGGCGTGGAGACGTCGGCGCGCATCAACCAGGTACTGTTCGCCGCCATGGGAGTGGTGATCGTAGCCTTCTTCGGCGTGACCATTCGCTACCTGACGTCCACTGGCCCGCACACGGCGGCCTTCTTCCTGCAACCGTTCTACAACCCGCAAGCGTTTACTCCGCGCGTACTGCTGCACGGAACCTCGCTGGCGGTGCTCACCTATATCGGCTTCGACGGCATTTCCACGCTGTCGGAAGAAGTGCACAACCCTAAGCGCAACATCCTGCTGGCAACGGTGCTGGTGTGCGTTATCACCGGCATTTTGGCTTCGGCCGAGGTTTATTCGGCGCAGCTGCTGCGTCCGGGATATGGCTACTCCGCGGCGGAAGCGGAGCGCGCCTTCGCTCACGTGGCGGCGATCGCGGGGGGAGCGGCCATCTCGTTCGCCATCACCATCACTCTGTTGATCGCGACCATCGGCTCCGGCATGGGAGCGCAACTGGGCGCGGCCCGCCTGCTCTACGGCATGGGACGCAGCAACGCTATTCCCAAGTCGTTCTTCGGAGCGCTCGATCCGCGCACCCGTATTCCGCGCAACAACGTGATTGCCGTGGGCGTGGTGGCGCTGGTGGGGGCGTACATTATCCGCGATTACGACCGCGCCGCCGAGCTGCTGAACTATGGCGCTCTGATCGCCTTCATGGGCGTGAACATCGCGTCGCTCACCCACTACTTCATCCGCGGCAAGAACCGATCGCTCTCGAACCTGCTGGTACCGGTGTTCGGATTCCTGATCTGCGGAGCGCTGTGGATCAACCTGTCGAAGATGGCGCTGATTGCGGGCTCCATCTGGATGCTCGCAGGCGTAGCCTATGGCGCCTTCAAGACCCGCGGCTTTCAGGCGGACCTGGTGAACTTCGACGTGCCCGCAGAGTAAGAAGTCAGCCAGAAGCCATCTCATACATCGGTTTTGAAAGGGCACGGCTTCACAGGCTGCTAAAGAAAACGCTTTGGGGTAGAGCTGGCCTTCAGAGCCTGCCCTGAGCTTGTCGAAGGGCCGGCGTCTAAGCCGTTTAATCTTGTCATCACGAGGAGGCCTTAGCCTCCGAGGGATCTGCTTTCCTTACTTTTTCTGCAGCCTCTTTAGTCGGGTGCCTCGTTCAACCCTGAGCAACGTCGCACCCGGGTGTGAATTTAGGTATCAAGATGCGGTGCTGAGTTCTACAATCGGTGGGAAATTATGCCCATAAGTGAGAGTAAAGCCAAGTCTTCCGGGGACGATTCAGGGCTCCAGCAGGCGTATGCGCTCATCGCCGAGAACAAACGCACGAAGGCCAAGTTTCTTTATCTCGGCGAATGTGGGCTAACCGGGGTTCCCGCCGAGGTTGGCGAACTGGTATGGCTGGAGTCCCTGTCGCTGGCGGACAATTATTCCATGTGGGATGGTCAGCAGTGGCAATACGTATCAACTCAGGAATCGGAACAGACTAACTCGGGTTTGACGGACCTGGCGCCGCTGGCGGGCCTGTCGGCCTTGAGGTCTCTTGCTATCTCAAACACTCAGGTCCGCGACCTAACGCCGCTGGTGGGCCTGTCGGCCCTGCAGACGTTCATTGCCTCGAGCACGCAGGTCAGCGACGTGGCTCCGCTGGCGGGTCTCACTGCCCTGCAATCGCTAAACCTCAGCCGCACGCAGGTCACCGACCTTAGGCCGCTGGCTGGGCTGTCGGCCCTGCAGTCACTTGATGTTTCTTCCACGAACGTCAGCGACCTGGTGCTGCTGGCTGGGTTGTCGGCCCTGCAGTCACTTGATGTTTCTTCCACGAACGTCAGCGACCTGGTGCCGCTGGCTGGGTTGTCGGCCCTGCAGTCACTTAATGTTCATTCCACGAAAGTCAGCGACCTGATGCCGCTGGCTGGGCTCAAGGACTTGCGAAAACTGGTCGTCTTTTTCACCAAGGTCGACGACCTAACGCCACTGGTCGGGCTCGGCAAGCTGCGAAATGTGCATCTCGGCGCCACTCTTGTCAACGACCCATCGCCCCTAGGCGGCCTGCCTGACTTGCGGGAGGTTAACATATCGAAGACGCAGGTCGCCGACCTTTCCTCATTGGTCGGCCTCATTAAACGCGGTCTTCGGGTGACGTGGAGCCTTGCGGAGGTGGGCGAGCATATCGCTGTAGAAGACTGTCCACTCACCAATCCGCCGCCGGAGATCGTAAAGCAGGGCAACGAGGCCATCCTCAACTACTTCCGCGAGCGGGAGGTCGGCGGGGTCGATCATCTGTATGAAGCCAAGATGCTCATCCTGGGCGAGGGTGGCGCGGGCAAGACCAGCCTGCTGCGACGCCTGTATCAGCGCGGCGAGCCGCTGCCGACGGAAGACGAGACGACCAAGGGAATCGCCATCTTTCGGCACGAATTCAAACTGAAGAATGGGAGGACATTTCGGCTAAACGTTTGGGACTTTGGCGGGCAACAGATTTATCACGCTACACACCAGTTCTTCCTGACGCACCGGTCGGTGTACGTTCTGGTGGATGACACGCGAAAAGATTCTAAGGCGGTTACGGACGAAGGCTTCAAGTATTGGCTGGAACTGATTGATGTGTTCAGCGGGCACAGCCCAACTCTAATCTTTCAAAACGAGAAGGGCGGCCGTAGCAAGCAGATCGACCTCACAGGTATCCGAGCGCGCTTCGACAACGTTAAGGAGGTCTATGCGGGCGACCTGGACAAGATTAGTGCGGCGGACACGTTGCGCGACGCGATCGAGCTGTTTGCCAGCCAGCTCAGCCACATTGGCGAGGAGGTTCCCGCACGCTGGATCAAGGTTCGAGAGGAGATTGAAGGGCTTGCGGCAGAGAAGCCTTACGTTCCGCTGGAGGAGTATTTCGACATCTACCGCAAGCATATCGAGTTTGACGAAACAAGAGCACTGCTGCTTAGCCGCTACCTGCACGACCTGGGGGTGTTCCTGCACTTTCAGGACGACCCGCTGCTGGCGCGGACCGTCATCCTCCAAAACGAGTGGGCGACGCAAGCAGTGTTTCGCATGCTCGACGACGAAACCGTGAAGAAGAAGCTGGGCCGCTTCAACCATGAGGATTGCGCGCGGCTGTGGCGGGGGCCGGCTTACGACCGGATGCACCTGGAGTTGCTGGCGCTGATGCAGAACTTCGAGCTGTGCTATGAGTTGCGCGACAGCCAGCCAAAAACGTGGCTGGCCCCGCAGTTGTTGCCGCCTGCAAAGCCTAAGGAATTGGCTGACTGGGGCAAGCCCGACGACCTAGTGTTGCGATATCGCTACGAGTTCCTACCGAAGGGCATGATTAGCCGACTGACCGTCAGGCTGCACCGATTTGTCCGCAATCCGCAGATGGCATGGATAAGCGGCGTGGTGCTTGAACGCGAAGGCAGCTCGGTGCTGGCCGAAATCCTGGCGAGCGGCGAGATTGAGTTGCGGGCAAGGGGGCCGGAACGAAAAGCACTTCTCAGCGTTGTGGCCTCCGAATTAGATGCGTTGAATGACTCGTTCCAGGGTCTGCGCGATAAGGTGGACAAGCGGATTCCCTGCAATTGTAGTAAATGCCGCACGAGTCCTGAGCCTGAATTTTTCGGACAGAAGAGGCTGGAACAGCGCAAGAAGGACGGAAAATTGAAGGTGGAGTGCCCACGAAGCTACGAAGATGTGGACGTACTGGAGCTGTTGGATGGCATCAAGATGGATAAGCTCCCGGTGTGGGAGAAGGAGGAGCCGCCGTCGCGGTCGTTGCGCAACGTGCGGATTTTCCTGGCATCGTCGTCAGAGCTGCGGGAGGAGCGGGACGAATTCGACCTGTACTTCCGGCAGGAGAATGATTCGCTGATAAGGGATGGGGTCTATCTGACGATTGTGCGGTGGGAGAACTTTTTGGACGCCATGTCGGAGACGCGGTTGCAGGACGAATACAACCAGGCGATCCGCGAGTGCGATGTTTTCGTCAGCCTGTTTTTTACTAAGACGGGGAAGTTCACGGAAGAAGAGTTTGATGCGGCGCATAAGCAGTTTAAGAGCAGCGGGAGGCCGCTGATCTATACGTACTTTAAGAATGCGGACATCAAGATCGGCAGCGTGCGGAAGGATGATCTCAAGTCGCGGTGGGCGTTTCAGGAGAAGGTGGAGAAGTTGGGGCACTTCTATTCTGAGTATGACAACATCGCGGACCTAAAGCTGAAGTTTCGCGGGCAGATTGAGAAGATCTTGGAGAAGCTGAAGGTGTAGGGCCGCGTGCCCCAGAGCCTGTCCTGAGCCCGCCGCGGCGGGCGGGGAAGCCGATTGAAGTGAAACCGAGTCCCGGCAGGGACGGCAGATCTTCGCGAGGGCTTCAGCCCGAGCTTTGCCCAGCGACCTCGGTCGCTTCTAGCGGGGCGTGTTGCCGAGGTCGTCTGAATGTCCCGCCTTCAGCCGAGGCCACTGTGGAATGGGACGCCCGTCGACGCGGAAATTTTGCTTACCGCTAAACCGTTGTGGCCAGCCCGTCGGCGAGTCCTCCCACGTTTCCTGCCGCCCGTACACAGTCAAGTCGAGCAACCGGTAGCTGTTATCCATCACCTCGACGCCGCGACTTGTCGTCCAGTAAGTCTCGAACACATTGGACCCTTGTCGCAGATAGCAAACGATGTGCATCCTGCCCACCCGGCGTCCCGCAAGGAGGGTGTCGAGCGAGTCCTGCGCCGAATACCAGGGCATCTCCCAGCCCATGAAGTCGCGGTACCGGACGCTCTCTTCGTACGGGCCTTGGCAAAATACGGCGTAGGTGACGTCTCGAGAATGAATATAGGACAACTCCCGGACCTGCGATGTAACCCAGGTGCATCCCTCGCACTGCTCCGGCGCAGGGTGGCCGGTATTCCACATGAAGTAGTACGCAAGCAGCATCCGGCGACCCTCAAACGTATCCAAGAGTGTCACCGCCCCACGTTCGCCAATAAGCGGTGTGGCGCTGTCCACCTCGACCATCGGGAGCCGTCGGCGCGCGGCAGCAATCGCGTCCCCCTCGTGCGTATACGCCTTCTCGCGATCCCGCAATGCCTCCAGCTCGGCGTGAAACGTGCTCCGATCGACTACCTTCGGGGCCCCAGGTTCATCTCTCACGAAGTCTGTCATCGTTGTCTCCACTAGCGACCGCGGCGCTGGTTTGGTTGCTAAGCCGCTTCGAGCACCGACAAGATATTCCCCGCTGGATCCTTGAACCATGCGATTGTCGGTCCATTTCCACGAGAAATCCCGCGCGCATCCGTCTTCAGGTTGGGTTCGTCGTAGACTTCAAAACGCACGCCGCGCTGGCTCAATTCATCCACGGTTTTTTCTACGCTGTCTACGGGAAAATTCAGGACCGTGAAAGTGGCAGGCTGGTGGTTGGGTTTAGGGTACAACAGGGCTTTGGTACCACCGGAAAGCGGCACAACCAGGGTGCCTTCCGGACCGCTGGAAACTTCGAGCCCCAGCGTCTTGCCATAAAATTCCCTGGCCTTCTCAATATCGTTCACCGAAAAACTGCTGAATGCCTTGCTAGTGTTGAGCATGGATGCACTCCCTGGAGTTTCAGTCTTCTGACTTCGATGCGGAACCGGCTTTCGCGGTTCTCGAATGTGGAATCTCTTGTAAACCATGTCTCGGGACTGGACACGAAGCTTGAGCGGGGATTCTCCCGGGTGCCGCATTCATGCGAAGTTTGAGTGGGGGTTTTGGTGGCTGGTACGTCAGCAAAGTCATACTCGTTTTAATGGCTATCTGTGTTCATCGGTGGTTGCTCTTATCTTTTGCCTTTTTCCGATCCGCGTCCTCCGCGAAATCCCCGATTGAGATCGACGGGCGATCGTGCGAACCTATCGCCAAACCGGGGCGATGAGGGTGGGCAGCCGGCGAAACGGCTACGTGACTTTCGTTTTTGGTGGTTCACGACTTCGCGACCGCTCACTTGAAGTAAGCGGTTTCGTGCGGCCTGAAGTCTTGCGACCCGCCAGATAAATTCAAAAGTCTGGCGGGTCTTTTTAGGCCTGGGGTTGTCCAGGAAACGGCGACCTATTCAAAAAGCCCCACTCAAGCTTGAATGGGGCACCCGAGAAACCGAATTGGGCGGCGGCCCTACTGCTTGAACACCACCATGCCCAGCGGAGGCAGGTTGAGCAGCAGCGACTGCTCGAAGCCGTGAGTCGGGATGGGTTCGCTGGTGGCTCCGCCGTAGTTGCCTTCGTCGGTGCCGCCGTAGATGGCGGCGTTGCTGTTCAACACCTCGCGCCACTTGCCGGGCTTGGGAACTCCGATGCGATAGCCGCGGCGCGGTACTGGCGTGAAATTGCAGGCGACGACCAGCGGAGCGTTCTCGTCCTTGCCATACCTCAGGTAGGTGAGCACGCTGTTGTCGTTGTCGTTGGCATCGATCCAGCGCCAGCCAGCGGGATTGAAGTCGTACTCGTACATGGCGGGCTCGCCGCGATAGAAGGCGTTCAGGTCGCTGACCCAGCGCTTGATTCCCTGGTGCGGGGGGAAGGTAAGAAGAATCCAGTCGACGCTGCCGTCATGGTTCCACTCTGACCACTGCCCGATTTCGCCGCCCATGAAGATCAGCTTCTTGCCGGGCTGGGTAAACATGTATCCGAAGAGCAGTCGCAAGTTGGCGAACTTCTGCCAGTAATCGCCCGACATCTTGCCGATGAGCGAGCCCTTGCCGTGCACCACTTCGTCGTGCGAGAGCGGCAGGGTGAAGTTCTCGGTGAAGGCATAGAGTCCGCGGAAGGTCAGCTTGTTGTGGTGATACTTGCGGTGGATCGGGTCCTGCTGGAAGTACTTCAGCGTGTCGTGCATCCAGCCCATGTCCCACTTCATGCCGAAGCCGAGGCCGCCGATGTACGTAGGACGCGACACCATGGGCCATGCCGTCGATTCTTCGGCGATCGTCTGGATGTCGGGAAACTCCTGGTAGGCATCGTGGTTCACGCGCTGCAAGAGCGAAACGGCGTCGAGGTTTTCGCGGCCGCCGTACATGTTAGGAATCCATTCTCCCTGCTTGCGCGAGTAGTCGAGGTAGAGCATGGAAGCGATGGCGTCCATGCGCAGTCCGTCAATGTGGTACACGTCGAGCCAGAACATGGCATTGCTGATGAGGAAGCCGCGCACTTCGTTGCGGCCATAGTTAAAGATGGCCGACTTCCAGTCGGGATGAAAGCCCTTGCGCGGATCGGCGTGCTCGTACAGGTGCGTGCCGTCGAAGTAGGCGAGGCCGTGCTGGTCGTTGGGGAAGTGCGACGGCACCCAGTCGAGAATGACGCCGATGCCATGCTGGTGCAGGTAGTCCACCAGGTACATGAAATCCTGCGGCGTGCCGAAGCGGCTGCTGGGAGCGAAGTATCCCGTAACCTGGTAGCCCCAGGAGGCGAAGTACGGGTGCTCCATGATGGGCATGAACTCGACGTGTGTGAAGCCGAGTTCGTTGACGTAGGCGGCGAGCCGGGGAGCGAGTTCACGGTAGCTGAACCAGCGGTTGCTCGCTTCCTGGTTGCGCATCCACGAGCCGAGATGTACTTCATACACCGACATGGGCGCGTCGAACGCGTTGCGCTTGTGGCGCAGACCCATCCAGTCTTCGTCGCCCCACTTGTAGTCGAGGTCCCAGACGATGGAGCCGGTGCGCGGCGGAGTCTCGTGGTGAAAGCCGTACGGGTCGGCCTTGTTGACCTGGTACATGTGGAAGCGCGAGCGCAAGTGGTACTTGTAAATTGATCCCTTGCCGAGGCCGCGGACGAAGCACTCCCACACCCCCGAGTCGCCTCGGGGCGTCATGGGGTTGGAGTCGGAATTCCAGCCGTTGAAGTCGCCGACCACGGAGAGGCGCTCGGCGTCGGGAGCCCAGACGGCGAAGTAGGTGCCCGGATAGCCATCGATTTCGGTAAGATGGGCTCCCAACTTGTGATACAGCCGGTTGTGCTTGCCCTCATTGAACAGGTGGAGATCGAAACTGGTGAGCAGGACCGAGCCCTGGTCTTCGCCTTGCTCTGGAACAGGGGCAGGCTCGATGGCAGGATCTTTTACCTTAGCCGGGGCGGTCTGTTTGGGATCCGATGGTGCCATGGTCGAGATCTCCTCGTGGCGGCGCGCAGATGCCAGCGAAACCCTATAAGAGTAACATCTCGCGAAACGCCTCGACGTCCCAAAAGGACATACGCACGGTGCCTGGGATTTTTGCGTGGTGGCCAGTGTTACGAATGTTGCTGCTGTCGAGGCACGGCGGCCACCGAGCGACGAAGAAAGTTCTGGAAGCGGAGTTCTCCTACGGCAACGCTGCTGATCAGCATAAACAAGCACAGGAAGGGTAGAACCAATATCAGCCAAGCGAACGCTGGAAAGCCGACCAGAATCAAGCTGGCGACCAACCATACCAAGGCGGCGACGCACCCCATCTGGCTGAAGCTTAAGCGATACTGCACGACAAGGTTGGGGGAATCGATCGAGAGATTGCCAGATCCAAACGAATACAGGACATTCCAACTCGTTACAAAACGGAAGATACCGCCTTCAAACATCACTTGATCGCCCTGAACACGAACCTCGCTGGCGCGGATCTTGCGCAAACAGTCCGCCAAATGCCCCGGCAGAACCCTTGAGTCCACCGCCCGATCGAATACTACTGTTCCTTCCTTCTCCAGGATTGACATGTTGCCTGGCCCTTCCTCGGTGCCCGGAGACACCATACGCTGGAGTGAGGGTTTAATGCTGTGACGACAGGGCTCAGCGTGTTGACATCGATTGCATTGAGCCGGGCACAGAAAAGCCGGGGACGATTGCCCCGGCCCATCGAATCGGAAACTCAATTCAGTTAAAGGTTGATCTTGCGACGAAGCATGCCCGCGAGGCCGAGGATCCCGGTGCCGAACATGACGAGGGTTCCGGGCTCAGGAGTAGGAGTGGCGCCCATATCGAACTCACCGCCGAGGGAATAGCCAACGTAAGGTCCGCTGCTCAGGAGCACGCCTGCCGTCGAATACTGTTCCAAAGTGAAGGTGTTCTCGTCATCCACCAGCCAGAGGGTATGTGTGGCCGGGTCCATCGCCAAGGCTCCATTAAAGTAGTGCCCGGTATCGAAGGAAGTGATGACGGTGCCGCTCAGTGAATAATCCGTGACAGTTGTGTTGCCCCATCCGGAGATCCACAGCGAGTTGTTGGCTGGATCGTAGGTGATTCCTAGGTTGTACAACCCGGTGGAAGTAAACAGAGCCACAGGGTTGGTGAAATCGCGAGCGGTCTGGTAAACGCCTCCGTAGGTGTAGTCCACCAGATAGTTGTGGGAGCCGTCAGTGGTGGAATCGTACGCGGTGCTAGGAATCGCAGGCAGAACATAAGTTGTACCAGTGGGGGTTCCGGCCAAGGAGTACTGGCCACCAATAGTAGTCGAAGAGTTCCCGCTGGTTCGAACATCGCCAGCTACCGCGATGGGCACCTCGTCGGGGGCGCCATAGGCCTCAGCGAAGGACGTGAAGGAATTGCCTTGGACGACGACGATACTGTTACCGCCGTTACGGTCGAACGTGTACGTCAGGTAGAGGGGACTGGTGGGGCCGGGGCCGGCCAGAGCAACTCCGGTGAACGCAAGTGCAACAAGGCACACTGCTGTGACGAAGGGCGCTTTCATTCCAACTCTCCTCTTTTAGCTAGGAACGTAAATTGGACAGAACGTCTGACATTTCTACTATGCAGTCAGGGCTGAAGCAAGCCAATTCTTTCTCGATTCCCTAGTGGGATTCTGGGCCCGCACAGCACACACCAAAGTGACGGCGAGCACAGCGGAGCGGTTGTAACAGGTGTTTCATTAGCTTGGCGGCGTACGGACTGCCGCGACTAAGCCCGCTGAGCAGGACTTGCCGCGCGCCGACCGCAATCCTAAGGAGCACAGCATGGCTGACAAGAAAGCGGACCTCGCTGGACCCGGCATCGGCGATTACATGGAACTAGAGAAAGTCCTGCCGGACAACTACAGCTCGCTGCTGACACCGAAAGAGACGCAGAAGGCGCTCTTCGAGGTGAAGCGGTACATCGAAGACAACCTCTGCAAGGAACTCAACCTGATGATGGTGGAAGTGCCGCTGATCGTGGACGAGGAGAGCGGCGTGAATGACCTGCTGGACCGAGACGGATCCAGAACACCCATCGGGTTCCACATCTCCAACGACCGCGACAAACATCCCATCAACGCCCAGGTGGTGCAGGCAGCCACCAAGTGGAAGAGAATGGCGCTCAAGCAGTTCGGCATGCAGGCCGGCGAAGGCCTGTGCACCGACATGCGCGCCGTGCGCAAGGACTACTTCCTCGACCACGACCACAGCGCCTACGTCGACCAGTGGGACTGGGAGCGCGTGATCACTCCCGAACAGCGCAATCTCGACTTCCTGAAAGGCGTCGTGACCAAGATCTGGAAGGTGATCGTCGGGGCCGAGCGTTATGCGCAGGAGCTGTTGCCGGCGCTGCGTGATCCGAAGTACCCCAACCTGCCGGAGCAGATCACGTTCCTGCATGCCGAGGAAATTCTCGACATGTATCCCGACCTGCCGCGCAAGCAGCGGGAGACGGCAATCCTGCAGAAATATCCGGCTGTGTTCATCATCGGAATTGGATGGATGCTGCGCGACGGCTATCCGCACGAGATGCGGGCGGCTGACTATGACGACTGGGTTACACCCACGATTACCAAGAATGGCCACATGATGCACGGCCTGAATGGCGACATCCTGGTGTGGAACCCGGTGACGCATCGTCGGCATGAGCTGACCTCCATGGGCATTCGGGTAAACGGGGAGTCACTGAAGAAACAGTTGGAACTGACCCACCAGATGGACTTCCTGAAGTATCCGTATCACCAGGCGATCGTGAACCATGAGATACCGCTGAGCGTTGGCGGGGGAATCGGGCAGTCACGTACGATGATGCAGATCCTGCGCAAGGCGCACCTCGGTGAAGTAAGCGTCACGGTGTGGCCGAAAGTGCTGAAGGAGATGTGCGAGAAGAAGAATATTCACGTGCTGAATTAGTAGATAAGTTCACCACAGAGGCACGGAGGCACAGAGTTTTTTTGACCTTATTTCTTCCGTGCCTCTGCGCCTCTGTGGTGAATTATTTTGCCTTCTTCGGTTTGAGCATCTCCCACGCCGCGTCGGGAACCTTTCTTCCCAGCAGGCTGAATACGCTGGCGCCGGCGAGCAGTTCGCCGCCGTCCATGTAAACCATTTCGCCGTTGATGTAGCCTGCGTGTTCGCTCACCAGAAACGACGCCAGGTTGGAGATCTCTTCCAGCGTGCCCAGTCGGTGCAACGGGTTGTGGTCGATGAGCGCCTTCTCCATGGCGTCGGTGGGCAGCAACCGCGAAAACGCGCCCTCTGTCTTGATGGCTCCGGGCGCGATGGCAACGAAGCGCACGCCGCGGCCTCCCCACTCGACTGCGAGGCTGCGGGTAAGAGCGAGCACACCCGCCTTGGCCACGGCGCTGGGCACGACATAGGCCGAGCCGATTTCCGCATACGTGGTGGCGATGTTGAGCACCACGGCAGGATGTTTAGCGGCCAGCCAGCGCTTGCCGCAGGCCATGGTCACATTGATCGTCCCTTGCAGCACGATTCCGATGACAGAGTCGAAGGCGCGCGACGACAGGGTCTCGGTCTTGGCCAGGAAATTTCCCGCCGCATTGTTCACCAGGATGTCGAGCGGACCTTTCGCCCAGAGTTGCTCAATGGCCTGCGCGACAGCATCGTGATCGCGCACGTCGAGCGCGAAGGCCTCGCATGTCCCGCCGGTAGACGCGGAGAGTTCTTTGGCGGTCTGTTCGACGACTTCAGCGCGGCGTCCGCAGATATAGCCGCTTGCGCCCAGTTGTAGGAAGCGCTCGGCCAGAGCGCGGCCGATGCCGGTGCCGCCTCCGGTGACGAGAAATCGTTTGTTCTTCAAGAGATCGCTGGTAAACATGAGGGCCCCTTTCTGAAACGGATAAAAGTAGCACACGTAGTGCGTGTCTGCAGTGATATGCAAACGAGCATGATTGATGAGGCGGGCCCGAAAAGTCGCATTGACAGAGGCGCGGGCGATCCGGTAATTTCGAACTAGAATGATTTCGCTGGTCCATCGCCATCATCACCACCATTCACACGTGGCGAGCGTGTCAGCGGAGATCATCGTATAGGCTTTTCGCACTTATACCTCCGACCCGCTGACAATAAGTTCAGCGGGTTTTTTGTTTTGGCGAAAGGAAAAAGGTAATGCCGGTTGAGATCGACTTCGAGAAAATGATGGGGCTGGCTCCTGCCATCGTGCAGGACGCCGCCACGGGCGAGGTGCTGATGCTGGGCTTCATGAATCGCGCCGCCTACGACAAAACACTGGCCACGGGCTACGTCACGTTTTACAGCCGTACGCGCAACAAACTGTGGACCAAGGGCGAGACCTCGGGCAATCGCCTGAAGGTGGTTAGCGCACTGGCGGATTGCGACCTCGACACCGTGCTGTGCCGCGTGGAAGTGGAAGGGCAGGGTGTGGTTTGCCATACCGGCACGCGCACCTGCTTCAACACCGAGTTGGCGGTGGCGGGAGGCGGACGATGAAACTGCGACTGGGACTTCCCAAGGGCAGTCTGCAGGAGGCGACGCTGGCGCTGCTGGCGCGCGCCGGATTGCAGGTGTATGTCAGTCCGCGATCGTACTTTGCCGGCACCAATGATCCCGAGATTGAATGCATGCTGATTCGGGCGCAGGAAATGGCGCGCTACGTCGAGCATGGTGCGCTCGATGCCGGAATGACCGGACTCGACTGGGTGACGGAGAGCGGACTCGAAGTCGTCACCGTGGCAGACCTTATTTACGCCAAGCAAAGCCGCGGCAAGGTGCGTTGGGTGCTGGCCGTGCCGGAAGATTCGCCGGCGCAGCGTCCCGAAGACTTGCGAGGCGCCACCATCGCGACCGAACTGGTGAACGTTACGACGCGCTACTTCCAGCAGCGCGGCATCGAGGTGAAAGTCGAGTTTTCATGGGGAGCGACGGAAGTCAAGCCTCCCACATTGGCGGATGCCATCGTGGAAGTCACCGAAACCGGAAGCTCGCTCAAAGCCAATCGCCTGCGCATCATCGAAACCCTCCTCGAATCCAACACCCAAATCATCGCTAATAAGAAAGCCTGGACCGACGCCGGCAAGCGGCAGAAAATCGAAAACCTGGCGCTGATGCTGCGGGGAGCGATGGAGGCGCAGGGACGCGTTGGCCTGATGCTCAACGTACGAGTCGAAGACCTGCTGGCCGTGCTGGCCGTGCTTCCAGCGCTCAACAGCCCCACCATCTCTACTCTGAGCGATAAGGCGTGGGTCGCGGTGAACACCATCATGGAAGAGAGCCTGTGCTGGGAGGTAATTCCGCGGCTGAAAGCGGCGAATGCGACGGGCATCGTGGAGTATCCGCTCAATAAGGTGGTCGTGTGATGCGAACTCTCGATGGGAAAGCGGCAGAGCGTGCCGTTGCGAAGCTGGAAAGCCGGGCATCGCGGCTGGAAGAGGTCGAACCCGCGGTGCGCAGGATCATTCAGGGCGTGCGCAAAGGCGGCGACAAGGCGCTGATAGGCTATGCCACATTGTGGGACAAGCTGGAACCGGGACAGCCCATCCGGGTCTCGTGGCAGGAGATCGAACAAGCGTGGAAGGATACGCCGGGAGAAACCCGCGACGCACTGAAGCGCGCGGCTGCGAACATCCGGCGATTTTCCAAATGGCAGATGCCCAAGTCGTGGAGTAAGAAGATCAATGGCGGCGAGTTGGGGCAGATGGTGCGTCCGCTGGCATCGGTCGGATGCTACGTTCCCGGCGGGCGATATCCCTTGCCGTCCACGCTTCTGATGACCGCTATTCCGGCGCAGGTTGCCGGGGTCGAGCGCATCGTTGTGGTCACGCCGAATCCTCAGCCCGCCACGCTGGCAGCCGCGTCGCTGTTGGGGATTACCGAGATTTACCGCTGCGGGGGAGCGCAGGCGATTGCGGCATTGGCGTATGGGACGGAGAGCATCGCGCGCGTGGACAAGATCGTTGGACCGGGCAATGCCTTCGTCACCGCAGCCAAAAAGCTCGCGAGTTTCGATTGCGCTATTGACATGTTGGCGGGTCCAACCGAGGCGGTGGTGCTCAGCGACAACGGCACCGCGGAATTTCTCGCGTCCGATTTGGTGGCGCAGGCCGAGCACGACCCCGATGCGGTCGTCGTCTTCATCTCGACCAACAGCGCCTTGGCGAAAGAGGTTGCGCTAAACGTAGAGCGTCAGGCGATAGGCAACGCTATCGCGGTCAAGGCAGTTCGGCGCAATGCCTACGCGCTGGGTGCGTCGACGCACGAGCAGGCGATGGAGTGGGTCAACCGTATCGCGCCTGAGCACCTGACGATTGACGAGGATTCGGACGTGAATGCGATCCGCAACGCTGGGTCGGTATTTGTTGGAAACTATTCACCGCAGTCGGTGGGAGATTACGCAGCCGGACCGAACCATGTACTGCCCACGGCAGGCGCGGCACGCTTTCGCGGCGGATTGAGTGTAGCGGACTTTGTGAAGGTCATCACAGTGCAGAAATTCACCAGCGCGGGACTGCGCAAGATTGCGCCGGTGGTGACGAAACTGGCTAAAACGGAAGGTCTGCGTGCCCATGCCGAATCGGTGCGAGTGAGGTGCGGCAATGCTTAGCGCCCGCAAAGCCGTGCGACAGATGCACGAGTATCATCCGCCGCTGGCGGGACGGACGGGGCTACGCCTCGACTTCAACGAAAATACTGAAGGTTGTTCGCCGCGCGTGCTGGCGCGCGTCCGCGAAGTCACAGCCGAGGACTTGGCGCGATATCCCGAGCGCGAACCTGTGGAGAGGATTGCAGCCGCGCATCTTGGATTACCGCCAGAGCAGGTGCTGCTCACCAACGGCGTGGATGAGGGCATTCACCTGTTGTGCGAAGCCTATCTGGAACCACAAGACGAAGTGATCGTGGTGACCCCCACGTTCAGCATGTACGAGATTTTCGCCGAGGCAACCGGGGCCAACGTCATCCGAGTGCAGTGTGGCGAGGACCTGCGGTTCCCGCTGGAAAAGGTGCTGTCGCAAATTACTCCGGCTACGAAACTGATCGCGGTGGCCAGCCCCAATAATCCCACCGGCGGCGTGGCGTCACGTGAGCAAGTATTGGCGATCGCGAAGAGTGGGTCGGGCGCGGCGTTGCTGGTCGATGAGGCGTACTACGATTTCCACGAGAAAACGGTGATGCCCGATGTTGGTACGGTGCCGAATTTGTTTGTGGCGCGGACGTTCTCCAAGGCTTACGGACTGGCGGGACTTCGTATCGGGATCCTCTCTGGACCGCGAGAGCAAATGCCGATGGTGCGGCGAGTATCGTCGCCCTACAGCGTGAACGCAGTGGCGTTACTGGCGCTTCCGACGGCGCTGGCAGATGCCGAGTTTATCGCTAACTATGTGTCGCAGGTGAAGTCGGGGCGCACTAAACTGGAGCACGACCTGACACGAGCGGGTATTACCTGGTGGCCGAGCGAGGCCAATTTCGTGCTGATGCGGATCGGAGAGAGGCATCGCGACTTCGTCACTGCTATGCGACAACGTGGGATATTGGTGCGCGACCGATCGGGCGATCCGGGATGCGAGGGGTGCGTGCGCATCACCCTCGGAACCACCGGGCAGACCGAGCGACTGTTGGTGGTATTGCGCGAAGTGTTGTCGGTGCTGAAATTGGGAGCGGAGGTGACGGCATGAGGCGGGCGCGTATCCATCGCAAGACCAACGAGACCGACATTCGGATCGCGTTGACCATCGAGGGGCATGGGCGAGCGAAAGTCAGCACTGGCATTCGCTTCCTTGATCACATGATGGAGTTAGTCGCGCGACATGGAGCGTTCGACCTCGAACTGCAGGCCGCCGGAGATCTCGATGTCGATCAGCACCACACTGTCGAGGACGTGGGGATCGCTCTGGGAGAGGCGTTCACCGCGGCGCTGGGCAGCAAGCGGGGCATTCTTCGCGCCGGCTATTTTGTGATGCCCATGGACGAGACGCTGGGCGTGGTGGCCGTCGATTTTGGAGGGCGCAGCGCGGCGGTCGTGGACACCAAGGTCCGTACTCGCTTGGTCGGCGATCTGCAGACAGAGTTGGTCTCCGATTTTTTCGACGGGTTCTCGCGCGGCGCAAAGGCCAATGTCCATGTGAAGACACTCTACGGTCGCTCGAATCATCACAAGATTGAAGCTCTGTTCAAAGCATTTGCGCGCGCACTGCGGGTAGCATGTTCAAAAGACAAGCAACTGGGCCGCATGCTGCCCAGTACGAAGGGATTGCTGTGATGTCAATGCCGTTGCTTCCAGCTGACTTTCGCGGCGAAAGTGGTCCTTCGACTTCGCTCCCTACGGTCGCTCCGATCAGGATGACAACATGATCGCCATCGTGGATTACGGCGCTGGGAACCTCACGTCGGTGGTGAAGGCGCTTCAGCATCTTGGCGAGGAATGTGCCGTGACCAATGACCCTGACATTGTGGGACGTGCGACCAAGTGGATTATTCCCGGCGTGGGCAATTTCAAGGCGACGGCTCCGCTGGTGAACGGAAAACTCGGAGAGGTGTTGCGCACGGGCGTTGATTTGGGAAACAGGCCACTGCTGGGTATTTGCCTGGGGCTGCAGTGGATGTTCGAAGGCAGCAGCGAAGCTCCAGAATTGCGGGGCCTGGCTACATTTAGCGGGGAGTGCACACGCTTTTCGGACCAGGTAAAGTCTCCGCACGTGGGATGGGACAGCATTGCCGTCGAACAGCGCTCTCGGCTGCTGGCCGGCATACCGTCGGGCGCGTATGTGTATTTCACCCACTCGTACCGCGCACCGGTCTGCAGCGACACAGTGGCGACCTGCACGTACGAAGAGCCATTTACCGCGGCGGCGGAACGGGGAAACCTGTTCGGTGTGCAATTCCATCCCGAGAAGTCGGGCGACGCGGGTCTGCAGATCCTGGAGAATTTCTGTGCATTGTGAAACCCTGGCCAAACGTATCATCGCGTGCCTCGACGTCAATGCAGGACGAGTGGTGAAAGGCATCCAGTTTGAGCAAATACGCGATGCGGGCGATCCGGCGGAACTGGCGCTGGCGCACAGCCAGGCCGGGGCGGACGAAATCGTGTTGCTGGACATCACGGCCACCGCCGAGTCGCGCAACACGCTGCTGGAAACGGTGCGGCGTACGGCGCGGCAATTGTTTATCCCCTTCACTGTGGGAGGTGGAATCCGCTCGCTCGACGACGCGGCGGCGGTACTGGACTGCGGCGCCGACAAAGTCGCGATGAATTCGGCAGCCATCGCCGATCCCGCGCTGATCACGCGAGTAGCCGAGCGCTATGGTTCGCAGGCGGTAGTAGTCGCGATTGACGCCCGCCAGAGGACTCCCACAGCGTGGGAGGTGTATGTCTGGGGTGGGCGGAAACAGACTGGAATCGATGCTAAGGAGTGGGCCAAAAGAGCGAAAGAACTGGGGGCAGGGGAAATCATGCTGACCTCGATGGACCGCGACGGAACGAAGTCAGGGTTCGACTGCCCGCTCACCCGGACGATCGCGACCAGCGTGCGCATTCCGGTTATCGCCTCGGGCGGAGCGGGCGAACCGCACCACTTTGTAGAAGTGTTTCAGGGCGGCGCGGCGGATGCAGCGCTCGCGGCTTCGGTCTTTCATTTCGGCCTGAAATCAGTGACTGCGATCAAGCAGGAACTGCGGGATGCGGGCATCCCCGTGAGGCCCACGTGCTGATTCCGTCGATCGACTTAATGGGCGGCAAGATCGTCCAGTTGGTGCAGGGTGAAAAGAAAGCGTTGGAGTTCGAGAACTTCAGCGAGTGGATCGAGCGGTTTTCGCGCTATCCTCTGGTGCAGTTGATCGACCTCGACGCGGCGATGGGCAAAGGTAGTAACCAGGCCCTGATCGCCGAGTTCTGCGGCAAACTCCCGTGCCAGGTGGGAGGCGGTATCCGCTCCGCTGAGAGCGCGCGGCAGGCGCTGAAAGCAGGCGCGAAGCGGGTCATCCTCGGGTCGTCCCTGATTAAGAATGGTGTCGTCGATGCGGCACTCGCAGGCGCGCTTTGTGAGGAGTTCGAAGCGGAGCGACTGGTAATGGCGATCGACTCGCGTGGCGGGCGGGTGGCGATACACGGCTGGACCACAATCACCTCGATCACTCCGGGGGAGATGATACAGGCGCTGGAGCCGTATTGTTCCGCGTTCCTCTACACCCACATCGATACGGAGGGGCTGTTGCAGGGAATTCCTTTGGATGTTGTCGACGGTTTGCGGAAACTAACTTCGCGCAGGCTGATCGCCGCCGGCGGTATCCGCAGCCAACAGGAAATTGACGCGCTCGATGCGATGGGCGTGGATGCAGTCGTCGGGATGGCGATTTACTCAGGATTGCTGGAAGTCTGACAAAGTGGGACTATGCTGGTTGACGGCGTTCGATCGTCGATATGGTTCAAACGCACCCCAATTTCAGCGGAATCTGGCAACTCAATATCGAGAAGAGCACGCTGCGAAGCCCGGTGCCTGGACAGACGCTAATGAAGATAGCGCACGCAGAACCGAAGCTCGTTCAGCGAGTCCTCGTCATTCGTAATGATGGAAGCGAGAACGAACTGGTTTTCAATTACGAGACGGGCAATGAAACCACCAATCATGCCGGGACCCGAACAGTCCTGAGCCGCGCTGATTGGGACGGTTCGGAACTCGTGATTGAGTCATGGCTGCAATCCAAAGATCGCGAGTTTCACTTCAAAGACCATTGGGCGTTGTCCAGTGACGGCAAAACGCTGACCATGACGCATCGAGACGGCGACCTCGCCGGACAGGTGTCTGTCCTTCACAGGGCTTCCCCGGAATCGGCAGCGAAATTCAAGACTCAAGAATAGTAGATTGCGCCACGGGCAATTGGGCAGCGCCGTTACCTAGCGCCGGCCTTGCAACGGAGCTACCAACTGCGCTGCCGAGTTCTTGATGGGCGAAGCAGTACCGGCAACTGGAATCCGTAATTCTACTTCCAAACCATGCGGCGAGACGTTGCGGGCGGTTACGGTGCCGCCGTGAACAGCCACAGCGTTGCGCACAATAGCCAGTCCCAGTCCCATGCCGCCGGTAGTGGTTCCACGAGCGTCATCGACGCGATAAAACGGCTTGAACAGCAGGGGAAGCGCATCTTCGGGCACGCCTTTGCCGTTGTCGCGGATGGTGAGGATGGCATCGCTGTCGTCGAGGCGCAGGCGAACGTCAATTGTGCCGCCCTGTCCCGAATAGAAGATGGCATTCCGCACAACGTTCTCAATGGCACTGCGCAGCAAACCGGGATCGCCTTTGACGTGCAGCAGTGCGTCGTCGGCGTAATTGACCGTGGTATTGGTGGCGGCCGCCTCAAAGCGAGCATCGTCTAGCACCTCGTCGATCAGTTCGTTGAGCGAGAGGTTCTCGAATTTTGGCTTGTATTGTCCGTTCTCCAAGCGGGCAACGGTGAGGATGCGTTCCAGCATGGAATCAAGCTGGATGGTGTCCTGCTCGATGCGGTCGAGCATCTCGTCGCGCTCCGGACGTTCGGTGGTGCGGGCCAGAGCGAGGGCCAGGCGCATCCGGGCAATGGGCGAACGCAGTTCGTGCGATACGCCGCTGAGAAGATTTCGTTCACTCTGGATCTGGTTGCGCAACTCTCCTGCCATGGAGTCGAAGTCGCGAACCAGGTCGGCGATCTCGTCGCTGCGCTTGCCGATGGTGGCCCCTACGCGGATATCCAGGTTGCCGCGCGCCAGTTCGTTGGTAGCTTTGCGCAGCCGCTCAATCGGCTTACTGAGATAGTGGGCGATCAGCAGGCACATCAGGGCAGAGATGACGGTGCCGAGTTTCAACACCCAGAGAATGTCCCCGGGCACACGTTCCGCCAGTCCCGGAGGAATGAACTCTCCGATGAACAAATACGTGCCTCGCGTAGTGCTTACGGGCGAGACCACGAACACGGCCTCATCGGGGCGAACCATGCCTTCTCGCCGCAATGCGCGCTGGGCGTAGTCGAGAACCTCCCCGGGCATCGGACGCCCGCTCAACTCGCGGCCATCAGCATCGAGCAGCCAGTAATTCGCGCGGTGGGGCAAAGCCGATTGATCGAGCACGGCGCGCAGCGCTGGCTGGCCTTTGTCCTCATAACGCCGAACGGCCAAATCCGCCAGCGTTGGCACCAGGCGTCGTTCGGGCTGCACCCACCAGGGATTGTCCGCATGCGCCCGGTGTTGCAGGCGCAGGTAGAGCACACCCAGCAAAAGGGCTTGTGCCACCCAGAAGGGAAGAAAAATTTTCCAGAAGAGCCGGCGGTTCATGCCTTGCTCTTTTCCGGCGTCGCGGCGGCGAGGAAGTAGCCTATGCCGCGGATCGGGCGGATGAGGTCGTCGTTGCCAGGAAGGCTGCCGAGTTTCTTGCGCAGGCGGCTGACATGGACGTCCACGCTGCGATCGAAGGAGTTCAGCGGGCGTCCCAGGGCGACTTCGGCAATCTGCTCGCGCGTGACCACGCTGCCGGCGTTGCGCAGCAGCAGTTCAAGCACATTGAATTCGACGGAAGTCAGTTCGATTGGTTTGCCTCCGCAGGTGACGTTGCGGGTGCCGAGGGAAAGCTCGATGTCGCCGACGTTCAGCACCTCGTCGTGATCGCTGCGGGTTGTGCCAGACGCGGCTTCGCGAGTGCGGCGCAGAACGGCGCGGATGCGGGCCACTAGTTCACGAGGATCGAAGGGCTTGGCGAGATAATCGTCGGCGCCGATCTCGAGTCCCAGGATGCGATCGACCGCCTCTCCGCGAGCGGTCAGCAGAAGCACCGGCACCGCGGATTGGTGGCGCAATGACTTCAGCAACTCGAAACCGGAGCCGCCGGGCAACATGACATCGAGGATGACCAGCTCGTGGTGACCGGCGAGCGCGGCTACCAGTCCGGTATCATGGTCGTAGGCAGCGTCAATATGAAAACCCTCTGCCTCGAGAAAACGCTTCAGCAGATTGACGAGTGCGTGGTCGTCATCGATGATGAGCAAATGATTCACTGGATTCATTGTGCCTTTTCCAGTGTGCGACTGCGGTGAAGAATTGTTTCGGGATGTGGTCGGACCCTTCACAAAACTTAACCTTCCTTCACCCTGTCTTAACGGCCCTAAGGCCCGGTATCCGATCTAATTAAGTGGGATTAATAGTACTGTAACTGGCACGGTCTTTATCAAGTTCCGTGCTCCTGGCGTCGGCCCTGGCCCCCTAATACAAAACCGCTCGCCAGCGAGGAGGAAGTTTGACGTTTCTGCGAATTCATAGAGTGGGAATCGCAATCCTGATTTGTGGCGCGATTGCTGGATGTAGCCGCGCGGACAAAAACGCCAAGGCAAGCGGTCCTCCTCCGGCAGTTCCGGTTGGAGTAGCTACGGTGCAACAGCGCGATTTTCCGGTGTATTTGACCGGGCTGGGCTCGGTGCAGGCGTTTAACACCGTGGCGCTGAAGAGCCGCATCGACGGCCAGATTATGAAGGTCAACTTCCAGGAAGGCCAGGATGTAAAACAGGGAGAGCTGCTGATTCAAATCGATCCGCGGCCGTACGACGTAGCGCTGCAAACGGCGAAAGCCAATCTGCAACGCGATGAAGCTCAACTCAACAATGCCAAGGTGCAATACGAGCGCATGAAAGCGCTCTACGCTGGCGGCGTGATCGCCAAGCAGGACCTGGACACCCAGGAAGCATCGTTCGGCCAGTACGAGGGCACGATCGCCGCCGACAAGGCCGCCATCAACAGCGCCAATCTGAACCTGGTCTATACCCGCGTTACTTCTCCTATCGACGGCCGCATCGGATTGAGGCAGGTCGATATCGGCAACTACGTGCAGGCGTCTTCCACCACACCGATGGTGGTGATCACGCAATTGCATCCCATCGCAATCGTCTTCACCCTGCCGGAAGATCAACTCCAGGCAGTGCGCCAGCGCATGAAACAAGGGACGCTGGTGGTGGATGTTTATGGCCGCGATGACCAGACCAAGCTCTCCACCGGCAAACTGCTGACTATCGATAACCAGATCGACCAGACGACGGGCACTGCGAAGCTGAAGGCGGTATTCGAGAACCCGGACAATAGCCTGTGGCCCAACCAGTTTGTTAACGTGCACCTGCTTCTGGAGCGTCGCAAGGACGCACTGACGATGCCCGCGAGTGCGATACAACGCGGTCCGCAGGGAACGTTCACGTATGTCGTCGATGACAAGAACACCGTGCAGGTGAAGCCGGTACAAATCGCCCTGACGCAGGGCAATGTCGTCCTGATCGAGTCAGGCTTGCAAGCTGGCGACAAGGTGGTGACCGATGGCCAGGAAAAGCTCCAGCCGGGGACCCGCGTCAATGTGCAGGCGCCTAACGGGCAGTCGAAGAATCCGCCAGCAGCCGAGGGCAACGGATCGCAGTCATGAGTATTTCGCGGCCATTCATCCTTCGGCCTATCGCGACGTCGCTCCTCATGGTGGCTCTGCTGCTGGTGGGGATCGTAGCTTACCAGCAGCTACCGATTTCTGCCCTGCCGCAGGTGGATTACCCGACCATTCAGATCGTGACGATTTATCCCGGCGGCAGCCCCGACGTCACGGCCTCGTCGATCACCGCGCCGCTGGAAAGGCAGTTTGGCCAGCTTCCTGGACTGAACCAGATGACCTCGAGCAGTTCTTTTGGCGCGTCGGTCATCACCCTGCAATTCAATCTCGATGAAAACATCGATGTAGCCGAGCAGGAAGTTCAGGCGGCCATTAACAGCGCGCAGACGTTTCTGCCGCCCGACCTGCCCACGCCGCCGATCTACAGCAAGGTCAACCCGGCGGATGCGCCGATCCTGACGCTGGCCATGACTTCCGACACCATGCCTCTGCCCCAGATAGAGGACCTGGCGGACACCACGTTTGCGCAGAAGATTTCGCAATTGCCGGGAGTCGGACTGGTCTCGATCAGCGGCGGACAGAAGCCGGCAGTTCGTATCCAGGCGAACCCAATGGCGCTCGCGTCCTATGGAATGAGCCTCGAGCAGTTACGCACCATGATCGCCGCGGTCAATGTGGACCAGGCCAAGGGGCAGTTGCAGGACAACCGCCAGGCGTACACCATCGGCGCGAACGACCAGTTGTTCAAGCCCGAGGACTACGCCAACACCATCATCGCCTACAAGAATGGCAACCCGGTTCGCGTGTCGGACGTCGCCAACGTGGTCGAGGGCCCGGAAAACCTGAACCAGGCGGCGTGGATGAACACCACTCCGGCTGTCATCCTTAATATTCAGCGCCAGCCCGGCGCCAACATCATCAAGGTTGCCGACAGCGTCAAGCTGCGCTTGAAGCAACTGCAGGCCAACCTACCGGCTTCCGTCAAGATCACGGTGCTGACCGACCGCACCAACACCATCCGGGCCAGCGTGGCCGATGTGAAGTTCAGCCTGATGCTGACCATCGCGCTGGTGGTGATGGTGATCTTCATGTTCCTGCGCACGCTGGCAGCGACCATTATTCCGAGCGTTGCGGTACCGCTCTCGCTGGTCGGAACGTTCGGCGTGATGTACCTGCTGGGCTATTCGCTCGACAACCTGTCGCTGATGGCGTTGACCATTTCAACCGGATTCGTGGTCGATGACGCGATCGTCATGATCGAGAACATCGACCGCTACATCGAGGACGGCTTTTCGCCGCTGGAAGCCGCCTTGCGTGGCTCGGGACAGATTGGCTTCACCATTGTTTCGCTGACGGTTTCGCTGATCGCAGTGCTGATTCCCCTGTTGTTCATGGGCGACATCGTGGGCCGCCTGTTCCGCGAGTTCGCGGTGACGCTGAGCGTCACCATTCTGCTATCGGCCTTCATCTCGCTGACCCTGACGCCCATGATGTGCTCGCTTTTGCTGCACCAGAAGAGCGAAGAAAAACATGGCAAGTTATACCAGGCCTCAGAGCGGATCTTTAACAGCACCATTGCGTTTTATGGCCGGACGCTGAAGGTCGTTCTGGATCACCAGACGCTGACCCTGTTCATCACGCTGGGGACGCTGGTGGCGACCATCTGGCTGTACATTCTGGTGCCCAAGGGCTTCTTCCCCATCCAGGACACGGGCGTGATCATGGGCATCTCGGATGCGCCGGAGAGCGTTTCGTTCTCATCCATGGCGGAGCGGCAGGTCAAGCTGGCAGCGGCCATTCTGAAAGATCCCGACGTGGCCAGCCTGTCGTCGTTCATCGGCGTTGACGGAACGAATACCACCCCAAACAGCGGTCGCTTCCAGATCAACCTCAAGCCCAAGGACGAACGCAGCGACGATGTTTCGGCCATCATAAAGCGGCTGCAGCAGGAAACCGCGGGCGTGGAGGGCATCACACTCTACATGCAGCCGGTGCAGGACCTGACGGTGGAAGACCGCGTCAGCCGCACCCAGTATCAGTTCAGCCTGGAGGACGCCGACCCGAAAGAACTGGCGCAGTGGACAAGCACACTGGTCGCCAAGCTGAAGACGCTTCCGGAGTTGCGTGATGTTGCAACCGACCAGCAGAACCAGGCGGCGGTCGCCAATCTCGAGATCGACCGCGACACCGCTTCCCGTCTCGGCGTCAGCGCCAGCGCGGTGGACAACACGCTCTACGACGCATTTGGGCAGCGCCTGATCTCGATCATGTTTACCCAGTTGAACCAGTACCACGTGGTGCTGGAGGTCGATCCCTCATTCCGCGACGATCCCGATTCGCTCAAGAGCATTTACGTGCCCGGCGCCAGCGGGCAGGTACCACTGAGTGCCATCGCCCACTTCACCACCGGCAGCGGCGCGTTGTCGCTGAACCATCAGGGACAGTTTCCCTCAGTTACGATCTCCTTCAACCTGGGCGGTCGATATTCGCTGGGTGAGGCGGTGCGGGCGATCAATGGAGCAGTCGCGGAGGTCGGGATGCCTCCCAGCATCCAGGTGAAGTTCCAGGGAACCGCGAGGGCTTTCGAGGCTTCCCAGGCCAACGAAGGCTGGCTCATCCTGGCCGCCATTGTCACCGTCTACATCGTGCTCGGGGTGCTCTATGAGAGCTACATTCACCCCGTCACCATTCTTTCCACGCTGCCGTCAGCCGGCGTGGGTGCAATTCTGGCGCTTAACATCTTCCGCATGGATCTCGGAGTCATGGCGCTCATAGGCATCATTCTGTTGATCGGTATCGTGAAGAAGAACGCCATCATGATGATCGACTTCGCTCTGGAAGCCGAACGTAAGGAAGGCAAGCCGCCGTTAGACGCCATCTACGAAGCCTGCCTGCTGCGCTTCCGTCCCATCATGATGACTACGTTCGCCGCGCTGTTCGGTGCGGTGCCACTGGCGTTGGGTTCGGGTACGGGTTCGGAGTTGCGACGCCCTCTGGGCGTGACCATCATCGGCGGCCTGCTCTTCAGTCAGATACTGACGCTGTACACCACTCCAGTGGTTTACCTGTGGTTTGACCGTCTGGGTACCGCACTGCGCAATGTGCGCGCGCCAAAAGCCGCAGAGGCCATGGGAGACTGAGCATGAATGTCTCCGGACCAGCTATCGAGCGGCCAGTCGCGACTTTTCTTCTGACCATTGCGCTGCTATTGGCCGGTGGATTGGCTTATACGCAGCTTCCGGTATCGCCGCTTCCGCAAATTGATTTCCCAGTGATTTCCGTGGGCGCGGGTCTCCCCGGCGCCAGTCCGGAGACCATGGCGACATCGGTGGCCACTCCGCTCGAGCGGCAGTTTGGCCGCATCGCCGGCATCAACCAGATGACATCGTCCAGCCAGTTGGGATCGACCGGCATCACCATGCAGTTCGACCTGAACCGCAACATCGATGCGGCAGCGCGCGATGTGCAGGCCGCTATCAACGCGGCCCGCGGATACCTGCCCGCGGATTTGCCCGGCAATCCTAGCTATCGCAAGGTAAACCCCGCCGACTCCCCCATCCTGATCCTGGCGCTCACCTCCGACACCATGACGCAGGACCAGATGTACGACGCGGCCGACTCGATCCTTTCCCAGAAGCTGGCGCAAGTCCAGGGCGTGGGCCAAGTTTATGTCGGCGGATCGTCGCAGCCCGCGGTACGTATCGAGGCCAATCCCAACCTGCTCAACAAAATGAACATTGGGTTGGATGCAGTCCGTACGGCGGTGGGGGCGCAAAACGTGAATCAGGCCAAGGGCTCGTTGCAGGGCAGCGACAAAGCCTGGATGATTCGCACCAACGACCAGCTCAAGAAGGCCAAGGACTACCAGCCGATCATCGTTGCTTACAGGAATGGCGCGCCCGTCCGGCTTAGTGACGTCGCCGACGTTAAGGATTCCTATACCGACACCCATGTCGCCGGCCGCTTCAACGGCAAGCCCTGCGTGATGATCATTATTTTCCGGCAGCCCGGAGCCAACATCATCGCAACGGTTGACCTTGTCATCGATCAGTTGCCGTTCCTGAAGGCATCGATGCCGCAGGGCGTCAAGCTCGATATCGCGCTGGACCGCACAACTACGGTTCGGGCTTCGGTGGCCGACGTCGAACGCACCCTGATCATCTCCCTGATACTCGTTGTCCTGGTGGTTTTCGTATTCCTGCGCGAAATCCGTGCCACTTTCATCCCCAGCATCGCCGTTCCCCTCGCCATCATTGGCACGTTCGGCATCATGTACCTGTTGGGCTATTCGCTCAACAATCTGTCCCTGATGGCGCTGACTATCTCCACCGGGTTCGTGGTGGACGATGCCATTGTGGTGCTGGAAAACGTGATGCGCCACATTGAAGCCGGCATGTCTCCCCATGAAGCCGCGCTGCTGGGGTCGCGCGAGATCGGGTTCACCGTGATGTCGATGAGCATCTCGCTGATCGCGGTGTTCATTCCGATTCTGCTGATGAGCGGACTGATAGGGCGCCTCTTCCACGAATTCGCCATGACCATCAGCGGGGCCATCGCGGTTTCCATGGTCGTGTCGCTGACCACCACGCCCATGCTTTGCGCGCGGTTGCTGAAACCTCGCGGCGCCAAGCATGGCCTGATTTACCGCGCCAGCGAGAAAGGCTTCGTTCACCTCAACTCCGGGTACAAACGCTCCCTGGCTTGGGTGTTGCGTCATCAGCGCCTGGTGTTTGCCATTGCCGTAATCGCCGTCTTCGTGAACGTTTACCTGTATGTGATCATTCCCAAGGGGTTCTTCCCGCAGCAGGACACCGGACGCATGATGGGCACCATCATGGCCGACCAGGACATGGCGTTCGCTGGAATGCGCGACAGAGTCGCCGAATTCATTCGAATTGTGAAGAGCGATCCAGCCATCGAAAATGTCATAGCCTTCTCCGGCGGCAACACGGCGCAGAACCAGGGCCGCATGTTCGTGACCCTCAAGCCGTTGAAGGAGCGCAAGGTCAGCATTGACGAGGTCATCAATCGTCTGCGCCCGAAGACCTCTCACGTTCCCGGAGCAACCTTGTTCTTCCAGGCCGCACAGGATTTGCAGATTGGTGGCCGCTTCTCCAATGCCCAGTATCAGTACACGCTGTCGGGAGAAGATCTGGCCGAACTGTATGAGTGGGCCCCCAAGCTGACGGCCAAGCTGCGCGCGATTCCCATACTCAAAGATGTCAGCAGCGACCAGCAGGTACGCGGCCTGCAGCAGAATGTCATCATCGACCGCGATACCGCGGCGCGTCTTGGAATCACGCCTTCGCAAATTGACAACGTGCTCTACGACGCCTTCGGACAACGCCAGATCTCTACCATCTACCAGACGCTGAACCAGTATCACGTGGTGCTCGAAGTTGACCCGCAATATCAGATGACGCCGGATGCATTGGAGAGCGTTTACGTGATCACCAGGCCCGGCGTTCAGGCGCTGGGCGGTGCGCTGACCCCAGGTGCCGCGCAAGCTGTCACCGGTGGGCAGTCTTCAACCGTGGCGCAAGTCGCTGCGGCTACGCCGGCTTCGACTGGCGCGCAGGTTCCGTTGTCCGCGTTCGCGCATTTCGGTCCGACCAGCACTTCGCTGGCAGTCGCTCACCAGGGACAATTCCCGGCAGTGACCATCTCGTTTAATCTTGCACCCGGGGCCGCCCTCGGTGATGCCACCAAGTTGATCGAGCAGACCCAGTTGCAGATGCGTTTCCCCGCCACCATCCACGGCAGCTTCCAGGGGACCGCGGCTGCTTTCCAGGATTCGCTCTCGTCGGAGCCGCTGCTAATTCTGGCCGCGCTGTTTGCCGTCTATATCGTGCTCGGCATGTTGTATGAAAGCTACGTTCATCCCATCACGATTCTCTCGACGATACCGTCCGCCGGCACCGGCGCCCTGCTTGGCCTGATGCTGTTTCACATGGAACTGAATGTGATTGCGCTGGTCGGCATTCTGCTGCTGATCGGCATCGTCAAAAAGAACGCCATCATGATGATCGACTTCGCGCTGGAGATGGAACGCCAGGGCAAGACCCCGCTCGATGCCATCCACGAAGCGGCGCTGCTGCGTTTCCGTCCCATCATGATGACTACGGCGGCGGCATTGCTCGGTGCGGTTCCACTGGCGTTTGGCCGCGGCACCGGCTCGGAACTGCGGCGTCCGTTGGGTGTCGCCATTGTTGGCGGTCTGATGGTGAGCCAGATACTGACGATCTACACCACTCCCGTCGTGTACCTCTACCTCGACCGCTTCCAGACGTGGATGGTGGCGCACCTGCCTTGGCGCAGAAAACAAGGGCAGAAGAAGGGCGACGTTCCCATCTTCGCCGACTGAGTTTCGCCTTCGCCGCGCTGTCCAATTTCGGACACGATAATCCTGCGGATGGGCAAGTCTCCAAATCCTTGCCGAAAAGCCGCCTGATTCCGTTGCACTTGGCGCTGCCCGCAAACGGCAATCGGTCTGCATCTTCCATAGCGGACAATCTATGCGGGACGACAACGAGCAGCCTACGGTTTTGATTGCCGAAGATCAGGAGCACGTTCGCGAAGCGCTGGCGATGCTCTTGCGTGCGCACGGCCACCCGGTATTGACCTGCGCCTTCCCTCACGAAGCGCTATGCCTGGTGAGGCAGCAGTCGCCCGATCTGGCACTGGTGGACATGAACTTTCGCCGCGACAGTACTTCGGGAATCGAGGGACTCAACCTGATCGAAGCCCTGCGGCAATTGGACAGCACGCTCCCCATCGTGGCACTCACGGCGTGGGGCAATGTCGATCTGGCGGTTCATGCCATGAAATCGGGGGCATCGGACTTCATCGAGAAGCCCTGGCGCAACGACTCGCTTCTCGAGAAGGTGCAAACCCTCATTCGACACGGACGCGAGGTGCGTGCAGCGCAGCGCATCTCCGATCACGAAAAACTGGACGCACAGCAATTGCAGACTCGTATCGTTCCTCGCCGTCACCTGGTCGCGGGCGGTATCGAACTGCTGGGCGAGAGTATTCCAGCGGGGATCGTGGGCGGCGACTTCTTTGGTGTCTGGCAACCGAACGAGGAGTCGCTCCATTTCTGTGTGGCGGACGTATCCGGCAAAGGCACACCCGGCGCGCTGATCGCTGCCATGCTGTATGCCTCGGTCAGCACGCTGTCAGCGTCTGGAGGCGGAACGGCGAAGATCGTCGGCGAGGTCGAAACGATTCTTCATGACCAGCTGGGCGAGGGCCATTATGTGACGCTTTTCTACGGCGCGCTCGACCTCACGAGCCGCGTTCTGGAATACGTCAATGCAGGGCATTGTCCGCCAATCTTGCGGCGTGGCAATGGCGCAATGGAGTTGCTGGCGCCAACGCGCCCCGTGCTGGGATTGTTGGACCAGAAGGCTGTCGCTGCGGAGCGTATCCGGCTTTTCCCCGGTGATCGACTCGCCTTGTACACCGATGGCATCACCGAGGCGGCGGATCAGAGCGGCGAAGAGTTTGGACCAGATCGGCTGCGCAGCCTGCTCGACAGCAATGACGGGCAGTCGTTGCCCGAAAGGCACTCGCACATCCTGCAAAACGTCCGCCACTATGCCAGTGCCAAGCTGGACGATGATGCAACCCTCGTACTTATCTCGGTGAGCGGGGCCGCTACCGTGAAAGCTTCACTGTTTGAACGACGGGTATCTTGCCCATAAAACGGATGACGCCGGTTCCTCAACAGATTGCCGATTCCGACATTCGTGCTTGAAACTCGAAACTGGAAACTTGAAACTGTTCTGTGACCTATTCCTATGACGCGGTGGTCTTGGGCGGAGGCGCTGCCGGACTGATGTGCGCCATCATCGCCGGCCAGCGTGGGCGCCGCGTGGCCGTGCTGGAACACGCCGACCGCATTGGCAAGAAGATCCTGATCTCTGGCGGCGGACGCTGCAATTTCACCAACGTGCTTTGCCGTGCAGAAAACTTCCTCTCGTCGAATCCGCATTTCTGCAAGTCGGCGCTGGCGCGCTACACGCCGCAGGACTTCATCGCCCTCGTCGACAAACATCGCATCCCGTATCACGAAAAAACACTGGGACAGTTGTTCTGCGATCGCTCCGCCCAGGACATCGTCGCAATGCTGGAAGAGGAGTGCCGCGCTGCGGGTGTAGAGATTTTCACCGCGACCAAGGTGCAGGAAGTCCGGCGAGGCGACACGTTTGTCGTGCTTGCTGGTGGCCATGAATTTCACGCCCCCGCGCTGGTGGTGGCGACGGGAGGGTTGTCGATCCCGAAGATGGGAGCGACCGCGTTTGGCTACGAGTTGGCGCGGCAGTTCGGACTCAAGATTCGCGAATGTCGGCCGGCGCTGGTTCCGCTGACATTTGACGCTGTTGACCGCCAACACTACTGCGACCTGGCCGGAGTCTCGGCAGAAGTCATCGCGTCGATTGGCCGTCAGCATTTTCGCGAGAAGATGCTCATCACGCACCGTGGGCTTAGCGGCCCCGCAATCCTGCAAATTTCGTCTTACTGGAAGCCAGCCGAACCGTTGACGCTTGACCTCGCGCCGGAGGCTGACATCACCGAGCACTTGCGGCTGGAAACGGGCGGGCGCGACCTCAGCGCGGCGAAAGCGGCATTCCGCGCAGTCTTGCCGGGCCGGCTCGCGGACCGCTGGCTCGACCTGCATGCGCCAGAGCGCTGGACGAATCCGGCACTGGAGGAATTAGAACGGACCGCGCACCACTGGAAAGTCGTGCCTTCCGGCACCGAAGGCTACGACAAGGCAGAGGTCACTGCTGGTGGTGTGGATACGGACGAGCTTTCGGCGAAGACCATGGAAAGCAAAAAAGTACCGGGGTTGTACTTCATCGGGGAAGTGGTGGACGTCACCGGGCATCTCGGCGGGTTTAACTTTCAGTGGGCATGGGCCTCCGGCTTTTGCGCCGGACACGCGATCTGACTCCTGACTGATTGTCATCCCTCGCCCGCCGCAGCGGGCGGGGGATCTGCTCGCTTCCCTCACGCTTGTCATAACGAGCGAAGCGAGGGATCGGTTTTTTCTCCGCGTCGTAATCGTGTTTGCGGTGCACCCTTCCGTGTTGAAATCCCGCAATTCCTCAGTGCCTCTGTGTCTCTGTGGTGACAACAATTTGCTTGATAGACTATTGCTACATTCCTTTGGGGTAATTCAAGAGATAACAAGTGGAGAGCCGTGACCAGTTCTGGCGAAGCAATCGTCAACATACAGAAGATGGCGAAGACCTATCCGGGCAAGACACCGGTCGAGGCCGTGAAGGGAATCGATCTGGCCGTCGAGCGCGGAGAGTTGTTCGGCCTGCTGGGGCCGAACGGCGCCGGCAAGAGCACCACCATCAGCGTGTGCACCACGCGCTCGCTGCCCACCGGCGGTCGCGTCACCATCGCCGGCATCGATGTGGTCAAACATCCCGCGGAAGCCCGCCGCTTCATGGGCGTCGTGACCCAGTACAACACGCTCGACCGCCAGTGCACGGTATGGGAGAACCTCTACTTCCATTGCCGCTACTTTGGGCTTACCCACGCTTACTCGGCAAAAAAAGCCGACGAACTTCTGGAGCTGTTTAAGCTTACCGAGCGCAAAAAATCGTTTGTCCGTGAACTCTCTGGCGGACTGGCGCAGCGGGTGTAAATTGCGCGGGCCATCGCCCACGATCCCGAGGTGCTGTTTCTCGACGAGCCCAGCGCGGGCCTCGATCCCCAGACACGTCTGGCATTGTGGGACATCATCCGCGTGCTGCGCGAGCGCGGCATCACCATCGTGCTGACCACCCATTACATGGAAGAAGCTGACCAATTGTGCGGGCGGGTGGCCATCATCGACCACGGAAAGATTCTGGTGTGCGGTTCTCCCGAGGAGTTGAAGAACAGCGTCCGCGCGCAAAAGATTTTTCAGTTGCAACTGCAGAACTCCAACGCCGACGGCTTGCGCGATCGCCTGGGATCGCTTCTGGGCGTAACCGAAGTTGAAGGCTCCGACACGGGACTGGTGGTCTTCACCGACGGCCGCGGCGGCCTGCTGCCGGAAATTGTCGGCATCACCGGCGACAACCTGCGCGACATCTCGGTCAGCGAAACCACGCTGGAATCGGTATTCATCAAACTCACGGGGAGGGACCTGCGTGACTAACTACACCCTCTATGCGCGTTCGTTTCGCGGCATGCTTCTGCGCGACATTAGCGTGCTGCGGCGCGAAGTCATTCCATTCCTCATCCGCACCGTGATGAACCCGCTGATGTTCGTCTTCGTGTTCACCTACCTGTTCCCCAAGATGGGGCAGGGCTTCCAGAGCAGCGCGGGCGCTGGCTTCGGCACGCTGATCCTTCCCGGACTGCTGGCGGTGGGCATCTTTATTCAGGGCATCATGGCCACGGCGTTGCCGCTTTCGATGGAGATCGGCGCGACTCGCGAAATCCATGATCGCGTGATGTCGCCCCTGCCGGTGACCTGGGTCGCCATCGAGAAAATCGTCTTCAGCGCGGTGCAAAGCCTGCTGGCAGCGCTGGTAATTTTCCCATTGGTTTATTTCATCCCCGCGACGCCGGTGCAGGTGCATGTTTCGAGTTGGGCGACGCTGATCGGAATCCTGGTGTTGGCCTCGCTGGTCGCCGGTACCGTCGGCCTCGCCATCGGCACGATCGTGCGACCGGAGCAGATTGCGCTGATGTTCGGCATCATCGTGGTGCCGGTGACGTTCTTCGGCTGCGTGTATTACCCCTGGGCCGCAATGTACAAGGTGCGCTGGCTGCAAATCCTGGTGCTGATCAATCCGCTGGTCTATATGAGCGAGGGGCTGCGCACCGCTCTCACGCCCGGAATTCCTCACATGCCCGCATGGGTCGCATTTATCGCGTTGCTGATCGGGCTGGGGATTCTGGGAACGGTCGGGATACGCGGGTTCCTGAAGCGAGTGCTGACATAGTGATATAGAACACTAATACTGAAAAAGTCTTTTATCACGACCATTTAGAATCAATGGTTTGGGCTGGTTCTATAAAAGGGGATGTCAAGAGAAAATACTTCTCCCGCGCCGGGAGCAGCGGTAGTTCTCTGACATCCAGCCCCATCTTGGTTCGTGCTTGCTGGCGGAGATCCGCAGTTCTCTGGTGG